>Ga0302213_1000011_pt1 | contig 200207 bp, 187 predicted proteins | sample II_Fen_N1_2_FD_194583 | JGI IMG/M metagenome (GOLD analysis project Ga0302213, IMG submission 194583) | Peat permafrost microbial communities from Stordalen Mire near Abisko, Sweden - II_Fen_N1_1 | ecosystem: Environmental > Terrestrial > Soil > Wetlands > Permafrost | place: Sweden: Abisko...
TGGAACCATGCTTGAAGGTGTTCTCAAAGGACTCGGTGCAACGATTGCCTATGAAGATGAAAACCATGATGTCAATGCCAACGATAAAAAGGAACTATGGTTTAGGGGCAGTTATACCTTTTAAGTGTTAAGTATCTTAGCAAAGTGGGAAAACCTCTCTCAAGGCTTCCCCATCTTTACATGTAAACCTTACGCAGGTTTTTTAAGCAGTAATTTTTCCACATCAGCTGCCGCGTCATCGGTCAAATGCAAATTAAAGTTCTCTTGCAAGAACGCAAAGATGTCGTCATTGACAAATTGCGGTGGTTTAGGGCCTAAGTAGATGTTTTTAATACCAAGGCTAAAGAGTCCTAGAAGAATAAGAACGGCTTTTTGCTCCATCCAGCTAAGAACGATCGAAACGGGGAGGTCATGTACAGTCACGCCAAGTGCGCCAGCAAGGGCAAGAGCGATATGTACAGCACCGTTGCTGTCGTTGCATTGACCGAGGTCGAGGTAACGAGGAATGCCTGTGTCTGCAACCGTTCCAAAGTCGATGTCGTTAAATCTAAATTTACCACAACTTGATGTCAATATCACGCAGTCATTGGGGAGGCTCTCTGCCATTTTTCGGTAGTATTCGCCACCTGAGCCTGGAGCATCACAGCCTGCGATGACGAAGAACTGGCTGATTTTGCCTGCTTGAACTGCTTCTAAGATTTGAGGTGCAAGACCAAGGATGGTTTTGTAGTGGTGACCCGTTACGAGTGTTTCAGTACTGTCAAAACCTTTAATATCTGGAAGTGCAAGTGTTTGAGCGATGACTTCGCTAAAATCGTTATTGTGGATTTTTTTGCCCTCTTTGATACCTACGATGTCATATGTGTAGAGTCTATCGATATAGGTTGAATTTGATTTTGGAGGAACGATACAGTTGGTGTTCACGATGATCGTTCCGCCCCATTGCTCAAAGAGTTTCGTTTGATCAAACCATGATTTACCGATGTTACCTTTAAGATGAGGGTATTTTTTAAGCTCAGGATACGCATGTGCTGGAAGCATTTCGGAATGCGTATAGACATTGATGCCTTTACCTTCTGTTTGTTTCAAAAGCTCTAAGAACATGTCAAGATTGTGACCGCTTACTAAGATCGCTTTACCTTCAGCTCTGTTTTGACTGATTTGAACAGGGGTTGGAATGCCAAGGTGAGAGGTGTGTGCATCACTTAGGATGTCCATCATTCTCACACCCGCAGAGCCGATTTTCATCAGTTGAGCGATGTGATCGTCAAAGTTGAAGTTCACGTTGGTGAGGGTGAAGTACAGTGTTTGAGCGATGACGTCATCGACTTCTTTGGTATTGGCACCAAATTCATTGGCGTGTGTTCGATAAGCACTCAAACCTTTAAGACCGTAAATCATGATGTCTTGAAGTTTCGCCAAGTTGGCATCTTTGCCACACGTCCCCGCATCTTGACCTTTTGAACCACAGCCACCTATCGCACTCATAGAGCATTGATCACATAACATGTTTAAAGACATTTTGTATCCTCTTTTAAAATTTCCAGCATCTTAGCAAGAGGAGGTATTTATGTCATTGATTGATCTCAATCAAGCGTTTACATGTAAAGACTCGAATTTCTCCAAGCGATGATGGCATCGGGGTGCATCGGTCGTGCTATGCCAAAACCTTGCGCTAACTCACAGCCATGTTTTAAGAGCAGTTCTGCATGCTCTTGCGTCTCAACCCCTTCTGCAATCACACAGAGATTAAACGCTTTGCTTAAACCCACAATCGCCTCTACAATGGCAAGATCATCGCTGTCATGCAAAAGATTGCAGATAAAACTTTGATCGATTTTTAAAATATCGATTGGCAGTTTGCGAAGGTAACTGAGCGATGAATACCCCGTACCAAAATCATCCAGCGCGAAGCGAACCCCCAGTGTTTTACACGCATGCATGATCTGCGAAACATGCACCATATCTTCAAGCGCACTGGTTTCTAAAACTTCCAATTCGACAAGGCAAGGAGGAACATTGGGATAGCGAAGCAACATGGATTGTAAGTACTCCGTAAAGCTTGGATCTTGAAGTTGGCGTGCCCCAACGTTGATGCTCACGGAGATGCTAAACCCTTCTTTCATCCATGTACTCATCTGCAAAAAGGCACGCTCAATGACCCATTCGCCTAACTTAATGCTAAGGACATGGTCTTCCACAATCGGCAAAAAAGTATGCGGAAGCAGAAAACCTTTTTGCGGATGTTGCCAGCGTATTAATGCTTCAACACTCACAAATTCACGTGTTCTCAGATTGACTTTGGGCTGATAGTAGAGAATAAACTCATCATTGTCAATCGCAGATACAATATCTTCAAGATGTTCGTTGTGCTGTTTTATGGCTCTATCATACTCAATGTCAAAAAAGTGATAGCGATTTTTTCCCGATTGTTTGGAATGGTACATCGCAAGATCCGCATGCCTTAAAAGCTGTTCAGCATCCACACCATCTTTGGGGTAGAGCGTCACACCAATGCTACTGGAGACTTGAATGATATTTTCATTGATAACGATAGGATCAGACGTTGCTTTTAAAAGGCGATCTAAGATGGGAATGCACTCGTCTTGATTGGAAAGATCGGTTAAAACAGCGACAAACTCATCGCCACCAAGCCTTGAAATGGTATCGCCTTGGCGCAGTGCCTCGTCCATACGCTCCGCAATTATCACTAAAAGCTCATCGCCGACATGATGCCCGTATTGGTCATTGATGACTTTAAAACCATCCAAATCCAAATAGACAACCGCCAACTCTTTTTTTCTTCGCTCTGTTTGAGCCATCGCTTGCCTGAGGCGATCTGCAAATAAAACACGATTGGGAAGAGAGGTCAGTGCGTCATAATGGGCGATGTATTCTAACTGCTTTTCATGCTCTTTCATCGTCGTAATATCTGTAAAAAGAGCCACATAGGACTGAATAACACCGTGTTCATCGTAAATTGTACTGATGCTTGTCATTTGAATATAAACTTCACCCGACTTACGACGGTTAGAGATTTCACCATACCAGTGACCTTTATCAAGCAGGGATTGCCACAACTGCCTGTAAAAAAACTCCCCTTGCCTACCCGATTTAAGCAGACGTGGATTGTGCCCGACAACCTCTTCGTACGAGTAACCCGTAATATGGGTAAACGTATCATTGACCTCAACAATCTCACCCAAAGCATTGGTAATCATAATGCCTTCTCTTGCATACGTAAAGACACTTGCGGCCAGTTTGAGTTTGGCTTCTGCCTCTTTGCGGTGCGTAATTTCATGCGATAAAACGATAAAATGTGCCACCGCATGGAACTCTTTTTTCTTAGAAACCGAAAGTTCAAACCAGAGTGTCTTGTTGTTCTCTTCTACGGAAAATTGGTAGCCAAACGCATGCCCCTCTTTGTTGGCATCCACTAGTGCTTGCATAAAAATAGCCGCAACGGCACGGGAGTAAATCTCATCTACATTTTTACCAATCATCTCTGAAGCGCGTGAGCTGAGATGGGCATGGGCTCTTCCCACACGAAAAAAGACCCCTTCAAGGCTCATTTCAAACAAAGCATCAGGAATGGCATCAAGGGTACTTTGGAGGTTGTCTTGTATCGAGAGGAGATACGTTTCATTTTGGCGGATTCGCCTGTTTTGTTGGTATAACTGCGCTCCCACACTCAAAAGAAACAGAAGAAAAACAAATAACGTAAAGGTAATGTAATTCGAATAACGTGTCCAAAAATCTGTTAAGGTAAATTTGGGCGCCCCTTCAAAAGGAGGAACACGAAGCGTTCGTAACGCATCTTCCACCCCTTTATAATCTTCGGGAACGGTAAATCCATAAATCTGAGCACTTTTAGCCGCTTCACTTTCAGAAGAGAGCGTTAAGAGTGCGATCGTTAAAGCTCTTGCTGTATGTTCATCCAGTGTAGGCACAACGACTAACGGCCATTCTGGATAGAGTTTTGTCGAATGAATATAAGGGAAGTTTGAATCTTTTTGTTCATTGATAATTTTAATATCCGATAATGCCAATTTTCCCTCTTGAACCATATCTTCAATAATGTTGGTGCGAACAAATCCCACATCGGCTTGATACGACAAAACCGCTTCCACAACCTTGTCATGGGGCATCCCCGTGATGACTAAGTGCGTATCTTGCGGCGTAATGTTATGAGAGGCTAACTCATACGCTTGCATCTGGTATCCGCCCAGTGAATCCGTGTCAGTAATGGCAATCTGTTTATCTTCGATATCGAGCAATGTGACAATAGGAGAATCTTTGCGTGTGAAAATAACCCCTGAAAATTGGGTGAGAATGGTCTGATCTTTTTGTGTGATTTGGGTTACAAGGGGTGCGGAGAGTTGGTATCTGTTTTTAAGAACGATGTAATGTCCTGGATTGGTTAAAATGATATCGACTTCATGATTGGCAACTGTTTGTGTAAATTCAGGGTAGGTGTAGATTTGAAGAGCAATAGGTTTCCCTATGGTATTTTGAAGGTAAGTCGCAAAAGGTTGCCACTGTTGCAAGGCCTGTTCTTTAGGGCGAAACGCTAAAATTCCAAGACGAAGGGCTTCTTCTGCATATAAAGTTTCACAGAAATAGAGCATAACGATAAAAAGCATTTTTTTCATGATAACTCACCAGCTTGTTTTAACGAATTATCAAAATTTCAACTGAGTATAGCACTATATCGTTTAATAATATTTGTAATTCAATGCCATTATATCAAATTTTTTGAATATGTCACATTTATGTAATTTTTAAACCTGCCCATAGCGCCTTTCAGTTGTTTTATACTCTGAGACAATCGCTTCTAACTCACCCATCGAAAACTCAGGCCATAACGTTTTTGTGAAGAAAAGCTCCGCATAAGCAGACTGCCACAACAAGAAGTTAGAAAGACGGTAATCGCCACCCGTTCGAAGCAGAAGATCCACCGGTGGAATACCCGCTGTATCAAGGTTTGACTCTAAAATTTCTTTGGTGATTTCACCGTTTACATGTAACGATTTATTGATGGCACGAAGGATCTCATCGTGCGCCCCATAGTTAATGGCAAGAATCTGTCGAAGACCCGTACACTCCTTGGTCGCCTCTTTTACATGTAAAATCTCTTTTTGCAACGTAGTGGAAAGTTTGCTCATATCCCCAATCACATCAAAACAGATATTATTTTCTTTGAGTATGCTCATCTCGCTGTGCAGATACTTGGAAAGAAGCTTCATCAAAATAGCAACTTCCGCTTTGGGACGATTCCAGTTTTCAGTGCTAAACGCATAGAGAGTGAGGTACTTTATGCCCATTTTAGCAGCATACTTGGTGATCTCACGCACTTTTTTTGCACCCTCATTATGACCAAAAGAGCGCTCTTTACCTTGACGTTTTGCCCATCTTCCATTGCCATCCATAATAATCGCCAAATGCACTAAATCATTCATTCTTTTGACTTCTTTATACCCAGTATTGTTGGCTGGCATTTTATCTTCTTTGCCTTTAGCTTTACTTGACAAATTTTCCTGCTTTGACTAAAATTACGCCATCACTACTTTTTAGAATTCTCACAAAGTAGTCTCATAAAAATCGACTCAAGCAACTCTACTTTTGGGAATCCTTTCACCATACAAGAGACTCTAGCTTCATGAACGATCAAACTAACAACAAAGAAGGCACAATGAGCGGAAACACTCCTACCTCGAACAATCAACCCTGCGCGAATTCAGCCCAACCCAATGGTAACACGAACGGTAACGTACAAGCAAAACCAACCCACTATAACAAATCACGAACCCATGTTCCCGTAGATGGTTACAAAATCGAAGGACTTAGAACCACTCCACTCGAAAAACTTTTAGAGATCGCGACAGAACTTGGCATTGAAAACCCTAATGAACTTAAACGCCAAGATTTAATGTTCGAAATTTTAAAATCGCAAGTCAACCAAGGCGGATTTATTCTTTTTACAGGTATTTTAGAGATTGCGGGTGAAGGGTATGGTTTCTTACGTGCTACGGATGCCAACTTCTCAGACAGTGCTAATGATGCCTACGTTAGCAGTACCCAAGTTAAAAAATTCGCACTTAGAACCGGCGATATCGTTACAGGACAAGTGCGACCGCCGAAAGATCAAGAGCGTTACTACGCCCTTCTTAAAATCGAAGCGATCAACTATCTTCCCCTCTCAGAGAGTAAAAAACGTCCTCTTTTTGAAAACTTAACACCCCTTTACCCTACCGAAAAACTGAAACTCGAATACGATCCGATGAAAATTACCGGTCGTGCCCTTGATCTCTTTACGCCTATCGGTAAAGGTCAACGTGGTCTGATCGTAGCCCCTCCACGAAGTGGTAAAACCGAACTTATGAAAGAGCTCGCACACGGTATCTCACGTAATCATCCCGAAGCGGAGCTGATCGTTTTGCTTGTCGATGAACGACCTGAAGAGGTCACCGATATGCAACGTTGTGTTCAAGGTGAAGTGTATAGCTCAACCTTTGATATGCCAGCATCCAACCATGTTCGTGTCGCAAACCTTGTGATCGAAAAAGCAAAACGTCGTGTGGAAATGGGCAAAGATGTCATCATCCTTTTAGATTCTATCACCCGTCTTGCTCGTGCTTACAATACTGTAACCCCTTCAAGTGGTAAAGTACTCAGTGGTGGTGTGGATGCAAACGCATTACATAAACCAAAACGTTTCTTTGGTGCGGCAAGAAATATCGAAGATGGTGGTAGTTTAACCATCATTTCAACCGCATTGATTGAGACAGGCAGTAGAATGGATGAAGTGATCTTTGAAGAGTTCAAAGGTACCGGTAACAGCGAAATCGTTCTGGATCGAAATATCTCCGATCGTCGTATCTACCCAGCGATTAACATCATGAAATCAGGAACACGTAAAGAAGAGCTTCTTCTCACTCCTGATCGTCTTCAAAAAATCTGGGCACTTAGAAGTGCTATTAGCCAAATGGATGATATTGAAGCGCTTAAATTCTTATATGCGAAAATGCTTAAAACCAAAGACAATGAAGAACTTTTATCGATTATGAATGACTAAACACAAAGTTTACATGTAAGACAATGGCGACTCGAAAACAGACAATTTTTCTGCTTATTTTCGCCATGGTCTTATGGGGACTTTCATGGCCTTTTGCGAAGGTCATTACGCCGTATGCAAGTGAATATACACTCATTTTTTGGCGTTTTATTCTCTCTGCACTCAGCATTATTCCACTGATGCTCTACACGAAACAAAGTTTTGCACTAAAACCAAGAGGCTTTATCTATGTTGCTTTCGCAACCCTCTTCCTTTTTGCGTACAGTCTTTTATTCTTTTTTGGGTTACATCATGGTCTTTCAGGCTTAGGTGGTGTCATCGTCAATACACTGAATCCCATTTTCACGTTTATTATTATCGCTTTATTGGGACGCAAAGGCGTATCACGTCACCATGTGAGTGCATTGATCATTGCGTTTATTGGTGGTAGTATGATTATGCGTGTCTGGGAAATAGAACTCTCAACATTTTTAAGCGGTGGCAATCTTGTCTTTCTCGTTGCGGCTCTTTTATGGTCAGGTATGACCGTTGTCAGCGATGCTGCCAAGACGCATATTGCGGTGTTAAATTTTAGTTTTTATATCTATTTAGGCGTTGCTCTACTCAGCTTTGGCTGTGCCGATAAAGCAGAAATTGCGGCATCGTTCCATTTTGACCTTACCTTTTGGGCAGCTATGGGCTTTATCTCTGTTATTGTCACCGCGCTTGCAACAAGCCTTTACTTTAAAGCTTCAACGATTTTAGGCTCCGCACATGCGAGCTCTTTTGTCTTTTTAGTCCCTGTTTCAGCGGTGATTGGAAGCTATCTTTTCTTAAATGAAATCCCAACATTAACCACCATTGTCGGTGGTACACTTTGCATTATAGCGGTTGGACTTATCAACCAAAATAGTGTAAAATCTACTCTAAATTCATAAAGAGGTAACTCGTGTCACAAGTACTCGCCCTCAAATATCGCCCTTCCTCCTTTGATAAACTTATCGGTCAAGAGTCGATTACCCAAACACTTAGTTTAGCGCTTAACCAAGACAGGCTCTCACATGCCTATCTCTTCTCAGGACTACGAGGCAGTGGAAAAACTTCGACTGCACGTATCTTTGCTAAAGCGCTTGTGTGTGACCAAGGTCCAACATCGACACCGTGCGAAGTGTGTGAACACTGTCTGAGTGCCAACGAGAACCGTCACATTGACATCATCGAAATGGACGCGGCGTCTAACCGAGGCATTGACGATATTCGTGAACTCATTGAAAGCACCAAATACAGACCTACCAGTGCACGTTTCAAAATCTTTATCATTGATGAAGTTCATATGCTGACCACCCAAGCCTTTAACGCCCTGTTGAAAACCCTTGAAGAGCCTCCAAGCTATGTGAAATTCATCCTTGCAACGACCGATCCTTTGAAACTGCCTGCTACGATTTTATCGCGCGCACAACACTTCCGTTTCAAACAGATCAAACAAAGTGATGTGGTCAATCACCTCTGCCATATTTTAAATCTTGAAAACATTGAGTACGAAAAAGAGGCGTTAGAGATGCTTTCACGTGCGGGTAATGGCTCATTGCGTGATACATTGACGCTTCTTGATCAATCGATCATCTTCTCAAAAGGCTACATTACCCCAGAAAACGTTGCAACGATGCTAGGTCTTTTGGACCCTAATCAGCTTGAAACCATCTTTACGACTATTTTAAGTGGCAATAAAAGTGAGATGCTTCATCTCATTAAAGAGCTTGAGGGGTATGAGTGTGAAATTGTCATTGATGAGTTGATCGCTTATCTTAAAAATGCCTTTTTTGAGCAAGATCGTCGCTTTTCAACGCTTTTGTATGAGCGCTTTTTCAAGATTCTTAGTGAAGCCAAAAGTCTTCTTTACATCAATGCGAACAACGGTTTCGTGCTCTCCTTGATCTTCTTTAAAATGATCGAAGCGACCAATATCAAAACCATTGAAGAGATGATTGATTCACTTGAAAATGAGAAATTTCGCCTTCCCGCAGCACAAGCAAAAGCTGAAGTTGCACACAGTGGCGAAACATCTGAGCCCACAAGGGTTGAAGAAGAACCTTTACATGTAAAAGATCAAGGGGTAACATCAGAGATACTTTTCACACGTCTTTGCGATAAACTTCTTGATCGTAATGCAGAACTAGGGGAGTGTTTTAAAACACACATTCGCTTTGATAGCTTTGATGGCGAACAGCTCTTACTCTCTTCCAGTGCCGAAGGAGACGCAAGCAAAACACTCAATACCTATTACAGCATCATCAAACATTTTGTCCAAGAACTTTTTGGAGTCGAGACAAAGATTAAGATTAGTAAAATCAAAGCACCTCTGATCGAACCTGAGCCTGTGCCTCTTTTTGATCCTAATGAAGCGTTGCAAATGAGTGAAGCAGAATTCAATGCAAACGATCAAAGCTCCTCCATGATGGAAAGTCTTACCTTTGAAGAGATGCCTCAAGGGGATAGTTGTGTCGCAGGAGCATTAATGGCCGATAAAAAAGAGATTGATGCCAAAGAGGTGCTTGATACGCCGTTTATTCAACGAGCCACCGAGCTTTTTGATCCACAAAAAATTCAAATTCGTCAGAAGGTTTAAGCATGGAGAAAATCCTTATTCTCAATACAGGTGGCACCTTTAATAAACGCTACAATCCCCTTCGTGGTGAGCTTGAAGTGCCTCAAGATGGCATTGCGGTAGAGTCTATTTTGCAGTATTGTTACAACACTTCGTATGAGCTTTTAAACATTATTCATAAAGACAGTCTCGAAATGAGCGAGAGTGATCGTGAACTCATCGTCAAAACCATTCAAAATTCATCTGCACGTAAAGTTTTAATCGTTCATGGCACCGATACGATGGATGTCACCGCAACATTTTTAGCGTTACATGTAAAAGATAAGATCATCACCCTCACCGGTACCATGGTTCCCTTTAGCATTGATCCAGTAGAAGCAACAGCGAATTTTATGATGGCGTTGGGTGATTTGATGTGCAGAGAACAAAATGGGGTTAATCTTGCGATGCATGGGGCAATCGCGTCTCATGGAAGTATTTATAAAAACAGACAAAAAGGGATTTTCGAGCTGTGTTAAATTGCTCGAAATGCTTCTGTTTTACGAAAAATAAAGTGACTCATCACAATCACATAATAGGGATAAATCACCACGCCTAAAAAAGGAATGACCGTGAGGGCGAAGCAAACGAGTGTAATCCCTCTCATCTGTCCCGCATACAACCTTTTAAGCTCCCTATACTCCTCAACCGAATTCAGCATCGAAGCGACATCTAATACTAAGAGTTTATGAAACAGGTAATAAACAGGCACAAGAAGCGCAAAATTGAGCACAGGAATAAACACTAAAGGAAACAGCAACACAAACATCAATGTTGTCCATAAAAGCGTTTTAAGCACCATCCAGAGGTAACTGAGAAGCCCAATCCCACGAAATGCAAAATCGGGATAATAGACAGAGCGTATCTCTTGAATAAAATAGCCCGCAAAAAGCCCTACAATAACCGAATAGACCATCAAAAAAAGATAATACGTTACCATTGCAGAGGTGAAGAAGAAAAGAATCGCTACCACCGTTTTGGTGATGAAGATGAGCGAAATCATACTCAAAAACCAACTCTGTTCAATGCTCCCTTCAAAACTTTGTAAACTCTGCGCGATCCATGCGGAAAGTGCCCCCATCCCGCCAAACAGAAGCCAAATAGCCCCTATAAACACGACAATGGTTAAGATAAACGAAAGTAACGAGACAAGTAAAACCCTTGGAGAAAGCGTATCTCCAAGAGCAAGAGCAAAAATATTGGTTTTTGAGGTGGTGTTCATCGGTTATTGGATGGCTTTACCATTAACGCTAATGGCACCTTTTTTCATGGCAAGCTCATAGATGAAAAAATCACCTTCAACACGGCCAAGATCAAAATCTTCCGCCGATGCAAGTCCCAATGCTTCCAGCGTCACACGATCTTCTTTATGGACTTTTACTTTAGCCGTAATATCCATAAGTCCGATAATGGCTAACGGACTCTCTTTATCAGAGTAGCTGTTTTGTGGAATCTCAAACGCTGTGTCAACACTCACATCTTTAAAGATAAGTCCTTCTGCTACAAAACCTTTTAGCGTAGCACCAAGGTCGATTTTGATACCGTGATTAATCAAGGCTACAAAATCATCGATTAAAATCTGATCTTCAAGGGGAGCTGTTCCTAAAACCAGTGCATTATAATCGGCTTGAACTTTCTTCATCGTATCTGCATTAATGCCTCTTAAAAAGAGTTTGGCAAAGAATTGTTCAAGTTTAATATCATCAGAACTATCAAGTAAGAGAACATTATCGAGTGTAAAATCTGTTTTAATTTGAAGATCTTTTTTGTTATCTTCGACACTGCTAATCAGTTTAAGGCTTCCTAAATCGAGTTTCACATTGGTGACTTCATCATTCATTTCAAGTGCATACTTTCCAATGCTGATATCGCCTTTGTTATTGAGATCATCTTGGTACGTGAAATGATAAACAAAGTCTTTCAGCTCACTTTTAAGCATGAACATCTCACCATTAACCCCTAGATTTTGCTTAGCAATGCCTAAGACACCTTGGACAATACCTGAACGTTCATCTAAAGAGAGTTGTTGTTTTTCCGTATCAATGTTCAGGGTTGTTCCCTCTGCCTTGATCTCTTCTTTGATGTCTTTAAATTTGATCGTTTTAAGCTTTTGATTAGGACTAAATGTCATCTCTAAAGCCAATACCCCACGCGTCAAGAGAGGCAAAATGGCATCGCTGGCTGCTTTGTTATTGCTCACCTCTTCTTGCAGTGATTTGGGAAGCTCTGCAAGGCTTAACGTGACCTTTGCATCACTGGGTAAAAGATTGGAGTGGGTCATCTCCCCTTTGAATTTTAGGCCATTAAAGGCATCATTTATACCTTGTTCCGTCTCCGCTTTTAAAGAATCTGCAAAAAGCTTGTACTGTGCGTTTTTTGCAACCAACTGTGCGAGTAAAAAGTCGCGTGCTTTTTTAGCATCAACCACTTCAAGGCTAAAGGTTCGCTCACCGCTTATATAACCACTTTTACTGAGAAGCTCTTGTTTAAAACCATTCTTTTCCAAAATGGCATTATTGGCTTCAATCGTACGATCAACGGTGTGAGAAACGATGAGTGGCGTTACCCCAAGGGCCGCAACAACCACTGCAGAGATAACGAGGTATTTTGTTTTTACCATAATCATGTGCCTTTGTTATTTATAACCTATGACGTAATAGGTATTTTTGTTAAGAACTTTTTCCAAAGTTACTTTGTATTTTGCAGCCCATTTACTAATGATCTCATTCACTTCGGCAATAAGGTCTGAACTCGTTGCTTCATTTTTAATTTTAAAGTACTCTTTTGTACTCGAAAGTGCCACAAAAGAGTTATGAACTTTCAGTGCATCGTGCAGTGAAAGCAGATGTTTTCCAATATGCTCAAAACCTACGGTATTGTTGATAACGCACTCAAGTTGCGCCTCTGATTTTGGGGTGACACTATAACCTAGTTGTGTTAAGATTGCTTGTTTTTCCATGGTTGTTTCCTTTTTAATAAAATAGAGTTCATAGTGAACTCTTGACACGCTTTTAAAGCAAAGCTTTAAAAACTACGTTAACACTAGGTTCTCTTCGGCAGAGAGCCCGCGCACCTTCGGTACTTTTACTTCGTTCACGAAGACGATTGAATGGTTAGCGTTTTTGTGCGATGAGCACATCTTCGATCATTTTTGAAATATCCCCATCTAAAATATTATTGACTTGGGAATATGCAATAGTACTTCGATTGTCTTTGACTTGCTGATACGGCGCTAAAACATAACTTCGTATCTGATGTCCCCAGCCTATTTCGCTCTTTTCAACACCATCTTTAACCGCTTGTTGTTTTTCAAGTTCATGTTCATACAAACGAGACTTCAACATTTTCATCGCCGTTGCTCTGTTTTTATGTTGAGACCGATCATTTTGACACTGTACCACAATACCGGTTGGCATGTGTGTGATACGAATAGCACTATCGGTTTTATTGACGTGCTGACCACCTGCTCCGCCTGAACGATACGTATCGACTTTAAGGTCACGGTCTTCAATGACGATGTCAATGTCATCATCCACTTCAGGGGAGACCATAACAGAACTAAAGGAGGTATGACGTTTAGCATTGGCATCAAAGGGGCTGATGCGCACCAAACGGTGAATCCCATTTTCAACTTTGAGATAGCCATACGCATTTTCACCACTGATGATAAAACTCACATCTTTAAGCCCCGCCTCTTCGCCCTCTTGATAGTCAAGAACTTCGACCTTAAACCCACAGCGTTCAGCCCACCTTAAATACATACGGTACAAAATGCTTGCCCAATCTTGACTCTCTGTTCCTCCAGCGCCTGGGTGAATGGAGATAATAGCATTGTTATTATCATTTTCGCCACTGAGCATCATAGCAATTTCTAAATTCGTAATATGATCTTCTAAATGCTCGGCATCTTTATAAAGCTCTTCAATCGTCGCTTCATCATTTTCACTGTTTGCCATTTCATACAAATCAACAGCATCCATAACAACATTTTTAGCTTTGGTATAACGGGTCAGTAGAGAATTCAACGCCGTTTTTTCTTTTTGCAACTCTGCCGCTTTTTTTGCATCATTCCAAAATTCGGGGTTTTGTTCGATCACTTCAATTTCTGTAAGCCTTGAAATAAGCTCTTCAGGCTTAATAATTTGAGCGATGTTATCCACTTTTGTGGTTAATTTTTTGAGAAGTTCGGTATATTCGTAACTATCCAAATGGTTTCCTTTTGCTATAATACTCGCTTCAATTTAAGAGACCTCCAACAAACTGTGTTTCTTAGAAGTCAAGTATTATATTTTACTCAAAAGTGCCTAAAATGAAAATAGTAAAAACCATTGAAGAATTATCCCAAGCAAGACGAGAGCTTCAAGGCTCTATTGGCTTCGTGCCAACCATGGGAGCATTACACAATGGACACCTCTCATTAATTCAAAAATCCATTGCCCAAAATGAGCATACGATCGTCTCTGTTTTTGTCAATCCTACACAATTTTTAGTAGGGGAAGATTTTAGTCAATATCCACAGCGTACCCAAGCCGATATCAAAATTTGTGAACTTGCAGGAGCAAGCATTTTATTTATGCCCTCCCCTGATGTGATGTACTCAAACATGGAACCCACCATCCTTGCCCCAAGTGCCAAAGCCTATATTTTAGAAGGTCTAGCACGCCCAGGCCATTTTGATGGCGTTTTGCGTGTGGTTTTAAAGCTGTTTAACCTTACCAAACCAACGCGTGCTTATTTTGGTAAAAAAGATGCACAACAACTCTATTTACTTCAAAATATGGTCAAAAGCCTCTTTTTGGATTTGGAGATAGTTCCTTGTGAAATCGTAAGAGAAGACGATGATCTTGCACTTTCCAGTCGCAATGTCTATCTCAATACCCAAGAGCGACAAGACGCACTTCTTTTGTGTGAATCTCTCAAAGTGGCTACCCATGCCATTATTGCAGGTGAACGTGATATTGCAACGATTAAAGCTGAAATGTTGCATACCTTAGAGCCTTTACATGTAGAATACGTGGAAATTTTAAATCGTGATTTTGATACAATAGAAACCATTGAAATAGGCAACTCCATCATTCTCGTCTGCGCAAAAATTGGCACGACTCGCCTCATTGATAATTTATGGATTTAAGGAATACATTGAAAAAACTACATTTAGTCTCATTAGGCTGTAACAAAAATCTCGTTGATAGCGAAATCATGCTAGGAAAACTTCAAGCCTATGAGATGTGTGATGACCCAAGTCTTGCAGACGTACTGATCGTCAATACCTGCGGTTTCATCGGACCTGCAAAAGAGGAGAGTCTTAACACCATTTTCTCACTGCATGAAGCACGTAAAAAAGGCTCTGTGCTCGTTATGGCAGGCTGTTTGACCGAGCGTTACAAAGAAGATCTTACCAAAGAGCTTAAAGAGGTTGATCTTTTTACAGGCGTGGGAGATTATGACAAGATCGATGAGATCATAGCGCTTCGCCAAAACCGTTTTAGCCCAGCAACCTACTTGCAAAATGAAGAAGAACGCGTCATCACAGGCTCTAATGCGCACGCCTATGTTAAACTTTCCGAAGGCTGCAACCAAACCTGTAGCTTTTGTGCCATTCCTGGATTTAAAGGTAAATTGCACTCACGCACACTCGAATCACTGATTAAAGAGGTCAAAGCACTGGTCGCAAAAGGCTTTTATGACATTAGTTTTATCTCCCAAGACAGTAGCTCTTTCCTTCGTGATGTCGGTGAAAAAGAGGGTCTTATCAAGCTCATTGATGCCGTGGAAAAAATTGACGGGGTTAAGAGTGCACGTATTTTATACCTTTACCCGACAACAACCTCCAATGCGCTTATTGAACGCATTATTAGCTCACCTCTGTTTCATAACTACTTTGACATGCCGATCCAACATATCAGCGACAGCATGCTCAAACGTATGAAACGAGGCGCTGGGCGTGAGCGCATTATCGAGCAATTAGAGATGATGCGAAAAGCACCCAATAGCTTTATTCGCACCAGTTTTATTGTGGGACATCCAGGCGAAAGTGACGCAGAATTTAGCGAGCTTCTCGCCTTTACCAAAGCGTTTGATTTTGATCGTGTCAACATCTTCGCCTACTCCGATGAAGAAGATACCAGTGCTTACGAGATGGATGAAAAAATCGACACGAAGCTGATTAATAAACGCATTAAACAGCTCGACAAAATCGTTCAAACAAAAACGAAAAAAAGTTTCGAGCATGAAATTGGTAAAGAGGTAATTATCCTTGTTGAAGGGGAAAGTAGTGAACATGAGTATTTTATGGGCGCACGTGAACTTCTATGGGCACCCAGCATTGATGGTGAAGTCTTGGTGAATGACTCCGATATTGAATCTATCGAAGTAGGCAAATGCTACCGCGCAACGATCACTGAATGTGCAGGGAATCAACTCATTGCAACCATCACCACTGTTGCATGAAGCAACATTAGCATCTTTACGCCAGAGTAAAAATCTATTGGCATTCTCAGGCGGTGGAGACTCCACCGCCCTCTTCTTTTTACTATTAGAAAAAGGCATTGCGTTTGATATTGCGCATGTCAATTACCAAACACGTGTGGCAAGTAATGACGAAGAGGCCTACGCCAAAGAGCTCGCAAAAACCCACACCAAACATCTTTTTAGCTTTACATGTAAACTTGAAGAAAGTAACTTTGAACACCTTGCACGAAAAGAACGCTACGCTTTTTTTGAAACCATTATCCAAAATCATGGCTATGATACCCTCTTAAGTGCCCATCATTTAGGAGACCAACTCGAATGGTTTTTAATGCAACTCACTCGTGGAGCGGGGCTTGTGGAGATGGTAGGGATGCAAGAGATAGAAGAGCGTGAGCACTATAGGCTTGTTCGTCCGCTTTTACATGTAAGCAAAAAAACACTCCAAACCTATCTTCATGAACACAACATTACCTACTTTAACGATGAAAGCAATATGGCACTAAACCATTTGCGAAACCAATTTCGACAGGGTTATGCAACACCTCTTCTTGATGCCTATGAAGAGGGAATTGCTAAAAGCTTCGCCTACTTAGAAGAAGATCGCAAACGACTCTTACCCCATCACGTCAAACGGATTGGAGAGCTATTTATACTCCCACGCGATAAAGATGATCTTATAAATATTCGCCAGATTGATAAAGCGCTTAAAATTTTAGGTATCTTAGCCTCTAAAGCACAAAGGGATGAGATTTTAAAAACAAAAACGTCTGTTGTGGGTGGGAAAATTGCAGTCTGTATTGAAGATGAGCAGATTTTTATAGCGCCTTACCTCAAGTACAGTATGGACAAACCGTTTAAAGAAACGTGCCGTAAAGCGCATATTCCTTCAAAAATACGCCCTTACCTTTACATCTGTAAAATTGATCCTAATGCGTTGCATTAAGGTCGTACACCTTAATTTTAAAGGTTGCACTAATACTCTCTTTGCTTGATTCTAAATAGATCGGAAAATCAGCTTGAACGATGCTGCTGTAGCGATTAAGACCCTCTAAAAAGTTATAAAAATTCGTAGGTGTTTTCAGCGTGGATGTGGCGTTGAGTTCATACTCGACAAACTCTTTTTTATACTCTGACTTGGTCACTTCTGTCAATGAAACTTGGGTAAAAAACTTCCCAGCATAGCGCATAAACTCCTCTTGCGTAAAAGGGTGTTTGAAGGCAGAAATGACGTGTACATTTTCAGCTTTTAATTTGGAGAGTTCTGTTTCGCGTTCAAAAAAGAGGTTTTCAACTCTCGTTTTATGCACCAAAACCCGTTTGTATTCGGCTTGTAAAATGCGGTGCTCTTTCACATTCGGAATAATGAGCAAGAAAACAAAGGCAAAGGTGACAATAATAAAGACCATTAAGAAAATGAGCAATTTCATAATGTCGATTTTGTCTAAACTACGATCAAAACTATTCACGCATGCCGTCCTCACCAATAATTTTATTGATACTCACAAAATTATACCATCCCTCTTTTGTGAGATAAAACGTCGTATTGCTGGTATGAAAAATTGATTTTAGAGGCGCTGCCAAAAGAAAATTAAACGTATCTTGTGTAGGCGCAACACCATAGAGAATAAGTGAATTACGCTCCATTTGCACTTTTTTAAGCGTAATTTGATCAGGAACCAAATCAAAAAGATTTTTCATACTCTCTTTAAGAAGGGTATTGTTGGAAAAAATCTCTTCAGAGAGTGCTTTTTGACGTAAAATTAAACCAATAATTTCATCATCTTCATCGATTTTAACTTCTAATGTTTCACGCTCTTTTGTTAGATCAACGACGCCACTTTTAAAGGAGCTCATCTCAATGACAATGTAAAAATTGAAAATAATCATAAAAAGGGACATCAACCCAATAAAGGTAGCCCACATTTTACTAAAGAGTGATAAGAAGGGTTTTGGTCGAGGTGCAATAAAGCTTAGTCTCATTTAAAAACCTCTTTAATCGCAATGTCGCACATGCGATCACTGACATCTACTTTATGAATCTCAACATCCATCATCAGTTCATCTTCAAGCTGATGAATCAAGTCAGAACTGATCTCATAACTATCAAAAATAACAATCTCGTCAATAAACTCACTCACATACAATGGATTGTGATAGTACTCTTCCAGAGCTGTTTTGAGGTATTTATAGACTAAAAGGTCACGTCCGTAAAGCTCTAAACTAATGTCTTCCTCTTTGAGCCCATCCATGCCTCTAAAAGAGCTTAGTGATTTATCATCAATGTCTGAAAAAGAGTCCGTCGAGCGTAAATCATTCACATCATCAAGCTCACTTAACTCTCCAAGCTCGCTGAGCTCCTCAATGCCTTCGTGCTCTTCGTCTTCATCTTCTTGCGCGGCAATTTCAGGCATCTCATCTGAGCTTGAAAGCCCCTCTTCTTCTTGTTCGTTTTCCCAATCATTGATATCATCACTGTGGCTAAATGCCGTGTCCGTTTGTGTTTTGAAAAAAGCGCCAAAATGCAACTGTTTCTCTTCAAAAATGGCTAAAATAAAAAAATCTTGGCAATTTAGAATATAGCACGTTGGCTTATTTTTGAGTTTTTGAGATACGACAAAATCACTTAGAATAATAAAAGGTGAATAGATAAAATCAAGACCAACATTTGAAAAAAGATTTTTTGCCCATTTAATTTCAATATATGAAGCATAGGCTGACCACTGATTGTAAAGAGAGACACTGTGGACATTTTTCATATCAACACTGTGTTTATTAAAGGCACTATTTCCCGTACCCGAGATAGCACCTTGTCCTAGGGAACCTAGTAAAAAAGAGATATAGACAAAGCGATACTCATCTTGTAAATTCATCAAATACGTTTCAAGAGCGGGATCAAGTCCATCCATGGGAGGGGATAGTGTAAATACTTTGGTAAAGGTTTTAGCAATTGCTCCATCTTTAAGTACTTTACAACGCAGTTCACATTCTGTTTCACTTAACACAACAGCCACAAAAAGGTTCGGAAATTTTTTCTGAAGAACAGTTTTTATGCCCATTTTTCTGACTCTTTGTTCACATCACTACTCTTGTGTTAATTTGAATTTGTACTATATATTAGACTAATCTTGCTTAAGTTTTGTAAAATATCAAGCAAAAGCAGTACCATTTGGGCTAAGTGTATCAAACGGCATGCACCAAAAGACGTTTTTGAATAAGCGCCTTTGCATCTTCGAGTGAAAGCTCATGTACATAGAAAGGATCACCAAAATAAAACTCTATGGTTGAAAACGGTTTAGGGATACAAAAATGATCCCAACTCTTCATACTCCAATACGATGTGGGGTTACAATTCATAGTAATAATAGGCACTTTTCGTATCATCGCAAGCGCTGCTGCCCCATCTGCAACCGTATGCCTTGGACCTCTAGGACCATCGGGTGTGATACCTATATCGCGACCATTTTGAAGTGCTTTTAAAGCCCCTCTGAGTGCGGATACGCCCCCTTTTGAAGAGCTTCCACGAATCGTTCCCCCACCAAAAAGTTGCATTAATTTTGCGACTAATTCACCATCAAAATGGTTACTGACAATCGTATCAATTGTTTCACGCTTGGTGTAATGTTTGTATGCCGCCGACGCCATAAGCATTTCACCATGCCAAATGGCATAGATACTTGGGGTTGCCGAGCCATTTTGAGGAAGGTAAAATCTCTTTTTACATGTAAAAAACAGAATCCATACCAATGCGTAAACAAGGTGCGGAATAATCCACACCAAGAGTTTGCGTTTGGTATCTTTAGAGAACAATTTCGCCATAGAGGGAGAGACGTTTTGGATTGGTAATTTTAATAGAGACAGTTTGTCCAAGCAAGCTTTCATCCCCTTTAATCTGCACAAGGGCATTATTGTCACTTCGTCCTGCTAAAAATCCGCTGTTACGAAGTTCATCAATGTAAACGGGATAAACTTTATCAAGGTGCGCTTCTGAAATCTCATCCAAAATTTCATCTTGTAAAAGTTGCAATCGCTCTAATCGTTTAGAGCCTATCTCAGGGTCAATTTGATTGGTAAATTCAGCTGCTTTGGTAAGAGGTCTTGCTGAGTATTTGAAGGCAAAAATTTGCTCAAATTTGACTTGGCGTATAACATCCAGGGTATCTTCAAAATCAGCTTCACTCTCTCCAGGAAAAGCGACAATGATATCCGTACTGATGGAGACATTCGGAATCATTTCGCGAAGTTTCAAGGCGCGATTTAAAAACCACTCTTTGGTATAGCCGCGTTTCATTTGCTCTAAAATATGGGTTGAGCCACTTTGCAATGGCATGTGCATCGACTTACATACTTTTGGATTATTGGCAAACGTTTCTAAAAATTTATCATCCATGTGAAGCGGATGAGGAGAGGTAAATCGAATACGTTCAACTTCCGGAATTTCACTGATCAGATTTAAAAGATCAGAGAAATCCATCGTATTTTGGATATTGCCACTAAAACGTCTGCCATAATTGTTGACATTTTGTCCAAGTAAGAATATCTCTTTAGCACCGTTTTGAGCTGCTTTTCGTGCTTCATTGACAATCAATTCAGCAGGAATAGAGATCTCATCCCCTCTGGTTTGTGGCACGATACAGTAGGTACATTTTTTATCGCACCCGATAGAGATGTTAACATATGCTTTGTAAAGACTGTTGCGATACTCGCCAAAAGCATACGTACTCTCATCATAATCGGTGTCAACACTTAAGAATTTTTCTGTATTAACCGCCGTAGAGATTTTGGAGACGTTGCGAGCGCCTATCACAAAACTCACGTAAGGGGCGCGTCTGAAGATCTCTTTGCCCAAGTGACTTGCGGTGCATCCACATACACCGATCTTCGCACCCTCTTTTTTTTGAAGGTTATATTTACCGATCTCTGAAAAAAGTTTACTGACAGGTTTTTCACGCACACTACAAGTGTTAACCAAGATAAGGTCAGCTTCTTGTAAGTTGGTCGTTAAAACATAATTTTCTTTATCCCCAAGTTCGGCGATAATGTGCTCAGAGTCCCGCACATTCATAGCACACCCAAGGGTTTCTATGTAAAGCTTTTTTGCTTCTGTAATACCCAAAATTAAGCCTTAAAGGATATGTACTTCGTACATGTAATCGCCTTCACCCAAGCCATAACGGATGTCACGTAAATAGACGCTAAAGCCTTGTGCTTCAAAGTGCTCAACTAAGCTCACGAGATCTTTATGAGAGTTCTCTTTGTCAAAATAAAAAATCTTTTGTCCCTCTTTCTCAATAATCTCAGTCACTTTCTCCAATGTAATTGTCTTTGGTTTTCCATTAATTTCATTTCGTGCTAATTTGATTTCCATTGTAAACCTCTTTTCTATCGCAAAAATTATCGTATGTGTACAACACGCACAAAGATATATCGCGAAGTATACTTTGTTTTCGATAAATTCCTCATTAAAAGCAAACAGGTGCTTTCTCATAAAGAAAAATAAAAGAAGATTTTAGTTATAATCCTTACTCTTCACCGCAATCGTTTAAATTTCCATTTTTGATTTTTCATCATTGCGAATATCACACATGACATAAAAAATATGTATCTTTTTAAGGAAACTTATGGAAAAAATTGTAGACATTATAGAATCTATTGCCCATGAAAAAGGGCTCGACATCAATGAAGTTAAAAACACCGTAACTGTTGCACTGGTTAAAACTGCCAAACGAATTTACGGCGCAGAATACGAATACGGCGCAGAGATTGACCCTGCGACTAAAACACTTAAGCTTTATCAAAAAGTCATCGTTGTAGAACCTGATGATGCAAGACTCTTAGGGGGAAATGAAAATTTTATCGCCATTAAAGATGCAAAAGAGGTTGATCCTGATATTGAAATTGGCGATGAACTAACCTATGAATTACCACTTGATAATCTTGGAAGAACAGCTGCGGCAACCCTTCAAAAAGAGCTTGAGTACCACATTCAACGACTTTTGGAAAATAATATTTTTGAAAAATACCAAAAACTTGTGGGCAAAACTGTTTTTGGAACCGTCGTACGTGTGGATAACGATGAAAATACCTATATTGAAATTGAAGAGATTAGAGCGGTATTACCACGTAAAAACCGTATTAAGGGTGAAAAATTTAAAGTCGGAAATGTTGTTAAAAGCGTTATTCGTAAGGTTTTGATTGATAAAACTCAAGGTATGTATGTCGAACTTTCACGTACCAGTCCAAAGTTTTTAGAATCCCTTTTAGAACTTGAAGTCCCTGAGATCAAAGATGAACTCATTAAAATCATCGGAAGTGCAAGAATTCCAGGTGAGAGAGCAAAGGTAGCCCTCAGTTCATTGCACCCAAATATTGATGCTGTAGGGGCAACTGTTGGCACAAAAGGTGTCAGGATTAATGCGGTCAGTAAAGAGTTACACAATGAAAATATCGACTGTATTGAATACTCAAATGTTCCTGAAATTTTTATTGCACGCTCACTAAGTCCAGCGCTTATCTCGAATGTTAAAATTCAAAGTGGCAAAGCCATTGTGACACTTCCAAGTGATCAAAAATCAAAAGCAATCGGGAAGAATGGTATTAATATTCGTTTAACATCGATGCTAACAGGTTTTGAAATTGAATTGGTCGAATCAGGTGGAGCAAGCACAAACAGTGATGCAAACGGTGACGATTCAGCAGAGCAACGCGATCCAAATGCGCTTAAAAATCTTTTTGGTGGACTTTAATCTTCTTTACATGTAAAGCTTCATGCTTTACATGTAAAACTCTTTTCCTCGTTATTCTGTCTTTTCTTTAACGTAACTCGCGCCATTATTGATCTTCTCTTTTGTCCATTCAGCACCATCTTTAGCATCTTTTTTAATACCTCCCCATGTCGCGCACCCACTCATAAGTCCAACGATGCTTAGTGTTAAAAGAATAGTTTTCATTGTTTTTCCTTTTAAAGTTATTTATCCTCTTCGTTTAAAATGAGGATTGAGTTTTGTTAAAACCAAATCGGCAATCATATTGCCCAGTAAAGTCAAAAAAGAGGAAATAATGAGTATCCCCATAATCACAGGATAATCACGGCTTAATGCGCTTTGATAAAACAGGAGTCCCATTCCATTGATCGCAAAAATTGACTCCAAAATCACACTACCTCCAATAAGTCCTGGCAAAGATAGTCCAAGAATGGTGACAATCGGCGGTGAAAGATTGGGAAGAATAAAGCGCATAAGCAGTGCTTTTCCTTCAATACCTCTGCTTTTCGCAAAGAAAATATAATCACTCTTTAAAATATTGAGTGTCAAACTTCGTACATACAAAATCAAACTCCCTAATCCTCCAAAGACCATGACAAAAATAGGCAAAACAAGATGCCACGCCATATCTAAGGTATATGTCCAACCACTTGGGCTAATGCCTTGTGAATGAAGCCCTGAGATAGGAAAAAGTTTTAACTGTACGGAAAAGAGGATCACTAACAACAAAGAGAGATAAAACGAAGGCATCGCATAGCTAATGAGTGCAACTTGTTTAATGCTTTTATCATACAGATGCGTCTGCTTCATAGCTGATTTTATACCCCAATAAAGAGCCAATATAAAGACTAAAATCATACTGATAAGGTTCATTAAAAGGGTGATTGGTAGACGCTCTAATATCTCATCCCGTACGGGTTTGCCACTCGCAAAGGAGATACCAAAATCGAGTTGGAGTAGCGCTTTAAACCATGCAAAGAATTGCATAGTTAAGGATTGGTCGAGTCCGTAAACGCGTTTGAGTTGTTCTAACGCTTCAGGAGTGATATTAGGATTGAGGTCGCCACTGGCAAAGAAAGAGTTGGGAGCCAAATGAATGGCTCCAAAAGAGATTAAAGAGATAATGCAGAGCATCAGTACTACATATCCAAATTTTTGTAGCACTAATTTCATACAATTTCCTTATTTTTGCAGATCCCACGCAAGGATAGTATGACCCTCTGCATCGGTTTCATCCATACCCATACCCATGATGTTATAGCCGCCATCCACGTAGTGAATTTCACCGGTAACGCCACTGGAAAGATCGCTTAAAAGGTACATTCCGCTGTTGCCGACTTCATCTGTCGTCACATTTTTACGAAGGGGTGCATTGATCTCATTCCAGCGAAGGATCATTCTAAAATCACCTATGCCGCTTGCTGCAAGAGTTTTAATCGGACCTGCACTGATCGCATTAACACGAATGCCCTGACGTCCAAGATCGACTGCTAAGTAGCGTACTGAAGCCTCAAGAGCTGCTTTGGCAACGCCCATGACATTGTAATGAGGCACATAGCGAGGGCCGCCTAAATAAGAGAGCGTTAAGATAGAACTGTTGTCATTCAACACGGGTAAACACGCACGTGAAAGGGAGACCAATGAATATGCCGATGTACCAAGTGCAATATCAAACGCCTCTTTGGTTGTATCGACAAATTTGCCACTGAGGGCTTCTTTTGGCGCATAGGCAACGGAGTGAACGACAAAATCGATCTTCCCAAAATCTTTTTCCAATGAAGCGGTCAAGGCTTCTAAATGGGCTGGATTGTTAATGTCAAGCTCATACACTTTATCACTGCCAAACTCATCTGCAATGGGGCGTACACGCTTCTCTAAAGATTCATTCAAATAGGTAAATGCAAGTTCTGCACCTTGTTCTCTGCAGGCTTTTGCTATGCCATACGCAATGGATTTATTATTGGCGATACCTACGATAAGACCTTTTTTGCCTTTCATGACCATACTCTACTCTCCTCTTATTTTTTGACGTTATCTGCGATGCGAATCATTTCGCGAAATGCACTCTCATTCCAACTGGCCGTTCCCACTAAAACACCATCACATGCTTTTACATGTAAAATCGTTTCTATGTTTTCGACCTTCACACTACCACCGTAAAGAAGGGGTGCACAGAGTTTTTCACGCAACCGTGTTAAAACCTCTTCAATGTCTTCTAAACTGGCCGTTAATCCCGTACCAATCGCCCAAACAGGTTCATACGCGATGATCAGTTTGTCGTAGTTAATATCAATACCCTCAAACTGTTCCCAAAGATAGCTCATCACGGCTTCAATGCCTTGAACGCGAATCTCAGCAGGTTCGCCAATGCAGTAGATAATCTCTGATTCTCTCGCTTTAGCAAAATCATACTTCTGCGCACTCAAATTTTGTGACTCTTTCAGAATATGACGTCTTTCACTGTGCCCAATAAGTACCGTTTCAATACCAAACTCTTCGAGTTGCTCAAAGCCGATTTCACCGGTAAAGGAGCCATTTTGAACAGGATAAAAATTTTGGGCGCCTACTTTAAGACTCTTAACCTCATCGAAACGATCCAATGCCGTAAAGGGTGCAAAAATACGCACCTGTTGTTCACTGTTAGTCGTTGAAACAAACGTTTGTATCGCTTGAACAAAGGCCTTCGTAGAACCTCTGGTATAGTTTGTTTTAAAGTTTGAAGCAATAATCATGCTTATTCGCTCTCATCTTGACTTAAAACTTTCACACCAGGAAGCTCTTTACCTTCAATCAGCTCTAAACTAGCGCCTCCGCCTGTTGAGATAAACGTCATCTCATCGGCATCGCCTGCTCGAGCGACCACATCAGCCGTATCACCGCCACCGACAACGGTTGTTGCGTGCGCTTCGGCGATTACATGGGACATTTTAAAGCTACCTTTGGAGAATTTCTCAAGTTCAAAAACGCCCATCGGTCCATTCCACAAAATCGTTTGCGCGTCGGCAAGTGCTTCTCTAAACAGACGTGATGTTGCAGGTCCGATATCAAGACCCATCCATCCTTTGGGGATCTCTTGAACCGTGACAAATTTAATCGTTGCATCTTGTGAGCAGGTTTGTGCCGCTACGACATCGACGGGTAAGTAGAGTTTAACGCCTAAACGTTTCGCCTCTTCCATAACACGATTGGCTTCTTCTAAAAGTTCATCTTCGACCAATGAATTTCCGATGTCAAGCCCTTGCGCTTTTAAAAAGGTAAACGCCATACCGCCACCAATAACCAATTTATCAACACGTGGAAGTAGGTTTACGAGCGCTTGGAGTTTACCACTGACTTTACTACCACCGACAACTGCGACAAAAGGACGGGTTGGACGGCGAAGAAGGTTTTTTGAAAACTCGACCTCTTTTTGAAGTAAAAATCCAGCTGCAGAACTTTTTTCATTAAAATAATGCGTAATCGCCTCTACCGAAGCGTGCGCACGGTGACATACACCAAAGGCATCGTTGATGTAGACTTCTGCCATATCGGCAAGCGCTTTGGCAAACTCTTCATCATTGCTGGTTTCGCCTTTGCTAAAGCGAAGGTTCTCTAAAAGTAAAATTTCACCCGGTTGAAGGGCTGCAGCTTTTTCGGTTGCATCTTTACCAATCACGTCTGCTGCTAAAATAACTTCCTTGTCCAAAAGACGTTTGAGTCTCATTTGAACAGGCGCCAGAGAGTATTTTTCATCCACTGCACCTTTTGGGCGACCCAAATGGCTTGCTAAAATAATCGAGCAACCATGATCCAAGCAGTAACGAATCGTAGGAATCGCTGAGCGTACGCGTCTGTCATCTGTGATATTGGTAAACTCATCTAAAGGCACATTGAAATCACAACGAATAAAAACTTTTTTGCCTGCAATGTCGAGGTCTCTAATGGAGCGAATCATTCCCTATCCTTCTTTTATTTGCTTACATGTAAAGCCATATCAACCAAACGGGTTGAATAGCCCCACTCATTGTCATACCATGCCATGACTTTCACCATATTGCCACCGATGACTTGCGTCAGATCAAGTGCGACAATAGAACTTAATGTGCTGGTGACAAAATCTTGAGAAACTCTTTGCTCAACATCGACTTCCAAAATACCTTTAAGTTTTCCATTCGCTTGTTCGCTAAAGAGCGCATTGATCTCTTCTTTGGTGGTCTCTTTTTTGAGTAACACATTAAGGTCGACCATAGAAACGTTAGGCGTTGGGACACGGATACTTTGTCCGTGTAATCTTCCTTTCAGATGGGGAAGAACTAGCCCTATTGCTTTGGCAGCACCTGTGCTGGTTGGGATCATATTGATCGCAGCTGCACGAGCCCTGCGCAAATCTTTGCTGTGTTTGACATCTAAAATATTTTGATCATTCGTGTACGAGTGTACCGTTGTCATCAAACCTTTGTCAATCCCAAAAGCATCGTCTAAGATTTTTGCGACGGGACCTAAACAGTTTGTGGTACAGCTAGCATTGGAAACAATGGTTTGACCGGCATACGTATGCTCGTTAACACCAATAACAAACGTAGGTGTATCATCTTTAGCAGGAGCAGACATAACGACTTTTTTGATGCCATTGTCAATAAAAACTTGAGTATCTTTTTGTGTTAAAAGTGCACCGGTACACTCAAGCACAACATCAACGCCGTAGTCTGAAAAATTTAAAGCTTTAGGATCACGAGTGGAAAACATTTTAACCTTTGCTTTCCCTATGTGCATATAATCATCTTCTAATAACTCAACTCTGCCAGGAAAAACACCATGTACGCTATCGTATTTGAGTAATTGTTTTGTCATAGAACGTTCAGCTGTGTCATTGACACATACAAGCTCAACGTCATCGCGCGAATCAATAATTCTAGCAACGCATCTTCCAATGCGGCCAAATCCATTTATAGCAATTTTGAGTGCCATAGGTCTTCCTTTTGATATAATAGTCGTTCTAATCCATACTCGCTTTTAGAAAAGCGAATTATTTTAGCAAAAATGATGTATAAAAAAGTTTAAAGTCCATGGAGACACACCGTTGAACATAGCTATTTTTGGAGGCTCTTTCGATCCTCCGCACACAGGGCATGAACTCATTGTCAAAAAAGCCCTTGAAATCCTTGATATTGACAAACTTTTAGTCGTAACAACCTACTTAAGTCCTTTTAAAGAGAGCTTTTGTGCCCCAGCTCCTATGCGTCAGAAATGGCTTGCTAAGATGTTTGAAGGTCTGGATAAGGTAGAGATTTTTTCATACGAATGCGATCAAAAAAGGCAAGTTCCGACCATTGAAACCGTTTTACATGTAAAACATCTTTACAAAAATGCGAAGATTTACTTAATTGTTGGCAGTGATAGTTTCACCTCTTTACCCAAATGGAATCGTTATGATGAACTTTGTTCGCTTGTAGAATTTGTCGTAGCACCTCGTGGTGCTTTTAACCCACCTAAAGACTTGAAAATTTTACCAATTAATGTTAATATCAGTTCTTCAAAGCTCCGCTCATTTTTAGATCGAAGATTTATTCCAAAAGCCATCGAAAATGAAGTAGTAGCGTTTTATACAAGGAATCCAATGGATAATAGAATCGAAAGAATTGTCACAGCGTTAAGTGACAAAAAAGCAGAAGAGATACAAGTATTTGATATGACAAATAAAGATTATTTTGTCAACACCGTTGTGATTGCAACGACTATGGGTGAGAGACATGGGCTTTCACTTCTTGATCACCTCAAAACCGAACTCAAAGGTGCAGGTGAGAATTTTTTAAACGTTGATGCGGATGATAACTGGACCGTTATTGACATGGGAGATATTCTTATTCACCTTATGACACCACAGTATCGTGTTAAATATAATCTTGAACTTTTCCTCAAAGAGAGAGAAGAAGAGATGAAAAAAGTAAGAGGCGTAGAGTAACATTACCGATAGGCCTTCCTACCAAACGTAGGAAGGCAACACTGCATTAAGTATCCCCTTGCATCTACTTTTTAACTATCTAAAAATACGTATGTGAAGTTTAATATTATTTAATTTAACTTAATAAGATAATTAACATCCTATTAAGTTCTACTTCTCTAAAATTTCACCTATACATAAAAAAGATTTTTTTAAAGTAATCAAATTGAAATAAACCTATCATTTAGTCACAGTTTTATCGTCATGAACCATGTTTGAAAAACATGCTCTATCAAGAGGCCTACTGTATTCTCATGATAAGCTCATACATGCATTACATCGTCTTTCTCGCCCATAGAGATTATTAAGCTCTTATTTTCTATACTAATATTGCTCATAAATTACATGTAAGGATTTTAGACTTAGTCATGAAGATTATTTTGCTGCTTGGGCTCGTTAGTAGTCTCCTCTTTTCTGACTCACTTGATGCACTCCTCCAAGAGTATAAATCAACCTCGGACAACTCATTGCAAACGGTCAATGAAAAGATTGGGCATGTGGTTATCTATTCCCAAAAAGAGATCCGTTTGATGCAGTACACTAAGCTCAATGATATTTTAAAAGAGCTTCCTCTATTTAATATTAATACCAATCAATTTGGACTTACCAACTACTCGTTAACCGGTTCGAAAACAACGACCAGTGGCTTCTTTCGATTTTTTATTAATGACCATGAAATCAGTTCAGGTTACGATCAATCCACATCATTATCGTGGGGTGATTTACCTTTAGATTTTGTCGATCACGTTGAGATTTATTATGGAGAGAGCTCTTTTTCATTTGGAAATGAAACGGGCATCTATTTTGTGCGTATCTACACCAAATCTGCACTCAAAGAGAATAGCTCTGAAATTAATAGCTTGATTACATCCAAAGGTTCACGTTCCCAAAGCTTAACACACTCTTCAAGCTTTGAAAATGGCTGGTCTTATTTGATGTTTCTCAATCAAGAACAGATTAAACAAACAACCATTTACAATGGAACAAAACTCAATAGTAACGGTACTAAACAATATCTTTACCTTGATGCGGGGAATGAAAATACCAAAATCAACATTGGCTATACCGATGTTTCTAAAAATAATTATGCAGGGCTTGCACTTGATGCCACCCCGGAGAGTGGGAAAAGCCTTTCTAAAGATTTTTTCATCAACTATACTTACTATTTTCTAGAAGATAAATCACTGAAAGCCAACCTCTCTATCGATGTGAATGATCGAAGCTATGATGAAGCTAATGCACAAGGTATAGGGCTTATTCCTGTTATTAATCTTGCAAATGGTTTAACCATTCCTAAAATTTTCAATGAAGATCTGCGCTTTGTCAAAACAAACGCCTATCTTTCAAAATCATTTGACATCGAAGACAACTCTTTTATTGCAGCCGTTAATGTTAAAAATAAAACCTATGACGTTCAAAATCGTGAGACCACCAATTTTATCAATCAAACAAAAAATGTAGGCGCTTACAACAGTTTTGATGAAGAAACCATCTCTTCTCTACTCTTTCAAGACAGTTATCAACTTAGAAATGACCTCATCTTAGTAGCAAATACTAAACTCGACTATTACGATCGAAATGCCTATTTGAAAGATAGTTCAGAAACCCTTTTACGTTTAGGTGCCATCTATACACCTACGGAGAATTGGGGATTTAAAAGTTTTTATACCCAAACAGCGCTTGCTCCTTCATTTTACAATATTGATTATGCAGATAAAAGTACGCCAAAGCTTAAATCACAGCAATACCATATTTATACACTGGAAGGAGTTTATACCGAAGGAAACTCTAAATTTGGAGTCACATTCGACCATGTTGAGATTGATGATTTTCTCTATCTATCACCAATTGGATTTATTAATATTGATCATAAAATTAAAACCGATGGCCTCCTTTTTGACTATGAATATAGCTTTTCCGATAGAGACAAAATTCATTTAAATTATTATACGTCAACACTCAGTGAAACGATCAATAACGCGACCAAAGGTGGTTTCATCAAGTTTATGGGAGGTTACCAAAAATTTGATTACTTTACCTCCTTAATCTATCGAAATGGTTATGAATACCTTGGCCTTGACATTCCTGATAGTTTCGATATGAGCCTGGGTGTAACCTATCATGTCACCAAAGATTTTAGTTATAGCATTAAAGCCAACAATATTTTAGATCGCTCCACACAGTCACTTTATTTTACTAATTTTGGAAGAAACTTTTTTGCACTGGATGATAACGACCGAAGTGTCACCTTCTCTATAAGATGGGTGTTCTAATGAGAATACTGATCCTTCTTTTAACACTTTTAAGCTTTTTGGTAGCAGAAAACTATACATTTTTAGTTCAACCTTATAGCAAAGAGATTGAATTGGAAGCAAAGATTATTGCGGAAATTGCAAATGCATCATTGCATAGTAAAATAAGACTCTTTATTCCTCATATGACTGAGATGGAAGAAAAAGTCTATTCAAAATATTTTATACTGAGTCCAAAATGTGAAACGGCTAATTTTGTTTTTGTCAATAAAAACATTGAAAAAGAGGCTTTGTGTGATAATGAAAACCGTCTCTTTTTTACCAACAATTACCGTAAACTTCTCTCTGATGAAAAATACTTTGGCGCACTATTTTGGAATAAGAGTCGTCCAAATATTGTCTTTATTCATAAAAGACTTGAGCAAAAAGCAATAGAGTTACCAAAGACATTTGATCAGTTTGTAGAGAATTTTTGATGTATAGGAAGCCTCTGTTTAAAAATATTTTTTATATGATTATTCCTATTGCTGTTATCTCTTCTATTCTGATCTTTCTGCTTCTGGTGACTATGAAACTCGAGAAAAGCATTGAAAGTAAAATTTTTGAGATTTCGACATCCGATGTCTTTTCGATAACACACAATAGTGCAACCTACATAGAGACACTGTTGAAAGACCACCCTAATTTTCCAGAAGATATTAAAAAGAACAGTTTTCTTCAGCGTAAAATTGAAGAGAGTTTAAAAACATTATTGACCCCTCACATCAAATACGCTTACCTTTTGTACAGAGACAACCGAGGTGTTTTTCGATTTTTGAGCGATGCTTCTATTCATGAAGAGAAGGCATTTATCGATCAAAAACTTGATGTGGACAGCCCAGAGTGGCTTCAAATTTATGATACAAAAGAGCCGCTTATCATTCGTCATACCCTCTTACAACAACTCTCCATCAGTTATTTGGTGCCTATCTTAAATCAAGGGAATGTTGAACTGATTTTAGCCATTGATTTTTCAGTACATAAAATTGAAGAGATCAACAACATTATTCACACTATACAAAATGGTATCATGGGTGTCATAAGTGTTATTTTTGCCATACTTGTTTTTGTTATTATTCAAACCAGACATTTTAGTGCCGTTAAAAAAAGTGCCTTTATTGATAAACTCACCAATGTCTACAACCGAAATTATCTTCAAAAGTATGAAGATTTTATCAATCTTGATGATTATATTGTGGCAACACTGGATATTGACTATTTTAAAAAGATCAATGATACGTATGGACATGATATTGGCGATCAAGTTCTTAAACAGATTGCTAACACTATTTTGCTTACCATTAGACATAAAGATGATATTGTTATACGTTATGGGGGTGAAGAGTTTCTTATTTTGGCTAAAACACGCCGAGATGGATATTTAGTTGCTTTAAATGTTATCGAGCGTATTTTTTATGCCATTCAAGAGAACACATTTTATATCTCCCCTGAAGAGTCTATCAACGCCACCGTCTCTATTGGGGTTAATCTGATTCCCCATAAGTCACGTACGTTCCAAGAAGCGTTTAAATTAGCTGATATCGCACTGTATAACGCTAAAACGAAGGGTAGAAATAAGATAGAAATCTACGACGAAAATGAAAATACCCAAAATAATATATCTATGTCACTCAATGAGATTAAAGAGGCTATTGAAGAGCATCGTATTCATTGTTACTATCAAAAAATCATGCATACGCAAACCCAAGAGCTTTCACATTATGAAGCACTGCTTCGAATTATTGACAAAAATGGTAAAGTTGTTTTACCGGATAGAATTCTTCCCACCATTAAAGGTACTTTTATTTTACGCAATATCACCAAAGAAGTTTTAGGTATTTGTTATCAACAGTTACGCCAACATCCAATGGTCAGTATTAGTATCAATCTTAATCCACATGATGTCATTGATGAATCAATCCTTGCAATTTTAAAGGCATATGCAAAAGAAGAGAATATTGCCCCTAGACTTGGGCTTGAGATTATTGAAACCGAAGATCTTACCAGTAGAATGGATGCGAAGAGTAACCTTCTCATGCTCAAAAATTTAGGTTATACCATTTATATCGATGATTTCGGTAGTGGCTACTCCAATTTTATCTATCTTACAGAGATCAAAACCGATTATATTAAAATTGATGGCACGATTATTCAGAAGATTTTGGATGATAAGATATCCTTCTTACTTGTTAAAAATATCGTAGCATTTGCCAAAGAGGCTCATATTAAAGTGATTGCTGAATATGTCAGTGATGCAATGATTTATGAGATGGTTAAATCTTTAGGAATCGAATATGCCCAAGGTGTCTTTTTCGCAACGCCGTCCCCTGTGATTGACGCTTAAAATCTTTACATGTAAAGATTAAAACCAGTTATGTGTATCTATCTTTTTTTCAAGTGCATCTTCGAGAGTATCCTCCAGTTGATGTAAAAAATCAAATCCGCTGCGGCGCTCAACTTCATCAATACTCACCACATACTTCTCTATATTATCATTAGCTTTTGCCTTTTGAGGCACAATAAACGCCAATGCTTTTAGTGCTCCACCCTCTTCTATCCCTACATAGATTTTATAAAATGCATCAGGAATTTCAATCAAAGAAGCGCTTTTAAGGCGTGTTGTTTTCGTATCAAATAGTGGTCCTGTGTAGACCCAAAGCACTTTAAATCTTGGAGCAAAAGAGTTTAATTCCATCTCTTCAAGGCGTTGCCACAGTTTTTGGTTTAATGAAGCTCTTTGGGGAGTAATGTTGGTCATCAAAAAGGTCTCTTCCTGAGCTTCTTTGCCATACAGAAGCGCAATGGCATGATTAGGTGCCATATGACCTCTATCGTATCCACTGTTCGTATAATCGTTTGATGTAATCAATCCCATATTACGCCAATCTGCACGAAAGCCATCAGGGCGTTTGAGATGAGGCGCATTTTCATTGGGAGTTACCAGTTTATAGGCAACCCACAAAGGATTCCCTTTTAGATCAGAATAGCCAACCATATAAGCCGTATTGCGAAAAATACGCGTATAGGTAGATAGAGAACTTTGTGTGGCAAAAGGAACACCTTGAAATGCCATTGTATCGCGTGCTATAAAAACTTCATAAGAGTACGTGAGCCCTCCCAAGAGAAGGGCTACTAAAAATGCTTTGGGATTTTTAAGACATAACGTGACAATAGAGGCAATAAAGTGCGAGCTTCTCACAATAACACGCTACATTTTATCTTTGGCGTTAATACCTATCAGTTTGAGTCCTACGCGTAAAGAGAGTGCAACAACAGCAAAGAGTTTAAGAAGTTTCGCTTCATCCTCACTGCCTACAACGCGATTTTCATTGTAAAATTTATGTAAACTTGCTGCTAAATTTTTGAGATATTCTGTTAGCTTTTGCACTTGGCGAGAACTAAAGGTATCTTCAAGGATCTCAGGCAACAAGAGTGCGCTAAAGAGAAGATTGTGTGCTTCTTCATTGAGATTTTCTAACTTAACATTTTGCACATCAGTGAGTGTTTTTCCCGCTTTTGCAAAAATTTGATTAATACGTGCATGTGCATAATTGATATAAAAAATAGGATTATTGCTATCTTCTTGTTTAAAAACATCGACATCAAATTCTAAGTGCGTGTCAGATTTTTTACTTAAAAATACAAAACGCAATGCGTCGCTTCCCACTTCACTGACCACATCGCTCATCAAAATAAAGTTACCTGCACGTTTACTCATTTTATACGGCTCACCACCTTTAAGCAGCGATACCATCTGTGCGAGAATGACTTCGAGTTTTTTCTCATCATAGCCTAAAAAATTGATGGCCGCTTTGACACGAGTAATGTAACCGTGATGATCCGCTCCCCAGATATTAATATACCTGTCATACCCTCGTTGAAATTTATTGTCATGATAGATGATGTCACCCGCAAGATAGGTTGGTCTGCCATCTTCTCTCACAACAACGCGATCTTTCTCATCGCCGAGTTCTGTAGAGCGAATCCAAATTTTACCGCCCTCTTCATAGGTTTTATCATTGTTTTGAAGTTTAACAAAACTTTCATCCCATTTATCATACAACGATTTTTCGCTGACAAATTGTTCAAATTCAATGCCAACGTCAGCAAGATTGGATTTGATCAGCTCTAACATTTTATCTTTTCCCCAAACAGAGAGCGTTTTAATGTTAGCCTCATCTTCAAAAATTGTATTGCCTAATTCTGTATGTGCAACATGGGCTAGATCAATGATATACTCACCACGATAAAACTCTTCTGGCCAGTTTACATGTAATCTTAAAATGTGCTCACGCCCCGCAAGGTAAAGGGAGAGCCCTAAAAGATCCACCTGATTGCCTGCATCATTGACATAATACTCTGTGGTAATTTTATACCCTAAATGATTGCCAATACGTGCCAACGCATCACCAATAACGGCACCTCTGGCATGGCCAATGTGCAAGGGACCCGTAGGATTTGCACTGACATACTCAAGAAGGATGGATTCATTCTGCTCATCTTTCCCAAAAAGAGATTCATTTTGAATCGCCCATGTAGCATATTGATCCAAAAAGCTTTCGCTCAATTTAAAGTTAATGTACCCTTTGATAGGTGTAACTTCTTGAAAAATTTCACCAATTTCAAACTGTGCACAAATCTCTTCTGCAATGGCAATAGGGGATTTTTTAAGCTCTTTTGCAAGCGAAAAAGCGATGGGCGTTGCGTAATGACCAAAAGAGAGATTGGCAGGTTTTTCTAAAACAAACTCTCTTTGTAATTTTTCTTTAATAGCACGAATAACCGATTTTTTCAATACATAACCTTATACAGATTTTTTTTCATCTGCGGGTGTTGATGTCGTAGCAGAAGGGGTAGCACCAGCTTCAGGTTTTACTTCTACTTGATCGACAGTCGTTTTTTGTTCATCTTCTTTAATCGCTTTTTTAAAATCTTTAATACCTTGACCTACACCTTTAGCAAGTTCTGGTATCTTTTTTGCACCAAAAAGTAGAACAACTACTGCTAAGATGACTAACCAATGTGAAATACTAAACGAACCCATACTTTCTCCTTTGTCTGATAACTATATAGCTATTGGTATTGTATCATTTTTTTATAAACAAAAAATGAAGCACTCTTTTATTCGATATTTGCCCAAGCACTCATAAATTCACCTAAATCCATCAAGGCCATTTTTTTTCTTGAGGCATAGGCAATGGCAAACAATTCACGCAGTGTAGTTTTAAAATCATCATTTATTAATAGATAATCATATTCTCTAATGCGCGTCATCTCTGAAACAGCATTGTCTAAACGCTTATCAATAACTTCGGCACTATCGGTTCCTCTATTGATCAACCGCTCTTTAAGTGACTTTTGATCTGGGGTCGTGATAAAAACGGACGTAATAATACTCCCAAATTTCTCTCGTGCAATTTTATGCCCTTGCACATCAATATCACAAATTACCAGTTTACCCTCATGAAGTTCTTTCAAAATAGGTTTGAGGGATGTTCCATAATAATTATCATGAACCTTCGCCCATTCCAAGAAAAACCCTTCATCAATATCTTGTTCAAACTCTTCTTTGGAGATAAAATGGTAGTTAACACCATCTATCTCTCCTTCACGAATGGCACGTGTTGTACTTGAAATCGAAAAATATGCATCTGAAATCTCTTGGAGAATTTCTTTCATTAAAGAGCTCTTGCCAGACCCACTTGGTCCTGAAATCACTAAAAGATTACCCTTCACTGCTACTCTTTCTCATCAAATGTAATTGAGATATTAAGTCGCATTCCTTTAAGTGCTTCACGTAAAATATCACTTTGCGCTAAACTTGAAATACTACGTGCAATACTGCTCTCAATCTCATCCCTAATCACTTCAACATCTTGATTTTTGGGTGCTTGAACAGCTACTTTAGAAGCAACCTCTTCGGTAACTTCTTCACCAAAAGCATGTTTGAGCATATTTTCACTCAGAGCATCCAACGAATCAACATCTTCCATATCATCCAGTGCGCTTATCTCTAGATCAACGTTTGGAAGCAGTTCATCGTCTTCTGCTTCTTGTTCTTGCTCTTCTTCAATTTTTTCATCAATCGTCTCTGTAAAGTCGTCAATAATCTCTTCTTGGTCCTCTTCTAGAATAGCACTGCTCTCTTCTTCACTTTCAGGTGTCTCTTCAAGCAGATCCATGGTGGACGGAGCAATATCTTCAAAGGTTAAATCGGAAATATCGTTCTCACGCTCAAGCGCTAAAGATTCTTCTTCTTTTTCACCTTCATCTAAGAAGAACGTTCCAACATCTTCTTCCTCTTCAATGCCAAGAGCATCTAGTGACAATTCTGAAATCTCTTTTTCATCTTCTTCCGCTTCGCTCTCATCTAAAAGCTGTTTGACTTCATCAATATCATCTTTATCTAAAACGGAAGGATTATGGAGTTCATCTTCATCTTCGACCGTTTCTTCTTCATCCAGTGATGCCACAGAAGCATTGCCAGCGTCTTCAAAGTCAAACTCTTCAAAAGGAGTGGGAACAACATCCTCTTTTTCCAAAGATTCTAGATCTTCAAACGAAAATTCATCATCAGGACTTAACTCTTTTTCTTCAGGTACTTTACCCTCTAAAAGATCATCTTCTAAACTCAAATCATCAAGCTCTAAATCATCAAATGTTAAATTTTCACTGTTTTCGTCTTCTTTGAAGTCATCATCATGCTCTTCTAAAAGATTGATCGGTAGCATGTCATTTTCATTTTCCAAAGTATCAATTTGATCAATATCAAATGCCTCTGACGCGTTATTGGATTGAGAAGGAGATACATTTTGATCGGTATCGTCTTCTTCTGCCTTCTGGCTTTCAATAACTGTTTTAAGTTTATCGAGAAGCACTAAAAAATCTGTTGGTAAAAAAGGCTTTTCGAGAACAACATTGACTGTCTCAGGCTTTTTAGAACCTCTTTGACAAATATAAACAACATAGTTGCACCCCGTGTATTCACGAAGTCCATCTAATGCATTCTCATCATAGAGTTCATTGTCTACTAAGATAATATCATAATTGGTAAGCGGTACAAGACCGTAGTCTTCAAACTCATCTAACTCATAACCAGCTTTTTCAGCACTAAGTTTGATCAATCTTGAAACAGCGGGATTATTATTGAGTAGTAACAGGCGCATGCTCACTCCTGAATGAGAATTAATAACTCTCATTGTAGTATAAAAAAATTTATGATTGCTTTAACGCACGAAAAGAATGGTCAAATGATTCATTGCTTCGATAAACTCTTTCTTGAATAGCAGCATAACAGAGCTCAATGTGGCAATCAATACAACCAAAGAAACCGTAATTTTAATAGGAAAACCAATAACCAAAAGGTTAAATTGAGGCATTGTTTTCATCAGCATTCCAAAAACAACATCTAAAAGAAGTGAAAATGCCACCACGGGGAAAGAGAGAATAAAACCATAAACAAACATACCTGTCATTGCTTTGAGTAGATAGGTAAGCATATTGGTATGAGGATAGAAGCTACCTAAGGGTAAAAGACTCAGTGAATCTGCAATAAAAATAAGCATTTGATGGTGCCCATTAAAGGCTAAAACAACCATCAGCCCTATTAATGATAGCATTTGTGACAACAAGGGGATTGATGTATTGGTCTGTGGATCCATAACACTTGCCATCGTAAAACCCATAACAAAGGAGATTTGCATACCTGCCATTTGCAAAATAGAAAGGGTAATCGTTAAAAAAAGTCCAGCAACAAAACCAATCAATAGCTCTCCAACAATTGCTAATGAAAGATTGAGCAATGTTGGGTTTACATGTAAAGCAGGCAAGAGAGGAAATAAAAAAATAACCATAAAAAATGTCATGGATGATTTAATGGACAGAGGTATATTCGCATGAGAAAAGAAAGGGAAAAAACCAAAAAATCCACTGAGCCTTGCAAAGAGAAGGAAAAAAAGAATAACTTGCCCTTCATCAAAAAGTTTTACAAGTGATTCCACCTTATGCTTCCTCTTTGAGTCCATCCACATGGAGATGTCTTGTATACGTACATTGCTTAGCTAACTGATGGTTATGTGTCACCAAAAGAAGTGCTGCATTCTCTTTTTCAATGTACTCAAACAGAACATTCATGACCTCTTGAGCTGTTTTATCGTCAAGGTTTCCCGTTGGCTCATCGGCAAAGATAATTTTGGGCTTTTTAGCCAATACCCGTGCGATAGAAACACGTTGCTGCTGTCCACCCGAGAGATCTCCAACACGATAATGCATAAAATCTGCTATGCCTAAACGCTCTAAAATAGTATGGTCAATCTTTTGGTCACTAATAAATGAAGCAAGTTCAACATTTTCATTAGCAAAAAAGCCTTTGAAGAGGTAGTGAGACTGAAAAATAATGCCTACATCATAACGTCTCAATTTTAATCTTGCATCATCATTATCGCTGTAGATATTATGATCACACAAAATCACTTCTCCTTGATTAGGATTCAGGAGAGTAGAGCAAATATGTAAAAGAGTTGATTTTCCACTGCCACTAACACCTAAAATCGCCATCGATTCTTTAGGGGAAAGCATAAAATTTACATTTTCAAACAAAAGATAATCAAACGCGTGAGAGATATTTTGTGCATGTAGTAAAGACATCAATGTCCTTCAAGAAAGAGGGTGAAGAGTCTCCTCTTCACCACTAAAAATTTTACTGTTATTTGAGTTGCTCTGCAACTTCGCTAGCGAAGTCACATGCTTTTTTCTCTAAGCCTTCACCAAGTTCAAAACGAACATAGCCTACTAGCTCAATTTTACCACCAAGCTCTTTCGCTTTTTCTTCAACGACTTGTGCAATCGTTTTTTTATCATCCATGACATAGAATTGGCTTAAAAGTGTATATTGTTGGTCAAGTTGAGTGTTGTCAGCAATAAAACGCTCAAGTTGTCCAGGAATAATTTTATCCCAGATTTGCTCAGGTTTGCCTTGTGCTTTTAGCTCAGCTTGCATCTCAGCTTTAGCATCTTCTAAAACAGTATCAGTTAATTGTACACGTGAAACGAAAAGAGGCATACGTTTAAGAGGTTTTTTAAGACGAGATAACTCTTCATTCTCTTTTTCAATGTCTGCTTTAATTCCAACAGTCTCTTTTTCAACAAACTCAGCATCAAGCTCTGTATAGCTTAAGAAACTTGGTTTCATTGCTGCTGCATGCATACAAAGGTTACGAATAAATTCGCCCGCAGCTGTTGCAGTTTTTTCGCTGTCACAATTAGCTGCAATTAAAACACCGACACGTCCGTTTGAATGAACATATCCATTAACAATACCATTTGAACCCGCTTTTAATGTTGCAAAACGTCTAACGACAAGGTTTTCGCCGATCGTTGCAACTTTTGTTGCAAAGTATTCTTCAAATACAGTACCATTAATTGTTGTTTTCATCAACTCTTCAGTTGTTTCAACATTGGTTGTTTGAATATGTGCGGTAGTATCTTTTGTTAAGTTAATAAAGCCTTCATTTTTTGCAACGAAGTCAGTTTCAGCATTAATTTCGCTTACGGTTGCAATTTTAAGACTTGGATCAACAAAAACGCTCACCAAACCTTCACTTGCAAGTCTGTCAGCTTTTTTAGCTGCTTTACCAAGACCTTTTTCTCTTAAAAGGTCTTTTGCTGCTTCAAAGTCACCGTCAGTATCGACAAGTGCTTTTTTGCAGTCCATCATACCAGCCCCAGTAGACTCACGTAATTCTTTTACGGAAGCAGCAGTAATCTCAGCCATTATTCACCTTCCTCAACTGCGAACTCTTCTTCGCTAACAACTTCACCAATTAACTCTTTTTTCTCATCTTCACTAATGTCAGATGCTTCTTCAGCAGCTGGAGCATCTTTTGAACGGATTTCATAACCTTCTGTCATTGCTTCACACATCTCTTTACAGAAAAGTTGAATTGAACGGATGGCATCATCATTTCCTGGGATTGGAAGATCAACAACATCTGGGTCACAGTTGGTATCAAGTGGTGCAACAACAGTGATTCCAAGTCTTCTTGCTTCTTGAACGGCAATTTTTTCTTTAACAGTGTCAATAACAAAGATCATATCGGGTAGGTTTTTCATGTTTCTGATACCACCAAGGTAATCAAGAAGTTTCTCTTTTTTTCTTCTAAGCATCAACGCTTCTTTTTTAGTCAGAAGGTCGATTTGTCCATCTTCTTCCATTTTCTCGATGATGTCAAGTTTACGGATAGATTGTCTGATTGTTTGGTAGTTTGTAAGCATTCCGCCTAACCATCTGTGGTTAACGTATGGCATACCACATTTTTCTGCGTACTCTTTAACAGCTTGACTTGCTTGTTTTTTTGTACCAACAAAAAGCATTGTTTTGCCTTCTGCTGCTGCATCTTTAACAACATTGTAGGTATATCTGAAATAACGTAGTGTTTTTTGTAAATCTACGATATAGATGTTTTTTCTCTCACCGAAGATGAATTTTTTCATCTTTGGATTCCAACGTCTTGTTTGGTGTCCGAAGTGTACACCACACTCTAATAAGTCTTTCATGGTTACCATGAAGTGCTCCTTTGTTTTGTTTTTTGGTTTTGCCTCCACACCCATCAACAGCGTAAACTGCAACCGTAAAGGATTGGTGTGTGTGAGATTTGGACGGTGATTATAGTCAAAATAAGATTAATTTTTGCTTGCTTTAATAAAAATATAAGCAAATTTGCTTGCTTTAATTTACTTTAAATCAAAAAAATCCTATAATTGCGCAATTTTAAAAGAAAGAGGTACTATTTTGCGTTTTATTTTAGCCTGTTTAATGAGCCTATCCTTTTTATGTGCAAGCGACTACTATATTGGAACAACTTCACATAGTAGTGATGACTTTGAAGCAGAATTTAATAGCAAAAATAACGAAAATATTTTTGATCCACTCAGCGGTTATAATGAGATTATGACCAGCTTCAATGATAAGTTTTACGAATATTTGCTTAGACCAACCGCGCAAGGCTATGCTTACGTTATGCCGCAAATGGCGCGCAACGGTGTTTCTAATTTTTTTGACAATCTCTTCTTCCCTATACGCCTTGTTAACAATCTTTTACAGCTCAAGTTTCAGAACAGTCTTCAAGAGACAGAACGTTTTGTTCTCAATTCCACCATGGGAATTTTGGGTTTTCGTGATGTTGCGGGGGAAGAACTTAAAATAAAAGCGCACGATGAAGATTTTGGACAAACATTAGGATATTATGGTGTTGGTAGTGGTTTCCATGTTGTGTTACCATTCTTTGGTCCATCAAACGTTCGTGATATTGTTGGACTAACGGGTGATATGTGGCTCAATCCAATTACCTATATGAAAGGTCGTGGTGACGCCAACTTAGTTGACAATACTGGCCAAGCATTAGCCGCTACAGCACTCTATACAATCAATAGAACCTCTTTACATGTAAAAGAGTATGACAACTTTAAAAAAGATGCTATCGAACTCTACCCCTTCTTACGTAATTTTTACGAATCAAGAAGAGATAAACTCATAAGTGAATAACGTCATGAAACGAATTCTTGCCTTATTGATGCTAACAGTGTTATATTCACACTCTCTCTTCGCGATTGAAGAGAGTGACATATCACTCTTTATGCAAAACAACATAGACACTGCAACCACTCTGTTACGTGATAAGAAAATGGCAAAAGCGGAAAAATCCGAAAAATTATTTGCTATTTTCGATTCAATTTTTGACTATACACTTATGTCACAACTTGCACTCGGCGGAAAACAGTGGGCGGCTCTTTCTCCGTCCAAGCAAACTGAATTTACCAAACTCTTTGAGATGAAACTCAAAATTTCATATATGGAAAAATTAGATCTCTACACCGATGAGAAGATTGTCATTAAGAATTTAGAAAAGATTAAAGATGCCCGAATTCATCTCACAACACATCTTATGAAAAACAGTGAAGTCTATGAGATTATTTATAAATTTTATAAAGACAAACAGGGTAGTTGGATGATTTATGATGTGGATATTTTAGGGGTGAGTATTATTCAAACGTATCGCACTCAGTTCGCAGATATTTTAACGAAAGAACCTTTTGAAAAACTGCTTGAAAAACTTAAACAACCGAATGAACCAGCACAAAAGAAACAGTGATATTGATTAACATCGCTGCTTCTTTTTAGTCTATTATGCGTTAATTTTTTCTTTAATTATTTTTGCTTTTTGAGCAATCATCGCAATTTTTTCTGTTCCACTCAAGTGTTCATTTAAAAGCACTTCCACAAAAGCACTTCCAACAATGACACCATCGACACCACGGACACGCTCTTGAGCTGTCTTTTCATTGACACCAAACCCTACAAATAATGGTGTTTGGCTCTTCTCTTTAATCATGTGAATCGTCTTTGTCAAATCTTCACTTGCATGCGCTCCCGTAATACCAGCATAAGCGACGAGATAAATAAATCCCTTGGCATCTTTCACCACGTTAGCGATACGCTCTTTGCTATGCGTTGGGGCTACAAAACTGATAAGAGAAAGGTTATGCTCATTCATTAAAGGAACATACGGTAAAGACTCTTCATGGGGAAGATCAGGGATAATAAATCCTTTAACTCCATATTGCGTTGCTTTTTCTGCGAAGAGATCCATACCTTTATGATAAAAAGGGTTAAAATACCCCATCCAATAGGTTTCAATCGTTGAAGCAACCACTGAGGATATCTCAAAAAGTGTCTCCATTTTAAAGCCATTTTGGAGTGCATGTAAATTTGCAACCTCTATAATAGGACCGTCTGCAACAGGATCAGAAAAAGGGATTCCTAACTCTAATTTATCGACACCTGCCTCTTTTAAGGCTGAAACCAAATCTAATGAAAAATTTTTATCGGGAAAACCCGCCGTAATGTAGGCAACTAATTGCTTCACTCTTTCTCCAACGTATGAGGTACTTTTATAATTAAGGGATTTAAAACCGTAAAAAATGAGGCATCGTTTTCCACATCTTTGCGGTATTTTTCAAACTGGTCACTGGCTAGAAGCAACCAATCAATAAACTCTTCACTTGCAGGGCCTTGCAATGTACGAGCTTCTTCAGCAATATCTTCACACAAGACCGCTAATTTAATAATAGGATCAAGTTTTAAAAATCCTGCGGCTGATTTCATATTGTGGAAAATACGAAAAAGATCACCAATATTGTCAATATAACGCTCTCTTTTACTCAAACCAATAATCAGAGGCTCCATATTTTCACACATAATGGCATAGTGAGAGATAAAATCTCCGACAATTTCAATGTCAAAATCAACTTCCAATTGTGCCAAAAGACCCATGTTGTTACCCTCCGAAGTTGCTCATTGTATCATGTTTTTTATAAATAATCCTTGTCTTACATGTAAAAAAAGAGGGTATAATTCCTCCATGAAAACAATTACATCCATTAAACAACACAAGGGACAAACGCCCCTTACCGTCATTACAGCGTATGATGCACTTTTTGCTTCATTGTTTGATCAAAAGGTTGACATTATTCTTGTTGGCGATAGCCTCAATATGAGTTTTAATGCAAAACCAGACACACTTTCAGCCAGCATGGAAGTGATGCTCTATCATACCAAAGCGGTATGTGCTGGAGCTAAAGAGACTTTTATCGTTTGTGACATGCCTTTTGGCACCTATACTGATGAAAAGATGGCATTGCATAATGCTTCACGCGTCTACGCTGAGACCAATGCACATGCCGTTAAAATCGAAGGTGGCGTCAGTCGCGCACCTATCATCAAGGCACTCACTCAAAACTCTATTGCGGTTATGGGACACATTGGACTAATGCCCCAGTATGTTCGAAGTGAAGGCGGCTATAAAGTACGAGGACGTACAGAAGAAGACATACTTGCCTTAATTGAAGATGCAAAAGCTGTCGAAGAAGCGGGGGCATTTAGCGTCGTTATTGAAGGTGTTGTTGAAGAGGCTGCTAGACGTATTTCAGAATCCGTGAGCATTCCTACTATTGGCATTGGAGCTGGAAAGTACACCGACGGTCAAGTCTTAGTTTGGAGCGATATGTTAGGCTTTTTCCAAGCATTCCAACCCAAATTTGTTAAACGCTACTTAGAAGGTGCAACGCTGGTTCAAAATGCCGTCGATACCTATGTCAAAGAGGTGCAAGAGCGAAGTTTTCCTGAAGCTTCTTACACCTACACAAAGTGAGTTAGATGGAACGCATCGTCGAAATTGAAAAAATCTCCTTTGAGAACGAGTATGAAAAAAGCTTACGTCCCTCTTCGTTTGAAGATTACATCGGGCAAGAGAAAATCAAAAAAAACTTACAAGTCTTTATCCAAGCAGCGCAAAAGCGCTCCGAATGTTTAGATCATATTCTCTTTTTTGGTCCTCCCGGTCTTGGTAAAACGACCCTTGCCCATATTATTTCTAACGAGATGCGTGCCAATATGAAAATAACCGCTGCACCGATGATTGATAAAAGTGGTGATTTAGCGGCCATTTTGACCAATCTTCAAGAAGGCGATATTCTCTTTATTGATGAAATTCACCGGCTTTCTCCCGCGATTGAAGAGATTCTTTACCCTGCGATGGAAGATTTTCGTTTGGATATCATCATTGGTTCTGGTCCTGCGGCACAAACCATTAAAATTGATCTGCCTCACTTTACGCTGATTGGTGCTACCACGCGCGCAGGTATGATTAGCTCGCCACTCAGAGATCGCTTTGGAATGCATTTTCGGTTGCAGTTTTACACCAAAGATGAGCTCTCCCTTATCATCACTAAAGCATCCCACAAGTTGGAGAAGATCTGTCAACAAGATGCGGCAAGTGAGATGGCTAGACGCTCTCGTGGAACGCCTAGAATTGCACTTCGTCTTTTAAAACGTATTCGCGATTACGCCGATGTGGTGGACGAAGAGAGTATTAACATTGAGCGAGCGCAATATGGCTTGAATGAACTTGGTGTCAACGATCTTGGTTTTGATGAACTGGATATTAAATACCTTGAACTTCTCTTGCAAAGCAAAGGTCGCCCTTTAGGGCTAAGTACCATGGCAGCAGCGCTGAGTGAAGATGAAGGAACCATTGAAGATGTCATTGAACCCTATTTGCTTGCAAACAGTTACATCGAACGAACAGCGCGCGGAAGAATTGCAACAACCAAAACCTATGAGCTTTTTCGTCTCACCCCTCCAGCGTTACAAAGTGGATTATTTGAGGATACCGTATGAATGAACATCGCTTTTTTTTAACCGCTATTTTTCTAGCGGTACTCTTTTCTATTATTAAATTGTATGAACCTTTTTTGATGATTATTGCCATCGCATCTTTGCTGGCTATGGCGACGTACAATCTCAACCTCAAACTCTATGCCGTAACTAAAAACAGGCATATTGCGGCTATTTTATCCACAGCCTTTTTATCCCTTCTTCTCTTTGGTCCCATCGTCTATACGATAACATCGGTTGGCAGCATCGTCAATAACTTTGATTTTTCAATGATTGAGCGTGTACAAGCATACCTACACACACTTGATTACACACTTCCTGCACCTCTGGCTTTTATGCAAAAACCTTTAGATGATTTTATCAGCTCTCTTAATATTGCACAACTCTCGAGTACCGTGATTTCGTATCTTGGTTCAATGGGGAAAAATAGTGCTGGCTTTTTAAAAGATATGCTGCTTATCGTTGTCTTTTTCTTCTTTGCACTGCTCAATGGTAAAGATTTAGTAGATTATTTTAAAAGTGTGATGCCTATTGATGCCAAAGAGGTGAACATCGTCTTTTCTGAAGTCACCAATGTGATGAGTGTGGTATTTTATTCCATTTTACTCAGCGCCATTTTCCAAGGAGCACTTTTTTCCCTCATTGGAATGTACTTTGGTTATGATGGGCTTTTACTGGGTATTTTCTATGGTTTTGCATCACTGATTCCTATTGTCGGTGGAGCGCTTATGTGGATTCCACTTTGTGCCATTGAAGTAGCCCATGGCAATACAGCTACCGCCATTATCATAGCAACCTATTCGATTGTCGTCATCTCTATTATCGCCGATACCTTTATCAAGCCACTCATCATCAAATACATCAACGATAAGATGGTCAAGACACCCACCGCGGTCAATGAACTGCTCATTTTCTTTGCTATTTTTGCAGGACTCACAACCTTTGGGTTTTGGGGAATGATCCTAGGGCCTGCCATTACAACGCTCTTTTTATCGTTTTTAAAACTCTATAAACTGCTCAAAGAAAAACATTACATGTAAAAAGGATGGGCTAAACATTCAAACGTTTAGCCCTAACCTTTTTTAGACAAGCGATCTGTTTAACCTTGCAAAAGAGTCGTTTATTCTCTCGCGAGAACTATCGATATCTCCTTTGATTTGATCCCAAGACTCTGCCATATCTTCATTTAACTCTTCCATTTTAGCCCTAACATCACTGTCCATCATCTCAAGCTCTTCAATTTTTTCGAGAGACTGAATGCGCTCTACATCCGATAAACCTCTTATCTTCTCTTTAAGCTCAACCAATTTTTCCCGCACAAGGTCCAACTCGGCTTCAATTTCCTGTTTATATGTTTCTATTATACTCATTGTGTTGCTCCTGTCATGATTGAGGTAGAGATAAACTTACTAGAGATATTTGGAATCAGTCGGTTTTTTTCTCTATATATTTAGCCCCATCATTGACCTTTTCCTTACTCCACTGTGCACCATCTGATGTATCTTTTTTGACACCCCGCCATGTTTCACAACCACTCGCCATCAGTACTACAAACAGAAGCAGTATAAATGTTAGACTCTTTTTCATTGGATATCCTTTTTAATTTTTCGTCTAAATCCTAACGTTATTTGCATCTTAAACTCCGGGAATGAAAGAGCTGAAATGTTTAGGCATTGCAGATAACTACACTATACATCAATATTTATTGTTTAGAATCATCACGATTATGATTTAAAAGATACCCGATGGAGAGAGTGGAAGAAGAGGAAAAGAAGATGAAGATAATGGATGAGTGTATCTTTACATGTAAAAGCACAAGAGATGGCTTATGCTATCCCTTGTACCAATGTTTCTATCTGTTCAATGATCTTATAATGGCGTGCTTTTCGCTCTTCCAAGAAAGCTACTTTTTCCTCTTTAATCGCCGTAAATTGGCTGATCAAACGGTCATAATCTTTATTGAGAAAGGTGTTTCGTGTGTTCATCATATTTTCAAGCTCGTAGAGATGAAATGAGGTTCGAAGGCGCTCTTTGATCTCATCGAGTTTAGGCACATAGAGTGAAAATTTTGTGGGGTTTTCCTCATAAAGTTTAGCGGATTTTTCGATCTTATTCTCCAAAAATGCCACACACACTTCGGTTGCATTTTGGTAGTTAAAACTCACCGCACTGGAGAGATGATTGAACTCGGAGCTGATTTTAGCATACGAGTTTGCAATCTCATCATTAAAAGGTTTCAAAATGCTCTCATACGCCTTCGAGGCGAAACGGCGCATATTGGCAAATTCAATGTCAGAGTGAAGCTCTTCGCTCTTGCGAATTACCTCATAAGGCGTTTGCCATTTTAAAATGCCCTGCTCTAAAGAGCGGTAAACCAGACGGTTTTTATCATTCACTTCATTTTGAATGGAACCCAGATTTTTGACGTACTGTTTGAACATTTTACCAATCAAATTCTCTTCGTAAAACAGAGTTTTATAGATGAGATCGGAGTTGATTTTAGGCGCTTGATACTCAAAGGGCAGGTACGTTTGCTGTTTGCTAAACAGTCCTGCTTTTTGCGCTTCATAACGAATCTGTTTGACCGTGGTTATTTGATTGTAAATGGCATCTGCAATTGTATCGATAATCTGTTCAATACGCATAAAGGCACTCTTAAGATCATGTGAAAATTTACCTTTGAGTTCACTAAATAGACCCTTAGCTTCGGCTTCAAACCGAACAATTTCACTTAAAAGTTCATCGTAAATGGAGAGAAAAAGCTGATGCTGTGCTATCAATTTTGTCGTAATTTCGTTGATCTCTTTGGTGATCGCAAACTCTTTGGATTGGGTCGATTTGGGTTGAATTTCATTACGAATAAAATCCAAAACTTTATCGATGTTGGACTCTTCGAGAAGTTTGAGATTGGCACCCAAATCACTCTGTAAAATCGAATCCAATGTGGTTTGGTATGCCTTAAAATCACGCTCTATATGTGAAAAATCAAGCTTCTCACCACCGTTTTCTAACTTTACATGTAAATCCTGCATAAAGGTTTCAAGCGTCTCTTCCATCATCACTTTTTTATCGTGGCTGCGAGACTCCAAAGCTTGTCGTGCCGAGATGGGGATGACGTCGCTAAAGAACTCTTTAAACGCTGTTTTAACGTAATTCGTCGTCTCTTCGATTTGGCTTTGTGAAAATTTATCTTTTTGATTCAAAACGCAGAGTGACTTGTTTTGATACTTTCCAAGATACTCTTCCAAGACTTGAAGCTCACTCATTTTTCCCGCATTGTCGATAAGGGTCAGCCAGATAATGCCATCAACCTCTTTGAGTACTTTCTCTGTCGTTTGCGTATCGCTCGCCGCTTGGGAGTTAAGACCAGGGGTGTCCACAAAAACAACGTCTTTGAGAATGTTCAAGGGAGCATAAAGGACTAAGTACGCGATATCCTCAACACGCTCCCTCTGATCGGTAAAGTGTGAGATCGTGTTGATGTCATGGTACTCGTCTCGTCCATCTTTGTAACGCACACGAATTTTAAACTCTTCCCCATAACGAATGTAATTGACTTTTGAAGTGACAGGCGTGATACCTGTGGGTAAAATATTCTTGGCTAAAAGAGCGTTCAAAAAAGTGGACTTTCCACTGGAAAATTGTCCCGTAATGGCAACTTTCATCGGCTCTTCTGAGCGCATTTGAAGGCGATTGAGGGCATATTTTAACTGAAGAGAAGGGAGTTGTTGCTCATCCAGAAGCACATACTGTACTTTTTTGAGCGACCCTAACAGTGTTGCATCAAAGGTAGGAACAACTTTGAGAAAGTGCTCTTTATAGGAGGTGACAAAATTTTCTAATAGACTCATTTTGGCTCCTTGGTTACATGTAAATCATCTAAGACAATACGCATGACACGCTCTTTTTCTTTAATCTCTAAAATACGTGCTTCACGATTTAGTGTTGTATTTTTCATCTGATGCATTGCTTTTTCCAATAATGCCTCTTTGGAACTAAATCGCTCCTCAATCATACGCGCGGGTGCTTCGCAAAGGATTACAAAGGAAGCTAAAAGTTCATGGTTTACCTTTTGGAGTTTACTTTCAAGCATCTCTTTAATGGTCGAAAATTCCGCGCCAAAAAGGGTATCAAGCGTCAAAGAAAGGGTATTGAGATCATTTTTACCATACTTTTTGATCGCATCATTGACACCTGCAATCACAATCAGGCTATTTTTAAAGATCAACAATGCGCCTAAATGCTCTTCACAAAACGCTCTCGCATCAAACGAGAGCGTTGCGTCATTATTTTTGAATTCACCGTATTTAGTATCCATATAATCAAGAGAATTTTCCATTTTCTTTTGAAACTCATAACGATAATCTCGAACCAAATCGACCATTCCATCTTTCATCGCGATTTCAATGATGGCGCCAATACGCTCTTCATTAGGTGCTTTTTTATTTTTACTAAACTCATAGCTGACATCATCGGTAATGCGGCGTTTTACAACATTTTGTAAGGTGTCTAAACGGTTGTTCGCAAATTTGTGAAGGGTGCTAAAGTAGTGCTGCATCTCCTCTTTGCTTTGTGCGACACTGCTTTTAATCTGCTCTAAAAAAGTTGCCATGACCTTTTTTTCGTCTTGGTGTTTGGCATACGCTTGTTCGATCTCTTCATTTGAAATGCTTAAAAAATGAAGTTCTTGCTCAAAGGCACTCACCGACTCAGTAATGACAGATTCGATCTCTTTACGGTTTGAGGAGATAATGAGATTGGCTTTTTGACTGTTACTTCCAAAAAGAACATCTTCCAGATACGCTTCGACTAATGGCAAGCCTGTACGTTCCATATCGTAGCCAAGCGCAAGGGCTTCTTTACCTTGTCCCAATTTATGCATAAGGGCAAGCTTACCCGCAATCGGGATAAAGACGATCTTTGCAATCACTTCATCCAGTTTTGCACCCTTGTTTTGCTCTTTGAGCCTTGCCTCGATACTTCGTTTGGTATACGCAATCACCTCTTGAAGTTCTTTCTCTTTAATGGCATCAATACGCGTAATAACGATGAGTAACTGCGCCACATTGCGGTATAAAAGGGCATCAATGATGAAATCGACATCTTTCTGCGTTGCCGCTTGCGCTGCGTTCATGAGATGAATCATCAAATCGCATTCACTCAGGTATTCAAGGGTAATCTCTTCGCGTTGAACCACAGGGTCATCAAGACCGGGAGTATCAACGATTTGGACACCATCTTGGACAAATTTTAGATCGGTGTAGAGTTCAACGCTTTTGACTAAATTGCATTTTTTATCGGAGTATTTAGCTGAAGTATAAAGGGCTAACTCATCCACCGAAATGGATGCACTCTCCCCTTTTGGAGTTATAAGGGTAGTAAACGTATCACCAAAATGGGCTCTGCTCTCTTTGACAAACGCTTCTAAACTTTTAAGGCTTTTGGCTCCCTCTTCGATCTTGCTCCACTCTTTAGCATTCCAAAAGTTCACAACGGCATAAGGGTTCTTGGCGTATTTTATGAGTGTTAGGTTTGCGGTTTCTGGAACAACCGAAGTGCCTAGTACCTCTTTGCCTAACAGAGCGTTTAACATCGTCGATTTACCGGCATTCATAACGCCGGTAATACCAATAGAGAAGCGTTGATTTTCAAGGCGTTCAGGAATGACATCTAACCGCTCAGATAGACGTGGGAATTCAACGGCTTGTTTAAGGTTTTCAATGGCAGTCAGAAGAAGATTGAGTTCAGTTTTATAGTAGTTTTCGTGGGTGCTTGCACGCTTTACATGTAAAGCGGTGACTTCGATTTTTTTCTCTTCGATCAAAGAGATGATACTGCTTAAAGAACGCAAGGCATCGTAAGAGAGAATTCCCTCTTTTTTTAAGAGTTCTAAGCGTTTAAGGATGGCGTGATTGATCGATAGATTACCCACATTGATCAAATAACCAAGCAGTTGCATTTGAGCGTATTGAACCGCTTCTTTACTAAAGGTTGCGTCTTGAAACAGGGTATTTAAAACAGTTTTTGGTTCTTCAAGGGTTGCCAGATTGGCAAAATTCTGAGGGCTTGTTATCAGAACAATAACGACACCATCACAGAAAGTATCAAAATCAGTTGATAGGTTTTGATCGAACGTTGGTTTATGTTTTTCGTCGAAAACAGCGTGTTGGTCTAACCTCTCACCCCAAATGAGTAAGAAAAAATCATTGATGACATGCATGAGATACTATCTTTAAAGTTTTTTTGATTATATCAGTATTTCTTATAAGAGAAACAAAAATGCAAGACTAAATGTCAAGATTAAGGCAAGGGATAAGACAAGTGTCTCATCCCTTTAGAAGAAGGCAAGCTTATTTAAGAGCGACTAATTTTCTTCTCATATAAGCAATTTTTGATTGAAGTGGTAAGTGTTTTGGGCAGTTGTCTTCGCATGCAACGAGACTCATACATCCAAAAATACCATCATCATCACCGACAAGCTCATAGAAATCTTCATCGGTTCTCTCATCGTGTGGATCCATTGCAAAACGTGCAACACGGTTCAAACCAACGGCACCAATAAAGTTTGGTCTCATCAATTTTGTACCACATGCTGCGACACAGATACCACATTCAATACAACGATCAAGCTCAAACGTCTCATCAGCGAGTTGTGGCTCCATCGGTGCTTCAAGTTTAGAAATATCAGGTTTATGGTTGGTATGAATCCAACTTTCAACACGTTTACTCATACCGTTCATCCAGTTACCTGTATCAACAGAAAGATCTTTGAGTAATTTAAATGCAGGCATTGGCATCAATTGAATCACGCCGCCTGGGAAATTTTTTGTTAATGTTCTACATGCAAGAGCAGGTTTACCATTAACCATCATTCCACAACTTCCACAAATACCTGCACGACATACAAAGTCAAAAGAGAGGTCAGCATCCATTGTTTCACGAATTTTAGTCAACGCAATAAACAGAGTCATACCATCAGTTTCTTCTAGTTTGTACTCGGCAAAGTGCGCTTTAGAAAGCTTTGATTGTGGGTTATATTTCATAGCCCTTATGGTAATAGTTCTACTCATTTTGCATCTCCAAATCTCTCATTTTTAGCTTTATAGTATGGTTGAAGTGTAAACGGCATAAGCGCATCTTGAATGACATGTCTGTCTTTACCTGCTGCTTCCATCTCTTCACGAAGTTTATCCACTTCTTCTTGGCGTTTAAGGCTTAAATCATTTTCAATAATCATACCTTTAGCACCATACCCTCGGAATGCTGGTGGAATTTCCATTTTCATAATATCTAAGTCTTCGTAGCTTACTGTTGGAAGCGTAGAACCCTCTGACCATGAAGTTAGTGTACGTTTCAACCAATTTGCATCATCACGTTTCAAGAAGTCTTCACGGTAATGCGCGCCACGACTCTCTGTTCTCTCACGTGCACCCATAGCAACACACAATGCTAGTTTAAGCATCATAGGCACTCGGTACGCTTCTTCAAGCTCTGGATTTGCAGAGGCTGTTTTAGATTTAACATTAACATCATGAGATTTTTTGAGAAGTTCTTCAAGCTCATTAACCGCTTCAGAAAGACCTTTACCATCACGGAAAATAGCTACTTTTTCCCACATAATATCTCTCATTCTGTTTTTGATTTCAAAAATGTTGTGTTTACCTTTGTTGGTCAACAAGTGGTCAATGAAATCTTTTTGTTTTTTAAGAGCTTTTTCAATGGTTGCTGTATTAACATTCACTTCATTTGCTAAACAAAAATCTGCGAAATAGTCACCAACAATCATACCCGCAACAACGGTTTCACTAACTGAGTTACCACCAAGACGGTTAAATCCGTGCATATCCCAACATGCAGCCTCACCAGCAGAGAAAAGACCCGCTAATGTTGGAGACTCACCGGTTGGTTTGGTTCGAATACCACCCATTGAGTAGTGTTGCATTGGAAGAACTGGCGCCCAACCTTTAGGACCTTCGACTGCAGGATCAATACCGTTAAAGATCATACAAATTTCTTGTACGTCTCTTAGGTTTCTCTCAATGTGCGCACGACCTAGAATAGAGATATCTAACCATAAGTGCTCGCCATAAGGAGATTTAACACCTTTGCCTTTACGAATGTGTTCCATCATACGACGGCTTACAACGTCACGGCTTGCAAGTTCTTTTTTCTCTGGCTCGTAGTCTGGCATAAATCTATGACCATCAACGTCACGTAATAGACCACCATCACCTCTACAACCCTCTGTTAAAAGAATTCCTGAAGGAACGATAGGGGTTGGGTGGAATTGTACTGCTTCCATGTTACCAAGTGTCGCAACACCGGTTTCTAGAGCAATTGCAGCACCGATACCATCACAAATAACTGCATTGGTTGTTTGTTTGTAAAGTCTACCGTAACCGCCTGTTGCGATCAATGTACCTTTAGCAACGTAAGCCCAAAGCTCACCTGTCACTAAATCTCTTACGATCGCACCGTAACAACGGTTATTTTCATGAATCAAAGCAATCGCTTCTTTTCTATCTTCAATATTTACATTGTGTTTTAACGCTTCATTCGCAACACCAAAAAGCATGGTATGCCCTGTAGCATCCGCTGTATAACAGGTTCTCCATTTTTTAGTACCACCAAAGTCACGAGAGTGAATATACCCATGAACTTCTGCATCTTCAACAATGGTTGTTCTCTCAGCGTTGATGATTGCTTCTCTGCTACCTTGAGCAATTCTCGTCCAAGGCACGCCCCAGCCGGCTAACTCACGAATCGCTTTAGGAGCAACCGTTACGAACATACGTGCAACTTCTTGATCACAACCCCAGTCGCTACCTTTAACGGTATCGGCAAAGTGGACATCTTCGTTGTCGCCACGGCTCATTTTTGAGTTACCAAGACTTGCTTGCATACCACCTTGCGCCGCAGCAGAGTGAGATCTCTTAACTGGACAAAGACTTAAAACTGTTGTACTAAGACCTTTAGATTGCGAAGCAATCGCCGCTCTAAGACCTGCTAAACCACCACCGATTACCAGTGCATCACAATATTTTACGTTCATTTTTACGCCCTAACCTTCACATCATATCTTACTTCTAGTTGTGTCATTGGTTTATACGCTTCACCGACATTATTTCTGTGTTCGTATCCGATTTTGACATACGCTGCAAGTGTTAAAAGACCAAGTACTAAGAAGAATGCTGTCACAGTCCATTTAACTTTTTTAAGATTTTTACGAGAATCTTTTGCGTTTTCACCTTCAAACCAACCCCATTTAACACAGAGACGATAAAGGCCAATACCACCGTGGAACTCTACTGCAAGAAGAAGAATAAGATAAAATGGCCACATAAATTCACTGTACATTCTATCTGCTGAACCAAATGGTCCGATTTTATCTGCTTGAACCGCCATTGTAAAGAGGTGTGCAGAACCAAGGAAGAACATTGCAAAACCGGTGAACGCTTGTGTAAACCACATCGTTGTATCATCGTGTTTCATCATGCCCATATGTGTTTTATACGCTTGGTATTGTCTAAATGTAATAGGCAATTTTCTCATACCGAGCATTGCATGTACAATAAAGACCGCAAACACAAACAATACGATGCCTGAAACGATCCAAGGTTGTGGCTCACTTAAGAACAAACTACCTTCAAACATTTTGGTTATGGTGTACATAAAATCTTTGCTGATCAAAATAGTTGATACAAAGAACATATGTCCCCACATAAACAAACCTAAGAAGAGTCCTGTCGCACTTTGAATATAATCAAGTTTGGCTGGAACTCTACTCTTTTTTCCCTCAACGCTCGTACCTAGAAAACCTTCAAGTAGGTCACTCACATTTTATCCTTTTTGTGAAGTTTTATAAACACTCATAAATGTGCAAAATAACACACTCATGAATACTCATCATGTCAAAAACCCCTATTTTCAAGGAGTTTATAGCTCATCCGAAGGCATTACGACTATACTATTTGATACACACTGTACGAAATTATAATACACGAAAGGGGATTTAAAAGGGATTTTTTAGACTCTCTTCCCCCGCTTTAAGATAAGTGCAAATAATACTACAGAAGCGAGTGCCATCAAGATAGAAAGCGCTTGCCCTTTGCTCATCCACTCACCGTAAACAAAGCCAATTTGGAAATCAGGTTCTCTGTAAAACTCAGCGATAAAGCGACCTATAGAGTAGAAAAGACCGTACAAAGCGATCAATTCTCCATCGTATTTTTTGAAATTTCGATACACGTAAAGCAGAAGAAAAACCGCCAACCCTTCTAAGAAGGCTTCATACAGTTGGGAGGGATGACGAAGGACACCATCGACATAAATACCCCATGGTACATCGGTAGGACGACCAAAGAGCTCTTGGTTAAGGAAGTTTCCGATACGGCCAAAAATGTAACCCACAGGAACACTTAAAGCAACCACATCCAGAAGTCTCCAGACATTGATTTTATATTTGAGATAAAAGAACCATGTTCCTAGAAAAAATCCGATAATTGCACCATGATAACTCATACCTCGAATGCCTACAAATGTGCCATCCATAAAAGGATTAAACATCTGCCATGGATTGGAGAGATAATAATCCACATGCGGATCGTAAAACAGAATGTAACCAATGCGAGCACCTAAAACAATACCGATTTCAATCCAAATGAAATAACTCTCTAACACCTGATTGGTAAAGCCTAGATTATCCCGCTTAACAAACCATTTTGCAGCATAGAGTGCTCCAAGAAGAGCAAACATGTACATAATGCCGTACCAATGCAGAGAAACGGGGCCTAGCGTAAAAGCAACAGGGTCAAATTGGCTGTAAATCGTATTCCAAAAATGCATCAAAATCCTTACATGTAAAACATAGAACCAATAGTAGCAAATTTGGCTTAAGAAGGGAATGAAGAGAGGGTAAGGAGCTCATTAAAACTCCTTACATGTAACATTTATTTAATGTGAATCTTTTTAACTTCCGTTTTATCAACAACAAGTTTTGGGAGCACCACTTCAAGGACGCCCTCATGACTGCTTGCTTCGATGTTCTCAACATCAACATTTTCAGGCAGTGTGAAACTTCTTTGAAATTTACCGTAACTGCTCTCAATGGTGTAGTAATCTTTTTCTTGGCGCTCTTCTTTGAACGTTCGCTCGCCTGAGATGACGATTTGATTCTCTTTCAGATCAATGCTGATGTCCTCTTTTTTAACACCCGGAAGATCCACTTCAACATGGTAAGCAAATTCACCTTCTCGTGTGCTCACGCTAGGTTTAAATGCCAAAATACCACTCTCATCTGCTTGGTTAGCATAGTAGTTGACCAACTCTGTGTATGGATTAAATCGTGTAACTAACATGGGATTCTCCTTAAAATATTTGGAAGAAGTTTAGCCCATATCTATCAGGGTGTCTGCCACTTAAGTAGCACAAAAAACATTTTTAATCACAGCTTTTAGGCAAAGCCAAAAGCCTACGCTAAGCCGCTGTGGCGCTAAAGCTTGCCTCTTGCGAGGCAGAATGTGGTTTGTATGGCGTTTATTCCTCAGGAAGGTGTTCGAGTAGATTTTGGGAGTCTTTGATGAAAATCTCTTTGCGTTTAACATCAATCAGCCCTTGCTTTTTCAGCGTCTGAAGATTGCGGTTGAGTACTTTTCGCACCGTGCCCACAAGGCTTGCGAGCTCTTCATGCGAGAGATTATGAATGAGTTTCAGAGTTTGTTTGTCCCCTTGCTTTTCGATGTTTTTAGCGATCAATTTGACCAAACGCGTTGTCGTGTCATACAAGGAGAGATCACTTGCTAAGGTTTCAACATCACGAAGCTGTTTGGCAACATAGGGTAAAAAGAGTTTATTAAAAGAGGGTTTTGTTTCGATCCACTCGCGAAAAAGTTCAATGGGAAAAACAAGGAGTTTAACATCATCGAGCGCCATTGCCACATTTTCATGGACTTTAGCATCTAAAAGCGTGATGATATCATACATATCACCTTTGGTGAGGAGGTAAAGAATTTGCTCTTTGCCATTTTCAAAGTTGATTTGTGAAATTTTAACGCGTCCTTCCAAGATGACGAAAAAGTGCTCCAGGCACTCTTCGGGTCGCATCAGGATTTCCCCTTTTTTGACATGCACGACACGCCCAAAATGCTCAATGTCATCTTTGAGTTCTTGCTGGATAACATCCAATGCGTACATCACTACTCCTTCACTTCACCATCGACATACATCCACGCTTTGCCAAAACGTTTAAACCGTGAAAGCTCCTCATGCGAGCCATTTGTTCCATTTTGGACAAAGGAGGCACGAAACGCAACCTTGCCCACTTTATCACTTTCGCTGCCTTGCCAGCACTCTAACACACTCAATCCCGTCCACGCTAAACGTTTACATGTAAATGCGATTTCCTCTTTGAGATTCTTGGTACGATGGCTTGGATGTGTGGTATCAAAAAGATAATCGACCAACCCAAATACAAACGCAGCGTAACGGGAACGCATTAGTGCCTCAGCCGTTGGTGCAGACGCATTTGTATGGTAAGGTTCACAACATTGAGCATAGGGTTTACCACTATGACATGGGCAGAGATTTGTTTCTTTCATTCGTCCTCTTTGGGGCAGATTAACGTCATGATTATACAGGCATTTCGTTAAATCCTCTCTTTTCAAAAGATGGCTTCAACGGATTTTAGTGCGGGTTTGGCTACAATGATCGCTTAACTATCACAAGGCTTTTTTGTAATGTATGCTTCGATTTTTTCTCTATGGAAACCCTGGTTTCCTGTTGTTGGCTTAACCATTTCAGCGTTTATTTTTAACACCACAGAATTTGCTCCTATCAGTCTTCTTTCCGACATTGCAAGCGATTTTAAGATCAGCGAAGCACACACGGGTCTTATGATGACCGTTTATGCGTGGGTGGTTGCAAGCCTCTCATTACCGTTGATGCTTCTCACCAAAGATATGGAGCGCCGACGCCTGCTGGTCTGCTTATTTGCTCTGTTTATCGCCAGTCATATCCTCTCAGCCGTAGCGTGGAGCTTTTGGGTTTTGATGATTTCTCGCATTGGTATCGCACTCTCCCATGCGCTTTTTTGGTCAATTACCGCTTCACTCACCTATCGATTAGCCCCGGAAGGTAAAAAAACACGCGCATTGGGCATTTTAGCAACAGGCACATCACTTGCTATTGTTTTAGGGTTGCCATTGGGACGTATTATCGGTCAAAGTTTGGGGTGGAGAGCAACGTTTGGATGCATCGCTGTTTTGGCATTTTTAATGCTTTTTGTCTTGATGAAAGTCCTCCCCCTCCTCCCCAGTGTCAATGCAGGTTCACTTAAAAGCTTACCTCTTTTAATCAAACGACCTGCTCTGATGGGCGTTTATCTCTTAACCGCTCTGGCTATTACAGCGCATTTTACCGCCTACTCTTACATCGAGCCCTTTGTGCAACAAATTGCCCATTTGAGTGCTAATTTTGCGACCATCACACTCTTTATCTTTGGGCTTGCGGGACTCTTTGGAAGTGCCATTTTTGCCTATTTTAAACACAAATATCCCTTTGCCATCATCGCTGGCTCACTCTTCGCACTTTGTGCTTGTTTAGGTTTGATGCTCCCTTTAGCGTCCCATATGGTTCTGTTTGGCGTGAGCTGTTTTATTTGGGGAATTTCGATTTGTCTCATTAGCCTTATTCTGCAAGTGACTGTTTTAGAGCTTACTCCAGATGCCACCGATGTTGCGATGTCTCTTTACTCAGGTATTTATAACATTGGTATCGGTGGGGGTGCTTTTGTGGGTAGCCTTGTCATTTTGCATAGTTCGATGGAAAATGTAGGCATTATTGGCGCCCTGTTTGGATCTGCCGCGCTTTTATTAGCCATTTGGATCTGGAAAACGTATCTTTTAAAACGTTATTAATGCTTTACATGTAAACTATTAAACAACGCAGTTTCGACCTTGCTCTTTGGCTTCATAAAGGGCTTTATCCGCTTTGTCAAAGACTTTAACAATGCTATCGTATTTTTCAAATTGCGCCACCCCAAAGCTTGCGGTCAATGAGATGATTTCGGTGAATTCATACGACGCTATGGCTAGGCGCAATTTCTCTGCCAATATTTTGGCACCCACCCTATCTGTATCGTGGCAGATCAGTAAGAACTCTTCTCCACCCCAACGCCCAAACACATCGGTTTCACGTTTGGCTCGTGTCACAATTTTAGCGATGCTCTTTAAAACCTCATCACCTCTTTTGTGCCCATAGTTGTCATTGACATTTTTAAAATGATCTAAATCAAAAATAATAATTGAAAGCGATAGCTGATCGCGGTCGAACATCTTTTTTTCGTACTCCAAGATATCATCGAGTTTCAAACGATTATGAATGCCGGTTAACTTATCAGTATTGGAGAGAATTTCGAGTTGGGTGTTATACTTTTTGAGTTGATGCTGTCTTATGAGAACAATCAAAACAAAGATGATAATCAAAGGAGCTGCCATATAAACATACGTATAATCGACACGCTGTTCAACATTCACAGCTATCCATTTATTTAAAATGGCTTGATTGGTTGCTGCATCAATCGAATCAATCGCTTTTTCAAAAACAGAGAGTAGCAGAGGTTCATCGTTGCGTGTAGCAACGCCCAATTCCCATTTATCATCCAATTTACCCACGATTTTAAGTGAACCAAAATAATCTTTTTGAATTTGATACGCCACCGTCGCCAATGTTCCCACAAAAGCAAAGAGTTTTTTTTGCTCCACTTGCTTTAGACCATCCGTATCGCTCTCCACTTCAATAAACTGCATAGAGGGGTATCTAATTTTTAAAATCTCACCATACGCATACCCTTTTGTAATCCCAATAGGATTGCCTGAGAGCATACCAATATCGGGGTAAAAACCCTTATCCATCGTAGCGACAAGCACAATGGGAATCTGCAAGTACGGTTGCGTAAAATTCATATAGGTTTTACGTTCAGGGGTGGGCATGGCAAGGGAAAAAATGTCGCATTTTCGCTCTTTGGCATAGACTAAAGATTCCATCCATGTGGGTGTCGTAACCAGTTCAATGGGAACACCAATAAACTTCTCCATTGCTTGAATGTAATCCGCAGCCATCCCTACATGTTTTCCCTTTTGATTCATCTCTAAAGGCATCCAATCAGGATCTATACACATCGTGATGCGCTTTTTTTTCGAGAGATAGATTTGTTCGTTCAGTGAAAAAGTCAGTCTTGCTTCTTTGGGTAAAATGCTTTTTGACCATTTGGCTTTGAGCTCATCTAGCTCTTCAGGTGTCACATTGTTGAGAGCTTTATTGATGATGTTTTGCAATAGCGTATCTTCTGGGTGCATCATGATGTAGAGATTTTTATCGTGTAATTTTTGCAATTCTGCTTTGGGAATAACATGTAAATTCGCAAGCATCTCTTTTTCGATAATGTATTGCGCCGTTAAGGAATCATCAATGCCTGCATCAATCAGTCCAAAAGCAATCGCTTCGAGCATCTCTTTACTTGTTTCATACTCTATGACGCGAAGCTCAGGATGCTCCTCTTTAAGATACGCCGTTGTCGGCCACCCTTTGCCAGCCCCTACTGTTTTACCTTTTAAATCCGTGATCGCGGTAATCTCTTTGCGTTTGGTTTGTGCAATCAGTGCCAAATCCATCGTAATAAATTTATCACTTTGGAGAAATTTTCGACGTCGCTCATCAGAAGGAATAAGTGGTTGTGCTACCCTAATCTCTCTGTTCTTGAATTTCTCATACAAGTTTGACCATGTGTCACTAACAAACGTAAAATTAACGCCTATTTTTTTGCCTAAAAGCTTCATATAATCAACCGCATACCCTTGTGCTTCGCCATTTTCATTAAAATCATACGGATACCAACTCAGCTCGTTGGTCACACTAATATTAGGATTCATTTCAATATAGGCTCTTTCGCTCTCGCTCAGTTCGATACTGCGAATGACAGGGGAGATATGTTTGTCTTGGACTAAAGGAAGGTATTTGCGTTTAATCTTTACATGTAAATCTGCGGGCATGGAATCGAGCATTTTATTAAACAAAGAAATAAACTCAGGCCAATCCTTCGCCGCAGCAACCGATTTTTCTTCGGCGACATAGTGTAAAATATTCGAGATTTTAACGTGATCGAGATGATAGGTCGTTACAAACATGCTCATAATGGCAATATCACCCACAAATCCATCCACCTGATGTTCATTGACCGCTTGCATTGCCTCCAGTGAATTGGGATAAATGACATAGGTAAAATGAGGATAATCCTGTTTTAACTTCTCATTCATTGCATAACCCGGTACGATGGCTATGGTTTTAGGCGTTGCATTGAAAAACGTTTCTGATTTAAGTGTCTTATGCGTGAGAAGTGAAAAAGGAAACGAACAATACGGTTTGCTAAAACGCATCGCTTGATTCAATGCACTATTGGGAGTCACCCTTAAAATAACATCAATCCCATCATGCGTTTTAACACGCTCAAGCGCTTCCGCCCAACTCCCATCCGTCACATAGTCGATTTTGAGATTAAACGTGGAAGCAAAAAATTTAAGATATTCAACACTAATGCCCGTATATTCGCCATCTTGGATAAACTGATACGGAGGAAGATCTTTGGTAATGCGTACTTTAAGTGTTTTGGTTTTATCAAGCCATGCTTGCTCACTGGGTGTTATCTCAATACCAGCGCCATGCAAACAACTTAAAACTGACAAAACAGCCAAAAGAAGAGAGATCACTGCCTTCATAGCATACTCCATTCACCCAAAGTGTTCTGAAATCCAGTATACTAAAATTATTCCACATTATCTTTATATTTGTTTTTTACTTAAAAGAGCTCAAACTCACTCACTCCCAAGGCTCGTTCAACGTGGTATAACACCTATCTAGCCAAATGAATGGCTAGATAGAATCTTACGCGTGTTTCACAAAAAAAGCTGTAATCTTTTTTACAATAGGGAGAAGAAAAAGGAGTGTTGGAAAAGCAATAAGCCATGAAATAGCCCACGAGCTCATCCAAAGATGAATAAACTGGTATGTTAAACCAGAAACCCTCATCGTACTGATGAACGAAACAAGCATTGTCATTAAGATGGAGAGGAAAAACGGCATAATGATTCCGCTGTATTTAGCAGGAAGCTTTGGTATACCGAAAACGATGGTGGGAGGAGTATGAGAAGTTTTGCTCATAAGTAACCTTTACATTTAACCAGTAAGTCAAGGCGCTCTCTAAATGTTATCTCCATAACATAGAGTCATCCCCGGACAAACCGGTAGAAGTTAGCGCATTGGTTAACGTTAAATGCTTACGGCATACTTTATAAAAAATCTGCACAGGTATTGTAACAAAAAAGATCTGTTATTCAAATCAAAGCAGATACTGTTTTACATGTAAAAGTTCAAATTTGGCTCTATTCCTCTTGTTTAAGAGACCTAATAATTTTTTCTTCTAAAGAATATTGCTGTAGTAATGTTTATTATATTTGAGGTAATGGGGTTTTATCAAATGAGGGTTTTACATGCAAAGAGTTCACAAACTATAAATCATATTTTTTAATTAGACTCGAATAATCTAATTTTTCAGGCAATGGATAGTCATCTTCATCGTAATCTGTATATACACCGCTATTTAAGCAATTAAATTGATGTAATAAATATCTATAATAGTGTTTTTGCGCTAATTCTTTACCTTCTACAAACCATTTTAAATAATCTTCATCTTTTATATTCTTTAGGTACTCACAATAAAGCAAGATAGCTTCTACATGATAATACCTTATATGATAAAGTTTTTTTATAGCTTCTTCAAACATTTGTTTTGAACAATTTTTTTCATCTTTGATAGCTAACATTAAGGTTTTCAACCCATCTGTAAAAGGATTTGTTAAAATAAGTTTTTTAATATCTTTTAAACTTACTTCATTTTTATCTGCTTTTAAAAGTGTATAAGTTGATTGAACTTTGTCTATAAATTGAGTTTTATAGATAGAGTTAATATATTTTTTTAACACTCTGATATCTAATGCTTTTATATTTAAAGCAAATTCAAATTCAATAAATTTATGATGATTTTTTGTATAGCAATCTAAATATCGCCTCAAAAGCGTATAATCTCCTATATTAAATATTCCAAAAGAAATATCATCATTTATAATATGAATTTTTACTTGCTGAAGTTGATTCCCTTCCATACCATGTATATGCAGTATTTCATGAATATAGATTTTCTCAATTTCGTTGTATATATTGTAATTCTGAAGAATAGTTTGAATAGAATATTTTTCTTGTATTTCTTTGTATCCATTATTAAATTCACCATAATAATACTTAGTAACTAAAATACTAGCTTCAAAGAAAGCTTTTTTTATAACATCTTGTTCAACGTTTATCATTAATTTTCTAAGCTTTTCAAATATTTTCTTATTTGGTGAGCTAAACATTGCAAAATTTGAATTTAAGTCATCAATAAAAAATAACTTATTTTCAGATAACTCTAAATATTGCATATATTCAAGACATTTTAAAAAATTATTTTTATTATTATCAAATATATGAGCACAAGTAAAAACATTGAATTTTTGATCTTCAACTAAGTTCAAAATAAAAGAATTATACTTATATGCTTTTTTATAATATTCAATTTTTTCATCTTTGCTTCTGCAACTAAATTTAAAATCTGCAAATCTTCCAATTATAGATTGAAGATTTATTGTTTGATTGCTATTAATAATTAAAGATTTATCCTCAAGAGATTTCAAATCTGAGTCACTAAAATTTTCTATTTTTTTCTTCATTGTTTTTTTATTGTCGTTATCGTTCTCCTCTTTCTTATTATAGAAAATTTTAAAATTTTCTATGTGCATTCCATCTGGGAATAGTGATAACAATTCCAAGGCTAATTTTTCTTTTTCATTCAACCTCGAATAAGAATAATTAATGGAATTAAAGAGTGATTTTGTTCTTTCTATATTTGTATCTGTTTCATTTTTGAATATATTTTCTATATCTTCCGTTGTAATATCAAAAAAACTATTATCAAGCTCTTCTTTTAAAATTTTCAAATCTTTGTTTCTTGGTAAATTTTTTGTCACTAATTTTATTGCTAAGGGATTATTATTGAGCATATTTTCCAATATCTCAATTCGTAAAAATTTAGTATCATAATTTTTTAAAGGATATAATTTTAAAAAGAGTTCTTCTGCCTCATCAGTCGATAAATTTCTAATTTCATATACTTCTTCAAATTCTTCATTTAATTTTTCTCTTGATGTTATAAGAATTGTTGCAAAATTACTTATAAATTTTATAAATTCTTTTATTTTTTGCGTATCTTCTACATGTAAGATCGTTTCAACATTATCTAGTATGATAAGTCTTTTTTCTTCATCACTTATTTGCTCTTTCAACTGAGTTTTAAAATTCATAGCATTGCTCATATCAAAAGCAAAAGATATTTTATTTTCAAATTCTTCATAGTCTTTAATATATTCGCATTGAACAAATTTAATACCATCTTTAAATTTACCTCTACTAGCCATTTCAACAACAACTTTAGATACTAGTGTCGTTTTTCCAATACCGCCAGAACCTTTTATAGTCAATATTTTATTTTCATTTTGAATTATTAGTATTTTTTTAATAAGGTTTTCAATATCTGTCGTTCTGCCAACAAAATTTATCAAATTTTTTTTATCAATTAGTTCTGGTAACTCTGTGCTTAATTTAAATGTTTGGGATTGTCCACTTTGATAATTTGTATTCTTATATAATAAGCATGATAACACTCTTTTTATCTGGGCATCAGTTTCTACTATAACAACATCAAAATAATCATTTTTTATATCTTTATCCAAAAAAAGTTTTGTTTTATCGGGATCAATCATTTCTTTTAATTCGGTTAGAGTGATTGATTTTTGTGTAAAATATTCATCTTCTAAAATAATTTTATCACTATTTATTTTGGTAAATACAAAACAAAAATCGAATTCATAATGTTCTGATAATGAATCCTCATTAAATACTTTATGATATATTTTCACATTAAATTTTTTAAATAAATTGGCAATTTGCACAAAATTGTAATCAATATTTGAATTTAGAGGGGATGCTGTATATATGCATATTCTTCTTGATGTAATATTCTCTTCTTGCTTTATTGTAGAAGGATTAATAGATTGAGCACTAACTTCCACTTCTTCGTTGTTAAAATGTTTAATTTGTTTTAAAAAGTGATTTTCTAACTCTTTGTAATTTGCTACCTCAGTATATAAATCTCCAAATGTTTTTAAATATTTTTTTAAAGATAAAATTTTTATTAATTCGTCATCCTCTATTGAGTCTTTGCTTTCTTTAAAAAAATAAACATAAATTTTTTGTATAGTTTGCCCTAGGCTTTTACAAGCTTCTTCAAATTCTTCAATAGTATATTTACCAAGCTTGGATTTAACCATAAAAATAACAATATCACTTGTAGTAAGATGGTCTTCATTTATTCTATCTTGAAATTTTTCCTGAGTAATTGAGTGATCAATAGTATCCCATACGATTGGACTAAATCCCTCATCATATAAGAACAATCTAAAATCTTTTCTTTCTTGTGCTAAATCATTACTAGAGGCTATAAAAATTCTCATATAATTACCTTCATATTTAATTTTACACAAGACAAATGAAGAACAATTTATTGCATTTACATGTAAAACTTTTCAACTTTACATGTAAACGTTTGACTTAGTCTTCTCGAAGTGCTTTCGCAATCAATTCAATCGGGTTTTTAAAGATGACATCGACTTTTTGACCGTGCATAGCGTCACTGAGTTGCATACGACAGGCACTGCATTCAGCGCTCACATACTCGGCACCCGTCGCTTTAATCATTGCCGCTTTTGGGAGTCCTGCGGCTTTGGCGAAGCGGTATTTTTCGGTTTGCATGGTCACCCCTCCAAAACCACAACAGCGGTTCGGGTCGCTCATCTCTTTGATAACGTAGTTTTGAGAGATAAGGTTGCGCGGTTCTTTCCAAACCCCTTGCATTTTACGTGCATGGCATGGGTCATGGTAGGTGACGGCATCGCTTTGTTTGGCTTTGGTTGCCAAAATTTGCGCTAGGTTGGTTTTCTTTTCTAAGTATTCTGTTGCCATGAAGATATGCGGTTTGATCGCTTCGGCTCTTGCTTTCCACTCAGGTTGGTCGTGAAAGAAATGGGCATAGTCCTCTTTGATCATCGCACTACAGGTCGCTTCGGGGATGATGATGGCATCGAGTTCATCCTTAAACCCTTCAATGTACTCGATGTTAAACTTCGCTAAGGCATCCACACTGTCAAAATCTCCCGTGAAGTATTGAGGTGCGCCGCAGCATTTTTGCTGTTTTATGAGGTATGCATCAATTTCAAGTACTTTGAGAATTTCCAAAAGGGACTTGCCAATGTCGGTGTACATGTAATTGGCTAAACAACCGATGAAAATGCCCACTTTTCCTTTGCCACCATTGTGAATGACATCGGGGTGAGAGTTCAAAAATGTCTTTTTAGCAAGACTAGGAAAAAGCCTGTCCATCTTGATGATCGGGAAGTTTCTTAGATACATTGAGCTTTGTTTGCCCACCATCTTGAAACCACAGGTCTGAAACATAAAGCCAAAACGCGCAAGTACGTCCATGATATTACGGTTACGAAGCAAGAAGAAAGCCAGTTTTTTATACCACGCCAATCCAAATTTTTTGCGAATGTCATTGCGCACTTGCTCTATAAGCATATCCACAGGAAGATCATTCGGACAGACATCCACGCAGTTGGTACATAAAAAACAGCTCTCAAAAATGTTTTTAGCATTTTTGTCGAGTTCGAGTTCACCTCGTTGATATGCACCTAAAAGATCAAGAAAACCTCTAGGAGAAGTAACTTCATCACGGTTTACTTCGTGAATTGTACAAACAGGTATACATTTGCCGCATTTGACACAGGCATCGCTCGTTACATTAAATTTAAACATCTGTTACACCGTCTTACTGAAGCGTCGTAGTTCTTCAGGTATTTTTTGGAGGTACGCATCAAAAGGCATGACTATATTGCGAATGAGCAGTGTGCCTGTCGTATTGACGAATATTTTTTTAGCCACTCTATCCACAACAACTAACGCTTCTTTCTCAAAAGGGGCAAGGGCTGCTACGGCATCGGCAAAATAGTCAAAAAAGTCTATCCCAAATGCTTGCTCAATGCCCGCGATGTTGAGCTTGAAATTGCTCATCATCTCCATGATGACTGCTTTACGGAGTACATCATCATCATTAAGCGTCAGTCCACGATGCACGGGCAATACACCCGCATCGATGGCATTTTCATACGCATCCATCTCTTTGAAGTTTTGCACGTAATGGTTTAAACCTTCACCGATGCTCGTCAAACCGATGCCGATTAAGTCAGCACCTCCTTTGGTCGTGTAGCCTTGGAAGTTGCGGTGCAATTCGCCTTTTTCAATGGCAAGGAAAAGCTCGTCGTCAGGCTTTGCAAAGTGATCCATCCCGATCATTTTATAGCCACTGGACTCTAAATAATCAATGGTGTAACGCATAATGGCAAGTTTCACACTTGGATGAGGAAGTGTTGTCTCATCGATCTTGCGCATCGATTTTTTCATCCACGGCACATGCGCGTAGTTGAAAACCGCCAAACGACTGGGATCAAGGGAAACGGCTAAACGAAGTGTCTCTTTAAACGTCTCAAAGGTTTGATACGGAAGCCCATAAATCAAATCCATATTGATCGACTTAATGCCAGAGCTTTTTGCCATTTTAACCACATTCTCCGTCACGTCATAGGGTTGGATACGGTGGATCGCTTTTTGAACCTCATCATTAAAGTCTTGCACACCATAACTGACACGGTTAAACCCGTTACATGTAAGCACATCTAACTGCTCTTTGGTTAAGTAGCGAGGGTCGATCTCACAGCTGATTTCAGCATCTTTCGCAAAGTTTTTAAAGTGGCTCTTAATAGCACCAATAATGCGCTCCAACTGAGGCGCACTAAAAAATGTCGGTGTACCACCACCAAAGTGCATCTGAATCACTTCACGAGATGTATCAAGGTGCTTGGAAAGTAGCTCTAGTTCTCGCTCAAGATAGCTGATGTAACGCTCTTTTTTATCTTCCTTGCTGGTGTAAACAACGTTGCACCCACAGAAGTAACAGGCACTTCGGCAAAAGGGGAGGTGAAAATAGAGTGAGAGTTTACGGCTCTTATCTTGGGTTGCCAAAACGTCCTCATAACTTTTACATGTAAAGCTCTCGTGAAACTCAGGGGCTGTGGGGTAACTCGTGTACCTAGGACCCGCTTTGGAGTACTTGGCAAATTTATCAAAATCAATCATGCTTCATCCTAGCGCGTTGTCGCACTGATAATACTCGCCCCTTCAGGCAAATAGAGATCTTTAAGGTCTAAAAAGAGGTTTGGATGATCTTTCTTGATCTTTTTGACCAATTTATCAAAATCAATTTCGCTTTTTTTACTCTTTTTGATCTCTTCTGTTGCAACGGTCCAAACATCTTGAAAATCGAGTGGCAATTGCTGCAAAATACTTTTTTCCAATTTGAGAAAAAGTGTCTCCTGCTCCGCTTTTTTAAAATGCTCTATCATTTTTGTGAGTGTGTCAATCGAAAGAAGCGCATGAAGTTTTTGCTTCTCATCATAGACCAACCATGGCTCTTTTGCATTCTCCCATGAACCGTTTTTGAGGCGTAAAAGCTTCGTGTTTTCTTCTTCACTTGGCGCAATCTCTAAAACAGTTTGTTCTTTTTGTTTGCTGACGCTCAAACCCTTAGAAATTTTTTCTATCATCCTGAACTCTTTTTTTCGTTTAAATTCCATTAGCTGTTTCTGTGTCTATCGAGCCATACCATGACGGCTTTTTGGGCGTGAAGACGGTTTTCTGCTTCATCAAAAATCTCATCGGCATGCGCTTCAAAGACACTCTCACTGACTTCATAGTCACGGTACGCTGGCAAGCAGTGTAAAAACATCGCATCTTCTTCCGCCAAGCTCATCATCGCATCATCGACCATGTAACCTTGGAAGGCTGCCACACGCGCTGCTTTTTCAGCCTCTTGACCCATGGAAACCCATGTGTCTGTGGTGACAACCGTAGCACCTGCAATCGCCTCTTTGGGATCATTCCCGATTTTAATGACCGCACCACTCTCTTTCGCAAAAGCAAGTGCATCCGCTAAAATAGTAGCATCCACTTCATACCCTTTAGGCGTCGCGATACGAAGCTCAAAACCCAGTTTTGAAGCCAGCATCAACCATGAATGGGTCATATTGTTGCCATCGCCCACATAGGCGACGATAGGGTTTTTATCTTTTTTATACTCCACCATGGTGAGGTAATCTGCCATTAATTGCACGGGATGGTAGGAATCGCTAAGACCGCTAATCACAGGCACTTTTGAATACATTGCAAACTCTTCAAGCGTGCTTTGAGCGAAAGTACGAATCATCACCATATCCACCATACGACTAATAACACGAGCGGTATCTTTCATAGGTTCACCACGCCCTAGTTGCAAGTCATTGGAAGAGAGAAACAGACCCACACCACCAAGCTGATGAATACCCACTTCAAAACTAACACGCGTTCGGGTGCTACTTTTTTCAAAGATCATACCTAAGGTTTGATTTTCAAGATACGGTTTATATTTGCCTTTTTTGGCCTGTTTTTTAATTTTAATTGCAAGATCAATGATCTCTAAAATTTCAGTTTTTGTAAAATCTTTGAGTGTTAAAAAATGTCTCATCCTATTTTCTCCTTAAAACTTCGGCTACTTCTTTCGCGTGGTAACTGATGATAATGTCAGCTCCAGCGCGCTTAAACGCAATCATCGTCTCCATCATGACACGCTCATAATCAATCACACCTGCTTTTGCAGCTGCTTTAAGAAGTGCATACTCACCACTCACGTTATAAACACACAAAGGTAACGACGTTGCATTGCGCACATCACGAACGATGTCTAAATACGCAAGCGCTGGTTTTACCATCAAGATGTCCGCACCTTGCATCTCATCTTCAACAGATTCTGCGATCGCTTCTCTGCGGTTTGCTGGGTCCATTTGGTACGTTTTACGATCCCCAAAAGAGGGAGCTGATTCTGCCACATCACGGAAAGGTCCATAATAGGCACTTGCAAATTTGGTCGAATAACTCATAATAGGCAAGTTGATAAACCCTTCACTATCAAGAGCTTCGCGTAACGCTTCAATCATGCCGTCTAACATACCAGAAGGTGCGATCATATCGGCACCAGCGTGCGCATGCACAAGCGCTTGTTTGGCTAAAATTTCGAGTGTTGCATCGTTATCAATACTCTCATGTTCCATGTCTAAAATGCCACAATGTCCATGATCTGTAAATTCACAAAAACAGAGATCTGTAACCACAAACATCTTTGGATACGCTTTTTTAACCGCTTTAATGGCACTCGCAATAATGCCATGTTCGCAAAGGGCATCGCTTCCCACACTGTCTTTGACCTCAGGAATCCCAAATAAAATAATGGAGTTAATGCCAAGTTCTTGCAAACTTCCACACTCTTTAACAATCTCATCAATGCTCATCTGATACACACCAGGCATGGAACTAATCTCTTTTTTAAACCCAACACCATTTTTAGCAAACAACGGATAGATAAAATCATCCACACTCAGTGTTGTTTCGCGAACAAGTGAACGAAGGGTTGCACTCATTCTAAGTCTTCTAAATCTTTTAAACATTCTTTTGCCTTATCTTGGTTAAAATTAGACCTCGTTATAAAAAGTAGTGATTTTAGCATAACTGGATATAAAAGAAAATGAAAATAGAAATTTCCGAGGTTGCGAACCTCCCTTCACGTTTTGGAACGTTTAAAATTCAATCGTTCAAAGAGGGAATCAAAGAGCATTTAGTCATTTTTAAAGAGCCTTTAGGAGACGTTCCATTGGTGCGTGTTCACAGTGAATGTTTAACAGGGGACAGTATTGGAAGTCTGAAATGCGATTGTCGCGATCAGCTCGAATTTGCACTGAAAACAATCGAAAAAAATGGTGGCATGGTCATTTATTTACGTCAAGAAGGCAGAAATATTGGATTGCTCAATAAAGTCAATGCCTATGCCCTCCAAGACAAAGGCTTGAATACCATTGAAGCCAATCATCAATTAGGCTTTTTGGATGATGAACGTACGTATGAAATGGTCGAATTTATTTTGGATTATTTTAAGATCAAACGCATTAAATTACTGACTAATAATCCGAAAAAAATTGAGAGCTTGAAGAACATTGATATTGTGGAGAGAGTTCCCGTTGTCATTCCTTCCAATAAGTTCAATGCGGGTTACTTAAAAACAAAAAAAGAGCAGATGGGACATCTTCTTTAGGAGTCAAAATGATACGGTGTGCCACAGAAGAAGATGCCAAAAGCATTGCGGAACTTCTTACGCAACTCGGGTATGAAAATACGCTCGCTTTTATCCCAACACGTATTCAAGAGCTCCTAGAAAACGCTGATGCCATGCTGTTTCTTTATGAATATGAGGGCAAAGTTGTTGCCCTCCTCTCTTTACATCTCATTCCACAAATCGCTCTTTTAGGCTCATTTTTACGTATCAGTTATTTTGTTGTAGACGAACAGGTAAGGTCACTTAAAATTGGGGCGGAATTGGAAGCTTTTGCAACTCAAATTGGAAAAGAAAGAGGGTGTGACCGCATCGAAGTGCACTGCCATGAAAGACGAAAAAATGCTCACCGCTTTTACGAGCGCCAAGGCTATAGTGAATCTGCTAAATATTTCATCAAAAATCTTTACATGTAAAAAAGGGCGAGCCGAAACTCGCCTCATCTTATGCTTTTAAATTCGCGTTAGCAAAATCCCAATTGACAAGATGTTTTAAGAAAAGGTCCAAATAATCAGCCCGTCTATTTTGATAGTCAAGATAGTATGCATGTTCCCATACATCGGCTGTTAAAATTGCTTTTTGACCATGTGCAAGTGGGGTATCTGCGTTGGCAGTTTTAGTGATTTTAAGTTTTCCACCCTCAAGCACAAGCCAGGCCCAACCGCTACCAAACTGTGTAAGTCCTGCACTTTTGAACGCATCCACAAAGGCTTCAAAACTTCCAAAATCTTCTGTAATTTTAGCAGCAATAGCACCACTTGGGGCGCCACCGCCTCCTTTTTTCATGGAGTGCCAGTAAAAGGTGTGATTCCATACTTGCGCCGCATTGTTAAAAATACCCACTTTTTCAGGGTTATTGGCAACCGCTACAATGATCTTTTCAAGACTTTCTTCGGCAAGTTCGCTACCTTGGATGAGATTATTGAGATTGGTAACGTACGTCTGGTGATGCTTTCCATGATGGAATCCAAGGGTATTGGCTGAGATATAAGGCTCTAAGGCATTAGCTTCGTAAGGAAGCGCTGGTAAAGTAATAGCCATAAAAAACTCCTTTGTCTAAATTTTGTACATTCTCCATTCTACATCGTCTTGCTAAATGAATGTTAAATAGATAAAATTAATTCAGTTGACTTAGGTCATTGCCTTTTTTGCACCATAATGGATAGTATAAAGTTACTTTATTCACGTGAGGAGAAAAAGATGCGACGAACGATTAAGCGACAATTGACATTAGTCTCTATTATTGTCGTTTTTGTAGCATTGCTACTAGGTATTGAAAGTATTGTTGAGGGTCAAAACACCCTACGCAATGTGAATGATTTAAGAAGTATTGGTACACTTTCAACCAGTATTAGTCATCTCGTGCATGAGAGCCAAAAAGAGCGCGGAACCAGTGCAGGATTTATCGGCTCAGCGGGTAAAAAATTTGCGGATGCCCTCTCTCCTCAACGTCAACGTACCGACACAGAGTATAAACAGTACCAAGAGGCGCTTAAAGCAATTGATCTTACAAATTATCCCCAAGCGCTTAAAGAAAACATTCAAACCATCGAAAGTATGTTTCAAAAGTTACCCTCCATTCGAAGCCGTGTTGATACTCTGAGCATTAGTGCCACCGAACAAGTGGACTTTTACACGCTTTTGAATAAATATTTAATAGATATCGTGACCTCTACCGCAATGATCTCCTCAGACCCAGAAATTGTCAATCAACTCTCAGCCTACGCGAATTTTCTCAAAGCCAAAGAGCGTACGGGTGTTGAGCGTGCTGTTCTTTCTAACACCTTTGCAGCAGATAAATTTGCACCCGCGATGTTTGTTAAACTCATTACGTTGGTTTCAGAACAAGCCTCGTACATCGACTCGTTTAAAGGAACGGCCTCTTCTGCTTCCATCGCTTTTTATGAAAAAACGATGCAATCACCCGTTGTCAATGAAGTCCAAAAAATGCGCTCAATTGCTATAGAAAAAGCAACAGAAGGTCAATTTGGTGTTGATGCAACCCAGTGGTTTGAGACGATTACAAAGAAAATCAATCTCCTTAAAGAAGTCGACGATGCATTGGCACAAGAGATATCAACATCGCTTGACACCCTTCAAAAGAGTGCGCGTACACATATGCTGATTGAAAGTGGCGGACTTATCGCCTTTACACTTTTTATTATCATCTTGCTCTATACGACATTTCAAGATATTATTAAAGCGATCACAACGTCTGGTAAAAAACTAGAATCAATCGCGTCTAACCTTGATCTCACACAGTCCTTAACGCTCAATCGCGACAATGAGATTTCCGATACGATGAAACAGGTTCAAAAACTGATATCTAACTTCAAAGAGTCCATTACCAAAGCGCTCGATACATCCAATCAAAGTGTTGAAGCCAGCCATTCACTGAGTGATGTCTCTATCAATCTTGCTTCCAATATTGATGAACAAAACCGGTTTATTCACACTATTCAAATGGAGATGCAATCGTTTAAGGCGAAAGAGATGGAGATGAAAGAGATGTCTTTTACAACCTTTAATGACCTTGAAAAGACCAAAGAGGTGCTTGATACGTTTGTCACCAATATGGGCAAAGTGGTCGAACTCATTGCCCAAAGTGCTCAAAAACAACACGATCTTGGCGGGAAGGTCGACTCACTTTCCAGCCAAGCGACACAGATCAAAGAGGTTTTGAGCATCATCGGGGATATTGCCGATCAGACCAATTTACTAGCCCTTAATGCTGCCATTGAAGCGGCACGTGCAGGGGAACATGGTCGTGGATTTGCAGTCGTGGCAGATGAAGTGCGAAAGCTTGCAGAACGTACGCAAACTTCACTCTCTGACATCAGCGCAACGACCAATATCATCGTCCAAACCATTAGTGATGTGACCTCAGAAACCGAGACGATTTCCCAATCATTTTATGCGCTCTCCTCCGAAGCCAATATGCTCATTTCTGATTCGCAAACAACCTCCGATAAACTCAGTGGCACCATCCAAATTTCAGCGAAACAGACCTCAGAACATACCATCGTGGCGCAAACCGTTGAAGCGTTTATGAAACATATCAATGATGTGACAACCCTTTCCGAGAACAACAACACTTTGGGCGAAAAAGTGAAAGAGATCTCTCAAAACCTCGCTCAAAAAGCGCAGAGTGCCAATGTCGAACTGAGGCGTTTTCGCATAGACTAACGCTTTACATGTAAGCTTCAACGTGAGCTTACATGCGTTGATACTATTAATCACTCATTAATCGCTATTTTGCTACTATAACTCATTAAATGACACATAAGGTTTTGGCAAATGGCTGCATATGAGCTTCCGGATACATTTTGGCAGGATGTGGATATTTTCGCAACCCTCTTGCTTCAATATAACCAAACACACAATATCTCTGGTGCTAAAACCAAAGAGGTCGTATTGAAAAATGTTGACGATAGTATCTATCCTTTGCAGTATTTACATGTAAACGAATTGAAGCGCGCGATTGACATTGGTACGGGTGCTGGATTTCCCGGTCTTTTACTCTCCCTTGCCCTGCCACATGTTCATTTTACGCTGTTTGAACCGATTGCGAAAAAAAGTGCTTTCTTGCATTTGGCGAAAAGTACACTAGAGCTCAAAAATGTCGATATATCGACCAACAGAGTTGAGCAAGTTTCCCCTTTTCAGGTGGATCTTATCAGCTCACGTGCCGTTACAAATACCAAAATGTTGGTAAAATTGTGTCAAAAGTTTATTGATCCAACCACAACACTTCTCTTTTACAAAGGAGAACTGGTCGATGAAGAGATCAAAGGACTCACAAATTGCCACGTTTACCAACGCGACAAACGCTACTATCTTGTTATGAAGGATGTTAATGTTAATTAAAATTGCTTTATTTGCAGGTGTCATCTTTCTGATTTACATCTTTTTTTTCAAAAATAGCCGCAAAGAAGATATTCAAAAAAGTGCCTCTAAAAAAGTTCTAGAGGGTGAAACGATGGTCGAGTGCCACGCGTGTTCAACCTTTATCAGCCACAAAGAAGCTATCATTAAAGATGGTCTTTTTTACTGCTCGAAAGAGTGTGCGAGGTTACCCCAATGATCCTTATCGGTCACGAACTGATTTCCAGTGAGCCTTTTTACCAAGTTGCATCTCTTGAAGAGATCGCTAAAACACCTTCACACGCTGTGGTTTTGTTTGATTTTGAACCAACATTTTCGGCATACTGCATGGAACAGAAGGTTTCCTTTGCTTTACATGTAAGGCATATTAAAGAGCTTATTTTTGCAAACGCCTTAGGGGCTTCTTACTTTGTCGTCGACAAAAGTTTAGCCCTACACGCACAAAAAATTGCCGATGATTACCTTTTTGATGGCAAGGTATTGCTTTTAAGCAGTGATGAAAATGAGATCGAATTTGCAGCTTCCCATGCAATCGATGGCATCTTATTTGAATCCGGTATTAAATCACTTTAAATCGAGGACGTATGGGGAAAAAATACTATCTCATTCTTGCTTCTATCACGACGTTTCTTTATTGGATGCTGGATAGCTATATCCTTGCTTCCTTAAACAATTCACCGTTTCTGGATGAGCTCGTGCTCAAAACGCCCCATACACTTGCCTTTATGAAACTGCTGACCGCCGGCCTTATTTTTACGCTGACGCTTACCCCACTTTTTTTCAAACAGCGTGTTTCAAAAGAGACGAAAGCGTCGTCACTTGATGAATTTGGTGAGTTGCAGCACATCGCTGATATTCTCTTCTCATCGCTCTCAACAAAAATCAACGTCATTAAGGCACTTGAAATCCTTGAAGATAGTTTACATCTTGAGGCAAGCTTGCTTTTTGTCTATTCCAAAGAGAGCCTAAGCCTCTACAATGAAAATGAGTTTATCAAAGCCTCATTTCGTTCCAAAGAAATTTTACCTTTTCAAACCAATGCTACGCGAAGTGCCGTTGAAACATTTGCCATTAGCTGTTTTGTTGAAAAACGCACGACATCGCAAGAGAGTATTAAACTGGATAAAAAGCAGATAACCCTTTTTAGCTTTGCCTTGCAAGAACAACGCAGTATTGTCCCTCTGGGTAATTTGATTCTTGCAACCAGTGATCCAAAAGTCATTGTAAATAATCGATCGATGATTGAGAAATTTGGACAAATGCTCACATTTTCCCTCTCTCTGGGGGCAAAAAAAGATCTTTTACAAAATTTAAACACGCAATACGCCAACGATCCAATAGGTCCTTTTGACAAAATACTAAACATCATTAATTTTACCAAACTGCAAGAGCATGTTGAACAAGAATACAAGCGACACAAACGCTACCATACTGCTTTAACGCTGGTATTGATTGATATTGCAATGCTGAAAAACCTCAGTAAAGTGTTTCCAGCAGAAGTTATCACTACGCTTAAAAAAGATTTTATACAGTTGGTTAAAAATCACACACGCGAAGTGGATATTTTTGGGAAATGGACAAACGATCAATTTGCACTGTTACTACCGGATGTTGATTTTCGTGCGGGGCAAAAAGTGGCAACAAAACTCCAAACCATTTTAGAAGAGACAAAATTTGCCAGAGTAGGAAAGCTAAGTTGTAGCTATGGGATAACCTCAATTTCACCGAAAGACACGATTGCGAGCTTCAAGGCAAGAGCTGAGAGCGCACTTGCCTCAGCATCAATGAAAGAGGGAAATGCCATTGAAGTCAAACTTCAAATGACAGATATTTAAATAATCACACGCTTTAATGCGGGATAGAGTTTGGTAATGATCTCATAACTAATCGTATTAAACTGCTCCGCTAAAGGGTTGGCATCTTCAAACATGCAGACCTTTTGCGCATCGCCTCCAAGACAAAAACTGTCCATAGACATACGCCCTTTGGTGAGGCTACCATCTGCCATTTTCACAGGACGAGAACCATCAAAACGGAAAAAACCATCGCCATAACCAATATCATAGGTTGAGATATGTTCATCCTCTTTGGCTTCATACACGCCACCATAATTGACGCGCTCCCCTTTTTTCAAAATACGTGAACTGAGTTTTTCTGCCCATAATGCTAAGACAGGCTTAAGATCATAAGTCGCGATTAAAGGGTGAAGTGTTGTGTACCCATACATTGCAATACCAGAACGTGCATAATCATCGCTACCGATGGAGCTGACACGCAAGAGCGCTGCTGAGTTGCAGGAATGAAAGGCAATAAAAGGCATCGCATACTGTTGTGCAATACTCTTTATTTTCTGCTTAGCCTCTTCAAAATTGGCGCGCTGCCAAAAGAGTTCACTGTTAAGCTCATCTGCACTTCTAAAATGGGTAAACACCCCTTTTAATTGCAGTTTTTTAGTATGTATCAGCGTCATTGCTGCTTCGATTTGCTCTAGTTTAAGACCATTACGGTGCATCCCAGAATCAATACTGAGATGAATCGAAGTACCTTCAGGAAGTGCTTGAAGTGCTTCATAAGAGTGTGCTGCAAGCGAAATGGAAGGCGAAAGGGGTTTACATGTAGGATGATCAACTAAAACTAAAACCTCATCAAACAGATCAGCGATCGACTCAGCCTCGTCGATATTTTTAACCGCAGCACGAAGCAAGCCGTATTCAGAAGCAAGTTCTGCCATTGTTCTAAGATCATGCCCATACGCATTATCTTTTAAAACCGCCATGAGCTTTGTTTTGCCCCCAGCCCTTGCACACAAAAGATCAAGATTATGAAAAAAGTGTGCTTTATTCAGTGTAATAAATGCCATTGTTTTACGCTTTCACTCCAAAATTACGGATTACAAAACCCCTGATTTTACGGGCTTCGTAATCGAGTTTATAAAAATGCTCATAGACCGTTTTAGCATCCAACGTTGGATGATTGGAAAAATCAAAGGCGATACCTTTGCTATCTTTGGGAATAGTCGCATCCATATAGTCCATAAACGCATCTCTTGCATTGATGAGTTTCACAAGCGCTTCATCAATATCAATCTCGTTTGGATTCATCTCTTATCCTTATTTTTCAGCCAGAACCTGCATTTTATCACCCACAAGCTCTATATAAAGCTCTTTATCACCTTTAGAGGAGAAAGAGGGGCTTTTATAGGTTTGGAGAAATGAAATTTTAAACAGTTTACGATCATCAATGGTTGGATAAGGAACAATACTCATGTTCTCAAATAGAATCATTTTGCTCTCTTTACGTGAGAAAATCTGTTTTTTCGTATTTGAAAAAGCTACTTTACCAGAACCATCAGCGCGTTTAAAATCGTTTGAATAATAATTCAAATACGCATTAATATCATTGACTTTCCAAGAACGTTGCCATTTGTAAACTTCACTTAAAATTGCTGCAACTTGTTCACGTGTCATTTTAGGTACTTTGGACTCACCAATAATCACAACAGCACTTTGTGCATTAATTTCAGTATCAAGGTTCAAAATAGCATCATTTTCCATGACAACACACCCTTTACTTAAATCATCTCTGTCTTTACCATCGATAGGTTTACCGTGTATCCAAATACCATCGCCGCTCTTATTGCGTAAGACATCAAAAAGGTTTGGATAGGAGAGTGCAAATGCCAATGGACCGTAAAATTGATTGGTTGGTTTAAAGCGTTTCGTAATTTCATAAACCCCCACAGGCGTTTTTAAATCGCCTCGTTTGACTTTATCACCACTTTTACCCATAATAACATCGTCATGTCCACGAACCAGTTTTAAACCATCTTCTTCTATATGGAAAATTTCACAACGTTTCTTCTCTTTTTCACAGACAATCAGCGATTCTACATCTTCATAATAGCCGTAACTTACATCAACACCTTTGAGATGTCTTAACCAATAATCACGTGATATTGCCTCTTTTTCACTCGGTGTTTTAGGTTTTACAAAGAGTTTTTGTCCCAATTTAACCACAGGTTCTTTAACAATTTCTTTCTCTTTCTTGACTTCTTTTACAGCCACCTCTTTAGCTTCTTTGGGCTCAAACTCTTTTTTGAGAAAGTCCTCTACCGCGTTAATGCCTTTAGTTTTATAAATTTTATAGATATCCTCAGCCGTCGCCGCATATAAGGCAAGAGCAAACAGAGACAAAAAGACCAGATAGCGCATAAATCCCCTCTTTAGATAGACGTAACAATACTGCGACCAGTATTAGCCTAATTCAATTTTTTGGAGGCTATTCTATAAAAAATTCACTTAAGAGCTCCTCTTTTGACGAATCAAAATTGATTTTCTTTTTTTACGTACATTTTAAAATTCTTTGGCTATCATGGATTTATCGAACTTCAACAAAAGATGCGCCCATGTCATTAGAACTTATTTTAGCTTCTTCAATCGTTGCTCTACTGGTCGTTCTTCTTCCTACGCTTTTTTTGCTCAGTCAAAAATTGGGTCCCTCCAACAGTGGGAATAAAGCCAAGAACAGTGTCTACGAAAGTGGTATTAGCGCTCCCATTGGAAACAGTGAGAGTCGTTTTAGTGCCAAATTTTATCTGGTAGCGATTTTATTTGTTCTCTTTGATGTTGAGATCGTCTTTATGTTCCCATGGGCAGTCAATGTACGAGAGCTCTCTCTTTTTGGGCTTTTTGAGATGTTTACGTTCATTGGTTTGCTTCTTTTAGGACTTATTTACATCTACCGAATTAAGGCACTCTCATGGCAGTAGGCGCAGAAGCAATCTTTGGCGAAAGCCTTATCACCACCAAACTTGACAGTGCCATTTCGTGGGCACGCGAATCTTCGATGTGGCCTTATGTTTTTGGAACAGCCTGTTGTGCCATCGAATTTATGAGTGTGGCCAGTAGCAAATACGACATCTCCCGTTTTGGAGCAGAAGTCGTACGTTTCTCTCCTCGCCAAGCCGATCTGCTCATTGTTGCAGGAACGGTGAGTTACAAACAAGCCCCCATTTTAAAAAAGATTTACGATCAGATGAGTGAACCCAAATGGGTCATTAGTGCAGGAGCGTGTGCCTGTAGTGGTGGTTTTTATGACAACTATACCACGCTTCAAGGCATCGACAGTATCATTCCTGTAGATGTTTATGTCGCAGGCTGCCCTCCTCGTCCTGAAGCTTTCTTGGATGCTCTTTTGGAGGTTCAAAAGATTCAAGCCACACAAAGCCTTTTAGACGATCGAGCCAAACGTAACTTTAAAGGAGTGCTCGATGTCTAACACGTTTAAAGAACGTTTCGCAGCCTCTTATACGATTGACGCGTATGGTGCATTTATCTTAGATAAAGAGCTGATTTTAAAAGCATTGCAAACACTCTTTGAAGAGGACAACTATACGTTTTTGGTTGATATCACCGCGGTTGATTATTTACATGTAAAAACGCAACCCGAGCGTTTTGCCGTTGTCTATCTTTTGCGTGATCAGAACTTTCAAAACCTCATCACGATCAAAACCTACATCGACAGCTCCCTTGCAACCCAAAGCGTCACTCCCCTGTTTAAAAGTGCCAACTGGGCAGAGAGAGAAATTTGGGATCAATACGGTATTCACTTTAAAAACCACCCTAACCTCAAACGCATTTTAAACCACAAAGAGTTTATGGGACACCCTTTACGCAAAGACTATCCGATCACCCAAGGGCAACTGTGCCACCAAACTGACACACTGATGGATGAGATGACACCACGCCTTAAATCCAAAGGGTATACCTCTCAAGAAGATCTCATGTTTCTCAACCTAGGTCCTGCTCATCCTGCAAGCCATGGTACGATTCGTACCTTTGTTGCGCTCGATGGTGAAAACATTACCTGCGCAGTGAGTGAAATTGGTTATTTGCACCGTGGCTTTGAAAAATCGTGTGAAAACCATACCTACAATCAGATTATTCCTTATACCGATAGGCTAAATTACTGCTCCGCCATTTTAAATAATATCGCTTATGCCCATGCTGTTGAGGGAATATTAGGGGTTGATCTACCCGAACGTGCGAAGTTTATTCGTGTTATCATCGGTGAACTCTCACGCATTATCGACCATTTGGTCTGTTTAGCAGCTATTTTAGTTGATATGGGAGCCCTTACCAATTACTGGTACCTTTACAATCCTCGCGAGAAAGTGTATGACCTCCTCTCCAAACTCACCGGTGCACGTCTAACGAACTCCTACATGCGCATTGGTGGCATGAGCCATGATTTGTATGATGGATTTGAGCACGATCTTAATGTCTGCCTTAAAGAGATCAAACAAGGTATCAGTGATACGCTCAAACTGATTGAACATAACCGCATTTTTCACGACCGTACCCAAAATGTCGGTATCATCAGTAAAGAAGATGCCATTAACCGAGGTCTTAGCGGACCTAATCTTAGAGCATGTGGTGTGCCTTACGACCTTCGTCTTACGGCTCCTTATTATCACTACGAGACGTTTGATTTTGACATTGCTTTAGGCAGTGTGGGAGATGTGTATGATCGTATGATGGTCCGTTTTGAAGAGATCAAACAAAGTACACGCATCATTAACCAAGCGATGCAACGATTACCCGGTGGTGCTATTTGTGTGCAAGATCATGCCATCTCTCTGCCGCCTAAAAAAGAGGTGTATAGCAATATTGAAGGGTTGATGAATCAATTTAAGCTCATCTACGAAGGGGTTAAAGTCCCTCCTTGCGAATACTACCGAGCAATCGAAGGTGGCAATGGAGAACTGGGCTTTTTCATCGTCAGTGATGGCAGTGGTACGCCCTATAAAGTCAAAGTGAGGCCTCCTTGTTTTTATGCGATGGCTGCGTATCCTCGCATGATTGAAGGGAGCATGATTGCCGATGCCGTTTTAACCTTAGGAAGCCTTAATATCATCGCAGGAGAGTTGGATCGATGAGTACCTTTTCATTCAATCATGCCAATGAGGAAAAATTTAATACCCTCCTAGAACGCTACCCCGATAAAAGCTCCCTGATGCTTCCTTCCTTATGGATGGTTCAATATCAAGAGGGGTGGATTAGTTTAGATGCGATGCAATACGTTGCAAAACGGTTGGAGTGCTCCGCAATGGATGTCTACTCGGTAGCTTCGTTTTACTCCATGTTTTTGCTCCAACCCATTGGCAGACATCATATTCAACTCTGTAAAACACTCTCGTGTATGCTAGCGGGTGCTAAAACTGTGCAAGAGCATTTGCAAAATCGTCTTGGTATCAAAGCAGGAGAGACCACACAAGATGGTAAATTTACCCTCTCGTTGGTCGAGTGTTTGGGTTCATGTGGTACAGCTCCATGTATGCGCCTTAACGATGACTACATTGAAAATTTAACCCTTGAAAAACTTGATGCGCTCTTGGAGGAACTTTCAAAATGATGGTAAAACTGGTCAGTAAAAATTTTGATATCCCCCATGCGCATACCCTAGAAGTGGCACGAAAGAATGGTCGTTATGCCTCTTTGGAAAAACTCTTTACGATGAGCCCTGATGATGTTACCACTGAAGTGGAAAAAAGTGGGCTTCGTGGAAAAGGGGGTGGAGGTGCGGCAACGGGTGAGAAGTGGCGACTCATCTCTCCTAAAAACACCAAACCGGTCTACTTGGTCATCAATGCTGATGAGGGCGAACCAGGCACCTTTAAAGACCGTCAAATTTTAGAGTTTGACCCGCATCTTCTTATCGAAGGGATTATTTGCTCAAGCTACGCCATCGGTGCACATCACACCTATGTGTATGTTCGTGGCGAGTATGTTTTTTGGATCAATCGCTTACAAGATGCCATTGATGAAGCCTATAAAGCGGGCATTTTGGGGGAGTCTGTTTTAGGACATCCTTATACTTTACATGTAACGATTCATAAAGGAGCTGGTGCCTACATCTGCGGTGAAAAAACAGCACTTTTAGAATCTTTAGAGGGCAAACGAGGACACCCACGACTCAAACCCAAAGGCAAAGAGCCTGAGTGGTTTTTTGGCAATCCAACCGTCGTTAACAATGTCGAAACCATCGCCAGTGTTCCTTACATCATCACCGAAGGCTACGAAGCGTACAGAGCTTATGGCACTGCTGATTCTCCAGGAACCATGCTTTTTGGCATCAGTGGACATGTAGAACGCCCCGGAGTCTACGAACTACCGTATGGTACGTCTATGAAAGCGGTCATATACGATTTGTGCGGAGGTATCAAGGGTGGAAAAATGCTTAAAGCAGTTATCCCTGGGGGCTCGTCTGTACAAATCTTACGAGCCGATGAGATCGAAGACATCACCCTCGATTACGAAAGCCTCAAAGCACATGGCTCGGCGCTTGGAACAGGCGGTATGATCGTCATGGACGAAAGCGTCAGTATTCCTGAAGTGATGAAAAACCTCTTTGAATTTTACCACCACGAATCGTGCGGTCAATGCACTCCATGTCGGGAAGGTACCGGCTGGGTCGATCGTATTTTAGCTAAAATTCTAGCCGGCAAAGGCACGCAAGAAGACTTTAGAACGATTCTCGATGCCTGCGATATGCTCAATGGTAAAACCATCTGTGTTTTTGCACCATCCGTTGCTTTTATTGCACAGAGCTACATTCAAAAGTTTCGTGAAGAGTTTGAAGCGCTACTTCCTTAAAAGGAATATTGACGTTTGAGACATATTCAGCAAACTCTTGTGACGCTTATGTTAATGTAATGAATGATTCACGCATTTGCAAAGCTTTTTACAGGTGAATCTCATCCTATGTTATAGGTAAACTTATGCTTTGTAACCGTTTTACGATTGCTATTATGATACTTTGCTGTAGTTTTTTCCCCTTAGGAGGAGCAGACCATACTCCTTATACCTTTGGGGTTCTTGCACAGCGTAGCGTTGTCTTAACAGCACACTACTGGAATCCAATTTTGACCTATGTCTCATCTAAAAGTGGTGTTCCCCTTCTTCTTAAAGTAGAGCGTACCGCGCCTGAGTCAAATTTAGAGACTCAAAAAGGTACCTATGACTTTGTTTACTCCAATACTATCTTCAGCGCTAAAATGGCGGAGGCACATTATCAAGTCATTTTACGCCCCAGAGACCAAGCTATCACAGGGCAAATTGTCACCTTATCGGACTCTTCTTTTCACACACTTCAGGATATCGCAGGTAAAGAGGTAGGATTCCCCTCCAGCACCGCTTTTGTTGGATATTCTGTACCTATGAATTATTTGCAGCATCAAGGTATCACTGTTATACCAGTTTTTGGTGGCAACCAAGAGGGAATTATGGCGCAACTCAAAGTTGGCAAAGTACAGGTTGCGGCGGTTAACAGTCAGATTATGAGTGCGTATGCGCATCGTGAGAATATAACGTATCGTGTATTATGGGAATCCGAAAAATTTCTCAATATTCCTATTGCAGCACATCCTCGTGTCCCCAAAGAGGTTATCCAAGCGATTCAAAATGCTTTTGAACAGATGAACAGTGATCCAGAAGGGATAAAAATCCTTGAAGCTTCGGCGAAACTGATTACACAAGAGCCGCCTCTTGGTTTTACGCGCTCATCTGCTGCGGAATATCAAAGCTACAGTGATTTTTATGCCCCTATAAACGTAAAGAAAAAGCCATGAAAAAATTTTTCATATCCCTATGGGCTCATTTATCTTTTACCCATCGTATTTTTATTGCCATAAGCCTTTCGCTCCTTTTGGCAGGCGGTTTTATATTGATTATTCTTACGAATCAAGATGCAAAAGATGCTCTTCATAATTTAGATGAACAAAAAAAACAAACGTTAAAAATGCTTCCTATCTTTCTATCGGAATCCATTTTAATTGGCGATTATGAAGCAATCCAACAACAACTCAATGCCTATGTCACCTCTCCTTATCTCCAGAACATTGTATTTTATGACACTATGGGAAAATCCATTCAAAGCAGTGATGCCGAAGTGCAAAAAGATACCCCACAATGGTTTGAAACACTTTTTAAACTTATGGATAGTTATGGCACCAATCATGTCGTCATTGGGGGAGTAGAATACGGTTCGATTGCGGTAAGGCTGAGTATTCAAAGCTTTGGCAATCGCATATGGAATGATTTTAGAGTCCATTTTGGTGTTATATTTTTCGTTATTTTGTTAGATTTTTTAGCGATTTGGTTAACGCTACGCCGCAGTTTAAAACAACTCAGTGCCTTAGAAGAATCAACACTCCACCTGAGTAATGGCTACTTTGAACCCATTGAACTTCAAGGAGGACTAAGAGAAACCGCAAAAGTTGTCACAGCATTTAATCATATGATCCAAAAAGTAAAAGCAACACAACAAGAGCTACAAGATACTTCGAATGATATAAAACAAAGAAAACATTGGATTGAGACAATTCTTAATTCGTTGGATGAAGGCGTTTATGCTGTAAATTTAAAAGGCGATATTTTATTTGCGAATACAAAAGCCTGTTCCATATTGGGGTACACAGAAGAAGAGATGCTCGGCAAACAAGCCCACCAACTTTTCCACTCACACGCTATGAATGGAAAAATTATTCCTATCGAAGAGTGCCCTATTTATAAAGCCACTATAGGGGAAAATACGTTTAAAAATGATACAGAATATTTTACATGTAAAGATTCGCATATGATCCCCATAGAAATTTTTGGAAACAGTATTATCTATGAAGAGAAAACATTGGGTATGGTTTTTGCCTTTAGAGATATTGGCGAAAAAAAAGCTTTAACAGAGAAAATGAAGCTTTTATCGACCGCTTTAGAGGCGACTACCAATGCTGTCGTTATCACGAATAAAGAAGCCATTATTCAATGGGCCAATAAAGGCTTTGAATCAATGACGGGCTATGCCGTAGGCGAGGCACTTGGACGTCCCCCTCAGGAACTTGTGGGTTCAGGCAAACAAGAAAAAATATTTTATGAGCATATGTGGGAAACGATTCTTACCAATCAACCTTGGCATGGCGAAGTGATTAACAAACGAAAGAATGGGCAACTCTATCATGAAGCGTTATATATTACGCCTGTAAGCGATGACCATGGAGAAATTTCACATTTTATTGCGATTAAAGAAGATATTAGCGATCGTAAACGTGCTGAAGAGGAGATGGAACATCTTGCCTTTTATGACCCTTTGACCGACCTTCCCAATCGAAGACTCCTTTTGGATAGAATTGAGCGAGCCATCGTGAGTGCTAAACGCTACCAAACCTTTGGTGCCGTTTTCTTTTTAGACTTAGATCATTTCAAATGCATCAATGATGAGCTAGGGCATGATGTTGGAGATTTACTGTTGCAAGATATGGCAAGAAGACTTGAAAATTCTTTACGCCAAGGCGATAGTATCGCAAGGCTGGGCGGTGATGAGTTTGTTATCTTATTAGAAGATCTAGGTGAAACGAAATTTTTTGCACTTCAATATATGAAGGATTTAGCACAAAAAGTTCAAGATGCGTTTATACCACCTTTTATTTTTAATGAGAAAAGCTATACCCTGAGTATCTCACTAGGGGGCATGCTTTTTACAGGAACACAAGAGACCAACGTCATTCTCAAAAATGCCGATAGCGCCTTGTATGAAGCAAAGCAAACAGGTCGACATAAAAGTTGTTTTTACAATGAGACTCCTTTTTAGTTGCTTTTAGCGTATTAAAACGTTAATGATGCCTTTGGAACAAGGCCTTATTGATGGCTTTAAAACTTAATGCTCTCTATACTCTGACATTAGAAATATAATGGAAAAGGAAGGACTCAATCATTGGGCATCCAAAATGAGCATGCATTTAAAGCTTGCGGAAGCAATGGAATGGGTTGATTGCTAGGAAGTTTGACTTTCATATTAAAGGATAAGTAGCCTTTTATATAAAAAGGCTACTTACTGAAAACCAATATCTTTATGGCTTTAAGATAATTGTTTCCGTTACTAGATTATTTTTAGTTAAAAAATTATCTATTGTTTCAAACGTAGTTGTTTCAGGAGAGCCAGGATGGTCAGAAGTAGATATATCTGCTATAAACATCGAACCCAAGGCTAGCTTAAGAGGATTGATATCCAATTCTAATGGTTTAAAGTAAGCTTTTTCATTTGCTTTAATTACTTTTAAATCATCTGTTTCATAAATTGCCGCTGTAATAACATCCAAAGTATGTTCAGTACAATTTTGAAAATCAAGTGTAAATGGATTAGCGATAACAGAATAATGTGGATTATGCAAGTTTTTATACGTATCTGAAGCAATTACTTTTAAAATTCTCTCTTGTAACTCTGGAGTTGGAATAATGATTCCAGCTTCAAGTAACTCAACACCAGCAAAGAAATCTACAGGATAATCTATAATTAGATCGCTGATATTTGGAGTTTCAGCTCTTTGATACAAATTGTAAATAGCATAACCTGGAATTTTTCTATTATCTGCTGTTGTTATTTGAGAGTAAACCGCAAATGCAACATGTGTAAAATTAACTCCCTTAGGCAAACTAGCTCGATCTCGACCAACTCTTGCTAAAATTGCAACTCTTGCACCTTTTTGGGCTAATGTTTTTTCAACTTTTTTTGAAAATTGGATTATTTCATCAGCTTTAAAATGTATCTCACCTCCAGCTTGACTACTTCCAGCAAAAAGAATAGAAGTTGAAAATAAAGCCGTAACCAATACTAAAACAATTTTATATTTTATAAAAAATTTCATATTATTGTCTTTTTATTGTTTTTTTGGTTTCATTGCTTCACTCGGTGGTGGGCCTGCGGTTATAACTTCGTCAGTAACCTCTAACGGTTTACCAATTGGGGCATTTGCAACATTGCTTAAACTTTCACCCGCTTTTGCACTCACCGCACCTACAGAACCTACAGCTTTAAGAGGAATTGCTGATGCAGCAGATGTCACTTGCCCAGTAGCTGCAATTGAATGAGCTGCACTTGCACTTGCATTACCACTTGCTTGTGCAGATTTTTTTACTGCTTCCTCAGCATGAGTGCTCTCCGCAGCATAGGCAGTTGAACCTAATAAAGAACAAACAACAATAAACTTAACTATATACTTAATCACTATATACCCCCTTTTATTAATTTATATTATTATAACAAAAATCTAAATATTATTAACTTATTAAAATTTAATTTTTACGACAAGACTATTTGATAAACAACGACATATATGAAAGTCTCGCGGTATCGATTAAGAAGTCGACTCCTGGGAAATAGGCGATAAAGGTATTGCCTATACCTCCCCAAATAACGGCTATCGCAATCACCCCAATCGTAATAGGCGTGATACCGCTCAGTGTTGGAATTTGCGTTCCCTCTTTCTCACATGCGGGGTAAAAATACATCAGCGCGATGAGCTTGAAATAGTAATAGATGGAGATGAATGTGGCGACAATACCACACACGGCCAAAAAGGTGTACCCCGCTTCAATCGCTCCAGTGAAGATGTAAAACTTACCGACAAACCCGATGGTACTTGGGATTCCTGCTAGGGAGAGCATAAAAACGCTGAGCATTGCCGCCATATAGGGATGCACGTGTGCAAAGCCACGAAAATCCTCATATGTGACGCGCACGTGCTCATCTGCAGCAATGTACGAGATCAGTCCAAACGCTCCCATTGCGGAGAGAAAGTACGCCACCAGATAGAAAATAATGGAGGAAGAGGCACTTTCCCCTGCGTAACCAATGGAGACGAACGCAATGAGCAGATAGCCTGTGTGCACGATGCTCGAAGCGGCAAGCATGCGCTTCAAACTCTCTTGAATAATCGCCAAAAAGGTACCATACAAAAGCGTTGCAAGAATAATAACAATAAAAAGTGTGTCCCAAATATCGCGAATAGGGTCAAGGTCAATGAGCATCAAACGAAGCACAAAGCCAAAAATCGCCACTTTAAACGTTGCCGCCATAAATGCCGTGACAGGTAGAGGTGAGCCATCATACACGTCAATTGTCCAATTTTGAAAAGGAAATGCGGAGATTTTGAACAAGAATGTCACCAAAATAAATGTTCCACCGATAATCATGAGCGAAACATCTTTACCGATCAATGCGTCTAGCACCTTTCCAATGTCACCTAAAACCGTCGTACCAACACCGGCATAAATCAGCGCCGACCCCAAAAGGAAGAATGCGCCTGAAATGGAGCCAAGCACTAAGTACTGGTAACTTGCTTCGACGCGTTTGTCGTGAATTTTTTGAAAACCAATCATCACATACAAAGAAAGCGATGCAATTTCAAGGGCAATAAATGCCGTTAAAAGCTCATTGGCATGCACCAAAAGCATCATGCCAAAAACAGAGAAGAGAAACAGCGAAAAAAACTCTTTTTTAAAGTGGCGCTTGGTTTGAAAATAGTGCGTACCAATCAAAGAAGTTACCAACGCACCACAGAGAATGAGCGCGTCAAAATAGACCGAATAGCTATCGGCAATCAGCATTTTAGAAAAGAGCTCTTGCATTGGAAAAGCGGTAAAGAGTACGCCAAAATAATAGAGATCCGCCACCAACGCTAAAAGCAAAATCAAAAAGGTAAAGAGTGAAAAACGCTCCATCGAAAATCGATTCACAGGAGTGAGGAGCATTAAAACAATAGCTCCACCCGCAACGATGATAAGGGGTAAAAGATAACTGAGGTGTGCCCAAAACATTACTTCACTCCTACATGTAAAATATCAATGAGATAGTGCTGCAATGTCGGCTCAATCTTGTACAAGAAAAGATCAGGGTAGATACCCATCGCGATAATGAGCACCGCCAAAGGAAGTAAGCCTAAAATCTCGTACAGTGTGAGATCTTTCATATGCGAGACATCATTATCGCTTTTGACCAAAACCGCTTTTTGAAAGACCCAAAACATGTAACTTGCCGCGACCAAAACCGTCAGGGCTGAGAGCACACCTAGGTAAGGATTGTAATGAAAAATACCCAGCACAATCAACAGTTCTGCGACAAAACCATTCGTTCCAGGAATACCCACGGTACAAAAGAGCATAATGGCAAAAAAGAGTGTAAACCATGGCGCTTTGGTCGCAATGCCCCCCAGTCCTGAAAGCGAGCGAATCCCCAAATGTCGCTCCATGACACCCACCAGTAAGAAAAGTCCCCCCGTGGCAATGGCGTGTGCGACAATCAAAAAGGCACTTCCCATCATACCTTGAACATTAAGCGCAAAGACACCTGCTGTAATGAATCCCAAGTGCGAAGCGGATGAGTAGGCAAACATTTTTTTAATATTCATCTGGCAAATTGCAGCGATACCAAAATAGACCAATCCAAAAATGCCTAGAGAGACAAAATAGATCGAGAACTCCACAAAGAGGTCTGGGAAAAGAGGAATCATAAAACGAACCAGTGCGTAAACACCGAGTTTTGCCATGATGGACGAGAGCAAAAAGACACCGCCTGTGGGCGAATTGGAATAGGTTTGTAGCAACCATGAGTGAAATGGAAAGAGAGGAATCTTAATCGCAAAGGCAAGCATAAACCCCAAAAAGAGGAGAATTTTTTGCTCCCGGGCAATGGTCGTGATATTGACTAAATCCGAAAGGGCAAAACTCCACGCCCCAAATTCATAATAGTGTGCCACGCCCAAATAGAGAATACTAACAAACATAAAGAGCGAGCCCATAATAGTGTAAATGGTGATTTTTAGCGTTGAAAAGACGCGATTGCCCGATCCAAACAGACCGATAATCATAAATACTGGCAACAACATCGCTTCCCAAAAGAAATAGAATAAAAAGAGATCAAGTGAAAAGAGCGTACCACTAATGCCCGATTGGATAAAAAGCATACTGATCCAGTAACTTTTAGAGCGCGAGTTATTCCATAAAAGAAGGTAAGCACTGGGGATCAAGGTGGCAATCAACATCAAAATAATCAGTGAAAAACCGTCAATACCAAGGCTATACGAGATGCCATAACTTTTAATCCATGGGTAAAACTCTTTAAATTGAATCGTGCCCGTTAACTCAAAATGGGTGTAAATGTAAAGCGCCAACGCGAAAATGATGAGTGAAACACCAAAAGCAACATTGCGTGTTATACGCGATGAGAGAGGTGCCAATGTGAGCATAAGCGCCGCTACCATCGGCAGGAAAATAATGATTGAGAGAATTCCGATACTCATGTTACTCCACCATCCAAATCAAATAGCATGATGCGACACTAACGCCCAACATCATAATGAGCGCGTAAAAACGTACATTGGCATTTTGCACCAACGCTACCACGTGCCCTAATTTAATAAACCCGTGACTCATCCCCATAATGACGCGATCAACAATGTTGACATCCAAACCTACCGCAATAAATTCACTGAGCTTTCGAATGGAACGTACAAATAAAACATCATAAATTTCATCGATATAAAACTTATTGTAGACAATGCCTTTAGCTTCTTTGTGACGTGAAAGGTCATACGCATAGAACTTTTTATACGCGATGCCAATACCTATAAGCGAAATAGCGACATTGAGACCCAGTAAAAGCCACTCGGTTTCATGGCTTACATGTAACCCTCTCATACCCCATTCCCCCAGCCAAGAGCCGATAAGATGGCTTCCCCCTAATAGCGAAGGCAAGCCTATAAATCCCGCGAAAAGGGAACCAAATGCAAGAACGACAAGAGGGGCTTTCATCACCCATGAGACATCGTGCGGAGGATTTACATGTAAAGCATTTTTACCCTCAAAAACGACAAAAAAGAGTCGGAACATATAATAAGCGGTCAAAACAGCACTGCAGACGGCAATGCCCCAAATGACGTATTCGCCACTTGCAAACGCGACAAGTAAAATCTCATCTTTACTGAAAAATCCCGCAAAAGGAGGAATACCGCTAATCGCCAAGGTTGCCATCAACATCGTGATATACACCACCGGTGTGACATGGCGCATTTTGCCCATTTTGAAGATATTTTGTTCATGATGCAGGGCAATAATCACCGCACCCGCACCCATAAAAAGAAGCGCTTTAAAAAAAGCATGGGTAAAGACATGGAAAAGTGCACTGCTGTACGCACCCAAACCCACAGCGATAAACATGTAGCCCAGTTGAGACATGGTTGAATAGGCTAAAATCTTTTTAATATCGCTCTGCTTCGTTGCAATCACCGCGGCAAAAAGCGCACTAAACGCACCAATGTAGGCTATGAAAAGTCCAACATTTGGGATGAGTTCATACAAGAAAGAGAATCGCGCGACCATGTAAACACCCGCTGTGACCATCGTTGCGGCATGAATAAGTGCAGAAACAGGTGTAGGGCCTGCCATGGCGTCAGGCAACCAGACATAAAGTGGAATCTGAGCGGATTTTCCCATCGCACCGATGAAGAGCGCAATGCCTACGATTTGAAGTAAAGAAGCGGGCATGGAAGCAACTTGATGCGCGATATTTTCATAACTAAACCCTACATTTCCACAGTAAAAAAAGAGAATCGCAAGTCCTACCAAAAAGCCCAGATCACCCACGCGGTTGACGATAAACGCTTTATTCCCCGCGACAACATTCGAGTTATCTTGAAAATAAAAGCTAATGAGGAGGTACGAACAAAGCCCGACGCCCTCCCAGCCAATAAACATAATCAGTGGACCATCGGCGAGCACGAGCAGAAGCATCGAGCTTAAAAAGAGGTTGAAGTAGAAGAAAAACTTGCCATATCCCTCATCTTCGCTCATATATGCAGTGGCATACAGGTGAATCAACCACCCCACAAAGGTGATAAAAATCACCATAAATAAAGAGAGTTTATCGCCCAAAAAGCCCATGTAGATTTTATACTCGCCAACACCGAGCCATAAATAAGGCTCAAAATGCAATGCCGTTCCCGTTTGATACACTTCTATAAAAGCGATAACACCAAAGACAAAACTAAGCAATGGGGCGAACAGTGCAGGCAAGGTAAACCATGTTTTAGCCAAAGGTATTTTAGTAATGCTCACCATATACAAAAGCCCAATCAAAACGGAAGAGAGCAATGGGGCGAGAACAATTCCCGCTAGAAGAGCGCTCATATGGCCTCCTTTTGAGAAAGGGTTCGAAAGATGTCGGAATCGAGTGATTTTTTACGACGGTAGAGCACGATAATCAGCGATAAAAAGACACCCGCTTCGGCTGCGGCAATCGCAATAACCATCATCGCCATCACCTGCCCACCCATATCATCATGGTAGCGGCTTAAGCTCACAAAAATCAGGTTAATCGCATTAAGCATCAGCTCAATCGACATGTAAATCACAAAGATATTTTTACGGCTAATGACACCCAAAAGACCAATGGAGAAAAGCACCATGGCAACGACGATGTAAGCAAAAAGTGTATTGGCGATCATGCTTCTTCCTTTCGACCCAAAACAACCGCACCAATGAGTGCCACCAAAAGTAAAAGAGAGATGAGCTCAAACGGTAAAAGCCACTGCGTGAAAAGCTCCATGCCAAGGGGTTTTATCTTACCAAAATCACTCTCAAGTGCATTTACATGTAACGGCATTTTATAAAAAGCACGGAGAATCAAAAAGTTGAACGGTAAAAGCGCTAATGAGCCTAAAAAGAGTGTTATATTCTTATTGGGTTCTTTCGGTAAGTTTGCCTCTTTGACGTTTAAAAACATGATAATAAAAATAAAAAGGGTTAAAATGGCTCCTGCATAGATGATAATCTGCACCATAAATAAAAACGAAGCACTCAAAAGTGCAAACAGTCCTGCAAGTGCCATAATCGTTAAAATAAGACTCAGTGCACTGTGGACAGGCTGATGAAAACTGACCATACCCATAGCCCCTAAAATCGCAAAAGAGCTCAGCAGTAAAAAGAGAATATCCATCATTGCTTTTTCTCCTTATGGGCTAAAAGTTGCTCTTTGGTGAGAACAAAATCTTCGCGTTTTTGTCCGATAAAACTAAAAATACCACTGTCCATACGAATCGCATCACACGGACACGCTTCCACGCATGCACCGCAAAAGACACACTCTAAAAGATCAATGTCAAAGCGTTTAGGCATCTTCTCATCGACACCATCCGTTCGCTCCTCAGCTTCAATAAAAATACACTCCGCAGGGCATGCCGTCGCACACATAAAACAGGCCACACAGCGTACAGTGTCGTCTTCACGTTTGGTGAGGCGGTGTACACCTCGGTAACGTTCACTAATATCATGCGGTTGCTCTTCAGGGTAATTCATGGTTTTAATATGCGGCTTGTCGCTCAAATTGGTGATAAAATGCGAAAGTGTTGTTTTCATACCCACAAACACCGCAGGTAAATAGAGCTTCTCTTTGAGGGTGTTTCCATGACGTTTAACGACTTTGATACCCATCTATAACCCCTTAACCACAACGATGATAGCGCTAATCACAATATTGGCAATCGCCAAAGGCATCAGCACTTTCCATCCGAGTGTCTGCAACTGGTCGTAGCGAAAACGAGGCAAAGTCCAACGCACCCAAACAAACACAAAGTTCATCAACAGCAGTTTGACTGCAAACGTTGAGATCTGAATGACCGCCGTTGCCACATTGGTGGACGTTGGGGTGAGCCCTAAGTAAAGCAGTGCACCAAGCCCTACGATGACCAAAACATTGAAACCAATGATTCCTTTTTGCAAAAAGGCACTTTCACGATTTCTCACATCCCCCGCTTCGCACCAACGGTTATGTTTACGGATCCAGCGCATCGCATAAAAGCTCCCCACAGGAAGCGCTAAAATGATGAAGCCTAAAATATAAGGCATGGTGGATTGAAGTGTTTGGGTATTGAGATACGGCAGATGATACCCACCGAAAAAGAGTGTCACAATCAACGCAGAAGAGGCGCTCATTGCGACATATTCACCTACGAAAAAGAGTCCAAAACGCATTGCACTGTATTCGGTGTGAAAGCCGCCTACGATTTCGCTCTCCCCTTCGGCAAGATCAAACGGGGTACGATTGGCTTCTGCAAATGCAGTAACAATAAAAATAATCGTGGCAATCGGCTGAACGACAATGCCCCACGCAGGAATAAACCCAAGCAGAAGCTCGCCTTGGTATGCCACCATATCACCTAAATGAATGGAACCGTAGGTAATGAGCAGTGAAACCACCGAAAGTCCCATTGCCGCTTCATAGCTGATCACCTGAGCACCTGCTCGCATCGCACCTAAAAGAGAGTATTTGCTCCGACTCGCCCAACCACCCAGCATGATGCCATAGACACTCAGTCCCGCTAGCGCTAAAAACCAAAGAATACCCAGATCCGTCGGCAAACCTTGCATGATGAAACGCTCACCGTTGATGATCAGATCGTCGGCAAAGGGCATCACCATGAAACTCAAAAACGCAGAGACAAAGACGATCACAGGGGCTAAAGAGAAGAAAAAACTCTCTTGGATTGCTTTGGGTTGGAAGTCCTCTTTGAAGGCCAGTTTGAGCATATCGGCTAAGGATTGTACCAATCCACCGAGTCGAATACCGTTAATGTGACAACGATTTGGGCCTAAACGATCTTGAATGAGTCCCGCCACACGACGTTCAACCCAGACTAAAATGGGTGCTAACCCTAGTGAAAAAAGCAGTGCTAGGACGATGTTGATGATGACAACGAAGATACTTAAGGTACTCATAGCGCTATCTTTGGTGTGGTACGAAGTGACTCAAACGTTATTTCTTTGAGAACTTCATAGAAGAAAAGTTCGGCTTCCCAAACCTCTTTACATGTAACGTTTGTATCCCCTAAAATGGGAGCCAACAGGGCAAGCAGTGTTTTGTGCCCATGCTCACTTTGAATGGCACATGCACTGTACTGAACATACCCATCTACATTGATGAAACTACCATCCCGTCTGGTATGTGAAGCGATGGGCAGAACAAGTTCCACCTCTTTACAGGTCACTTCACAACTGGAGCAGAGAATTGAAATATTACGTGTGTAGCCTAGATCTTTCACAATTTTTGCATCACTGCGTCCGATGAGAACGACCAGTTCTGCTTTGCCTAGCGCTTCTTCCAATGCCACCTTAGATGTATCAATGCCCAAAAGGGGTAGTGCTCTTGCGTTGGCAGAGCGGTCATTGCATTTTAAAAAGTCATCGCCAAAATTCTCATCAAAGCGCTCAGGCTCATAGCCATTTAACGTGATGTCATAGAGTTTGGCAAGTTTTTGTACTCTGACCATCTCCTCTAAAGAGAGATTGGAAGAGATGAGAAATGTGGTTTTACCAAGATGGCGTTTAAGAAGACGAGTTAATTTCCCCTCAGCGTATTCGTATTCACTCATTTTGCCACGAATCAGCGCATGAAACTCTGGATTTTCATTCTCTTTGTGGTAGCTTAGCCGTCCCTCATCACAGATAAAATAACCATTGATGGTCTCATTTAAACGTGGTCGGTAGCGGTAGAGCATCTCGTCTTTGTATTTTTCTTTGTGATGATCGACAAAAATGGAACACCCTCTTGCACAATGATTGCAGATCGCCTCTTTGGTGTTTAGGAACCATACCCGTTTTTGAAAGCGAAAATCTTGGCTGGTCAGAGCTCCCACAGGGCAAAGATCAACCACGTTCATCGCATAGGGATTGGTGAGTTTAGAACCGGGGAAGGTGCTAATGACCGAGTGATCGGCACGCGAAAGTACCCCTAATTCATTCGTTTTAGTAATGTTTTTGGTAAAACGAACACAGCGTGTACAGAGCACGCAACGCTCTTGATCGAGTACAACATTTGCACCCAAATCCACATTTTTTTCGCCTCTCACTTTGGGAGTACTTAAACGACTCTCATACAGCCCAACATCCATATAATAGTTTTGCAAGGAACACTCCCCTGCTTGGTCGCAAATAGGACAGTCGATAGGATGATTAATGAGTTCAAGCTCTAAAATGGAACGTTTAACGCGGTCAATATTTGCACCCTTCGTGCGAACGATCATCTTGTCTTTAATGGGGGTGTCACAGGCGATTTGGGGGCGTTTTTGTCCCTCGATTTCAACCATACACATGCGACAATTTCCATCTTTTCCAAGAGCAGGATGGTAACAAAAATGGGGAATATTGATCTTATGTGCGAGTAGCTCTTCAATCAATAAAGCACCCTCTTTTACCTCTAATACCGTGCCGTCAACTGTAATATGCGCCATTAAATTGCTATCCTCGCTTGGACGTAGTGTTCCAATTCTAGCGAGCATAAACTTTAAAGTTGCTGTCAATTAGGGTTTACTAAAAATTTACTCAAGTGATGTTAAACTCTACGCACTCACTTTAAAAGGATGCCGTATGCGCTCGTCTCGTTTTTGGAAATGGCTTGTGGTAGAGGTTATTGCTGTTGTGCTTGTTGGAGCGTATAGTTTGATTGATTCGCATGATGTTTACCAGTGGTGGGTTGGCAATACCCAATTTGTCCAAAGTGATAGCACGTGTGATTTACATGTAAACGCGTGTAAAGCAACCCTCAATGACGGCACAGCACTTCTTTTAGAGATCGAACCCAAAGCAATTCCCTTGATGAAACCTCTTCATTTCAAGGTCTCCGCATCCATTGATCTCCCTGCGATAGAGATGAAACTCTTTGCCACCAATATGAATATGGGATTGCACACCATTAAGCTAACACAAACAGCTAAAGGCATTTTTGAAGGAGAGGGTATGCTGCCCACCTGCGTTGTGGGGAATATGATTTGGCAAGCCAATGTGATTTTTAATCAATCCACCCAAAGTCAAGGGGCTATCTTTACCTTTCAAACGGATAAATAATACACAATAGAAAGTTTCGTTACCGAACGTAAGTTTTTCTCTTTAGGAATGTTTTTTGCACAATGACGTGTGACATATTTATCTTTTTTTTCGTTATACTAAATGCTTAAATTTTAGAAGGAGTAACCGCAGTGTACATTACTCAAAAAGGCGATGAGCTTCGTTTTGATGAAAATCTTTTTATCGTTTCAAAAACCGATCTCAAGGGCAGAATCACCTACGCAAATGATCTTTTTATCGAAATATCTGGCTATAAAGAAGATGAACTTTTAGGGACTCCTCATAATATTTTACGCCACCCCGATATGCCAAAAGCCATATTCAAACTTTTATGGGATCGTGTTCAAGCAGGCAATGAAATTTTTGCTTATGTGAAAAATCGTACAAAAAATAATTTTTACTACTGGGTTCATGCCTATATTACTCCGATTATTGATACAAAAACGAACCAACTTATTGGGTACCACTCCGTTAGACGATCTCCCAGCAGTAAAGGTATCGAAATCATTGAACCGCTCTATCAAAAAATGCTGAGTGCTGAAAAGCAAGGTGGAGTATCCGCTTCGCATGCCATTTTAGAAAATACGCTATCTCAATTAAAGGTCAGCTATGATGCCTTCATTCTCTCATATGAATAGATCTTCTCTCGCCAAAGTCCAAGATGCCAACCTTATTTCGCTGGTCATTTTTTTTATCGCCTTTTGTTTGGAAGTCACGTTTAACGGTCTGCACTGGATTCAAATTATCAACCTGAGCAATTTTGCACTCGGATGGTTTATGTTTATCAATATCCGCAAAGTTCAAAAAACCATTCACGCTCTTGCTGATATTGTCAAAGAGAGCTCAGAGGGAAATTTGCACGGTCGGGTTGTCAGTGTTAAAGATGGAGGAGAGTTAAAACTACTTTGCTCCAATATGAACTCACTTTTAGACAATTTTGAACTGGTTACCAAAGAGATTAAATCGACTATTTTAGCCGCTTCCAAAGAGGACTTTAGCCGTAAAATCTTGCAAAAGGGTATGCACGGCGAGTTTAAAGAACAGACCAATATGGTCAATCAATCGGTGCGAGCGATGCAGCAAACGCATGAGTTTATTGCACGCAATACCCTTAATGCGGAACTGGCGCAAATCGGTAGTAGCTCCAATGATTTTTCAACCGTTCAATCCAACCTTAGTACCATTGTTGAGCGCCTCAAAGAGATCGCACGCGATGGCGAAACTTATGCGCAAGATACCAAAGGGAGTTATCAAAATCTCCGTGACACCATTGCCAAAATTACTTCATTGGTCGAATTTGTGAACCAAAATGAGCAAAGTATTGGTGTATTGGCACAGCGTACACGTGAGATTAGTAATGTTGTTGACATGATTAACGATATCGCCGATAAAACCAACTTACTGGCACTCAATGCTGCGATCGAAGCTGCGCGTGCGGGGGAACATGGTCGTGGATTTGCCGTTGTTGCCGATGAAGTACGAAAGCTCGCGGAAACGACACAAAAAGCAACCGCAGAGATTGCTGTGTCGATTAAAATGCTGCAACAAGAGACAGCAGGGCTGGAGAGCAATGCCAATTCAATGAAAGGAGATGCTGACGCCTCTACCAAAACATTGGATAACCTCAGCCTTACGTTTAATAACCTTATTGAGCACTCCAATACGACGTCAACCAATATTAACACCATTCAGCAGACCATTTTTATCACCTTGGCAAAAATGAACCATGCGATTTTTAAAGCCAATGCGTACAGTGCTGTTTATGTCAATGATAAAGAGGCAACTTTCCAAACCCATGAAACGTGTAGCCTTGGAGAGTGGTACCATCATGATGGCGAGAAGATTTTTGGCGATACCCAAAGCTTTAAAGACCTTTTGACACCGCATCAAAAATTCCATACCTATGTCTTAGAGGTCTCTAAACTTATTCGCGCTACTTCGTCCAATCTTTTGGATGAAAAAGGACAGATTATTCACTACTTTAAAGAGGTCGAAAAAGAGAGCAATGTTCTCTTTAAAACCCTTGATCAAATGATTTTGGAAAAAAGTACCCACGCCTAAAGAACCCTTTTACATGTAAAGATTTTTCTTTACATGTAAAAGATCACTGACCTGTTTCAGAAACACTGGGTAGCTTGATCGTAAAAAGAGCACCCAGCTCCGTATTTTTAACCGCAATAATGCCACCCATGTTATTTTCAATAATCATCTTTGTCATATAAAGCCCAATACCTGTGCCTTGTTTCGCGTATTTGGTTGTAAAATAAGGCTCAAAAATACGGTCCATATGCTCGCTAGCAATACCCCCACCATTATCTTCAATCACAATCAAAATGTATTTATACCCCTTTTTTAAAAAGAGGCGAATAAAGGGATTGCTAATTTCGCGCTCACTAAGGACATCTTTCGCGTTAGAGAGAATATTTAAAAGCGCTTGCGCAAACTCATTGGGATAGCCCAGTACTTCCATTTTTTCTGAAATATCAAATGAAAATTCGATGCCATGGTATTTAAGAGACGCTTGCAAAACAGCAATGGCACGTTCGCACGCTTCGCTAATTTCAAAGACCTCTTTCTCTTTTGAAGGCTTGAAAAAGTTTTGAAAATCACTGATCGTGCCTGACATAAATGTATTAATTTTGATGCACTGCTGAATGGATGAGAGCATATACGCTTCATCCAAATCATTAAACTCATGCTTCACTTGAATGTTGATTAAAAGGGCACTGAGTTCGCCCAAAGGCTGTCTCCATTGATGCGCAATATTGCCAATCATCTCACCCATACTGGCAAGTTTGCTCTGTTGAATCAGCAGTTTTTCTTGCTCACTTCGCTTGAAGATCTCTTCATTGATTTTAGACTCCAAATTATCAATCATCGCGTTGATAACATCTTTGAGCAGTTGCAACTCTTGCGTTTGCGCCGAGGAGTGAAGGCGTGAGGAGAGTTTTCCCATTTTAAGATCATTCACTACACTGATGGCATCTTCGATAAAAATAATATCCTGCTCAATATTGGCTGAAGCCTTCGAAATGCTACGGTTCAGTAGTTTTGACATATCTTCAAGCTCATCACGACTTGAAAGCTCAATCGCTTTAGGTTGAATACTCTTTGTCTCCAAATAACCAAAAAACTCTTTGAGCCCCTCTTGCAACTTCAAAATAGAGGAGACGATATGACTCGAGAGTAAATACCCTACAAGAAACCCCAAGAGGGAGAGTACTAGAACGAGTATGGCAAGTTCATATTTAAGGGCACGTGCACTGGTTTGAATATCCGCAAAATTTTGCTCAGCTTGATACACAGCGTCATGTTGGAGTGATTTGAGGCGATTTAAAAGGGCATAATAGTGGTCACGTTCGATGGAATTAACATACACAAAAGCGCCCTCTTCAAAGTGAGCCGCTAAGTAGCCACAGGTTTTTTCCACGCTGTTGGCATACATTTTCCAAAAATCGTACGTTTGAGGATCAAGCTTGCTAAAATTCTCTTCCAATCGTGCACGTTGTCTCATAATGTCACTCTCAATCGTTTTACGATAATCCTCATTGGGGGACATGACTAACGAGAGGCTCATTTCACGCAAAACGTTGGTCGGTTCAATGTAGTTTTCTTGCAAATGCTGTGTACTACGCGAGTTTTCAAAGATAGTTGTCGCATTGCTGATATTCTCTTGCGAAAGTTTAAATGAACGCTCCGCTAGGATAAGCATCCCAATAAAAGAGAAGCTAAAGAGCAGAAATAGTTTGTACTTGATAGGAATTTTCATGGTAATCTCTTTGGTAAAATAGGAGCTTTAAGCGCAGTGGGGTAAGGCTTATCGCCACGAACAGACCAGTGTTGGTCGGTAATTTTTGCTTTCCAAAAAGGTTGCATACCAATGCCCAATGGTTCAAAAACGAGCTCTTTATTCATGGCAAAAACAGCATTAGGAATAGGAACAAACAGCATATACGCCTCCTCTTTGGCGCGATCTTCAATCTTTTGTGTCAGTGTTTTAAAAAGTGCATCTTCTTGGTCTATGCCAAAAAACTGTTCAATATACCCCTTCATCAGAGCATCATGGCGAACAAAACTCCATGGGTTATTTTCTTGATAACGAATAAAAATAGGCCACGGATGCTTGCCGTACCAATCTTGGGTATTTTGAATCAAAATATCCCACGACTGAATATGGTCATGATTCTTTTGCGTTAAGTCATAAATCTCTTTTTCACTTGTCGTAATCATATAGTCAAACTTCACGCCATACATAGAGAGTTGGTACTCAATTCCTTTCCATAAAAAAAGAAGCGAGTCTTGTGTCGCAACATGCAATTCAAGACCATTTAGAATACGCTTAAGGGTTGCATCATCCAACGGACAGGTTGTATCATTTAAGGCAGCAGGGTTGAGTCTACCCTCTTTTTTATAGGTGAAATCCAGTAATCTTTGCTGATTAATCGCACAATTCAGTGCTTGGCGTACCTCTTTACGAGCCACGGGAGAAACATGTTTGAGAAGATTAAAATAGATTGTAAAGTTATGCGTTGAGGGCATGGAGACCAGTTTAGCATAGGGGGAGAGCATGGTTTCGATTTTCTTGTTAAAAGGGATTTGCATAAAGTCAAGCCCACCCTCTTCAAAAAGTGCTAAATTAAGCGCTTCTTGTGTCTCAAGCTCCGTATAAAACGTAATGGTTTCAATGGAAGGGTACTCGTGCTCCCAATAATAGGGATTGGCTTTGAGAATCGCTTTAGGGGTCTGTTTTCGCCCTGTAATAATACCTTCAACCAATATATACGGTCCAAGTCCATACGGTCCGGAAGCTTTGATATTGGCTCCTGTCTCTGCCCCACCCCACCCAAACGTCTTTAAATACTCTTCAGAATAGACATAGATTCGGGCAAGATCGCGAAAAAGCATTCCATACGGTTGGGAGAGATGCAGACGAATTTTATACTCTGAGACCTTTTCAATCCGTTTGAGCGAGCGGTGAATGTTGGTATAGTTGAAAGGTTGTTTTAAAAAATGGCTAAAATTGTGCATAACAGAGTCTGCATTAAAGGGGGTTCCATCTTGAAAGCGAACCCCTTGGCGCAGTTCAAATTCGTATAAAAGGGGTGATAGTTTCGTACTTTTTGTCGCTAAAGCGTACTCCCAACCTTGCTCATTTTCGGCCAGTCTAACGAGCCCTTCATTGACCAAGCGTGAGACATAATTGTACGGCATGGAGGGTAAAAAAACTTTAATGTGAGAGCGTGGATCTCTTACATGTAAAACACGTTTTTCACTCGTATCTTCAGAATACAGCCTTGTTTCTTCACTTAATTCAACACCCATAAGAAGGTGGATGAGCAAGCAAAGAAGAAGGCTAAACCTCAAAGCTATACCCTACTTGGGAATGATTTTTGATAAAAGTTGAAGGAAGCTTTTTCCGCAAAGACTTGACCAAGGTTCGAAGAGCAGCAATACTCATGAACTCCTCTTTCCAAATATTCATCTCAATCTCTTCGTAGCTGACCACCAACCCTTTTTTCCGTAACAATAACTCTAAAAAATCAGACTCTTTATGAGCGAGTTCAACTTCTTTGCCATCACTGAGGAAAATACGCTTATTTTTAAAGTCAAACTTACAATTTTTGCATTCAAGATAAAGGGAACGATCGGATTCAATCTCTTCAATGCAAAGTTTTAAAGCACTTAAGAGCTCATCAAGGGCAACGGGTTTGATAAGGTATTTTTCAATTTTAAGCTCAATCGCACTAAGCAAATACTCTTTATCGGTATGCGCAGTAATCATTAAAATGGGGGTTTTTTTATCGCTTTTCCTGATCTCTTTAACCATAAAAAGCCCATCTTTTTTGGGCATTCTCAGATCGGTTAGAATGATATCGGGGCGCTGTTCGTAGTAAATATCGAGTGCTTCTTCGCCATCTTTCGCTTCAAGAACCTCTTTGAGATAATACGAAAGCGTGTTCGCCATCGGTTTACGAATGCCCTCTTCGTCTTCAGCATAAAGTAATCGCAACGTTTTTAATTTTTCGATCCAAAGCTCCATCGCTACCTCTTTTAAGAAGTCTAATCTTACATGTAAAGATTTTAACCTAATTTATCTTTATTTTTTACAGAACTTATACACGAGAGGCACTTAAAAGAACTTCTATGCTAAGAAAAATACTCTTAGCATAGAAGAAGAAATCATGGCTGAAAATTTTGAAGATACTTTTCGATACTCTGTTTTTCCGTTTTAGCAAGCCCCGCTTGTGGACCCATCGCTTCTAGGATACTTGGCCAAACATTGGCATCAAATTCACTTTCAGGATGAAGCGCATGGCACGTACTGCATTTGGCTTGGAAAAGTGCTTTGCCGGTACTTAAAACTTTACTTTTATCGCCGCTCAACGCATCGCTTTTGACAAAACCTTTAACGGAAACATTGATCCATACACTGCCGTATTCATCGGTTTTTTTGCCTAATACTTTGAGGACAGAAGGGCTACTTGCCTCAAATCCAATAATGAGCATGCCTGCTTTTTCATAAACAACGCTACTACCCTCAGGAACAAAACCAACAAATTCAACCTCGCTAAAAGAGCCCTTTTGTGAGAGCTCTTTGACTTCTGAAGCGATAATCAGCTCGCCAAGAGCGGATCCTTCGCTTGCCTCTGCATACAGAGGTGCATTTTTACTCAAAAATGAACCACTTGCTGCAAACATCATTGTTGCGGCGCACAGTGGCGCTAAGAGATGAGATAATCGCATTAAAACCCTTTAATTTTTGGAGCTTTAAAGATGCCAATTTCGGGGACTTCACCTTTAAATTTCTCGATTTCGACCAAAGCGGTTGCTTGGTTACCTTGTGCTAGTTCGGACGTTCCTACATCGGGGATAAGGACATTGACATCGCCATGACGACACAATGTACCTACTTTTCCAGGCTCTGCTGGATCGTACCACGCACCTTCTTGCATTCTCACAACACCTTGCATCACCGCTTCAGTAACCACAGCACCGGCAAGAACTTGACCGCGTTTGTTAAAGACTCTGACCACATCGCCATTTTGAATACCACGTTTGGCAGCATCTTTAGGGTGCATCCAAATCGGCTCTCTTCCTTCAACCTCTTCAAGATCACGTAACCATGTGTTGTTAAGCTGTGAGTGTAAGCGATATTTTGGATGAGGAGAGACTAAGTTCAATGGGAAATCTTTTGCCACTTTACTGCCCAACCACTCCATTGGTTCAAACCACATTGGGTGACCTTTGCACTCTTTGTAGTTATAGCCTGCAATTTTCTTAGAGAAAATCTCAATTTTACCCGAAGGTGTTCCAAGGCGATTAATCACAGGATTTTGTCTAAATTTACCGTGTTTAATAAATTTTTTGGCACTTTCAGGTGTCTCAAATTTTACAAATCCTTTTTCCCAAAACTCTTTGAAAGGAAGCATCTTGACACCTGATTTGATTGCTTTCGTGTAGGATTCTTCGTAAAAAGACTCTATCCACTGCATCTTCGTTTTACCCTCAGTAAAGGCAAGAACTTCATTGGCACCAAAACGTCTTAGGATATTGACAAAAATATCGAAATCATCCGTCGCTTCGCCCACAGGTTTGACCGCTTGTTTCATTGCAAAGATATAGCTATTAGAGTGTGATTTGGTAATGTCATTACGCTCTTGCTCCGTCGTTGCAGGAAGAACGATGTCTGCCATACGTGCGGTTGCTGTCCAGAAGCACTCATTGACCACAAAGGTGTCAAGTTTTTGCCACGCTTTGACCATACGGTTACGATCTTGGTGATGATGGAACGGATTGCCACCTGCCCAGTATGCCATTTTAATATCTGGGTATTTATACGCTTTACCATCAAAGTTGTACTCACGACCTGGATTTTCCAAACATTCAACAATACGTGATACAGGAATCACATTGATTTTGCGTTGTTTCCATGGGCCTTCCATTTTAGAGTTAATACTAATACCTGAAAGTCCAGGAGAGGCAGCCACATTTTCAGCGTCTGCAACAGCGCCAACAGAACCGTTGATTGGTTTATCACTCAGCGCATTGCCCGTAGCAGCAGCTGGCATTGGAACACCACCATCTGAGTAATGGTAATTCATGCCATAACCTCCACCAGGAAGTCCTACTTGCCCGATCATACTCGCTAAGGTAATCATCATCCAGTTCGGTTGTTCACCATGGTGAGCACGCTGTGTTCCCCATCCACCCATCAACATGGTACGTTTAGAGACAAACTCTTTGGCAAGCACTTTGATGATCTGCTCAGAGATACCGCAAATTTTTGATGCCCACTCCGCTGTTTTAGGGATCATATCTTCGCTCTCGCCCATCAAATATTTTCTAAACTCTTCGAAGCCTGTGGTGTATTTATCAACAAATTCTTTGCTGTAAAGATTTTCACTGTAAAGATAATGTGCCATTCCTAACATCAAAGCAACGTCTGTTGTTGGACGAATTTGGATATGTTCTGCACCAAAATAGACACCGGTATTGTTATACACTGGATCAATAATGTAAAACTTGATATTACGTTTTTTAGCCGCTTCTTTAAGCTCTTTCATGTAGGTATACGATTGGTGATCAGGAACGCCCCATGCAATCTGGTTGGTGTTGATAGGATCAGCTCCCCAAAAGACGATGCATTCAGAATTTTCGATAATGACAGGGTAAACGGTTGATTGAGCGCTGGATTCATCGGTACCCGTAACATACGGCGTAATTTGACGAATCGCATGCGTTGAATAGGTACATGTACGTGACGTATACCCTCCCGCAACACCCAGCATTCTAGCAACTAATGCTTGTGGATTATTGAGACTTCCTACACAAAACCATCCGTAACTTCCGCCAAAGATAGAATCTGCGCCGTAATCTTTATAGACGCGTTTGAGCTCATTGGCGATCAAGTCGTAAGCTGTTTCCCACGTAACGCGGACAAATTTGTCGCTTCCACGTTTTGTTTTATCACTTTTGTAACCATTTTTCAAATAACTCTCACGCACACACGGGTACATAATACGATCCGTGGCATAAGTTCGAGCCGCCAAACCTTCGATAAGCGTTACAGGATGTTCATCGCCTTCAAATGGGGTGACGCTTTCAAAGCGTGAATTTCGCGTATGGGTGACGACGGCACCAAAATGGGATGCACTAAAGCCTTTTTCACTGTCATTAAGCAGTGAATCACCTACCAAAGGGATTGCTTCGGCACTCACGGTTGCAAGTGCGGTTCCCGTTGTCGCAGCACCTACTTTTAAAAACGATCTTCTGTCCATTTTCTTTGTCATTGTGTTCTCCTTAGATTGAACCATTTTTCATATCTGAAACGTACAAACCTTAAATAAAAGTTACATTTATTGTGTAGTTTTTATTTTTATAAATGAAGCTTAACGAAAAAAAATGAGGAATTAATGAGTATACGATATATGTGATAACCTTTTTAAAAAAGAAAAAAGAGCTTTTCTGAAGCATGAAATCGTTATGATAAAATCAAAAAGAGTCAGCATGGATTCCACATCACTTACCCATAAACCCATACCGTTACTCTTACGTCAACTCTCCATTCCTGCGAGTCTTGGTATGCTCTTTAATACACTCTATAATATCGTCGATACCTACTATGCAGGACTCATTTCCACCGAAGCACTTGCCGCACTCTCTGCCTCGTCATTTCTCTTTTTTTTCATTATTGGAATGGCCTATGGTGGCACAAGCGCTTTAACGGCACTGATTGGTCATGCCTATGGGAAGCAACACTTTTTTCTAGCAAGCATTATCGCTAAAAAGGGGGTTGCACTGATTCTTGGAGTAGGACTGATTTTGGGACTGTTGGGATTTAGCTTTGCATCAGAGTTACTCACATGGATCGGTACGGAAGAGCGTTACCATGCGCTTGCTCTTAGTTTTATTGAGATTATTTTGCTAGGTTCTGCTCTCTTCTTTGCCAATTTCGCACTCAACAGTGTTCTTGTGGCAACGGGGGACACAAAGAGTTATCGCAATACCCTTATCTTTGGCTTTTTTGCCAATATTCTCTTCAATCCTCTTTTTATTTATGGCTGGGGTTTTATTCCCGCCATGGGCATCGCAGGGATTGCCTTTGCTACGGTTTTAGTACAGGCCATTAACGCAGGCTATCTTCTGTACAAAAGCCTTCAAACAGGGCTGATTAATTTTACATGTAAAGCCCATTTTTATCCCGATCGACGTATCTACAAAACGTTTTTTACCCAAGCCATACCGCCGGGTCTTAATATGCTCATGATGTCATTTGGCTCCCTCATTGCGCTGCATTTTGTCACGCTTTATGGCTATCAAGCTGTGGCGGGGTATGGCATCGGGTATCGTGTAGAGCAGTTGATGTTACTGCCAACCCTTGGCATTAGTAGCGCCGTACTGAGTTTAGTGTCAAACAATATGGGCGCAGGAAAATTCGAGCGTGTACGTCAAACACTTTTTTACGCCCTTGCCTATGGCTATACTCTTAGTTTGATCGGTATGGTGATTTTATTACTCAGTGGAAAATGGTTGGTATCGCAGTTTGATCCCAATGTGGAAGTGATAACGTACGGCACCACCTACATCTACGTGATGCTCTTTCTATTTTACGGTTATGTAACCCATTTTGCCTGTGTATCGACATTGCAAGGTATCAAAAAACCCTCTATGATTTTCTACATTGGATTCTTTCGCCAGATCTTTGCACCCAGCATTGTTTATGCCCTGATCGTCAACTACTTTGAACTCTCGTTTATGTGGATGTGGATCGGACTTGGATGCATTGTTTACAGTTCAGCCTTGGCTCTTTTATACTATACCTACCACCATCTGCCTAGTAACCGATAGCGAGGGCATAAAGGATCATACCATCTGTCTGTAAAAAAGCCATCACCTCTTCATCATAATAGGCTCCAATACCACTGCACCCAAACCCAAGGTATTCGCTCATCAGATAGAGTCTATGCCCAATAATGCCCGCTTTTTGGACCATGGCTTGGTAATTTTTATCGTCATTCCCAACTAAAAAGAAGGTGACTCCACTCTCTTCCCCTAACGCTTGCTCCAAGCAGAGATACCCTGCTTTGCGTGTAAAATCTCCTTTTTGCAGGTAGAGACCTTCGCGCAAAACACCTTGTTCCATTCCTTCAACACGGTTGATGATTGCATAGATTTCAATGTCCACATCACAATCGCTTGGAATCGGCTGAGAAAGAGCATGCATCACCTCTAAAAAATGCTCTTTGGTGATAGGTTTTTGCATAAAGTCACGAATAGAACGGCGCTTCCAAATTGCTTGGGTAAAACGCTCTTTATCCAAAGAGAGAAGAGGCATTGTGGTTTGGGGTTTGGGGATGAGTTGGGATGTCTCTTTATACGCTTCTTCGACGGCTTCATTGGTTTCAAAGATTCCAGTGCCATTGAGACACGGAAGATGCAGAGTAGGAACTTTACATGTAAACGTTTCATGCTCCTTACCGATAATGGCAGAGGAGAGAAAAAACTCCTCTTTGTCAAACCCAAAGCACGCATTTAAGGCTTTTTTATCCATTGTATACACGATACGATACGACTGATCTTTCAGTAAACAAGAAGCCTCAAGCGTTCCTAACATATGCCCCGTATCGTGTAAACAGTAGCGAAATGCACGATCTTTGTATTTCCATGAAGAGCGGTAGTAGAGAGCGGAAAAGAGAAAGATAAAACCCTTTATTTTTTTTACATGTAAAAGAGGCTCAACACCTTCATCCACCGCTAATGGAGATAATAATACGAGAGCCGTTTCGGATGGGGATAGATGGTAAATACCATCCTCAAAACCTTCCATGCCTCGTATCTGCACATACATTTCAGTAGGATACAAAGCCCCCGCACTGGGATTGGTGCGCAAGGCATACGTTACGCCTGGGTAGCTTTTCTGAGCCGTGATACCTCCAATAAGGTAAAAAAATCGGTGTGCTGCATTGGTCTTATCCAGGGAGATACGCGCAAAAGTTTCAGGGTAGATTTTAAACTGTTTGGGTGGGTGATCCCAATCAATGCGGTGAGATTTGGTACGCACCGATCGGTAAGAGTGAATCGTTTGGGCATGGTAGGCTAACATGGGTTTCTCCTTTGCACTATGCTACTGCGTCATCTCTATAGAACGCTTTACATGTAAAGTTTAATCTTGCAAAAACAGCACCTTTGAAAATTTGTTTTTCTATAATGAAACAAAGGAGTTCCTATGCACTACACGATGAGCAATCAAAATGTGCCGATTCCTTGCATGCTTTATGGCACCGCATGGAAAAAAGAGCGAACCGCATATTTTGTTGCGTTAGCACTTGAGAATGGCTTTCGAGGAATCGATACCGCATGCCAGCCTAAACACTATGAAGAGGCGTTGGTAGGTGAAGGATGTGAGCGTTTTTATGCCAAAGGTGGCAAACGAGAAGATCTTTTTATCCAAACCAAATTTACCCCACGTGACGGACAAGATCCACTCAAAATTCCTTACGATCCAAACAGCGCGTTGGAAGAGCAGATTATCACTTCCTGCGAAGTTTCTAAGAAAAATCTACAAACGCATTATCTCGATTCTCTCTTATTGCACTCGCCACTTTTCCCGTACACTCATTTGCACAGCGCATGGAAAACCTTTGAGACATTGTTCGATAAGGGGGAAGTTCATCACATTGGGATTAGTAACTGCTATGATCTCTCCCTTTTGCAAAAGCTCTATGATGATGCGCGTATCAAACCTTCCATTGTGCAAAACCGTTTTTATGCAGATACCCACTATGATAAACCAATTCGTGCATGGGTAAAAGAGAGAGGGATGATCTATCAAAGTTTTTGGACACTCAGTGCAAATCCGCATATTTTACACGCACCCATACTCCAAACGATGGCACACACGTATCGTAAAAGTACGGAACAGATTTTTTACCGCTATGTGATTCAACAAGGGATTATCCCCCTCAATGGAACAACCTCGCCTCAGCATATGAAAGAGGATTTGAGTCTTTTTGAGTTTACGCTAAGCCCTGAAGAGATGGGACATATTGACACGCTACTGATCTAATTTTTTGCGTTGAAGAATGGAAAGGTGGTGTCCCCAGCGCGATTCGAACGCACGGCCTTCAAATTAGGAATTTGATGCTCTATCCTGCTGAGCTATGGGGACAAAGAAGAGATTTTGTGTGGCGGGATTATAACAAAAACATACTTAGTAAATCTAAAATGTGAGGTACCAAAGTGTACCGAAATACACTTTGGTTCAGAGCGTTGGTCTATCATCTGTTAAAAAGCAGGAACAATAGCACCTTTGTATTTTTCAGTGATAAATTTTTTCACTTCATCGGATTGAACCGCTTTAAGAAGTGCTTTTGTTTTAGCGCTATTCTCATTACCAGCTTTCACCACAAGGATATTCGCATAGGGAGAATTTGCAGACTCAAGGGCAAGGGCATCACTGCTTGGATTCAATCCTGCAGGAAGTGCATAGTTTGTGTTGATAACAGCAAGCGTGAAATCTTCAATCACACGAGGAAGTTGCGCCGCTTCTAGCTCTGTAAATGTAAGATTTTTTGGATTCTCAATGATGTCAAGTTTGGTTTTATGCTCAGCATCTTTGAGTTTGATCAATCCAGCATTCGCTAAAACATCTAAAGCACGACCTGCGTTACTTGGATCATTAGGAATCGCAACGCTATCACCGTCTTTTAGTTCAGAGAGCGATTTAATTTTTTTAGAATAAATACCGATTGGCTCAATATGAATATTACCAACGCTTACAAGTTTTGTGCCTTGATTTTTGTTAAACTCAACAAGATACGGTGTATGTTGAAAGAAGTTTGCATCAATCTCACCACTATCAGTAACTTTATTTGGAATAACATAATCATTAAACACTTTAATTTCAAGTGTATACCCTTCTTTTGCAAGAAGTGGTTTTACGATTTCCAATATCTCAGAGTGAGGAACGGGTGTTGCACCAACAATAATTATTTTTGCACTTTTATCTTCTTTTGAAGCTGCTTTGTCTTCAACTTTTTTATCGCCACTGCAACCACTCAATGTAAGCAGCGCTCCAACTAAAATAACCCCTAAACGTTTATACATGTGTACTCCTTAAAATAACCAAATGTATAGTAAATCACTTTATTTACTATACATTTATGAAATCCTAACGTCATTCGCATTAAAACGGACTGAATTACAATCCAAATGGCCACTTAATGTTTGAGGATTTTATACAGAATATCACCCATACTTTGAAAAATTTGGACAAGTACAATTAAAATAAAGACCGTCCAAAAGATATAAAGAGCGTCAAATCTGTAATAACCATAGTTCATAGCAACGGCACCAAGACCACCACCGCCAACGGTTCCAGCCATGGCTGAAAATCCAACAATAATAATCAACGAGAGTGTAATCGCGGAAATGATACTTGGAAATGCCTCAGGAAGCAGGACGCGATAAATAATCTGAAATTTGCTTGTTCCAAATGATTTAGCGGCCTCAATGACACTTCGATCCACCTCTTTAAAAGCTCCTTCGATCATTCGAGCAATAAAAGGCGCTGTCCCAATCGTAAGGGGTACGATCATCGCAAAGGTTCCTGTATGTTTTCCGACCAAAAATTTTGTTACGGGGAATAAGACAATAATAAGGATAATAAAAGGGAACGAGCGTAACATATTGATGGTTACGTCTAAAATTTTGTAGGTATATCGATTGGGAGAGATACCATTTTTATCAGTCATAATAAGCACAATCGCAAGTGCAAATCCAATCAATGTTGCCAAAAAAGTTGAAATGAGACTCATGGTTAATGTCTCAAGGACCGCATCAATTAAAACATTTTTCATGACAAGTGATTTTTCAAAAAAAGCTATGATAGACTGTTCCATCTTAGAGTACCTCCCAAATAACTTCCGTTTTTTCGTGCAAATAGTCTGTTATTTTACATGAAGTTTGCTCATCAATATTGATAACCAGTGAACCAACCACATGATCATTGAGCTTTTCAAGCTTTCCCCAGACAATATTAAAATTGATATTAAGTTCGCGCGCCATTTGCGTTACGATAGGTTGATACGAAACAGTGCTAGGAAAGAAAAGTCTTATATTCACACCCTCCGTTGGGAGTTCTTCATCTTCCCCTAAAAACCGCATCATTTTTTCATTGGGTCTTAAAAAAAGATCTTCGATCCGCCCCAATCCAATCACTTTTCCATTTTCCAAAAGTAAAGCACGTGATGCGACTCTTTTGACAACTTCCATTTCGTGCGTGACGATGATGATGGTAACACCAAGATTTTGATTGATCTCTTTTAAAAGTTCTAAGATTGATTTGGTTGTATTAGGATCAAGTGCAGAGGTGGCTTCATCGCTCAGAAGTATTTTAGGATTTAAGGTTAAAGCTCTTGCAATCGCAACACGCTGTTTTTGACCACCACTTAATTCCTTTGGATAGACAAATTTTTTAGCTTCAAGCCCCACAAGTTTGAGGAGTTCATCCACTCTTTTTTGAATGGCTTCTTTGCTGTATCCCCAAACTTTCATGGGAAGCGCAATATTTTCATACACATTTTTTTGATTGAGTAATGAGAAGTTTTGAAAGATCATACCGATCTGACTTCTTAATACGCCTAGCCCACGCTCGTTTAATGTTTTAACCTCTTGGTCAAGAACAACCACTTCGCCTGCACTAAAGCCTTCAAGTCCATTGATGCAGCGAAGCAGTGTTGATTTACCGGCTCCACTGTGTCCAACGATTGCAAATATTTCACCGGCATTAATATGCACACTGATATCATCTAAAACTTTTTGATCATTGTAAGATTTACTGAGATGTTTTATATCTATCAAATTTTAACCTTTTTTAGGAGTATTGAAATCCAAAACGCGAGATTATAACCATTTATTGTTTAATGTCTATAAATTCAATGAATATAGTTATGAATAAAAATAGAATTGCTTAAGTGATTGAGTGATAATGCATTTGGAAAATGGGGATGCGTGCTACGCAGAAAAAGAGGCGTAAAGAGCCCGAAGACTCTTTACATGTAAAGTATATATTAACCGTTACGTTTTTTGATAATCTCTTCTGCAACGTTTCTAGGTACTTCATCATAATGATCAAATTCCATAGAATAAGAAGCACGACCTTGTGTTTGAGAACGTAGGTCTGTAGAGTAACCGAACATCTCAGCCAATGGGCAGAATGCGTTAACAATTTTGTTACCACTTCGATCATCCATAGAGTTGATTTGTCCACGACGTCTGTTAAGATCGCCGATAACATCACCCATAAAGTCTTCTGGAGTCTCTACTTCAACTTTCATGATTGGCTCAAGAATAACGGGTTTTGCCTTACGACAACCCTCTTTAAAGCCCATAGAAGCAGCCAATTTAAATGCCATCTCAGAGGAGTCAACATCATGGTAACTTCCATCATAAAGTGTAACTTTAATATCTTCCACTTTATAACCCGCAAGAACACCCGCACCAAGTGCCTCTTTGATACCTTTATCAACAGCAGGAATAAATTCTTTTGGAATTGCTCCACCTTTGATATCGTTAACAAACTCATAACCAACACCTGCTTCTTGAGGTTCAATTTTAAGGTAAACGTGACCGTATTGACCGCGACCACCGGATTGTTTTGCGTATTTGTACTCTTGGTTAACGCTTGCACGGATTGTCTCACGGTAAGCAACTTGTGGTTGACCGACTTCCGCACTAACTTTAAACTCACGTAACATACGATCAACAAGAATCTCTAAGTGAAGCTCACCCATACCAGAGATGATGGTTTGACCACTCTCTTCATCGGTTTCAACTCTAAAGCTTGGATCTTCTTGCGCTAATTTTTGAAGTGCAATACCCATTTTCTCTTGATCCGCTTTTGTTTTAGGCTCAACGGCAACAGAGATAACTGGGTCTGGGAATACCATTCTCTCTAGAATTACAGGATCTTTCTCACTGGCAAGTGTATCACCGGTTAGTGTGTCTTTAAGACCTACAACCGCGCCGATTTCACCTGAGTGAAGAACTTTGATCTCTTCTCTTTTATTCGCATGCATTTTTAATAAACGGCCAATGCGCTCTTTTTTATCTTTGGTTGTATTGTAAGCATAACTTCCACTTTCCAATGAACCACGGTAAACACGAACGAAAGTTAATTGACCCACAAATGGATCGGTCATAATTTTAAACGCAAGCGCTGCAAATTCACCCTCATCGGTTGAATCAACGACACACTCATGTCCGTCTTCGTACTCACCTTTAATCGCATGTACTTCCGTAGGAGCTGGCATATAATCAATAACAGCATCTAACATTGGTTGAATACCTTTGTTTTTAAATGCTGTTCCACAAATCATAGGAATAAATGTCATTGCAAGACATCCTGCTTTAATACCTGCTTTAATCTCAGCTTTGGTTAGCACTTCGCCACCAAGGTATTTTTCCATTAACTCATCGCTGGTCTCAGAGACAGCTTCAACCATTCTCTCACGGTATTCTGCTGCTTTGTCCATAAGATCTGCTGGAATTTCGACAACTTGATAGTTTGAACCCATAGCAGCGTCATCATCCCAAACAAGTGCTTTCATCTCTACGAGATCAACAACACCTTTAAAATTTTCTTCTGCACCAATAGGAATTTGAATGGGTACTGGATTCGCTTTTAGACGATTTTTAATTTGTGCTTCAACGTTATAAAAATCTGCACCAACACGGTCCATTTTGTTAACAAATACCATTCTTGGTACTTTGTAACGATTCGCTTGTCTCCAAACGGTTTCAGACTGTGGTTGAACGCCACCAACAGCACAAAATACAGCGACTGCGCCATCAAGAACACGCATAGAACGCTCAACTTCAATCGTGAAGTCAACGTGGCCTGGGGTGTCGATGATATTAATTTGGTGATCTTTCCATGAACATGTTGTAGCAGCAGAAGTAATGGTAATACCTCTCTCTTTTTCTTGCTCCATCCAGTCCATTGTTGCAGCACCATCATGTACCTCACCAATTTTATGAGAGATGCCGGTGTAAAAAAGGATTCTTTCTGTTGTTGTGGTTTTACCTGCATCAATGTGCGCAGCAATACCGATGTTTCTAACCATTTCAATAGGGGTATTTCTTGCCATTATAATTTCCTTGTTATATTAGGAGTGTAGTTCCGAAGGAAGGAGGGAATGTTTACATGTAAACACCCCCATCATCATCTTACCAGCGATAGTGAGCAAACGCTTTGTTTGCTTCTGCCATTTTATAAGTATCTTCTTTTTTCTTAAAGGTAGCGCCTCTACTATTAGCCGCATCTAAAAGTTCATTGGCCAACCTCTCAACCATCGTTCTCTCACTTCTTTTACGAGCGTAAGAGACCAACCATCTAAGAGCCAATGCTTGTTGACGAGTTGTTCTAACTTCGACTGGAACTTGATATGTTGCTCCACCGACACGTCTGCTTTTTACTTCCATAACAGGCTTAACGTTATCGATAGCTGCATTAAAAATTTCAATACCTTTGAGAGTTCCGCTTCTTTTTTCAGCTAGTTCTAATGAACCATAAAATACTTTCGTAGCAACACTCTTTTTTCCATCGAGCATCAACGCATTGATAAACTTTGTGATAATCTTGCTATTGTAGATTGGATCTGGTAATACTTCTCTTACAGGAGCTTTTCTTCTTCTCATACTATTTCCTTCAAATTTTTTAAAAATTTTACTCAAATGATGTCAAAACAAAGGACATCACCTGCTGTTAAATTTATTTAGCTTTTGGTCTTTTTGTACCGTATTTACTTCTAGACACCGTTCTTTTTGCAACACCGGATGTATCAAGTGCACCACGTACGATATGGTACTTAACACCTGGTAAATCTTTTACCCTACCGCCACGTACCAATACAATGGAGTGTTCTTGTAGGTTATGTCCCTCGCCACCGATGTAGCTAATGACTTCAAAACCGCTGGTCAATTTGACTTTGGCAACTTTTCTCAAAGCAGAGTTTGGTTTCTTAGGAGTTGTTGTATAAACTCTTGTACAAACGCCTCTTCTTTGAGGGCACTTATCAAGTGCAGGTGATTTTGATTTTTTAATCACCTTTTTTCTCTCATTTCTGACGAGTTGGTTAATGGTTGGCACATTATTTCCTTTATTTTGTAAAAAATAGGTGCTAATTTTATTTAAAAATAGCTTAAAAAAAGGTTAAGTTAAGGGAACCTTAACTTAACCTCTACTTGGGTTCAACTCTAGATTAAAGCTTTTGTTTTGATAAAGACCGGTTCCAACTGGAATCATACGTCCTAAAATAACATTTTCTTTAAGATCTTCAAGCATATCCATCTTACCAGCGATACTCGCTTCGGTAAGAACTTTGGTTGTCTCTTGGAAGGATGCAGCAGAGATAACACTATCACTACCAATCGCTGCACGGGTAACACCAAGGAGTGTTGGCTCAGCAATCGCTGGCTCTCCACCCATTTTCATGACCGCTTCGTTCTCTTCACGGAAACGTCTACGGCTAATAAGATCGCCCATAATGAACTTGGTATCGCCACTGTCAACAATACGTACTTGACGAAGCATTTGAGACACGATAACCTCAATGTGTTTATCGTTAATCGCAACACCTTGTCCACGGTAAACTTGTTGAATTTCACTGATCAAATAATAGTGAAGTGCTTTTTCACCCATAATACGTAAAATATCATGACTTGAAATAACACCATCTGTGAGTCTCTCACCCGCATGCACAAACTCGCCCGCTTGAACGTGGATTTGTGTATTGCGATCGACCAAATACTCAACGCTTGTACCATCATTGGCTTCAATGATAATACGCTCTTTTGAACGTAATGGCTTACCAAAACGAATCGTTCCATCAATCTCCGCAATAACGGTTGCATTTTTAGGACGACGCGCTTCAAAAAGTTCACTAATACGTGGAAGACCACCGGTAATATCTTTCGATTTTGCAATCGCTTTTGGTGTTCTACCGATAAGATCAGCTAAACCGACCGTAACACCATTTTGAACGAAAATCGCTGTTTTTGGCTCTAATTGGTATTTAACAATCTCACCATGTTTATTAGCAATAATAATCGTTGGTTTCATGCCACTTGGAAGATACTCGTTGATCACAAGTCTACTTTGACCTGTCATATCATCAAATTGCTCTGTCGCACTAATACCTGGTTCAATATCTTCAAACGTAATCGTACCCGCATCTTCTGCAATAATTGGCGTAGAGTACGGATCCCACTCAGCAATCGTAATTTGCTCACTGGTGGATGGATACGCAAGCAATGTTTTAAAATCAACCATACTGTTGTCATTCACGTCAATAATGGAATCGCGTGGAATATAATGACGAATAGCCTCTCTATCATCGTCGTCTGCAACAACGGCAAAGATGCCTTTTTCTTTAACAATATGACCTTTTTCAATGTCATGGATACGCTCTAAATAATCACCGCGAAGTTTATAGTATTTTGCAATACCTTTAGCTTCCGCATGGATTTTTTGAATAATTGGCTCACCATTTTTAACTTTGAGCTCACTCGCATAAGGAATACGACTTGGAACGTTCCAGCCCTCTTTAATAACCTCTACGATACTCTCATTCATTTCAACGACATCACCACTTACGTATGGAATGTAGAATTTACCCTCGATTTTACCGCTAACACCCGCAAGCTCATTTGGCTTAGCAAAGTCACTTTTACGAAGTGTATAGCGAATATTCTCGCCAGCACTTGTAAGGGTAATTGCTGTCTCTTCGTGTGCTGTATCAATTTCAATCGTACCTTTAAACGGTGCTTTAATCTTTGGCTCAACAAGTAAGATAGCCGCATTTCTACGGTTTGCAACAATATTTTTACCCTCTTTGGTGACATACGTTTTTACATTGTAATAACGGATAAAACCCTCTTTTTGAGCAATAACTTGACGATCTTGAGATTCGGTTGACGCCGTACCACCAATGTGGAATGTACGAAGGGTCAACTGTGTTCCTGGCTCACCAATGGATTGTGCTGAGATAATACCAACCGCTTCACCAGGGCGAACCAATGTGCCCTCTGCCAAGTTCGTACCATAACATTTAGCACACACACCTTTTTTAGCTTTACATGTAATCGGTGTACGAATCACAACGGATTTAATGCTTGCCTCTTTAAGTGCTTGAGCTTTTTTCTCATCAATGAGTGTACCTTCTGTGAAAATAACCTCATTGGTAATCGTATCAATCACGTCTTCTGCAAGAACACGACCCGTTGCACGCTCATACAATGACTCTACCAACTCACCGCTCTCACTAATCTCCGTAATCTCAACACCTTCATGTGTACCACAGTCATCCATCGTCACTTTCACATTTTGAGCAACGTCGATCAGTTTTCTTGTCAGGTAACCCGCGTTGGCTGTTTTAAGAGCCGTATCCGCAAGACCTTTACGCGCACCGTGGGTTGAAATAAAGTACTCAAGAACGTTTAGACCTTCACGGAAGTTAGAGATAATTGGCGTCTCAATAATACTTCCATCTGGTTTCGCCATAAGACCCCTCATACCTGCTAGCTGACGAATCTGTGCAGCAGAACCACGCGCACCAGAATCTGCCATCATGTAAATAGAGTTAAAGCCGCCTTTATGGCTCTCCGTAAGCTTCATCATCTCAGAAGCCACATCATTGTTCGTATCGGTCCAAATATCAATAATTTTATTGTAACGCTCTTGCTCTGTTAATAAACCAGAACTGAACTGTTTTTGAATTTCACGTACTTTTTTCTTCGCTTCTTTGATCTTTTTCACTTTGGTATCTGGAACACGAATATCATCAATAGAAACAGAAATACCTGACTCAGTCGCATATTTAAAACCAAGTGTTTTAAGGTTATCTAAGAATCCTGCGGTAATACCGATACCACCCTCTTTAAAGATATAATCAACCAAACCACCGATATTTTTCTTTTTCAAGACTCTATTCCATACCTCTTCAGGTACAAATTCTGGCAAGATTGATTTTAAAATCAAACGACCCGCTGTGGTAAAGAGAACTCTATCATTGATACGTGTCTTAATTTTGGCATGGATATCTAAAAATCCTGCATCAATCGCAATATGCACTTCATTGATGTTTGCAAAAATTTTATTACTTCCTTTTGCATTTGGCTTCTCTAAGGTTAAGTAGTAAAGACCCAAGACCATATCTTGTGTCGGAACTGTTACCGCTTTACCTGAAGCTGGAAGCAAGATGTTCATAGAACTGAGCATCAAAATCTTACACTCAGCAATCGCCTCTTGTGAAAGAGGAACGTGAACCGCCATTTGATCGCCGTCGAAGTCCGCGTTAAAAGCAGAACAAACGAGAGGATGCAAACGAATCGCTTTACCATCAATCAAAACAGGGTGGAACGCCTGAATGGAAAGTTTATGAAGCGTTGGCGCACGGTTAAGCATAATAGGATGACCTTTAACCACTTCAGCAAGGCATTCCCATACTTCATTAGTTTTCATGTCGATCATTTTTTTCGCTTGTTTAACCGTTGTTGCATACCCTTTTTCTTCGAGACGCGCTAACAAATGTGGTTTAAAAAGCTCTAATGCCATCTGTTTTGGAAGACCACACTGATCCATTTTCAAGTTTGGTCCAACAACGATAACCGAACGACCCGAGAAGTCAACCCTTTTACCAAGAAGGTTCTGACGGAAACGTCCTTGTTTACCTTTAATGATCTCTGAAAGTGATTTTAAAGGACGCTTATTCGCACCTTTAACCGCATTCGCACGACGACCATTATCAAAGAGCGCATCAACCGCTTCTTGTAACATACGTTTTTCATTACGGATAATAATCTCAGGAGCATCAAGTTCCATCAAACGTTTCAAACGAGCATTTCGGTTGATAACACGACGATATAAATCGTTTACGTCACTCACCGCAAATTTTCCACCATCAAGGGCCACAAGTGGTCTAAGATCAGGAGGGAGAACAGGAAGCATCGTAATCATCATCCACTCAGGGCGGTTGCCACTGTGAAGGAATGCTTCAACCACTTTCAGACGTTTAACAATTGTTTTTTTCTTCGCTTCTGAGCTGGTTTGATTAATATCTTGTTTAAGCTGACCGAGTACTTCAACCAGATCAAGACTTGCTAAGAGATTACGAATAACCTCTCCACCCATTTTAGCCACAAAACCTGTGTCTTCAAATTTTTGTTGGAGTGCTTGATATTGTTCTTCATTGAGTACATCATACAAAGCAACTTTGTTTTTATTTTCAGCATCGTAAAACGCTTCGCCTGCTTGTTCAACAATGTATGCTTCGTAATAAAGTACGCGCTCAAGATCTTTCATCTTAACGCCAAGCAGTGTTCCCACACGGCTTGGAAGTGAGTTTACGTACCAAATATGTGCCACAGGAGTTACTAACTCAATGTGACCCATACGTGAACGTCTAACTTTTGTACTGGTGACTTCAACACCACATTTCTCACATTTAATGCCTTTATAACGCATCTTTTTGTATTTTCCGCACAGACATTCATAATCTCTGACGGGTCCAAAGATTTTCGCACAAAAAAGGCCATCACGCTCAGGTTTGAGCGTACGATAGTTAATGGTTTCTGGTTTTTTAACCTCTCCATAACTCCATGAGCGAATCTTCTCAGGACTTGCAAGTTTTAATTGAAATGCTTTAAAGTCCCTTGGTCTACTCTCTTCGTGAATCTCAATTGGTTCTAGTCGTTTCATCTTCTTCCACCTCGTCATAAATCTCAACATCTAAAGCCAAAGACTTCAACTCATTCGTTAAAACATAGAATGTTTCAGGAATTCCTGTTTGAGGGACATTTTCACCTCTTGTGAGTGCTTTATAAGCTAGAATACGTCCTTCAACGTCGTCTGATTTGACTGTTAACATCTCTCTTAGAGTATGAGCAGCACCGTAAGCTTCAAGTGCCCAAACCTCCATCTCACCAAATCTTTGTCCACCGAAGAGTGCTTTACCACCAACCGGTTGTTGTGTGACCAGTGAGTATGGTCCAGTACTTCTTGCATGAACTTTTTCGTCAACCAAATGGTGGAGTTTTAACATGTACATGTAACCCACATTGACTTTTTCATGCATTTTCTTACCGGTCATACCATCGTATAAATCTGTCTTTCCGTCGGTATCAATTTTTGCCATTTCAAAAAGTTTTTCGAACTCTTCAACGTTGACACCCTCAAAAATTGGACTTGCAAATTTGACACCATTGCTCCAATCTCTTGCGTAGATCAACAACTGTTCATCATCGACTTTGTCAATAAATGTCTTTGCATCCATCAGTTTTGCTACGTCTGCAATATTAATCATTTTTTCACGAAGCGTTTTAATCCAGTCACCTTGTTTCTCTCTAAAAATCTCTTCAATTTGGTTACCCAAACGTTTACCGACAAGACCTAAGTGAACTTCAAGAATTTGTCCAATGTTCATACGACTTGGAACGCCCAGTGGATTCAGAACGATATCAACAATCTCACCATTTTTAAGGTACGGCATATCAACTTCACGAACGATATTGGAAACAATACCTTTATTTCCGTGACGTCCTGCCATTTTATCGCCCACTTTGAGTTTACGTTTTGTTGCTACATAAACTTTGACAAGTTTAACAACGCCACTTGGCAAAATATCATCTTTTTCAATGATATTAAGCTTCTCATCGTGCTCTTCTTTGAGTTTTTTCTTCTCATTTTGGAAATACACTTTAAGATCTTTATATTCATCTTGAATCTCATTCGAAAATGCTTTTACAATCGAATTGATTGAAAAACGATTCACATTATGAAGATCTTCCGCTTTGATAAAGCCACCTTTTTTATAGCTGGTTTTACTAATTTCTTGATCTTCATTTAACGGATTTCGAAGAAGCAATGCATTAATACGTAACATCTCTTCACGATCAAGCATTAAAAGTTTATCATGATGTTCACGGTCTAATATCTCTTTTTCTTGCTCATACGCTTGAACAGCACGTGGATCTTTGTCATAACCTTTTTTAGTAAAGATTTTCACATCAACAACAATACCTTCTAATGAAGGTGTTGCATAAAGTGATTTATTGACAACATGTCCTGCTTTTTCGCCAAAAATGGCACGTAAAAGTCGCTCTTCTGGGGTTGGTTTTACTTCACCTTTTGGTGAAACTTTACCAACAAGAATCATACCTGGCATAATGTAGGTACCAACTTTAACAATACCACTATCATCAAGATGCGCAAGCTCTTCTTCTTTAACGTTTGGAATATCTTTTGTAATCTCTTCGACACCATCTTTAAGTTCGCGTGCTTCAATCTCTTTTTCATAGATATGAACACTGGTAAAGGCATCTTCACGAATCATGCGCTCTGAAATAACAATCGCATCTTCGTAGTTATAACCATTCCATGGCATAAAGGCAACCATAGCATTTTTACCAATGGCAAGCTCACCTTGATCCATACTTGGACCATCTGCGATGACACCACCCGCTTCAACCATATCACCACGTCTAACAATTACTTTTTGAGTAAACGTTGTATTTTGGTTGGTTCTAAGATTTTTTTGAAGAGCATAATGGTCAATAAATGCACCACCTTCGTCTTCGCCTAGAATATAAACATTTTTATTATCGACTTTTTCAACCATACCAGCGCGTTTTGCTTTAATTGCTTCCCATGAGTCACGAGCAGCAATTTTCTCAACACCTGTTCCTACAATTGGAGCATCGGATTTTACTAAAGGTACGGCTTGACGTTGCATGTTTGAACCCATAAGTGCACGGTTCGCATCATCATGTTCCAAGAATGGAATTAAAGAGGCAGCAACACCGGCAATCATCATAGAAGAAAGGTCAATTAAATCCACTTTCTCTTTTTCAATCAATACGGTTTCACCGTCCACTCGTACCTCAATCAAATCTTCAACAATCTCGTTGTTTTCATTAATCTTGGTACTCGCAGGAGCAATAACTAAGCCCTCTTCTTGTGTTGCCGTAATATAAATAATTTCATCTGTAATAGTTGCATTTTCAACTTTACGGTACGGTGCTTCAACAAAACCTAGATCATTTACTTTGGCATACATTGAAAGTGTGTTGATCAAACCAATATTTTGACCCTCAGGTGTTTCAACCGGACAAATTCTTCCGTAATGAGTTGGGTGAACGTCACGGACTTCAAAGCCTGCACGCTCTTTAACCAAACCACCCTCACCGAGAGCAGAAAGTCTTCGTTTATGTGTAATTTCACTGAGTGGATTCGTTTGATCCATGAATTGTGATAATTGTCCACTAGAGAAGAACTCTGCTATTGCAGAAGTGATCATTTTAGAGTTAATTAAATCATGAGGCATCAACTCTTCTACACTACCGCTAAGGGCTGTAAATTTGTCACGAATTGCTTTTTGCATTTTAATCAAACCAGCATGAAGTTCGTTTGCTAGTAACTCGCCGATTGCTCTAATTCTTCTGTTACCCAAGTGATCACGATCATCGATATGACCTTGTCCATTTTTAACTTTGATGAGATATTTCGCTGTTTTGATAATATCTTCACTGGTCATAATGGTCACATACTCAGGCACTGTAAGTCCTAGTTTATGATTCATTTTCATACGACCAACTTTCGTTAAGTCATAACGCTCAGAGTTAAAGAATAGATCTTTTACAAATGTTTTTGCTGCTTCTTTGGTCACAGGCTCGCCCGGTCTCATAACTTTGTAGATACGAATGGCTGCTAAGTCATTCTCATCTTCAATGCTCTCTGTTTGACGAAGCAATTTAAGGGTTTCTGTATCCGCAATAAAGGAGTTAATGATTGCATCATCCACACCACTTGCAAGATCATTCGCAATTTCAATGGTTTCACATTTTTGTTCAATAATCTTAGCCAATTTACCTTCATCAAGTTGTGCAAGTGTATCGTAAAGCACTTCACCACTATCTTTGTCAATAATTGGAGAAGAGAGAAAACGATTGACCAAAATTTCAACAGGATATTCAATAAACTTAATACCATCTTCAATAAATTTTTCTGCTTTTTTACGCGCAAGACGTTTGCCTGCTGCCAAAAGAAGGTTACCATGCTCATCTTTAAGATCGAAATCAACACGTCCTAAGAAATTATCTGCAGAGAATTCAATTAAGAATTTATTTCCACGAATCATAATGTTAAGCACTGGGTAAAAAAGTTTTAAGATATCTTGTTTGCTGTATCCAAGTGCACGGAATAGAATCGTAATAGGAACTTTTCTGCGTTTGTTAATTCTAACAAATAGCGTATCTTTCGCATCATACTCAAAGTACAACCACGAACCACGATCAGGAATAATTTGAGCATTGTAGATCAGTTTATTTGCAACCGTTGGGCTCTCTTCTTCTTTAAAGATAACACCTGGGCTTCTATGTAGCTGATTAACAACAACTCTCTCAACACCGTTGATAATAAAAGAGGTTCTCTCTGTCATCAATGGAATTTCGCGGATAAAAATTGCTTGTTCTTTAATATCTTTTACACCCGTTTTTTCACCGGATTTTTCATCTTTATCCCAGAGGATAAGACGAATGTTCATTTTTAAGCTGACAGAATACGTAAGTCCACGCTCCATACATTCGCGGACAGTATATCTAGGTTTTCCAACCTCTGATCCAACATATTCTAAAGTAAGTCTATTTTGGGGATCATGAATAGGAAAAATAGATTTAAAAACCTTCTCTACACCGCTCTCTTCTTTGAGATTTTCAACATTTAAAAACTGTTCGTAACTCTTTTGTTGAAGTTGGAGTAGATTTGGTACATCAATTTTTTTTGGGACTTTTGAAAAATCGACTCGTAAGCGATTTCCAGATTTTAGGCTATTTAACATGAGTCTACCTCGTGTAGTTGTTTGAAAAAGGGCAGTGGGTTCATCTATCGCTTGATAGATGTTATAACGACTAATTAATATCCAAGAATAAAGTTTTAAAAGAGAAGCACAAGGCTTCTCTTAAAGTAATAAAATTACTTGATTTCAGCGACAGCGCCAGCTTCTTCAAGTTTCTTTTTGATCTCTTCAGCAAGTTGTTTAGATACACCCTCTTTAATTGTTGTAGGAGCGCCTTCAACAGCGTCTTTTGCCTCTTTAAGACCAAGACCTGTGATTTCTCTAACAACTTTAATAGCGTTGATTTTTTTCTCTCCGCCATCTTTAAGGATAACATCAAACTCAGTTTTCTCTTCAACAGCCTCAGCAACAGCACCAGCGCCAGCGCCAGCTACCATTACAGGTGCAGCAGATACACCAAATTTCTCTTCGAAATCTTTTACTAGTTCACTCAATTCAAGTACACTAAGACCTGAAATATACTCTAATACGTCTTGTTTTGAAATTGCCATCTCAAATCTCCTGATTATTTTATAGTTATAATGATTTTACAAGAGTCCAGCTCTTGTACCTTACATGTAAGACCTAAGCCTTACAAATAAACGCTATTCGGACTCTTGTTTTTTAGCACGAAGTGCATCAAGACCAATGGTAAAGTTTGTGATTGGAGCCATCCAAGTTGATAGAAGCATTCCAATAAGCTCATTACGTGATGGCATTTTAGAAAGTGCTTCAACTTTAGCAGCATCAACAACAATACCACCAGCAAAACCAGATTTAATAATAAAATTTGGATTTGTTTTGGCGAATGTAGCAACAACTTTAGTGACCGCTAACTGATCAGCACCCCAAACAAAAATGTTGGTGTCTTTAAGTTCAAGTCCTTCGATACCAGCATTTGTCATAGCAATTGATGCCAAAGTATTTTTAATAACTTTAACATTGACTGCTTCTGGTCTTGAAGCATTTCTTAATGCTTCGATCGCTTTAACATTAAGACCTTTATAGTCACAAACAATTAAACCGTCGGAAGATTTAAACTCTTCAGTTAGAGAACTAATAAATTCAGCTTTCTCTGTTCTTGTCAATTTTTCTCCTTTCCAACTGGTGATTTCAAGTAGAGATGAGTTACCTCAAATTAAGCTTCCGCCTCTACTCTCTCCAATCATAAGATTAAGTACTTACTTTTAAATGTTATAAAACAGTGTTTTATAACTAGAATTTTTAAAACACTCAAACACTCTTCCATGAAAGAAAGAGTGTTCGAGTTACTATTTATCTAAGGTCGATTAATTCTTGATTTTCAAGGTTCATAGATGGGCTCATTGTCAATGACATTGCAGCGCATTTAATGTATTTACCTTTAGAAGCAGCAGGTTTATGTTTGTTGATTGCTTTGATAAATGCTTCAAAGTTCTCTCTGATTTGCTCAGATGTGAAGCTAATTTTACCAATACCAGCGTGGATATTTCCTTGTTTGTCAACACGGAAATTTACTTGACCGCCTTTGTTATTCTCAACAGCTTTTGCAACATCCATGGTTACAGTACCTGTTTTTGGATTTGGCATGATACCTTTTGGTCCAAGAATACGTCCAACTTTACCTACTAAACCCATCATGTTTGGTGTTGCAATTAGGACATCAAAGTTGATACGACCTGCTTGAATCTCTTCAATCAAATCATCACTACCAACGATATCAGCACCAGCTGCTCTTGCTTCATCCGCTTTTTCATCTTTTGCAATAACTGCAACACGAACTGTTTTACCAGTTCCAGCAGGAAGAACAACAGAACCTCTAACCATTTGGTCAGCATGTCTTGGATCAACATTAAGTTTAAGCGCTATTTCGATAGTTTCATCAAATTTTGCAGACGCTAGGTTTTTAATATTGCCTAGTGCTTCAGCTACTGAATATTTTTTTTCTTTGTCAACTTTTTTCAAAAGTTCTTGAAAACGTTTATTTACTTTCTTTGCCATTCTTTATCTCCGCATAATTTTGCTTCCGCCTTTGGTGACCCTGACGGTGAAGGGTTTAGATTAATCGACGACGTTAATACCGATACTTCTTGCAGAACCCGAAATAATTTTCGCAGCTGCTTCACGATCATTTGTATTAAGATCAGCAATTTTTTTCTCAACAATCTCAAGGATTTGAGCTTTGCTAAGCGTACCAACTTTGTTTTTCAAAGGGTTACTAGAACCACTTTTAAGACCGACTGCTTTTTTGATAAGATCTGTAGCAGGTGGTTGTTTAGTGATAAATGTAAAACTTTTATCAGCATAAACAGTGATAACAACAGGAATTCTAAAACCTGCCAACTCTTTTGTTCTTTCGTTAAATGCTTTACAGAACTCCATAATATTCACACCACGTTGACCAAGTGCAGGTCCAACTGGAGGTGAAGGGTTTGCTTTAGCAGCTTCAATTTGCAATTTAATTTCGCCAATGACTTTTTTTGCCATTTTTTTTCCTTTACGCTTAAACTATTTTTTCAACTTGAGAATAGAGAATCTCAACAGGGGTACTTCGACCAAAGATTGAAACATTGAGTGTGAGTTTGCCATGAACCATATCATACTCTTCTACGGAACCCGTAAAGTTAGCGAAAGGACCTTCTGTAATCCTAACACTCTCTCCATTTTCGAAGAAGATTTTTGGTTTTGGCGCACCTTTTTTCTCAGCCTTTTCCAAGATCAATGCAATGTCTTTTTCACTTAAAGGTGTAGGCTTTTTAGCTTCACCGATAAATCTTCCAACTTTAGGCAATGATTGGATAAGATGCCAGAGGGCTGTATCTAAATCCAATTTTGCAAATGCATAACCAGGATAAAGACTTCGCTCACTAATCTTTTTTTTACCATTCTTAACTTCAATTACATCTTCGGTTGGAACAAGGATTTGCTCCACTTTTTCAGCGATACCATGATCGTTGACAAGAGTAATAATTCCTTTTTTGACTGCTTGTTCGCTACCTGCGTAGGTTTGAATTGCATACCATCTATGTGCCATTCTTTCTCCTTAAATTAAAGAAGATAAAGAAAAAGACATAATAGCATCAATCAGCGCCAAAAATAGTGAAATCACAGTTACAACGACAAAGACAGAGATGAAAGCATTTCGAATCTGTTCTTTAATCGGGAATATAACCTTTGACAATTCAGCTTTAGAATGATGATAATAAGCTCTTAATTTTTCCATTGTATTACCTCGACTAGTGGCAGGGTAGGAGGGATTCGAACCCACAACCTGCGGTTTTGGAGACCGACGCTCTACCATTGGAGCTACTACCCTACATGATAAAGTTAAGTCTGTTTAGAGACTTAACTTTTTAATTTCACTTCTTTATGAATAGTGTGTTTTTTCAGTCTTGCACAATACTTGCTAAGTTCAACTTTTTCAGTAACTGTCTTGCTGTTTTTAGTTGTAGTGTAATTAATGTCACCACATTCAGAACACTTTAGTCCGATTTTAACGGTCATAATATTTCCTTGACTTGATTACATGTAAAGGGGATAAACCCTTTACATGTTAAAATTACTTGATAATTGTTGAAACAACACCCGCACCAACAGTTCTACCACCCTCACGGATTGCAAAACGAGTACCCTCTTCAAGAGCGATTGGAGCGATCATTGCTACTTTGATTTTTACGTTATCACCAGGCATAACCATCTCAGTACCTTCTGGTAATGTGATAGAACCTGTTACGTCTGTTGTACGAACATAGAATTGTGGTCTATAGTTGTTAAAGAATGGAGTATGACGACCACCCTCTTCTTTTGAAAGAACATAGATTTCAGCTTCAAAGTCAGTGTGTGGAGTGATTGATTTTGGTTTACAAAGAACCATACCACGTTCAACGTCTTCTTTTTTGATACCACGTAATAGAATACCGCAGTTATCACCAGCCTCACCACGTTCCATTTCTTTACGGAACATTTCAACGCCAGTTACAGTTGTAGTTTTTGTATCTTTAATACCTACGATTTCGATAGTCTCACCGATTTTAACAGCGCCTCTGTCGATTTTACCAGTAACAACGGTACCACGACCTGAGATTGAGAATACGTCTTCGATTGGCATCAAGAAGTCTTTATCAGTTTCACGAACTGGATTTGGGATATAAGCATCAACTGCTGCCATAAGATCAAGAATTTTTTGACCCCATGCACCAACAGTACCAACTTTTGCTTCTTCAAGTGCTTTAAGCGCTGAACCAGCAATGATTGGAGTATCATCACCTGGGAAGTCATAAACAGAAAGAAGTTCACGGATTTCCATTTCAACTAGCTCAAGAAGTTCTTCGTCATCAACCATATCAGCTTTGTTCATGAAAACAACGATGTATGGAACGCCTACTTGGCGAGAAAGAAGAATGTGCTCACGAGTTTGTGGCATAGGACCATCTGCTGCAGAAACAACAAGAATCGCGCCATCCATTTGAGCAGCACCTGTAATCATGTTTTTAACATAATCAGCATGGCCTGGACAATCTACGTGTGCATAGTGACGATTTTCTGTTTCATATTCAATGTGAGAAGTTGCAATAGTAATACCGCGCTCTCTCTCTTCAGGAGCGTTATCAATACCATCGTAATCTTTAAATTCACAAAGACCTTTTGTCGCTAGAACTGCTGAGATTGCAGCTGTAAGCGTAGTTTTACCATGATCAACGTGACCGATGGTTCCAATGTTAACGTGTGGCTTTGTTCTTGAGAACTTTTCTTTTGCCATTTTTTCCTCCGTAATGAGTTTTTGTTTTTTTAGTACATTTCAATTTGTCAAAGTTATTAAAAACTTTTTAAGTGATGGAGCTCATAGAGGGACTTGAACCCTCGACCTCTTCCTTACCAAGGAAGTGCTCTACCCCTGAGCCATATGAGCCGACTACAAAAGGGTGGACCATATTGTATCGAATTCCAGTAACAATTTGATTTCATAAGGAAGGAAGGTAAGACTACTGAACTTGTTCTGTAGTGCCCTAAAGCAGAAGAAATTCAACAGCTCCCAGTTTGCTTATAAAATCTTGGAGCGGGAGACGGGACTCGAACCCGCGACCCCCAGCTTGGAAGGCTAATGCTCTAGCCAACTGAGCTACTCCCGCAATGGTGGTGAGAGAAGGATTCGAACCTTCGAAGACATAGTCAGCAGATTTACAGTCTGCCCTCGTTGGCCACTTGAGTATCTCACCGTATTTTTACCATATTTCATTGCTGGTCAAACACTGTCTTTCACAAACAAAATGGAGCTGGTGAACGGAATCGAACCGCCGACCTACTGCTTACAAGGCAGTTGCTCTACCAACTGAGCTACACCAGCACCCTTGATTGTGAGGTGAAATTATATCTCAAAAGATTTCTAAAGTCAATACTTTTTCACAGTTTTTACAGGAATCTTGGCTAAAATAGTCTCTTACGTTTGCAATAAAGGCTTAGTATGAAAATTTTATTCTCACCCAGTGAGACCAAAAGTGAACATGTCACCCATGGAAAACTTGAAAAAACGAGTTTAGTCTTTCCTTATTTATATGAAAAACGTCATCATGTTTTAAATCAATACCAAGCACTTTTACAGACATTTGATATTTCGATATTGCAATCTCTTTTTGGAATCAAAGAGCCCCAGAAAATCTTAATGCACGCTCATAAAAATATTTTTGACTCGTTTACATGTAAAGCCATCCTTCGCTACAGTGGCGTTGCCTACGATCACCTTCTGTTTGATACATTAAATGTAAACGCACAAGCGTATATTGAACAGCATGTCATGATCTTTTCAAATCTTTTCGGACCTCTTTTAGCCGGTGATCTGATTCCTGAATATAAACTCCATCAGGGAGAAAGTCTTGGTGGTTTTAAACCTGAACTCTTTTATAAAGAGCATTTTAGTGATGCGATTGATGCATGGATTGGGGATGAGAGTGTTCTTGATCTGCGTGCTGGCTTTTATGAGAAATTTTACACGCTCAAACGCCCTTACCTGACAATGAAGTTTCTCAAAAATGGAAAAGTTGTGAGCCATTTTGCCAAAGCATACCGTGGGCAAGTACTACGCGAAATAGCACTGCATCAACCTAAAGATGAAAAAGAACTTGGATCTATTGCCTTTAGTGGCCTTCGTATCAAAGAGATTTTAGAGCAAAAGCTCAAACGCGAATACGTCTTTGATATTATTGCTTGATTTAAATTAAAAGGGTACAATACTAGAAATTTGAATGAAGGAAGAGTCTATGGATATTTTACAATGGATTGTCATTGGAGTACTGGTTTATGTGATTTACTACCTTATCAATAAGTACGAGCAAAGAGTCGATGAATTAACACGTCTCATTGAACTTAACCGCGAAGAGATTACGAAAAACAAACAAAGTATTGAGCAAAATAAAGAAGATATCGCCAAAAACAAAGAGACCATTGAGCTTAGTCAAACGATTATCGAAAAACTTAAATAATTAAAGGGGCATTTTAGCGCCCCTTTACACTTCTACTACTTTTTAATTCCCCGCGCTCCAAGATTGCCATAACGATGATAACTGTGCGAAATGCTCTGTTCTGCAAAATAGTGCAACAATTCAATGCGTCCTTCCATCAGTGGCTTATTTCGGACGATATACTTTGCCTTTTTAGCTGCTGTTTCGTAAACAAAAGGTGAGATGAGCGTCTCATGCGCATAAAAGATCTTATCAACATTCTCAAAACATGTCACAAATTGCTTTTCATCTTCACGCGCCATTGTGTCATTTTTCCCTAACACGACACCTTGATTTTCATATAAAAAAGAAACGACACTATTTTGTGCACCAAATTCAATGCTTACATGTAAAGAGACTTGAGCGATCCGAGCCGCTATAATGCGACTGATCACATCAAAAAGGTCATCGTGTTGGCTCACACGAAGTGCGATACGCTTTAGAGGAAGGTATCTAAACAAATTGTCTTCACCTCTGACGTTTGCAAAGTCTTTTTCTTGGCTAAAGGTCTCTTCAAAATTTTCAAGGTAACTGCTAATGGCGAGGCTTAACTTCTCAAAATCAGCCTTAAAACCTTCATTCAACCCTTTGGTGCAGTTATCGAGCCAACTCTGAATAAGGTGGATAAAAACGTATTGGTGCGAATATTGGATGGAAGGCTCTGCCACATCTTCAAAGTCCATAAACTGCGTGATGTAGTTATGAATGCCCGCTTTCCTGCCTGAGCCCACAGCAGATTTTCCAAAACCGCCAAACGGTTGACGCAGCACAATTGCACCCGTTGTTCCACGGTTGATGTACAGATTTCCCGCGTTGAGATGCTCTCTCCAATACGCCACTTCGCGCTCATCAAGCGACTCAATGCCTGACGTCAGCCCATAGCCTGTCGCATTGACGATCTCAATGGCATGTTTGAGATCTTTCGCACACATAACCGAAAGCAGCGGTCCAAAGAGCTCTGTATGATGGCAGAAACTCCCCTCTTTTACACCCCATTTGATGCTGGGTTTGAGCATGTACTCATTTTCATCCCCATAGGCTGGCGCTAATGCCCAACTTTCACCCTCTTCAAGGCTTTCCAGTGCTTGCTTAAGTGCACCACTGACGGGATTGGCAAGGGTTCCTAGACGATTCGTAAAATCCCACACAGAGCCTACATGTAAACTCTTCGCCGCATCAATCAAGCCTGCTTTAAAATGGGGATCATTGTAAACCTCTTCTTCCAGAACCAACAGTGAGGTTGCGGAGCATTTTTGACCACTGTTAGAAAAAGCAGAGTGAATCACATTTTTAATTGCCTGCTCGCGGTCACTCATCGCGGTTACGATGGTTGCATCTTTACCACCGGTTTCTGCACTGAGTAAAAGATTGGGACGACTTTTGAGCATGGAGTATGCCGTCTCTTCGCCACCTGTGAGAATCACAAAATCGACTTTCTCATTTTTGATGAGATACTCTCCCGCCAAACTTCCGGCACATGGAACATATTGGAGGGTATTTTTGCTCACCCCTGCATCCCAAAAACATTGACACAGTTCATACGCACACAACGCCGCTGCACTGGCAGGTTTGATGATCACGCAGTTACCCGATGCCAAAGCAGCGCTGATACCGCCGACGGGAATCGCAATCGGAAAGTTCCAAGGAGGTGTCACGACGCCCACCCCTTTACCTTTACATGTAAAATTTTTGTAGCTTTCAAAATAGCGCGCACTGTGGCCATAAAACTCTAAAAAGTCGATCGCTTCGCTCACTTCCACATCGGTTTCAAAAAAGACTTTTCCCACTTCCGCCGCTGCCACACCGATGAGATCGCCTCTTTTTGAGCGCATTTTATTAGCCACCTGACACAGCACTTTTTGGCGCTCACTTGCACTCAAACTTCGCCAACCATCGACGTCTTTAGCGGCAATTTCCGCCGCATGCTCTAAATCTTCTTTGGTCGCGAGGGCATATTGACCACATACCACACCCTCTTTCAGCTGTGATTTGTCGATGACCGTTTTCACTTCTCGATCCACAATGGTCTCACCACCAACGACAATAGGAACAATGCGAACCTCATCGCCTGCTTTTTTCTGCCATTGAGCACGAATATTTTTTGCCCACTCTTTATTGGGTGGCAAAATAAAATCGGTGTCGGCTTCACCATGGTATTTCCCGCTAAAATAGCTTCCGCCTTCGTAGTGATCCCACTGTTCTGTAAGCCTGTTTTGGTTGCGTTTTGCACCAATAAAAAGGTTTTGGGTATTGTCAAACGCATCGATGAATTTTTGTTTTTGACTCTCCCATGCAGGGCTTCCAACCTTGAGTCCAAACGAATAGCGAATGAAATTTTCCGCGCCCGTATTTTCATCCAGACGTCTAACCAGATAAGCAATGGCATTGGTAAACTGCTCTTTTTTCGCCGTGGGTGCATACAAAATAACCTCGCCACTGATCTCTTTGATCGCAAGGCGTGCAGACTCGCTCATACCTTCCAACATCTCCATGCTGAAAAATTCGGTGGTGCCGTACTCACGAGCGAGCTCATAACCATGCGCCAGTTCAAAGAGATTGTGCGACGCCATGCCCAGATTGACATATTGGGCATTTTCTGGACGTAAGCCAAATTCACCCATGATTTTATAGTTGCTATCGGTGTCGATTTTACGCGTATGGGTGACCAGTTCCCAGTGGCGAAGACCCGCTTCGGTCTCTTCCATCTCCATATTGGCACCCTTGACCAGGCGCATTTTAATGGGCACACCGCCCTTTTCAACCCGTTTTTTTGCCCATTCAACAAGCTTTTGTTGCCACAAATTCGAATCAGGCAGATAGGCTTGAAGCACGATGCCCGCACGAAAATCTTGAAACTCTGGCAAATCAAGCGTTTGGGTAAAGGCACTAAATGTCAACCCAAGATCGCGGTACTCTTCCATATCAAGGTTGATAAATTTGTTCGCTTGTTCGCCTTTGGCATTGGTGAAGCTGTATTTTTTCGCTTGAGCGTAGATACGACTCAGACGTTTCACCAACTCTTCCACCGTCTCTTCATACGCGAGTGCGTTGATCTGCGAAAAGAGCGTTGAGATTTTGATGGAGATATAATCGACATTGGGATTTTCAAGCACTTTGAGGTACTTCTCGATGCGCTCTTCCGCCTCCTCTTCGCCTAAAACGACTTCACCAATGAGATTGAGATTGATGCGCGTGCCCTCACGTTTGCGTTTGATCAAATGAGCATTGAGCACATCGTCTTCGCCTTTGAGCACCACAGTTTTGGTATCTTCCCTGATGTTGCTGATAAAAAGTGGAATGGAAATTTGGGGCAAATAAATGCCTGCATTGCGAAATAAAAAGACCAAAAAGCGCTCGGAGGTTGTGAAAAACGATGCCATCTCGTATTTGGCGAAAAGATATTCGATCTGATTGGCAACGCGCACGGGATTGTGGCTACGAAAGCTCTGATCCATCAACTCAATCAAAAAAACTTTGTCTTTGGGATGGCTGAGCATTTTGTTCATTTTGATATGGAATTTTTGATCAAAATCGCTGACCAACTCGGTAGCTCTGTTTTGCCATTTTTCTGCCAATGTGATGGCACGCTCGATGATTATTTCATTCTTTTGCATTGATGTTCCTCAACTTTAATTCGTATTTAAATCAAATTTAAGTAACTTTCACTTTACATGTAAAAGGTTAGACATGTCTTAGATGCTCACTTTTAGCGGGGCGGGCATCTTTGTTTGAAGTTACACCTCTTTTTTCTTGCCCAAATACGCCTCTTGTATCATTTCTGAATTTAACAACTCTTCACTGCTTCCGCTGTGAGTTATTTTTCCAAGCTCCAACACATAACCACGGTGCGCCAATTTAAGCGCCGCTTTTGCATTTTGTTCCACCAAAAGTACGGTAACACCCTTTTGACTGATCTCTTTAATTGCTTTAAAAATCACCTTGACCAACACAGGTGCTAGCCCAAGGCTGGGTTCATCTAAAATCAAAAGTGTGGGTTTACTCATAATCGCTCGCCCAATCGCTAACATCTGCTGTTCCCCACCACTCAGTGTTCCCGCAAGCTGTTTTTTACGCTCCTGTAAGCGTGGCAAAATCTCATAAATCCATTCGAGTGTCGGAGCATCAAACGTTTTAAGACTGTACGCACCCATCATCAAATTCTCTTCGACACTCAGCGTGCCAAACACACGACGACCTTCAGGCGAATGACTCATTCCAAGGCTCACGATCTCATGCGCAGGCAGTTGGGTGATCTCTTTGCCATCAAAAAAGATGCTTCCAGAGCTAGGCTTCAACAGTCCGCTGATCGTGCGAAGCGTCGTTGTTTTCCCTGCGCCGTTAGCACCAAGGATCGTTACGACCTCGCCTTTGTTGACATGTAAGTCAATCCCTTTAATCGCTTCAATCGCGCCATAGTTTACATGTAAACGTTTTACTTCTAATAATTTTTCACTCATCATCATCGTCCTCATCACTGCCAATGTACGCCTCAATCACCACAGGATCGTCTTGGATAAACGAAGGCACGCCCTCGCTGATCTTCGCGCCGAAGTTAATAACCGTGATGTATTCGCACAAACTCATCACCATCTCCATGTCGTGCTCTATCATCATGATGGTTACACCCATCGCTTGGATTTTACGAATGGTTTGGGTGAGTTCCATGGTCTCATGCTCATTCAAACCTGCTGCGGGTTCATCGAGAATGAGAAGCTCCGGTTCTGCCGCAAGGGCTCGTGCCATCTCAATGCGTCTTTGAACCCCATAGGAGAGATCGCCCGCTGGGGTTGTTGCATACTCTGAAAGATTGAAAAAGTCCATCAACTCGCCTACTTTTTCCCAATTCGCCTTCTCATCTTTGTAATAAGCAGGTGTTGGGATGACCCCGTTATACCAGCGTTGTTTAGACTTGATATGACGACCCGACATAATGTTTTCCGCCACACTCATCTCAGAGAACAGACGAATCGTCTGAAACGTACGCAAGATACCCAGCTCCGCAATTTTATGCGGTTGGCTCCCTTTTATATCCTTGCCTTTCCAGAGGATTTGCCCAATTTCAGGTCGGTAAATGCCCGTAATGCAGTTAAACAGTGTCGTTTTACCCGCGCCATTGGGGCCAATAATGCCGTAAATCTGCCCTTTTTTAACCTTCATTGAGAGGTCATTAATCGCAACCAATCCTTGAAAATATTTGCTCACATGGCTGATTTCTAAAAGATACTCGCTCATTTGACCCCCTTTTTAAGGAAGTCTGGAATATTGCCAAACCGAACTGGCCAAATGCCCCGAGGGCGTAAGATCATCGTCAAAATCATCGCAATACCAAAGACCAAATAACGTGCCGTCTCAAACTCTCGAAACATCTCAGGAAGCACAAACATGATGAACGTTCCAATTAAAACACCCGGAAGCGAAGCCGAACCACCTACCAATACAATGGTAAAAAACATAATGGATTGCGTGACATTAAAGGCTTCTGGACTCACCGCGGAGTACTGAACCGAGAACATACTTCCAGCAGCCCCTGCAATACCCGCACCCAAAATAAAGGCATAAAGCTTGAAGTAGCGCACATTAATGCCCATGCTTTGCGCGGCAATCTCATCTTTGTTGATGTAAAACATCGCTCGTCCAAATTTGCTACGATCAAGGTTTCGCATAATCAAAAGCGTCAGACCTAGAAGAATAAACGCCATGTAATACATATGCGTTTGGGAGCTAAACTCATATCCAAAAAGTTTGACGACATCAATACCAAAGAGTCCATTGGGTCCGCCTGTTAAGCCAAAGACATCATTTTCAAGTACTTGAATAAAGATAATGTTAAAGCCAATGGTCGCCACCAGTAAGTAGTCGCCTCTAAGGTGAATAATCGGAGCCACCATTATAAATGCCACCACCATGGGAATCAACACCGCAGGTGCCCATGTTGCAAGAATAGGCAGTCCAAAGTTCACATTTAAAATAGCAGTCGTGTAAGCACCAAGACCAAAGAACAGTGCATGTCCCATGTGAAAAACACCTGCTCGCCCAAGAATAATATCTTGGGAAAGTGCCACAACGGCAAAAACCAAAAAAGTGGTACCAACCGCTAACCATGCAGAATCCACAAAAAGAGGAAAAAGCCCCATAAGAACAAGTAGCGTCATCGCTATTAGACTGGTTTTACGCATCATACTTTCTCCGCCACGGTTTCGCCTAAGATACCTGTGGGTCGTAACACCAAAATGCCGATGAGCAGAACAAAGGTAAAGGTTTCTGCCCATTGCGTCGAGATGTACCCTGTAATCATCGCGTTAAAGAGTCCTAAAAGCAAACCTCCAAGCATCGCTCCTGGGATATTGCCAATGCCTCCCATAATCGCTGCGACAAAGGCATTGAGCCCATACATCCAGCCCATATCAAAGGTAATGCCACGGTAATAGGTTCCAATAAACAGTCCCGCCACCGCACCTAAGGCAGAGCCAATAATGAAAATAATCATAATGATACGCCCCACATTAATGCCCATCAGTTTTGCAGCGTCTTGATCAATCGCTACGGCTCGAATTGCAGTGCCAATTTTGGTTTGGTGAATGAAGAAGTAAAGCCCTACCATCAAAACCGATGAAACGCCCAAAATCATCACTTGCGTAAAGGTAATAACAATGCCTCCTATTTCCCAAATGGTTGCAGGAAAAAGATTGGAGGGAAATATTTTCATATTGGGTCCCCAAATAAGCATCACTGAATTTTGAATGACAAGCCCCGCACCAAGGGCTGAGACCACAGCGCTAAGTCTGGGTGCAGTTCGTAAAGGTCTGTATGCGAGACGCTCAAGAAGCACACCTACAAAAGCAACTATCGTCGCCGTGAAAACAAAAACCGTGATAACCGCCACCAAAGAGGTCACACTCTCTCCAAAAATTTGAGCATAAACGCTTAAGCCGATAAACGCTGAGAAAGCAACGAGGTCACCGTGCGCAAAATTAATCAGTCGCATTACGCCATACACCATGGTATAGCCCAGAGCTACGAGCGCATAAAGACTTCCGATGGTGAGACCATTGACCATTTGTTGTAAGAAAATATCCATAAGATAACCTTATCCGAATGTAATAGCACGCCAAGAATGAGCCTCATCCTTGGCAATGCAGGCTGGAAGTGTACCAACAAAATGCTTATTGATAAACGATCTTATAGCTTTTATCCGCTTGAACTTCATAGGTCATGTAGCCACCACCAATGCGCTCGCCATCTTCTCTAAAGGTCACAGGACCCGTGATGCCTGGAAAATCTTTGAGGGCATGTAAGCCTTCTGCGATCACTTTGGTATCATCCGATTGGGTTTGTTCCATAACATGTAAAATGGCACGAAGTCCATCCACATTCATGAGTGACCAAATCGATGCTGGTATCATGTTGAATTTTGCTTTATAATCAACTAAGAACGTTTTAGCGATGTCGTACGGCAAAATGTCAGGTGTTGGAACGTTGATAAGCAAGGTTCCTTTAGCACTATCGCCTGCGAGTTTCATGTAATCGGGGTTGTCGTTGGAGTCGCCCCCGACAAAGTCAGCTTTAATGCCCAGTTGTAGTTGTTGAGCACGTAAAAGTCCGCCATCGGTGTAGTAACCACTGAAGTAGATCACATCAGGATTCATTGACTTGATTTTAGTCAACGTTGCCGTAAAATTTTGTGTGCCAGATTTGATTTTGCCTTCATAAATAATGTTGGCATTTTTCGCTTTAAGCGCTTTTACTGTCGCATCGGCTAAATCCGTTGAGTAGCTTGAATAGTCGGAGAGAATCACGATTTTTTTGTACTGTTTGCCATCCACAAAGTATTTTGCGGTGTATTCTGCTTCAGCACTGTTTGGGAATGAATTTCTAAAAAATGTCCAGTATTTGTGTGCGATGAGCGAGTCACTTGTACCATCGCTGGTTTGAAGAACCCCTGCTCTGTGATAGGTTGTTTGAGCCGCTTCCGTTGCCCCTGAAGTGTAGGAGCCAATGACCGCTTTAACACCTTCATTGACCAATTTTTTAGCACAAATGGCTGCTTGTTGCGCCGCGCCTTGATCATCGCAGGTGACCACTTCAACCTTTTTACCTAAAACGCCACCTTTCGCATTGAGCTGTTCGACAATGAGTTTAACACCGTTATCGATGCTTTGACCCTCATTGGCATATTGCCCCGTAATAGGCGCTTGTACACCGATTTTAATCACTTCGGCTGCCGCAAAACTTGCACTGGTTAACATCGAACAGACTGCCAAAGAAGCAGTCAATTTTGGAAACATTTTCTTCATTCTCACTCCTTTATAAATTTTGAAAACTGAGCAGAATAGCTTTACATGTAAACACTACTCTGTTAAATTTTCACTTTTAGGTTCGATCACATATGCTCCTGCCATCCACTCGCCCACATTCTCTACTTCACGAATCGGTGTGGTAATACATTTGGCGTGAAGCGAAGGAAAATGGCTTACAACCTCATCAAAGCTTGCGATGATTTCAGGCATTCGCTTCGAAAGCTTCTTGCGTGCTTGAGGGGAAAGGTCTGAGTAAAAAGCAAACACACCATAATCCAGTGTACTCTCATCTTGGCTTTTTCGCTGAAGCATCTTGCACAAACGCTCGATCTCGTAACTATACTCTGCTTTGGCATTGCAAACGCCATTTTTGAGCGTTATAATAACACGAGATGTGGAATCATTGTGACTTTGATGCGAAAATCGCTCATCGAGCGTAATGCTAAAAACACCTTGAGAGAGCGCATTTTTTTCCATAAACGTCTTAAATGCTTTGCGATTTGGCAAGGAACAGCGCAAAATATCCGAAACCGTTGCATCAATAAACACCTCAGGCGCATTTTCGATCAGACTGAGAGACTGTGCCACATGAATCGAGAGAATTTTTTGAGGGCCACTGGAGAGGGAGAGTCGGTTGTTTGTCCAAAAAAGAAAGTTGTGTGCCGCTTTGCTGATACCTTCCAGTAGAGATTGAACGACCTCTGTTTGCGTTGGAAAATTACTCATAGTAGTTCTCCTCAACCTCTTGCAGGATGCCACTTTCCATCAAGATATCTTCAATGAGCCTATTTTTAGAGATATTAAGGGCAGCAGAAAGTTTACTCAGCGCGATGTCAAGCTTCACGTCAATCTTAAGGGTAAGCTGAGCGATTTCACGTTTTTTAGTCTGGTTTTTTTCAATGACACGTTGAATGATCTCTGCGCCAAATTTCTGTTTTGCCACGTTTTGCACCTTAGTAAATTTTAGGAATACTAAAAGAAGTACTTTTTGTTCAACATATAAATCTTAATATATTTTTGGGATTTTGCCTCAAACGTAGCTGATGAAATTTTAAACAAAACGTATGATTTCTTGAATTTGCTCATTGCAAAGAGCTATTTTAAGGCTTACTTTAGCATTTTGAAACCCAAATGCTCTTTTTGAGCAAGTTACAAAAGGTATCATTATAACTCACTTTGCTATAATTTAAAAAACAGGTAAAGGATACGCATGTCAAAAATCGTCTTGATTACAGGTGCTACTTCAGGCTTTGGAGAAGCAACGGCTGAGAAGTTTGCGAAAGCTGGTTATAAAGTCATCGTTACGGGTCGTCGCAAAGAGCGACTTGAGGCACTCAAAAATCGTTTATCTAGCTGCGATATTTTACCACTCTGTTTTGATGTAACCCAAAAGGAAGAGGTTTTTAACGCGATTGCTTCGCTTCCTAAAGAGTACAAAAACATCGACATCTTGGTCAATAATGCAGGACTTGCATTGGGATTAGAGCATGCGAATGAGGCGAGTTTAGATGATTGGGAGCGTATGATCGACACCAATATCAAAGGTCTACTCTACGTCACGAAAGCGGTTCTTCCTGTGATGGTTGAGCGCAAAACGGGCTACATTTTCAACATCGGCTCCACCGCAGGAAGTTGGCCGTACGAAGGTGGCAATGTGTATGGTGCGACCAAAGCGTTTGTCAAACAGTTTTCACTCAACCTAAGAACCGATCTTAAAGGCACCCACGTGCGCGTAACCAATGTTGAACCTGGTTTTTCACTGACGGAGTTTTCCGATGTTCGTTTTAAAGGTGACAAAGCCAAAGCGGATTCTGTGTACAACAATACCACACCGCTGTCAAAAGAAGATATTGCCAATGCCATCTTCTCACTTGCAGAGCTTCCCGAGCACGTCAATGTTAACCGCATTGAGATCATGCCAACGGTTCAAAGCTACGCAGGGCTCAGTGTCGAGCGCAATAACTAAACCTTTTTACATGTAAGGAAAATCCTTACATGTAAAATATAATTTTGAGGAATCAATGAACAATACCGAAAATAATACCAATCCACTTCACGGCGTCACGCTTGAAAAACTTATCACCGAACTGCAAGCGCATTACGGTTGGGAAAAACTCGATGAGATGCTACGCATGAACTGTTTTCATGTCAACCCAAGTATCAATTCATGCCTAAAATTTTTCCGAAAAACCCCTTGGGCACGCACAAAAATCGAAAAACTCTACATTCATTTTCGCACAAGCCAAACGAAATAATCCCATGACTTACGCAAAAGCCTTTGGGATTACCTCCCTTGGCATGATTCTTATGAGCTTTGAATCACCGCTGATTAAGATGACGCATGTCAGTGCTCAGAACTTTACCTTTTACTTTGGTTTGTGCATGTTTGCAAGCCTCAACCTAACCTTATGGCTGAAGCATCAAAACCAGATAATTGCTCTTTATTCAAACCATCTTAAGTCCATCTTTCTAAGCGCATTTTTTATTGGGCTGAGTAACTTTTTGTTCATTCTTGCGGTGAAACATACGAGCGTTGCGAGTGCTGTCTTTATCTTAAGTGCAGGTCCATTGGTCAGCGCGCTCATTGCCTTTCTCTTTTTCAGGCATAAAACACCTCGCCGTACGTTTGGAGCAATCTTTTTTGTTTTTATAGGGCTCGCGATTATTTTGTTTAATGATTTGGGGCTTGGAAATATGGAAGGAAATCTCTACGCTTTTGGCTGTGTTTTAGCGTTTTCATCGCTCTTTTCAGTTTTAGAGCAAGATAAAGAGGTGAATCGTTTGGCATGTTTTGGAACAGGCGCACTCATCGCATCGCTTCTCGCCATGCTGAGCACCCCTATGGTATTACCCGATGGCTACTCTTTGGGGATTATTCTCTTTATGGGAATTGTGTTAACACCATTTTCACGCGCATTTATAGGAATGGGCACGAAAATTTTGCCCTCCGTCGAAGTGGCACTTTTAACGATCATCGAGCCCGTACTCGCACCTTTTTGGGTCTGGATACTGATGGATGAAAAACCACATATCAATACCCTTATCGGGGGCGCCATCATCGTGACAACATTGCTGATTCACTCGATGATGGCTCATAAAGAGGCAAAAAAATTACTTAATGATTCGCAACGTTAAGTTGTCCATAAAGCGCATTGAGATCACCCAAGACCCATGCGTCTACAATTTTTTCATTTTCAAATTTAAAAAAGCAGGCACCTGAATAACGGATACGATTCCCCGTAGGTTCAAATCCAAAAAGTTTTCCAGAGTGTGTTGCGGTATAAACGAGTCTCACGGCGGCTTTATCGCCATCAATCACGATATCTTCAATCACATGGTAAAGATTAGGAAAGGCACTAAAAAGCATCTTTGCATAGTCACAAAAACCATTGATACTATCAACTCGCATACCGAGCGAGCCTCTAAAATTGAGTGAAGGGTCTAAAAATCGTTGTGCTTGGTCGAGTTTTTTCTCGTTCCAAACCACATCGTAGTACTCTTCAATGATCTGTTTTATCTGCTTTGACATCTACTTTTTTTCCTTTTCTGTGCCCTGTTTATTGGGGACTTTTGGCGCTGAAGCACTGGCTCCACTTTCAAACCAACTCTCACTGGCATCGTACTCAAACTCAAACACTTTATCCAAGCCTCGGGCTGCGAGTTCAATGTCAATATTTTGAGGGCTAAGCCCCTTCTTCTTGCAAATTTCGAGAATCTCCTCAATGTCTTCTTCAGGGATTCCGCTGTAACGCATCTCTAAAACTGCTTCGTTGACCGTCATTCTCTCATTCTCATTCATACAATTAGGCTTTTAAATGCCTTCAAATCCGTTTGAAACTTCAAACACCGCTTAGACAATATTGAACAAAATTATAATCATATTTTTTCAAAAAAGAGCTAAAATTCTTGTAAAAGGAGTGCGCATGTTACGACTAATTTTTTCTATAATGCTTTGTTGGCTTCCTTTGGTAGCAGTTGAGCATATTGAACGTTATGAAGTCTTTGTAAAAACGTATGAGCAAAACGGCTCACTTTTACTCATTTCACGCCGTTTTGAACTCAGTGGTGTCACTTTTTACCTTACGACCAACACCCAAACCCTGCAAACCAAAGTCCTCTCCTTGGATGAAGCAAAACTGTTACCATTGGATGAGCGTTTTTACCAAACACCTTTTGCCAAACGTTTAAAGGAAGCGACAGCTTTACATGTAAAAGGGGGAGCGACGCACGCCATGACGCAAACGAAAGATGCTATCTACTTGAGCATGGATCTCTGTCCTTCGAGTAAAAAAGGGTATGAACGTGATTTTATAGAGCAGTTGACGAAATACAATGGTAAAACTCCGATTGCGATTGCGCTCAGTTCTGCATGGAAAGATCATCATGAAAAAGAGTTCATGGAGCTTGTAAATAACCCTCTTTTGCAGATCACATGGGTAAACCACTCGCATACCCATTTTTACGACCCAAAACTTCCGATTCGCGATAATTTTATGGTACATGTAAACACCGATGTGAAGAGTGAGATTTTAGGCGTGGAGAAAAAACTGCTGAATGAGGGCATCACACCCTCTGTCTTTTTTCGCTTTCCCGGTCTCATTGCCAATGAAAATCTCATGCGTGAGCTTCGTGAGACCTATTTTCTGATTCCATTGTCTGCCAATGCATGGATTGCTAAAAATGAGCCGATAAAAACGGGGAGTATCATCTTGATTCACGGCAATAAAAATGAAACGCAAGGGATTGAGATGTTAGAGAAGAAGCTTCCTGAAGTGGTCAAAACCTACCAGTTTCACCCTCTTCAAGAAGCCTTTGTGCCCTAATTTCTATTCGTAGTATTCGCTGTCTTTTTTATCGGTCACAAACATATGCCCTGGCGCATGTGTGATCGCAAAGGGAAGTTTCATACTCGAAATAACATTTTGAGGGGTAACACCGCAGGGCCAAAAGAGGGGAATTTCATCCGCTTTAATTTCGATAGGATCGCCATAATCAGGATGCGCAACATCGTTAATGCCAATCATCTCAGGGTAACCAACTTGTATCGGCGAGCCGTGCATACGAGGAAAATGACTGGTCACGACACACGCATCGGCGACTTTTTCTTTTTTGATCGGGCGCATACTCACGACCATCTCGCCTGAAAAGCCTTCAACGGGTTTAAGTGCGATGTTAGTGCGGTACATGGCGACATTTTTTTGCTGATCGACGTGGCGAAGTGGCATACCATTTTCAATGAGTGCCGTTTCAAACGAAAAACTACACCCAATCAAGAAAAAGACCAAATCAGGCGTATAATACGGTGTAATGTCGGTCACTGTTTGCTCCAAAACACCATCGCGCAAAATGTTGTACTTCGGAATCTCGCTTAAGATGTCCGCACCCGGCGCTAAAATACTTGAGCGATGTCCTTCATGAATCACCTCAAGTACGGGAATTGCTTTAGCATTCTCTTTCGCAAACGCTTCAAAACGTTTGGCGTATTCTTTAGGAAGGGCTACCATATTCATCTGAATGTAGCCAGGGCATTCGCCCGCTGTTGGTCTTGTAAACTCGCCTTTGGCAATTTGAGAGCGTAACTCTTTAGGTGACATGGTGATCCTTTAATCAAAAACTAATCGAATTGTATCAAATTTTTAGATACAATTTTTCCAGACAATTTTTTACATGTAAAGGCTTTCATGCGCAATTTTCATACCATTGAAGAGATCGTTCTTCAGCACTCCACACGTCATATGGATAAAATTCAGGCTCACTTTCCCAATGAACACACCAAAAATGCTGTTCAAGCTTTTTTAAAACTGAATAAAGGTGTTATTTTCATCTACACCGGTTTTTACGTTGCAGGTTTTGCTGAAACCGATGGCCCTTTAGGAGCATACTTTTTAGCAAAAGCGTTTGAAAAATTGGGCTACACCCCTGTGATTGTGACCGATCATTTTTGTGAAGACTACTTTTTTGATATTAAAACCCTCTACATTCCACTTGAGGGGCTAAGCCACCAAGAATACGAGATGCTTTTAGATACCTACAAACCCATAGCGCACCTCTCCATCGAGCGTTGCGGGCAAAACCATGAAGGACTCTACCTGAACTCTCGTGGCGTGGACATCAAAGAGTTTACCGCCCCTGTTGATGAGCTTTTCAAACTGGGCAGTAAAACCGCTCCAAGCTTTGGCATCGGCGATGGTGGCAATGAAGTGGGCATGGGAAGCTTTGAAGCCATACTCAAAGATAAAGAATTTTTCTACGACTACTGCGTCATTCCATGTGACTACCCAATGATCGCTTCGGTCTCCAACTGGGGTGGATACGGCTTTATCGCAGAGCTTGAAAAAGTTTTACATGTAAACGTTTTACCCAGCTTTGAAGAGGTTGAAACCTACCTTGAATTCATCGTCTCCAAAGGCTCGGTTGATGGCATCAAACGCGAATCTGTGATGTCCGTTGATGGTAAAGAGTGGTCGATAGAACCTGAAATACTAAACGCCTTAAAAGCATACGCAACACAAGGATAACCTATGAAAGTCATCTGTTCTCACTGCTTGGCTACCAATAATGTCCCAAAACTCGAAGTCTACAAAAAAGCAAACTGCGGGAAGTGCCAAACTTCCCTGCTTGACCCACACCCCATCGCACTCACCAGTGACACCCTTGAAGCTGTACTCGAAAGCACCGATGTCCCCGTCATCATAGACTTTTGGGCACCATGGTGCGCTCCGTGTAAAGCATTCGCACCGGTTTTTCAACAAGCCGCACGCGCCTACCCGCTTCGTGTTCTGTTTGCCAAAGTCGACACCGAAGCCGAACAATTTTTAGCCTCACGCTTTAAAATTCGCTCCATTCCTACACTGATTGTTTTTAAAGATGGAGAAGAAGTTGAACGTGTTTCAGGTGCGTTGAGTGATGAAGATTTGGATCGTTTTGTGGAGAGGTTTTTGTAATTCATGGCAAATTCTGAAAGCATCAAAAAATACCTTATTGAAGGGCACAAATCTTATTTAGATAACGACGATAATAATGGCACTATCTTAATGCTTTCAGGTGCATGGGGTTCAGGTAAAACCCACTTTTGGAAAAATATCATTGAAAAAGATTTAATTCCAAAAATCAAAGAAAAAGAGAAAAGCTATATTTTTGTTAGTCTTTATGGCAAGGATTCCATAGAAGAACTTCAAAATGAGATTTTACAAAAATCATACAGTTTCGTGCATCATCAAAATACGGATGTTATCAGTCAAACCTATTCTGTTTTTACAAAAATCACAAGCCTTATGCCTAAAATAACCGCATTTGGCGTAGGAATTGACGCAACTAACACGGCTAAACAAATAGAAGAATTAAACAACAATGAAAAACTCAAAAAAGGTACTAATACACTTCTTAACGGTGGTATTATCTGCTTTGATGACTTTGAGCGAAAATCTTCTAAAATAGACCTCAATGATCTTTTTGGTTTCATCACCAATCTCACTGAGAACTTCCAAACCAAAACCATCATCATTCTAAACCAAGAGTTTTTTCAAGACCATGATACAAAAGTTTTTAACACTGTTAAAGAAAAAAGTGTCAATAAATTTATACTCTATAACCCAACCATTGAAGAACTTTTTGAAGTCATTTACAAAGATGATAAATATAAACTATTAGACTCATATAAAGCTAAAATAGTAGAAGCCATTCAACTAAGTGAAGAAAAAAATGCACGCATTTATATTCAAGTGCTCAATAACTGTTTAGAATATATCGAAAAAATAAAAGATGTGAATGAAAGAGTAATTTATCTTTTAACATTTACTACTATCATTTTTGTAAAATACAATCTTCTTATTCGCCTATCTGAAACAAATTTTCCTCACTCATATTATTCTGATCCAAGAACATATATATTTCCTGATTTTTATACAGAACTTCCAGAAGTTATTCTCCAATCTTTATTATCTTTTGAAAAAGATTTTCTAACACAACAAGCTTTTTTACATGGGCTAAAAAAACAAGTTGAAAATAGATATTCTTCATCTGATAAAACTATGCCAACAGAAGCTCTAGATCATCATTTTGCATATATTCAACTTAACCAAAATATGTTATACATAATGTACAAATATTTTATGCATAAAGAATGTTTTTCTCCTTATGATATAGATATTGTCAATAAAATTTGTTATTTTGTAGAAAGTGGTATTTTATTCGAAGACTAAATCTTTCATTCTGAAATATTTTCAACCTCTCTTTGCTCACTTTGCTACCATACCCTCATAAATCAACATTGAGGTGCATCATGGTTCTTGGTAAATGCCCTTATTGCGGAGGCGCAGTAGTGTCGCAAAGCTGACCATTCAAGGACAAAAGGTCAATTTATACAGTTGTGAGCATGCAAAAAAAGAGCGTGATATCAACGATGATTATGTTTTTAGTAGCGATGCAACCTGTCGATTTTGAGCCTACTCGAACACATTTTTGCGCTGGAATAAACGAAGCCTCAGTGAATATTTTAAATACGTCATCCTTGCCCCCCCAATACGGTGTGAGTATATTGTGGGATACGGAAGTGGCTTAATCTTTACATGTAAAGAGCTTTCAGAGGTATCTAAAAGGAAGGTACATCGGAATCGCGCAGTTTTTGGATGATAGAAGAGATATCGCTAAAAAATCCGTTTTAAACTATTGACGACCCCTGAGAGGATGATGAGAACAAGCCCTACAAAATAGATGGGGAGGATAGGTTCATCAAAGAAGGCTATTAAAAATCCAGCCGATAAAATAGGTGTTATAAAAATAAAAGGAGCAACAAAAGAAGCATCGGCATTTTGCAATGCTTTAATCCAAAACAGATACGAAATTCCATTGAGAAGAACACCATTGATGACAATAAACAACCACTCTTTCGCTGTTGGAAAAACAAAAGATGAGAAAGTTTCCATCGAAATAAAGGCGTAGATAATAGCAGTAAAAAAATAGATGGTAACGGCATTGGTTAAATTAATGGTCACTTTTTTACTCAACACTGAAAACAACGCAAAAGAGAAGGATCCTAAAAGCACCACCAAAATAACATCAATATGACTCAAATCAATCTTTGTAAAATCCCCTTTGGTAATGACCAAAGAGACCCCTAAAAAACCCACGATAAGTGAAATAATTTTAGGAAGAGTTAAACGCTCTTTCAAAAGAACAAGGGAGAGCAGAACAATAAAAATTGGCCATGTATATTGTATTACCAAGACTTCCAATCCATTTGATCTGTTGTATCCAAAATAAAGGAGTAAATAGTAAAAAAAGTCTAAAAATCCAAGCAGAAACACGAACAGATACACTTTTTTTGAATATTTGAAAAGTTCACTTGTTTTGTGATTGAAAAGGGAGATGAGGAAGAGCGATATGAACGAAACAATACTGGAATAAAAAAGGTATTGATGATGGTCTAATCGTAGTTGAGAAAATTTGGCAAACATCGGTATCAATGCCCATAAAACAATACATAATCCTACATAAAAGATTCCCTGCATATTTTTTGAAAAGACCTTCATTGTTCTACCCTTATAGAGAAAAAGCTCACATTATATCACCTAATAGAGAGATATCAAAATCTTTCATTTTGAAATATTTTAAGCTCCTAATTGGCTATTTTGCTACGATAACCACATCAATTTAAGGCGAGGTGTGTGATGGTTCTTGGCAAATGTCCTTACTGCGGTGGTGCAGTGGTGTCTCAAAAGCTGACCATTCAAGGTCAAAAAGTCAATCTTTACAGTTGTGAGCATGCCCATAAAGAGCGTGACATCAATGATGATTATGTCTTTAGTGCCACCTCTACTTGTCGGTTTCGAGTCTACTCTAACACCTTTTTGCGCTGGAATAAACGAAGCCTCAGTGAATACGAAATGAAACAACTGTTAAAAGAGGGACAAATTGCGGTGCGTTTGCACGGACGAAAAGGGACAGGTGAATATTTTAAATACGTCATTCCCGATCCCGAATACGGTGTGAGTATTTTGTGGGATACAGAAGTGGCTTAGTCTTTACATGTAAAGCGTTTAGAGATTGATCTGAGGAGACGGCATATCGATAAAATAGCCTTGTGAGTAGTCAATGCCGAGTTGTTTAACCGTTGAGAGAACTGTACTGGAGTGAACAAACTCAGCAACCGTTTTAATGCCCATTTTTTTGGAAAATGCGACGATGGTTTCAACGACAATTTGTGCATTTTTATCTTTATCAATATCTTTAATCAAACTTCCATCGATCTTTATAAAATCGGGATTGAGCTTGATGATATACGAAAAATTGGAAAAGCCACTTCCAAAATCATCGATCGCGACTTTTGCACCGTAACGTTTAATCTCGTTGAAAAAGTGCATGACTTTTTCAAAGTCGTTGACCCGCTCTGATTCTAAAAGCTCAAATGTAACGCGATGCCCCATATCAGAATCACGCAGTTTTCGGATGATAAAGTCGTAAATCTCTTCGTTGATGATATCTTCAAACGAGAGGTTGATGCTAAAATCAAAGGGGTGTGTTTCAAACACTTTGAAACTTTTGTCGATGATTGTCATCGTTATTTTATCGTAGACTTTAATCATTTTAGCGATGGGAATAAAATTGTGTGGAGAGTGAATAATACCCTCCTCATCAACCAAACGTGAAAGTGCTTCAAACTTGACAATTTCATCGGTTTTATTGTCAATGATAGGTTGAAAATAAGGCACAATCCCAGAGTAATCCACAATGGCTTTACGCACTTTGGTGGCATATTTGAGGTTGCTTTCATACTCTTGCGAGAAGTTCATCGTATCTTCATAGATCCAAAATTTAAGCTGTTCTTTTTTAGCATATTTGAGTGCCATACTGACTTTGGAAAAGATGTCACTGTGTGAAAAACTGGCACTGGAGGAGAGCGTACAATCGACATAAATTTCCGTTTGGGCATACGCATATTTAAGATGGGTCAACTGTTTTGAAAGATGGGCGAGGTAATTTTTTAGAAGGTAAAAGCTCATGCGTTCATGCAGTAAAATGGCAAATTCATCTCCTGCCATACGGTACACACTCACATTTTGAAGCTCCGTTTGAAGACTTTTTGAAAAAGACTCTAAAATAAAATCCCCGACCACAAAACCGTAAAAATCATTGAGCAGTTTAAAGTTATCGATATTTGCAATAATCAGCGTAAAATCGCTAATCTCTTCGAGGTCTTGGCGGAGTTGATAAAGGTTGGGAAGGCGTGTAAGAGGGTCGGTATAAAACTGCTCTACAAGATTTTTTCGCACAGAGCGAAGCTCTTTGGAAAGGTGTTTGATCTTCTCATTTTGTTCGTGCTCATTTTCGCTACTTCTCATGTAAAGCCCTTATATCAAATGATTTAACACTATGATGTAATTATTGTATCCAAAGATTGATAAATTTTGAAATGACGTTAGGCTTAGGTCTCATTGAGCCTGCTTTTGCTACAATCTAATAAAGATTAACACAGGAGCAGCTTATGTTTGGAGTCAAAAAAACTATCTTTATGTGCAGTGCACTACTGGCACTTAGTACGTATGGTATAAGCAAACCCCAAGAAATTGAAATACCCAGAACGGCGTATAAAGATATCTACAAGTACTATGTTTTAGAAGAAGGGAAGCAGGCAACACTCAATTATATTACCCTAAGACGTCAGAGTTTTGACACGATTGTTTATATCAAAGCAGAAGTGAATTGTCCTTCACGTTACATTAGGCAACTTGGCAGTAGCACGAGGAGCGCAAAAGAGATTCGTGCCACGGCTCCAACACAATGGATTCTACCTACAATTGGAACTGCTGAGTGGGATATTGTTGCTTATTCGTGCCGTTAACTGAGCAACTGGTCCAAAAGCGGTTTCATCTCTTTAAAATCGCTCCGTTTGCTAAATGCATCCATCAACTGAAGTTTAAGTGCGCTCACTTGCGTATCAAAAAAATCAGACGAATCGATAGAACTAGCAAGACTCAGCCCATTCACTCCTAGTAAATTCATCGCTTCCCACACTTCTGGGGAGCTGAGCGCTTTTGTTGAATCATCTTTAACAAGCTTTGTTAGCCATGTGTTATCCTCTTTATTTGCACCTGTTGAGTCATAATGCAATAAAAAGTCTTCAAAACTACCTTTATCCCCTTTTAACGAGTTGTAAAGTCCGTAACTTATCCCCGCATATGGGTCGATTTGAAATAGTCTGCTGTCCATGGCTAACTCCTTTTACATGTAAAGATATAAGCAAAAAACATACCTTATTTTGAAAGTGTTTCATCCAAAAATTCGACCAATCTTCGCCATGATTTTTTATCCGCATCTTCTCTGTAACGATCGCTGCCAAAGACACTAAAGGCATGAGGTGCACCACTGTACGTGATCATTTCATGCTTGATGCCTGTTTTTTCAAGCTCTTTTGCCAATCCTACTAATTCATCCAAACTGACACTCTCATCGGCTGATCCGTGCAAAACCAACACAAAGCCTTTTGTTCGTTTGTAATCCTCACCAAGAGGTGTGGCAAGCCCACCATGAAAGACGGCAAACCCTTTGAGGGGTGTTCCCATACGTGCCATTTCTAAAAGGGCTGCCCCACCGAAGCAGTATCCAATTCCTATGGCATTTCCAACGTTGGCACCCTCTTTTTTGGCAGCTTGGTAACTCGCATCTAAAAGCCTTCTCATCTTCGCTCTGTCATTGTAAAGTGCATTTGTCAGTGCTTTTTTCTCATCAATCGTTGTGGGTCTGACCCCTTGACCAAAAAGGTCTATTGCAAACGCACCATACCCTAGATCATTGAGCATTTTTGCGCGTGTTATCTCATACTCATTGAGTCCATCCCAGTCGTGAATAATAAAAACTAACGGCGCCTCATCAGAAGGTGTGGTATAGTAACCTTCGTACGCTTTGCCATCGACCATATAGGTGACAAAACCCTCTTTGGCAAACGTCAGTGTTGCACAGATTAAAACCATTAAAAGTACTACAATTTTTTTCATTTTCCCTCCTTGTAAATTTAATACATTCTATTCTAAATCAGCTTACTTCAACCCTTACATAGCTGTTGTAATTAACGCTTATTTTTAAGTTTGTAACATCTTTGTAACACTTCTTGCCTACGATTATGCTATCAAAAACTTATCTGGAGGCTTTCGTGAAATCTCTTAAAACACTCTGTGTCTCACTCTCATTGGTTGCTTCAAGCTTATGTGCAGGAAGCGTGGTTGAATTTATAGGAATGGACGCACCCGATACGCCTGAAAAGATGGCAAAAACGTACTCAGAAGCGAAAGTCGTCATCCATACACCCAGTGGTGGAAAAATCGAAAGGGCACTCTCGTATGAAACACTGTTTGGCGTCAAAGATAAAGTCGGAACCAATAAAAACCCTGCGGGACAACTCTACTCCGTATCCATGAAACCGCTGATGGATCCTTTTGGAAAACCCCTTATCGCTGAGACACCGGATAGTAACTCCCTTTTAAATGTCAATGGCTCGCTCTACCTTGTCACCCACTATGAGTACGACTGGATTTTAAGCGATGGCTCTTCCGCTGAGAAAACCGATACATGGTATGAAAGAGCTCCGATGAGCATGACACTCACCTCTATTAAACAAGATACAAAAAATGGCAAGCTTAAAGCCGTCGATCAGTATCCGATTGATTTTTCCAAAGTGGGCGGCATTTGGATTCCCTGTGCAGGGTCGCAAACGCCTTGGAATACCCACTTAGGAGGCGAGGAAGATTATGATCTTTACTTCACCGCTGCGAGTGGCAAAGAGTATAAAAAGGCGCAAAAAGGGCTTAAAGCCATGAGCGATCTCTACTTTGAAGGCAAGCAGCAAGCCAAAGCCTATGACTATGGGTACATTACCGAAGTTGCGGTGAAAGACAATGGCAAGACCACGGTCACCAAACACTATGCGATGGGACATGGCACATGGGAAATGGCAAAAGTTATGAGCGATGAAAAAACAGCGTTTTTTGGCGATGATGGTGCACAAGTGGGACTTTACATGTACGTAGGTGACAAAGCCAAAGATTTGGATAACGGCACATTGTATGCTGCTATATGGTCACAAACGAATGAAGATGGCGCCAAGGATGGCGGACAAGCAAAACTCAGTTGGATCAAACTAGGGCATGCAAGCTCGGAAGAGGTTGCTCAATGGAAAGAGAAACTGAGCTTCAATGATATCTTTGAAGCGTACGCTCCTGCTGAGTTTGACCCCAAAAAACATGAAGGCTTTAAGGCAGTCAAAGCGGGACACTCTGAGATCGAGTACCTTAAACTCAAACCCAATATGGAACGTGCAGCAGCCTTTTTAGAGACACGTCGATATGCCGCTTATTTAGGCGCTACGACAGAGTTTAACAAAATGGAAGGTGTCGCGTTTAATAAAGAAGATAAAAAACTCTACATCGCCATGTCGTATATCGAAAAAGGAATGGCGAAAGATACAAGTTTTGCGAAAGATGACATCAAAGTCGCTAAAAATCGCTGTGGTGGAACCTACGAAGTAAGCCTCGCTTCCAATATAAACGATAGTAAAGGTGAGCTGATCTCAAGTGATTTTGTACCTGTAAGCATGTCTGTTCCATCTACTCTTTTAGGTGAGGAGATCGCCACGGATGCCCTTGGAAATACCTGTGCGGTTGATAAAATCGCCAATACAGACAACCTCTTTTATTCCTCACGCGCACGGACACTCTTCATCGGTGAAGACAGCGGAGGACATGTCAACAATTACGTTTGGGCGTATAATATTGATACGAAAAAACTCTCTCGTATTCTCTCCACGCCAGCAGGTGCGGAGTCCACAGGGCTTCAAGTGGTTGAAAACATGAACGGCTTTGCGTACATCATGAGCAATGCACAACATCAAGGTGATTTTATCAAAACGATGGATAAAACATTGCAAAGTAAAGTGGCTCCAAAAATTGACATTTTCCAAGCACCCATTGGTTATATCTATGGCATCCCTGGACTTTAATCGTCTCTTTTTCATCCTCTGCCTGGGCTCTGTTGTGAGCTTTGGCGGGGCATTGAAAGGTGAGTTTATCAGTCGAACCACGTTTGCAAATCCGTATGCGAACATTCCCGCACAGTGCTACATTGAAACGAGTGGAGGAACGCAAAATGCCTGCATGTTCTGCCATACTAACGCACCTGCTCGCGCACGCCTTGGCAATAACAACCCCCAAGCAGGGCTTTCAAGCATTACGGGAAATCTGCAAACCACCTACAGTTTTGCCCCTGCCACCCAGCAAACCAAATCGCCGAGTATCAATCCTTGGGAAAATACCCTCTTTCCTGAAAAATTGGAAGTAGCATACCAACAAAGTTCTAACCGATTTGACGAGCACACCATGCTTGGCTATTTAGAGGAAGATAATTGGAGCGAAGCGTATGCCAAACGCGGTGGAAAAATGGGCTGGGAAAATGGAGACGATGACACAGCGTGGCGGCTTTTTCCTGATCTAAGTCCTTCGGATCTTCCTGCCAAAGAGGATGGGTTTGTACGAACCAAAGCTAAAACACGCGCTTTGTTTGCCAATATGACCGGTTGGCGCGCCATCAACTTTATGCCCTATGGCATCTTTACACCGATGAGCGGGAGCGTCTCTGGCATTTACATTCGTTTGCCAAAAATTTTTATGCAAGATGAAAAAGGGGCATGGAGTGAAGTCATTTATGCTCAAAATCTTGACCTTTTAGAGCGAGCCATTACCGACAGACTTGAACAAAATGACCCTAAAACTTACTTTGGAATGGCGAAAGAGATCACTGTTCATCGTGGACTTTACCCATTGTACACCGAGTTTGCTCATCCTTTGCATTATGTCGATCTTCGCAAAAATGGCACACGCGCTACGAGGGTGAAAGAGATACGCTATATGGTTAAAACCCGTATGTATTACCCAGGCGAAGCAGCGGAAAAAGAGGAAAATGCACCGCTTTATCTGAATGAAAAACAAGGGTGGATTAACAATGGAGCTGGATGGATACTGGCGGGTTTCATCGAAGATGCCAAGGGTCATTTGCGAGCACAAAAGGGTGAAGAGTTGATGCAATGCATGGGATGCCATAGCGATAACTACGGGTTTGAGCCCTCCTCTTTCACGTCTGGAAGCAGCAATACGATTGATTCGACGTGGGCATTTCCTCGTAAATTTCCCGAAAAGCTGGGCTGGGCAGAGATGGATTATCTTGCCTACACCATCAAAGAAGGTAAAGCAACTTCGGGTAGAGGTGACCCACTCAATCGTCAAACTCAGCAAGGCGAATTTGGCTATTTTTTGAAGCATGTGGTAGGAGCGAATCTGTACGGCGTCATGCCTGCGAGTATGGAAGCATTTTTGATGGAGACCATCACCAAAGAGCACGGTTATAGCGATGATTGGTACACGTTAGATTTGTCAAATCCTAGCGCGCTAGTAGATCAACAACGTTTACATGTAAAGCTGATGAATCAATTTGTGAACCGCAAAGCATATCTGACCCAAGAGGGTTTTATTCACCCACGCTTGCTTTATCCTACCGAAATAGAGGCTTTAAAGGGTGCTATTGGGTATCGAAAAGTCGTTGCGACACAGCGCTTCACGTTGGGAAAAGATGTGTTTGCAAAGACACCTTTTACCTACCGTTACTTTAGAGTTGGCAAAGAGACGTACACACATCTTGATGGTACACCGTACCACATAGGTGAAATCATCACCGATCGTCCCATCGAAAAGGAAGCAACACTGACCGAGGGTGCGGGCATCGTAGAAACATTGATCGATGAAAAAGATGAACTGTATGATGGCGAATATCTACCACTTTTAAACTATCCTTTGGTTTATGAGAAGGCTTACAAATAATTTGATTTTATAACCTTTACGGGCTATAATCAAACATAACACCATTTTAAAAGGAGTCATGATGGCAAAAAAAATTCTGTTTATCGTCGGAGACTATGTAGAAGATTACGAAGTAATGGTGCCTTTTCAAGCGTTAGCGGCCGTTGGACACAGTGTTATAGCTGTTTGCCCGAACAAAAAAGCGGGTGAATTTATCCGTACGGCGATTCATGATTTTGAGGGAGACCAGACCTACAGTGAAAAACCAGGTCACAATTTTACACTTAATGGCACATTTGATGCCATCAAAGCCGAAGAGTTTGATGCACTCGTAGTACCGGGAGGTCGCGCTCCTGAATACCTAAGACTCAATGAAAAAGTGCTAGAGATGGTACGCCATTTTGCCAAAGCCAACAAACCCATCGCAGCGATTTGTCATGGTGCACAACTCTTAGCAGCCGCCGACGTTTTGGGAGGGAAAAGCTGCTCAGCCTACCCAGCATGTGCTCCCGAAGTCACTAAAGCGGGCGGAACCTATGCTGCTATCGAAGTGACTGAAGCAACTGTTGATGGCAATCTTGTCACTGCGCCTGCATGGCCTGCACATCCACAGTGGATCGCCAAATTCCTCGTCGTTTTGGGAACTAAAATTACACTTTAAATCTTTACATGTAAAAGAGGGAAACAAACTACATTTCCCTCTTTTTTCATTACACTATTTTTTCTCTTTACGCTGTTTTTCCCACTCATCCCATGATTCAGGTCTCGTGTCATTGTGCTTAAAGAGCGTCTCGCCTAAGTCTTTATGTCCAACAAACTTATGGCAACTGGTACACTGCATTGCCTCTTTCGTCTCTTGAAATGCTATGTATTTAAGGTGCATCTTACTTGAAGATTCCTCTTTGAATGCTTCTTGATTGGCTTTATCCAAAAGAGTGCTGTGACATGCTAAACAGGAGCTATCGTAGGTGTAATTTTTACGGGCATGCTCGCGATTGGCTAACCAATCTTTTTTACTCGCATCGCCTGTCAGTGTTGTCCACCCCTCTGCAATGCCATTTTTAGCCTTCACCCCTAAATAAGCAACGAGAGAACTATGTGGCAAGTGACACTCCGTACATGTGGCTTGTACCCCTTTTGGATTGGCATTGCCATGAATGGGGTCTTGTAAATGCGTTTGAGCTATCAAGCCATCCCATGAATGGCATGCACCACAGAATGGTGCATCGCCTGTTGCCTTCACCACTTTTATTCCACCCCATACAAAAACCAATGTGACACAAAAACTCACCAATGCGGTTATGATAATAATCTTTTTCATCTGCCCCTCCTTACTTAACGATCAGCTGTTTCATGGTTTTTTGACCATGACACTGGACACAAAGATTTTGTGACGGCTGATGCGATTTGTGGCAAAGATCACAATCAATATTGGTGAAGTGCGGTGAAGCATGAATGTTGTTGTTATGCCCTAAATGCCCTGTCCGCTCTTGCAGTTTCTCATAATTTTCATGGCATTTAAAACAAGTCGCCTTCATCGCACTGGAATAATCTTCCGCTTTTTCTTCACTGTGGCACTCTTTACATGTAAGCCCTAATTTTTGATGCACCCCTTCTATCGGATAGTTCTTTGCCGAATATTTATCATTTAAATTCGGTGTAGCACTTAAGGATCCGCTCTCATTGGCTGCCATTGCTACTGTGTAAAAACCGCCTAAAAGAACCATGCTGATGAGGAGTTGTTTCCATAGCTGTTTCATCATTAGCTCCTTACCATTTTTTGATAACGCTCAGCAATGGCAAAACCCGCACGGCGTCCAAAGACAATACAATCCACAACAGAGTTTGACCCCAGTCTGTTATAGCCATGCCTTCCACCTGTCACTTCACCACAGGCAAATAATCCCTCAATGAGCTTTCCAGATTTATTGAATACTTCGCAATTAACGGTCGTATGAACACCTCCCATACAGTGATGAATCTTAGGCCCTGGTCGTGCTGCAAAAAAAGGTGGTTGCTCAATCGTAATCGTGGCTCCTTTGTACTTGGAAAATGTACGGTTAAAGTCAGGGTCTTTCCCTGCTTTTACATAAGAATTGTATTTTTTAAGCTCCTCTAAAAAAGGCTCTTTATTGATGTTAAATTTAGCAATCATCTCATCCAATGTCTCAAATTGATAGACGGCACCTGCTTCAATGCCACGTTGCAATTCATCGATCTCAACTGTTTTTGCACCATTAACATCCATAAACAGAATCGGATGGTTTTTACCGCCCTCATTCATTGCAAAAATAGCGTCCGAACTGATTTTACGATCGGCGATTTCATTGACAAACCGACGTCCTGTTTTGGGGTTAATCATCATGCCAAAACTGTATCCACTCGTGATCGTACGAAAGGCAAAGCCAAAGCTATCTTCATCCGCAGAAGTGACGTGCATAATTTGAATGTATTGCATATCAATCAAATCCACATCGTCTTTGATGAGTTTTTGAATGGTATAGCCTGTTGCACCGTAATGGTTGGTGGTTGGCATATTGGGTGTAAGGGAAGGATCAAAAATCTGTCTTACTTTTGGGTCAGCCGCCCAACCACCTGTCGCTAAAACAACGCCAGCATTGGCACGGTAATACTTGACTTTTCCGGTTTTGTTGTCATTTTCATCAAAAGCACGATCAAATTTAAACTCATACTTTTCACGTACTTTCATACCAATGACAATACCTTTGTCGTTGTACACCAACTCATCCATAATAATCCGTGTGCGTTGTTGCCCACCACGTTTGATGATCTGCTCTTGCAGAGGCATCGTGATGTACGAACCAACACCCACAGAATGGTTACGAGGAGCGCTATGTCCTCCGCTTCGACTAAAAAGCTTCCATTTGACCCCATTATCCACAAGCCAGTTAAACGCATCTAAACCTTCATACGCCATGATGCGTACCATCTCTGGATTATTTAAGTTATGCCCACTTTTGAGCGTATCTTTGATGTGCATTTCAGGATCATCCACCACACCATTTTCTTTTTGAATCGATGTTCGAGACATCGCGTAAGAGCCACCACTGATGGAAGAGTTCCCGCCCATGTACTGCATTTTGTCGATCATCAGTACATTTTTAAGCCCTTTATCCATCATCGAAAGCATCGCAGCGGTGCCCGCATACCCACTACCAACGACAATGGCATCGTACTCTTCATCCCATTTAGGAACATCTTTTTCCAACATTTTTGCTTGCACATCCAATGTAGAAAAAAGTGCCATACCCCCACCAAGTAATACAAGTTTTTGCATCGCTTTTCTTCGTTGTATGTCTAACATGTTAGACCTCCTCTTTGTATAAGAACGTAATGCGTTCCAAACCAAAGATTAGGACAATTCAAACCAAAAGAGTGAACAAAAAGTGCTTATCGAGAGAAAAAAGCAGAGAAAGAGAAGGATTTTACGAGGTAATAAAAATGAAAAAATCACTGCTCTGCGCGAAGTCTTCAAGATAGCTTTGGCGCGAAGTATGGTGAAATTGTAAGATCGGCAGGATGGTTGCCTCATACGTATTGGCTTTATAAAAGGTGGTGTAAATTTTTTGAATAAATTCATCCAAGTCATTTTTAGAAGGATCAAAATGTACCTTAGCATACTTGCCTGCTTCAAACCCTTTGATGGGGAAATTTTTCTTTGTTTGAGGTTGTGTTTCATCTAAAATCACCCCAAAAGCATAAGGCATAACACTGTCAACTTCTGCAAGGCTTAGTTTGGGATCATTCATATAAATCCCCACTAAAGGGAACTCGTTTTTGGCCAAATCGCGACAATTTTCAAACAAATCTTCCACATTAGAAAGCGCTTTGTCACTCATCGTGTTATATATGTGAAGCATTTTCATGGAAGAGAGCTCAACAAGCTCATATTCATGACGTTCAAACACCAATGAAGTGTGCATATCGGTAATGTGATGATCTCTAAAATCGCTAGGAGAGAGCGCATACGCTTTCTCAAATGCTCTAATATAAGACTGGTTGTAGCTAAAGCCACACCGTGTCGCAATAGCAGAGATTTTATCTTCGGAGTATTTGAGTAAAAAAGCACTTTTTTCCATGCGCAAGCGTCTTAAATAAGAAGCAATATTTTCACCACAGTAGGTTTTAAAAATTCGTTGCAAATGATATTTTGAATAGCCACACACGTGAGCAAGTTTGTTAATATCCAAACGTTCATCGTCCACATTCTTTTCAATGAACAAAAGTAATTTTTCAATATGAGCATTAAATGCGACATCCCCGCAAGTTTTTTGCTCATCGCCTACCGACTGCATTTCTGTAGTATCTTGTAAATAAAGTAAAAATCCACTGTTTTCTTTTTCATGTGAACCAAAGGGAGCAGAGGTGAGTAAAAGCTGCTCAGCCCCATTTTCAGTATGGCCAATATTAAGGTATTTTGCTTGCATGCTCTCTTGTGTTTGTGCAATAAGAAGACGTATTTCTGTTTTAACAGAGCTCTCAAATATGACTAAATTTTCTAAAATATCATGAAAATTATGCTCTTCTATAGGCACTTGAAGATTCAAAAGTTTCATAAACGTATGGTTACAAAAGACAATTTTTGCATGTGAATCGCAAATCAAAAGTCCTCTACTCGTATGATTTTGCATAAAATCATGAAAATAGTTTTTCTGTTTGCTAAGCTCATTTTCAACTTTACGGTTTTTAGAGAGCCAAAAGAGGTTAAGGAAAATATACAAAGCGATGCTTCCTCCATAAATAAAAAGATTCATAAACAGTTGTATATTAAGACGTTCACTGTAAATTGCTTGATTCTTTTCGAAAATGAGGTTCCAATTAGTTCTTGGAATTTTTAGAACCAAAAAATCACTGCTCATGGTTTCTACATGTAAAAAGTTAGGGACATCTTTATGGTGGTTAGAACTGGCAAGTACGATGCCATTTTCATCGACCAAGTAGAGTGCTTTATCGTATAAAAGATCGTAACTGGAAATGTACTGCTGAATGACCTCAAAAAGATGCCCACCGCACACAACGCCCTCACCCTTAAAAATATGAACCGGCGTGCAAACTGAAACCGTAGGCTGATTAACGCGCAAGCTCACATACGGTCGTGTCACATTGGTTTTTTGCATCTTCAGTGTATCACGGTACCACTCGCGAATACGAGGATCGTACCCCGTTGGCACCATCGTGTATTTATCTTCAGAAGTGATGAATGCGCCATCATCGATGCCGATCACAAGATAGGGAAAAAGACTCGTCTCTTTGATCTGCTCTAACGCAAAACGTAACTCATCTTTGGTAGAAATAGGAGATTTTTCTAAAAAATATTTTACTTTTTCAATGTGAGTAAAGCGCTCATCCAACCAATCGGTCAATTTTCCACTAACACGCATCAAAATACTGTTTTCGTACGAATGGATGGTCTCTTTAAGGAGTCGGTAATTGAGTGTATGATTGACCAGTAAAAAGACAACAAATAGAAGCGATAAAAAACCGATGATTTTTAGTTCGCGTTTATCGAAATGGTGTTGATTTTGCATTGACCTTCACCTACTCATTTCTAATCTCTCTGATGAGCTTTATTATAGTCTTATTCACTTTTTTCAAGCTAAGAAGCGCTCTTTTTCATATAAAAGAGCATTTTTTGTTTATTGATTTAGCGAAAAAAGCGCTTTTCTATGCTTTACATGTAAACGGAACACTCATGCAGGTAAGCCCAGCTTCGGCTTTAACGAACTCGCTGATATTTACGGTTTCGACGCTGTAACCTAGTGATTTGACAAGCGTTATACTCTCAGGAAAAGCTTCATTCATGCAGAGGATTTCACCTATTTGCAATACATTTGCGCCAAAAGGCTCATTTTCGGGTACTTCGACTTTTGTAAAGCCATGAAAGGCATCGGCATCCACCCAATCAGAATTGATCAAAACCGTTTTTTCATCGAGTGCAGTAACCCCTGTTTTAAGGTGTAAACAGCCTATTACTTGAACCGAAACCACCTCGTAGCTAAAAGGGTTAATGATCGCTTCAAGTGCTTGAATTCCCTCACGATTGGTGCGGGCTGACTCACCCACAAAGATTTTTTTACCGACTTTTAACACATCGCCGCCTTCAATTTTTGCAGGCAGATGAATAGGCACTACGTGACGATACTTGGAAAAAACTTTTTCCATAAATGCACTCTCTGCTCTTCGAGATTCCACACCCATCGAAGTCAGAACCGCTACCTCATCAAAAACAATGATCGGATCTTCCACAAAGACACTATCGGGACAAGCTAAATTTTCATCTAAAACAATCACCTTAGCACCGCATCGCTCTAGCATAGCGCAATACTTTTTGTGCTGTACATTGGCTTTTTCAATGTCTATCGTTTCACTTTCTACAAACGTAAGCTCACACTCTTGCAACAAGGGTGAAGGCACATGGGTTATCGCTACAATCATTTAAAATCCTTAAGGCAACGCTCAATTAAAAAAACTCTAATGAATCTTCTTCATCCACGAGAGGTGTCAGCATCATTTCAAACTGGATAATGCTTGAGAAAAGCGAAGCATCCAAGTAATGAATATCCACCGTTGTTTTCTCTTTTAAAACCGCATTGGTCCAACCGATCAAATCCTCAACAATCGCATTTAAAATGACTAATATTTTCTTTTTATTGTCATGATTTGGCAAGGAATCAAGATGCTCATTGAGCAACAAAGAGAGCTTTGATAGACTGTACCCCAGATCGCGAAACTCACTGTTTTTTTCCAAAACCGTTGCGTACGAATCAAGACGTTCTTTGACACCTAAAAAATAAGCTTTGTTGTACTCAAGATTGTAGTCCTGTACCACGTCTGCTAGTTCATCACAGCTCTCTAAAATATCTTGGATATCGAGTTCATCAATGCTACCTTCTGCGCAAAAAGCAACGGCACTGATTTTGACATCGTCTTTGTAATGCATCTTTGCCATATCTTCGGATATAGCGGGTGAGTCATAAATAAAAAACTCCTCTTTGCTCTCATTCTCTTTTGAAAACGACTCGTAGACAAACTGCTCGATCACCTCTAAATTCTTTCCAAAACGATCTTCGACTTCGATATGTTTTTGGTTCCATTCGCGACACAACACAAAGTAAAGGGTATAAAACTCTTTGAGATTTGAAATAGGAATCTCTTTGATCTTATGCTTTTGTGCCGCTTCTTGAATATAGGCGTAAGCTCGTTTAATATCAGAATAGATGTAAATGGTGAGTTTGGCAACGGCTAGATTATGGACTTTTGCCACATCCGGATCAGCCAAATAGCGAGCAAGCCTTGAATCTTCAATAATCAATCGCTCAAACGGCAAAACAACCTGATCTACCAACGCTTCAAGCTTCTTAATGCTAATTCCCATACTTGGCCTTTTACATGTAAATTAAGCGCAAATTGTAGCATAGTTTGCCAAACGCTCAAACGCTTTTTTAAATCTTACATGTAAAAGAGAGTTCGCATGTTTTTAAGTAAAATTGAAGTAGGATAATCTTGACTCATCTTAAAGGAGTTATGATGAAACAGCAACCTCTTTCACACCACGAATGTGAACGCATTCATGCCTATTGGCGTGCGGCTAATTATCTTTCCGTTGGTCAAATTTACCTGCTTGACAACCCTCTTTTGAAAAAACCTTTGCATTTAAACCATATTAAACCTCGCCTTTTAGGGCATTGGGGAACTACTCCAGGGCTTAATTTTATCTATGCCCATATGAACCGTGTCATCAAAAAAGAGAATCTTAACATGCTTTTTATGGCAGGCCCTGGACATGGCGGTCCTGCGGTGGTTGCCAACACCTATTTGGAAGGAGTCTATAGCGAAGTCTATCCTGATATTTCACAAGATGAAAAAGGATTGCAAAAACTCTTCAAACAGTTTTCCTTTCCGGGGGGCATTCCAAGCCACGTGGCACCCCAAACGCCTGGTTCCATTCACGAAGGTGGCGAACTGGGTTATGTCGTATCCCATGCTTTTGGTGCGGTCTTTGACAATCCAGACCTGATTGCTTGTTGTGTCGTGGGTGATGGTGAAGCCGAAACAGGCCCCCTTGCTACGGCATGGCACTCCAATAAATTTTTAGACCCTAAACGGGATGGAGCCGTTCTTCCCATTTTGCACCTCAATGGCTATAAAATTGCCAATCCAACCCTGCTGGCACGCATCTCTCACGATGAGCTTGAAAAACTTTTCATCGGTTATGGGTATGAGCCCTACTTTGTGGAAGGCGATGAGCCGATGGTGATGCATCAAAAAATGGCAGCAACGATGGATAGCATCATCGCTAAAATTAAAACCATTTGGCATGAAGCAAGAAACAACGGTAATACAGAGCGTCCTCGCTGGCCACTCATTATCTTTCGTAGTCCAAAAGGGTGGAGTGGCCCTAAAGAGGTCGATGGACTCAAAACCGAAGGTTCATGGCGCTCCCACCAAGTCCCGCTCTCAGAGTTGGATACAAAGCCTGAACACATTACCATTCTTGAAAACTGGATGAAAAGCTATAAACCTGAAGAGCTCTTTGATGTACAGGGAAAACTCATTCCCGAACTCGCTTCGCTTGCTCCCCAAGGGGATAAACGCATGGGCGCCAATCCTCACACCAATGGTGGAGTACTTTTAGAACCTCTGCATCTGCCTGATTTTAAAAGCTACGCCGTCGATGTTTGCCATCATGGAGGGAGCATTGCCGAATCTACTCGTGTTTTAGGAACTTTCCTCCGTGACGTGATGCGCCAAAATATGCACACATTTCGCGTCTTTGGTCCGGATGAAACAGCGTCCAATCGCTTAGGCGCACTTTTTGAAGTGACCAATCGCGTTTGGATGGCAGAGCATTACGACACCGATGATCACCTCGCTCAAGACGGTCGGGTCATGGAAATCCTCTCCGAACACACCTGCCAAGGCTGGCTTGAGGGGTATCTGCTCACGGGAAGGCATGGCTTTTTCTCCTGCTATGAAGCATTTATCCACATCATCGACTCGATGTTCAACCAACACGCCAAATGGCTTAAAGTGACGAGTCGTGAAATCCCATGGCGCAAGCCCATCGCCTCGCTAAATTACTTACTCACTTCACACGTTTGGAGGCAAGACCATAACGGTTTTTCACACCAAGACCCAGGGTTTATCGACGTTGTTGTGAACAAAAAAGCACACATCGTCAACGTCTATTTTCCACCCGATGCCAACACGCTTTTGTGGGTTGGGGAGCATTGTCTTAAAAGTCTTAACGCTATCAATGTCATTGTTGCGGGAAAACAGCCTGAATTGCAATGGCTTAACATGGAAGAAGCGGTTGTGCACTGCGAAAAAGGCATCGGGATTTGGCAATGGGCGAGCAGTGATGAAGGAAGCGAACCTGATGTGGTGATGGCCTGTTGTGGCGATGTACCCACCTTGGAGAGCCTTGCCGCGGTGGATATTTTGCGTACGCTCATTCCTGAGCTTAAAATTCGCCTGATCAATGTAGTTGATTTAATGAGCTTACAACCTTCTGAAGAGCACCCACATGGGCTTAGCCATGAAGACTTTAATGCGCTCTTTCCCAAAGAAACACCTGTGATTTTTGCGTACCATGGGTATCCGTGGTTGATTCACCGTTTGGCGTACCGAAGAGCCAATCATGACCATTTACATGTAAGAGGATACAAAGAAGAGGGAACGACCACAACGCCGTTTGATATGGTCGTTTTAAACGATATGGATCGCTTTCATTTGGTGATGGACGTGATGGATCGCGTGCCCAAGATGCAGCCTTATGCCAAAGTAGTCAAAGAAAAAATGGATGCCAAACTGAGGGAGCATAAAACCTACATCGAAACGTACGGAGAAGATATGCCAGAGATTTTAAACTGGAAATGGACGAGGGAGCTCTAAAGCACCTCGTACGCCATTTTTTGCATGACTTTTGCGCTTACATGTAAAGCCTCAAGCTCTTCAGGCAAAAGTTTGTAGTTGAGAATTTTAGTTGCCCCTTGGCGTGTCACGACAACAGGCACGTTGAGAACAACGTCACTCAGTCCATATTCGCCATCAAGGTAAACGCCCAGAGGTAATACGGAGTGTTCATCGTTGGCAATGGCACGAATGATGCGAAAGACACTTGCGGCAATGCTGTGATTGGTATTGCCTTTTTTGTAAAAGATTTCAAAGCCTGCGTGAATCACATCTTGGTAAATTTGCGCTTTGTCCAGCAGGGGTAAGCCATTGAGTTCACAAAACGTGTCAACATCCAGGCCGCAAATATTGCAAATGCTCCACGGAAGCGTACTTCCCTTACCGTGCTCACCCAAAACATACCCGTTGATATTTTTAGGGTCAATCCCTACTTTTTGACTCACAATTTTCATAAAACGCGCGGTATCAACCAATGTACCTGCGCTAATAAGGCGTTCGCGGGGGTAAAGTCCCTCTTTAAATGCAATATGTGTTAAAACATCAACAGGATTGGTCACCATAATCACAATGGCATTGGGGGCGTAGGTGTGTAATTCATGAACGATGGTTTTAATGAGTGTGGCATTTTCACCCAAGAGTTCATCTCTTGTTTGATTGCCTTTGAGCTGTGCACCTGCGGTAATGACAACAACATCGCATTCAGAACAGTCTGAGTAATCTCCATGATGCAGGTGCGTATTTCGCGCATAGGTAAACGATTCGACATAGGAGAAGTCTTCCATTTCTGCCCACGCTTTATCTTTATTACGATTGACTAAAACGATTTCACTCATATTGCCCAACGTCAAAAGATAGCTGACCAATTCAACACCAACACCACCCGCTCCAATAATGCCTACGCGCATACATTTCCTTTGAAATAATGCAACATTATAACACTCTTTAGCGTAGGCACTGTCTTAAAAAATAACCATTTACTTCATCAAAAAGTTTAACAGCATATAGATGGCTGAGCCAAGCAATGCCGTCACGGGTAGCGTAAAGAGCCATGAGAGAATAATCACTTTCACGGTACCTTTTTGAATACCACCATCGGGTTCTGCCACCATAGAGCCTGTCACGGCACTGGATAAAATATGTGTCGTACTCACAGGTGCATGCACAAAGTTAGCTAATAGAATGGTTAACATGGTTGTTAATTGCGATATCGTGCCTTGCATATAATTGATAGGTTTTGCACCAATTTTTTCACCAATCGTATAGACAATTCTTTTATAACCAATCATCGTACCAAGGCCAATAGCAAAGGCAACTGCCATAATAACCCAGTTAGGCGCATACTCTATCGGCGAAACAAGTGATTTTCGCTGCGTAGCAATGTAATCCGATTTATCTTTATCAATGAGAAGGTATATTTTTTCTGCCTGAGCGAAGAAGTTATCAGAACATAAAATTGTAGTGCGAACACTCCAGATATCTTCAGGCGCTAAATCTGCATAAGACTTGACACCATCTAATTTCTGAGCAACCAAAGAAGCAGCAGTACCGACTTGATCGACATTACACTCTGCAATCGTATTCTTTGTTTTCAAAGCGCTCTTGAGGCGTTTATCACTCACCATTTGAATCAACGTTTCATTATTGTCTGCGTAAAACCGTGCTAAATTGTTAGCTGCATCTTTTGTTTGCGTTATTTTATATTGGTGAGAATCCATATTGAGTGCATAATAATTGGGCAAAATACCAATGAGGATGATCATAATAAGACCAATGCCTTTTTGTCCGTCATTGGAGCCATGCGCAAAACTAACACCTGCTCCCGTCGCAACAATACCCATTCGCGCCCAAAAATTTGGATGCTTACGTTTCTCTTCTTGTGTAGGTGATTTGAATAATTTGGGACTATCAATATATTTTCGAGCCATTCGCATCAGGAAAAAGGCAAAACCAAATCCAATAATCGGAGAAAGTGCCAAGCCTGCAAGAACACCGTAAACGACTTTCCAATTAACACTTTGTGAAATATCAAAACCGTTTAAAACACCAAATGTTGTACTCACACCAATGATCGAACCAATAAGTGAGTGTGAACTCGAAACGGGCAATGCAAAATACCATGTACCAAAGTTCCAGATAACGGCTGAAATAAGAAGCGAATACACCATCGCTAATGAGGCATTTTGATTGGTTGCAACCATAATATCAACGGGCAATAGATGAACGATAGCATACGCAACACCAATGCCACCCATCAAAACACCTAAAAAGTTCATAACACCTGACATAATCACAGAGTCTCGAGCTTTCATAGAGTGCGTGTAGATAATCATTGCAACTGCGTTAGCAGTATCATGAAAACCATTGATCATCTCATAAAAAAGAGCAATTCCTAACGATAAAAGGAGTAAAGCAATCGTAATATTATTAACATTATTTAAAGCGTCCCAAAGTACAGACATGTATTATCATCCTCGTTTTAGTACTGTTACTTTACCAAATCAATATAGTTTTTTTGCTTTAAGTAGAGATAAGAGGAAAGGATTTGCATAAAAGGGTGGGAAGGCTCCACTATTTTTACAGTAGAGCCTTCTAATTATTTTTTATCTGTTTTAATGGCAATCCTATCACCTGCCACTTGTACGATTTGTACCAGAACAATCAATATCACCACGGTAATCACCATAACATTCGTTTCGTAGCGATAATATCCAAAACGAATAGCAAGATCACCGACACCGCCACCGCCGACAATACCCGCCATAGCAGAGTAACCGACAAGACTGATACCGGTAACCGTAAGCCCTCGAATAAGTCCAGGGAGTGCTTCGGAGAGTAAAACATCTTTGATAATTTGAAACGGTGTCGCACCATATGCCGTAGCCGCTTCAATCACACCTTTATCGACTTCACAGAGTGAGACTTGTACCAACCTTGCATAAAAAGCGATCGCAGCAACCGAGAGTGAAAAAGAGGCTGCAAGCGGTCCTATGGTTGTACCAATAAGCATTTGGGTTAAAGGAAGTAGTAACACCAATAAAATAACATACGGAGTTGAACGAACAACGTTAATCAGTAAACCGCTCAGCACATTGAGAAATCTATTTTCCCAAAAAAGCCCTTTGTCCGTTATAAATAAAAAAAGTCCAAGAGGGATACCTAAAACAATGGAAAAGAAAAAAGAGATACCCACCATTTGCAAGGTTTCCCAGAATGCTTTTAAAAGATCGGGTAAAAGTTCTATAAAACTATCCATGAAATACCTCCACTGATGCTGTTCGCTCTTTAAGATAACCCATAATCTCTTCAATTTGAGCACTGCTCGCATCAATATTTAAGAGAAGAACACCCAAAGGCTTTTCGTCGATATACTCAATTTTTCCATGTAAAACATTAATATTGACCCCAAAGGTACGAATGGCATTACTCAAAATTGGCTCTTCCGCTTTTTCGCCATTGTAAACAACTTTGATAAGGCTTCCTTTGACATCAAGTAAAATACGAGGAGGTAATTCCAGATTGAGGGTATGCGCCACCAATTTTTGTGTAAATGAATGCTGAGGGAGCGAAAAGATATCATAGACATTTCCCATCTCTACCACAACACCTTTATCCATCACCGCAACTTTGGTGCATATTTTTTTAATGACGTCCATTTCATGCGTGATGAGTATCGTTGTAATACCTAATTTTTTATTGATGTCTTTGAGTAGGTCTAAAATGGCATTGGTTGTTTCAAGATCAAGCGCAGAGGTCGGTTCATCACACAAAAGAATTCTAGGATTGTTCGCAAGGGCTCGGGCAATGCCAACGCGTTGTTTTTGCCCACCGGAAAGTTTGGAGGGATAAACATGCATTTTATCCGATAAGCCAACCAACTCTAAAAGTTCAGGTACTCTTTGCGCAATGGCTTCTTTCGTAGCGCCTGCAATCACCATAGGAAAAGCGATATTCTCAAAAACTGTTTTAGTATGAATCAGATTAAAATGTTGGAAGATCATTCCTATCGTATGACGCACAGCTCTTAACGCATGCCCCGTGTACTCGGTAATATCTTCTCCATCAATCCATATTTTTCCAAAAGTCGGTTTTTGTAAAAGGTTAATCGTACGAATAAGCGTACTTTTCCCTGCACCGCTGGTACCAACGATGCCAAAAACTTCACCATTTTCTATTGTGAGATTGATGTTATCGACTGCTTTAAAAGAGCCCTCTTTTGTTTGAAACTCAACCGTTACATTTTCAATATTTACCATATGTCCTAATCTCCAATACTCTATAAGTACGGTATGCAACAAATATACCGTACTTCACAACGCTATTTTGTTTTTGCTTTTAACCACGCAGGTTTTTGAAAATCTTTGAAGATTTTTAAAGGGTCACTCATAATAGTTGCAAAGGCATCTGATTCAACCACTTCTTTGATATCTTTCACATATTGGGCATCTAAATCATCGGTTCTGACCGCAATGATATTGATATAATCCTCAGGAATAATTTCTCGATCGATCGCACTCGGGTAAATACCAGAAGAAATTGCATAATTTCCCGTCGCAACCGCAACATCCACGCTATCTAATGTACGAGGAATTTGAGCTGCTTCAAGCGGATGAATTTTAAGTTTTTTTGGATTTTCAACAATATCTTTTTCCGAAGCTTTCGTCGCATCCAGTTCCGCTTTAATTTTAATTAATCCTACCGCTTGTAAATAGCGAAGGGCTCTTGCGAGATTGGTCGGATCATTGGGAAGGGTCAGAGAAGAACCCTCTTTTATCTCAGCAATTGATTTATATTTTTTGGAGTAAATACCCACACCTGCAGTTGGTACGCTGATCAGTGCTGAGAGCTTCAGCCCTTTATCGGCTGAAAACTTTGTCAAATACACAGGATGTTGAAAAAGATTGGCATCAATTGATTTATTGGCAAGTGCAATATTAGGTTGTACATAATCACTAAACTCTTTCACCTCAATGGTGTAGCCTTTTTGTGCAAGACTTGGCGCAATGGCTTGTTTAAAAAGATCGCCGTAAGGGCCTGGTGATATACCAATAATAAGATGTTTATTCTCTGCAAATACAGTACCAGTTGTAAAAACGAACAGTGTCGCGACTAAAATAGCTACGTTAGCTTTCCATTGTTTCAAATTCATTGTTCTCCCCTTGTGACTTATGAGCATTGTAAAAGGTGAAAGTTTAACGCAAATAGCATTTAATGTCAAGTAATTTTATCTTATTACTTTACATTAACTTTCCCTAAAATAGACTTCACTTGATTTATGGATGATAGTATACTATGGAAAGGATACGGATGAGAATTTTAATTCTTGAGGATAGTATTCGTCTGAGACCACAAATTGTATATCTTAACTTCCCAAACTTTAGAGCCTATTACTGTAACAAATAATTGTAATCCATCACCATCGGGAAAAGGATAGTCTTTATCTTTTGATTGTGCTGTTTTTATGAGAGTATCGTTAGTTGTAGATGATATTAGTTTTTATTGAATTTAAATAGATTACAAAATCATTAAAATTTCGATACCTAGAGAATTTGTAGATTTTATTGGATTGTATTAAAAAAGAGAGTGGCTCCGAATGCTGGATTCGAACCAGCGACCAAGTGATTAACAGTCACCTACTCTACCGCTGAGCTAATTCGGAACACTTTGAATGAGGTCGAAATTATAGTCAAAAAAATCTTTATTGTCAAGACATATTTAAATAAATTGTTATAAAAAGATTTTGTTACACGAATCTTAAAAATAACATAAATTTTACATTATTGTGACGAACTATTCAAGAAAAGGTAAGAAGAAACATTGTAGGATAAAAACATTAAAAATTACAAGGAGTCTAGATGCATAAGAAACTTATGAGCTTAGTACTGGCTGGAATTCTTAGTGTTCCTATGTTAGCTGCCGAATTCATCACAATCGGTACGGGTGGTGTTACGGGTACATACTATCCAACCGGTGGTGCTATTTGCCAAATGGTCAATAAAAACAAAAAAGAGACCAACATTCGCTGTTCAGTAGAATCAACCGGTGGTTCAGTTTACAATGTGAACACGATTAAAGCGGGTGAGCTTGATTTTGGTATTGCACAAAGTGATACTGCATATCAAGCATATAAAGGCGAAGGTAAATTTGAAGGCGCTGCTTCTGTGCCAGAACTTCGTAGTGCGATTGCCATTTATCCAGAACTTCTTGCTCTTGTTGTGAGCCAAAAATCAGGCATCAAAACCATGGCTGATCTTAAAGGTAAAAAACTAAACCTTGACTCCCCAGGTTCTGGTACCAATATGACCGTCGATGTTCTTTTTGAAGCACTTGGCATTAAACGCTCAGACTTAGCGCTTGTCAATGAACTGAAATCAACCGAAGGTCCAACCATGCTTCAAGATAACCATATTGATGGTTACTTCTTCGTAGCAGGACATCCAACCGCCAATATTAAAGATGCCGCAAACTCTTTGGACATCAACATCGTTCCTATCGAAGGTGCAGCCGTTGATGCGTTGTTAAAAAAATACCCTTATTATGCTAAAGGGACTATCTCAGGTTCATACTATAAAGGTGTCCCTAATGATGTGCCAAGCATTGGTGTTAAAGCAGTTCTTGTCACCAGTAGCAAAGTGAAAGACGAAGTAGTTTACCAAGTTGTCAAAACAATCCTTGATAACTTTGATAAATTCAAAGAGCTTCACCCTTCGTATAAAACGATTACCAAAGAGAGCTTACTTGAAGGCTTGAGTGTACCACAACATCCAGGTGCAATCAGAGCATTTAAAGAAGCTGGTCTTCTTAAATAATTACCCTACACACTATTTTACATGTAAGGCTTTTTCAAAAAGCCTTACAGATTGACATAAAGGTTTAACGCGTGAAAACACTTGAAGAAAGACTCGATGATGAAAAACTCATCAGTGAATTTGAAGGACATAGAGATTTTGAAAAAGGGAGCTGGCAGTACTGGTTTATAGCTGCCATTGCTTTTTCATGGTCTTTATATCAACTCTATATCGTCATTGATCCAGGCAATAGCGCTCATGCTAGAGCCGTCCACTTAGCCTTTGGCCTTGCCCTTGCTTTTTCAATGCATGCCATGTACAAAAGTGCCAAACTTCAATCAACCATCACATGGTATGATTTTGGCATTATGGCAGTCAGTATTGCAGCTGTTTTATACCAATGGTACGCCTACAAAGACCTTGCTATGCATGCTGGGGCATGGACACAAATAGATATTATCGTCGGTATTACAACGATTTTGGTCGTTCTTGAAGCCTCAAGAAGAGTGATGGGACTGCCCTTAATGATCGTTGCCATCGTCTTTCTAGCCTATGACTATTTTGGTCCTTATTTACCCGATATGATCGCCCATAAAGGTGCCAGTATCAATAAAATTGTCGGACAAATGGTTCTGACAACCGAAGGTATTTTTGGTGTGCCACTGGGTGTGAGTGCAAGCTTTGTCTTTTTATTCGTTCTTTTCGGTGCTCTTTTGGATCGAGCGGGTGCTGGTGAATACTTCATCAAACTTGCTTACACCATTTTGGGACGTTACGATGGAGGTCCCGCAAAAGCAGCCGTTGCCGCTTCGGGTATGTTTGGTATGATCTCAGGCTCTTCCATCGCCAATACAGTTACCGTGGGTACCTTTACCATTCCTTTGATGAAACGTCTTGGTTTTAGCGCGCACAAAGCAGCCGCTGTTGAAACCGCCGCTTCGGTAAATGGACAACTCATGCCTCCCATTATGGGTGCGGCAGCATTTATTATGGCGGAATTTTTAGGACTTGATTATACGGACATCGTTTTTGCAGCCTTTATTCCTGCTTTTACCTGTTACGCCGCACTTTTTTATATCGTCCACTTGGAGGCTAAAAAACATGGGCTAAAAGGTGAAGATCCTAGTGTTCTTGGTCGTGTATGGCCTATTTTTATTCACGGAATTCATTACCTTATTCCTATTTTCTTTTTGATCTACACACTCGTTATCCTCAGACAATCAGCCCAAAGTGCCGCTTTTAGTGCGATTATGTTTTTGATGATCATCATGGTTGTGCAAAAACCACTGAAAGCATTCATCAACAAAGAAAAAATAACGCTGGATCTTATTGTTTCTGGTTTTGCTGATATTGGCCATGGTATGGTCAATGGCGGTAAAAATATGGTTTCTGTTGCCGTCGCGACCGCAGTTGCAGGCATTATCGTAGGCTCTGTTACCCTAACAGGTATTGGGCTTGTCCTTGCAGAAGTGATTGATAATCTCGCCAATGGCTACATTTTAGGCGTTCTCTTCTTGACTGCATTTGTCTCTTTGGTCTTAGGTATGGGACTTCCAACAACGGCGAACTACATCGTTATGGCAGCCTTAACTGCGCCTATTATCATGGATCTTGCAGGAAGCAATGGGTATCTTATTCCTGCTATTGCGGCGCATATGTTCGTTTTCTATTTTGGTATCTTAGCCGATGACACGCCACCTGTGGGCATGGCAGCCTACGCCGCCGCCGCCGTGGCTAAGAGTGATCCTATCATTACAGGTATTCAAGCCTTTATTTATGATATTCGAACAGGCATCTTGCCGTTTATGTTCTTCTTTAACAATGAGCTACTGTTAATTGGTGGTGTGGATGCGAATGAGCCTAACGATCCTTCCAAATGGATTTGGATTACCAATCCTTTTGAAATTGCGCTTATTTTTAGTGGTGCGATTTTTGGTATGTTTGCCTTCACATCGGCAACGCAAAGCTTTGTCTTAACGAAGATTAATAATATTGAGAGAATTTTCTTGATTGCGGCGATTCCGTTCTTGATGCTTCCAAAACTGATGAGTGCAAAACTGGGGCTTCCTAGTTACTACCTCTCTTATGCCATTGGTTTTATCATGTATGGCTTGATCTATTATGGTCAAAGAGTCAAATACAAAAAACAGCAATTAGCACTTGCTTAATAGCGTAGTGGGCGCTTTGCCCACTAGGTTACTTTATAAAAATTTACCCCCGCAATATTTTTTACATGTAAAGCATTTTCATCAACCAAATGGTTGAGATTTTTAAGGCTTTGTTCATCAAAACACAGAGCAATATCTTCAAAGCTTTGAGGTCTGCGTTTAAGCAGTTCAAAGATCTCCTCTTCGCTAAAATAGCGCTTCTTAGAGATATAATTTTTCTTATATGCAATGTTTACATGTAAATCTTCTAAGAGGTTTGAAAGTTCCACCAAACGCTCAATACTGACACCTTTAACCTCATAAGCAGGGGGGCGATCGATGGTGCTTACGTCAATGCGATCGGGATTGATTTCATGCAACACTGCATTTAAAGCACGAAACTCCTCTTCGGTATCGTTGAGCCCTTCAACCACTAAAATTTCAATTACCAATTCACCTTTATAGCGCGTTCTAAAGTGCTTCATTCCCTCGATAATATGGCTGATTTCAATCCCTTTATGTGCGCGATCAAGTTTTTTAAAGTATTTTGGGCTTACACAATCCAAAGAGAGTTTAACAATGTCAATTTTAGAAAGCGTTGCTTGCATCATTTCATTGTCAATCGTAGAGCCGTTTGAGAGAATAAGCAGTTTAGGGCGATTGGGAATGAGAAGAATTGCATCGACCAAAGTGTCAAGCTCGGGATAGAGTGTTGGCTCACCATTTGCGGTCAGTGTGATGACATCAAGGTTTTGATGCTTAGAAAGCGCCATAGTAAGCGCATCAAGTACTTCGCTCACTAACGGTGCATCGTTAGCCTTATCGACCGTTTTTGCCCCTTTAAGCTCACAATACAAGCAGTCAAAGTTACATTGTTTGATAGAAGGGCTAAGATCAATACCCAGTGACTGACCAAAACGCCTTGACGTAATGGGTCCGAAGATAATCTGGCTGATGGGAAATCCTTTACATGTAAAGAAATTTGCCCTCACAATAAGGGCAAATGGTTAGATCTTTGTACGAGTTTGTACCTGTTTAATGAAGTATTGTGCGTGTTCGACAGGGATATCTGGCAAAATACCATGCCCTAAATTAAAGATATGTCTCTCATTTTTCATAACCGTGATAATATGATCAATCCCCTCATCAATCGCCTCTTTACTGTAAAGACGTGTGGGTTCCATATTGCCTTGAAGGACATATTTGCCCCCCAATTTTGCTTTGGCTAACTCAATCGGCGTTGACCAATCCACGCCAAAGACATCAAATTCACCATCAATCTTGTCCAAATAACCACTAATGCCTTTTGGAAATAGAATGATGGGAACATGAGGATATTTTGCTTTGAGATAAGCACTAATCTCTTTCATGTACGACCAGCTAAATTCAAAGTAAGCACTCTGCTCAAGGGCAGCAGCCCATGAGTCAAAAATCATTACAACATTTGCACCACTTTGAATCTGACGCTCCATATACCCTTTAAGCACTTCCGTCACTTTTTTAAGCAGCGCATGCATAAATTGAGGATTAGAGTAGATCATCTTCTTAACCAATGCATAGGTCTTAGTACCTTGTCCTTCAATCATATAGGTTGCAAGTGTCCAAGGAGCGCCACAAAAGCCGATCAGTGCTTTATCCGCAGCCAGTTTACCGCGAATCAATTTAATCGTCTCATAAACGTACTCTAATCCATCTATCGCTTTTTCAACACTGAGTTTATCAAGGTCAGCTTGATTGGTAATCGGATGCGAAAAAACGGGGCCTTCACCTTTTAGAAACTGAAGCTCCATGCCCATTTCGAGAGGTACCACTAAAATATCACTGAATAAAATAGCCGCGTCCACCCCCAAAATATCAACCGGTTGAAGGGTCACTTCGCACGCTTTTTCAGGGTCTTTACATAAACGTAAAAAATCTCCTGCTTGGGCTCTAACTTTCATATACTCAGGCAAATAACGTCCTGCTTGACGCATCATCCATACAGGTGTATAAGGTGTTTTTTTACCAAAACAAGCATCGACAAAAATCATTCGTGTTTTCCACCTTTATGTAAAAAATAGAGTCCTAAAGAGAGTGCTAAAATAGAAAAAGCAAAATAGAGCATTTCCAATGCACCTTTGTATTCGGTGTGAAGGACACGTTGAAAAAAGTTAACAATCAAGACCATAACAATAACTTTTGCAATTTTGTCTTTAAGCTCATCCAAAGAGCTGACATAAAGGACTTTGTCACCACCAGCATCTTTAGCGACATCTATGTCTGAGATAAACAACTCATAGATACCAAATCCAAAGATCAAAAGAACAAGTGCAATAAGATAAAGATCAACGGCACCAATGATTTCAGCGACAAGGTCTGCATGAAAATTTTCAGGGTGTATGCTCATAAAAAAATACTGATACGTTGAAATAGCCGCATGATACAAATCTGCACTGGCTAAGAAAAAGAGTGCAAAGGCTGCGATGATACTAAAAATAACCGATGAGAGGGTCATCAGTCGTGTTGACCATAACCCTCGCTCAAATAATTTTTCCAGCATTAAGCTTCTTCTCTTTTAATCCATTTTTGCGCAATTCTAACGGCATTCGTTGCAGCCCCAACACGAATTTGATCGGCAACACACCATAGATGAAGCACGTTATCGCGGTTGATATCTTTACGAATTCTTCCCACGTATGTCTCATTGGTATCGGTTGAGATGATTGGCATTGGGTACTCTTTTTTAGCGGGATTATCCAAAACCACAACATTTTCAGCGTTTTTAAGTGCTTCAACGGCTTTTTCTAAATTAACATCTTTTTCAAAATGAATCGTAATCGCTTCAGAGTGACTTCTCATAACAGGAACACGTACACATGTTGCACTGATTTCCATTTTTTTACCCAAGATTTTTTGAGTCTCATTGACCATTTTCATCTCTTCTTTGGTATACGCATTATCCATAAAAACATCAATGTGAGGAATGACATTGAGTGCAATTTGATGTGCAAATGTTTTTGGCTCGCATTGATCCAGTTTAAAGGCAAAAAAGTCTTGCATCTGATTGACAAGCTCTTCCATACCGCTTTTACCAGCACCGCTGACCGCTTGGTAGGTTGCAACATCCACACGTGTAATATTAAAGATATCATCGAGTGGTTTGAGTACTTGTACCATCTGAATGGTTGAGCAGTTTGGATTAGCGATAATACCTCGGTTTTGCCATTGGTCAATATCATCTGGGTTACACTCAGGAACAACCAAAGGAACATCCGGATCCATTCTAAAATGACTCGTATTATCAATCACAACTGCGCCCGCTTCAGCTGCAAAAGGAGCATAGTGTGCAGAAATATCGCCACCTGCACTGAAAAATGCAATCTCCACATCATTCTCTTCAAACGCTTTTTCAGTGAGTTCAAGTACTTTATAGGCTTTGCCTTTGAATTCAACTTCAAGACCTGCGCTTTTACTACTTGCAAGCGGAACTAGATTATTGACAGGAAAGTCAACCTCTTCTAAAACTCTACACAGCTCTTCGCCGACCGCACCCGTAGCTCCAACGATTGCTACATTGTACTTTTTCATTTCTCTTACCTTAATTTTTTATGTGAGACTTTTTTAATAACCCAATAGAGTTGGTATTAAGTTATCAAAAAAGTCTATATTCTCTTTATTCCTATGAACTAAACCAGTTTCGGCTCTCCAAGAAAAGATCCTCTTTACTGATCGCTTCAGTATCACTCAAGATCACTGCACGTTCCACGACAGAGATCAACTCTCTAATATTGCCTGGCCATCGATACGTCATTAATGACTCAATCGCCTCCTGCGAAAAATAACGCTTTTGCAAACCATACTTTTTCGTAACACGCTCTAAGATGACCTCACAAATAGGCAAAATTTCCTCTTTGCGTTGGCGAAGAGGTGCAATTTCGATAGGAATCGTATTAAGCCTATAGTAAAGATCTTCGCGAAATTGTCCCTCTTTAATACTTCTTTTAATATCGGCATTGGTCGCGGAGACAATACGTACATCAATGATCAACTCTTTGGTTCCACCCACGCGAACCATAACACGTTCTTGAATCACCCTTAGAAGCTTTGCTTGAAGTGTCATCGGCATTTCACCTATTTCATCTAAGAAAAGTGTCCCGCCATTGGCAACTTCAAAATAACCTTTTTTTTCAGCTACCGCGTCAGTAAAAGCGCCTTTTTCATAACCAAAAAGCTCACTTTCCAAAAGATTTTCGGGGATGGCCGCCATATTAATGGCAACAAACGGATTTTTAGCACGTGGAGAGTTTTTATGCACATAATTGGCAAAAAGCTCTTTACCCACACCACTTTCACCTAAAAGAAGCACGCTAACATCAGTTTTGGCGGCTTTTCTTGCAATCGTTAGTGCTTTTTCTAGCTCTGGCGACGTAGCTATAAAATCACCGTTTTCCTCTTTAGTACTATCAATCTTTTCAAAACTCTCTTTAACTTTAGTTCTGATTTTATCGTGACGTTTAATGGCTTCAACGAGCGTCTCGATTTCAAAAGGTTTGGTTAAAAAATCTTTGACACCTAAACGTACCGACTCAATGGCACGACTGAGCGTTGCATTACCGGTAATGACGATGATATCATACTCGCCATCCAGCTTTTTAATAAATTCAATACCATCCATCCCTGGCATATTGATGTCAGTAACAATCAAATCTACACTTGAATCAATCTTCTTAAGAGCATCCACGGCACTTTTATACGTAGAAATTTTAAATTCTTCATACTCACCTAGCGCTATTTCTAGGGATTTTCTCATATTTATATCATCTTCTACAATCGCAACGTGCATTTTGATTTAATCCTGCCAAAAAGAGTTTTACCTAATGGCATTTATGGTAGCAAATTCATCTTTAAAATCTACTGTAAAGCGGACAGGCTCGATAACCAACTCTATTCTGTCATTTCCATGTTTGAGATGTTGTTCATTCCATGCTAAAAGGTGAGAAGATATCTGATAAAAGCAGGGTAAGATATCATCAAAATGTTTTCGTAAAAACTGTTCTTTGGGAAGATTGAGAGGATTGGTTAGCTCAATAGTGCATAACTCTTGCAGTTTCCCTTCATAGGGAATCATTGCAGAAGCAATATTTTTTTGCTCATAAATGACAAGGCTATTTACAGTGACAATTTTGTATGAAAACCAAAAAATGTCACTGCAAAAAAGCGCTTGAGTCGCGCCTAAAATTAATAGGCAAACAGTTCGTGCCACCTACGTGCGCTCATTGTAACTTCCATACGAACACTGTACAAACCATCTTTAAAGGTTGCATCGGTGATCGCTGCATCTTTAATTAAAGCATTGACTTGTGCCGTGATACGAGAATCTCTTAACATTGCGTCTCTTACTGTCTCGCTTGAGTTAATTTTGACACCGTAAAGTTTCTCACCAAGCTGACGATATCCATCGGTAATCGCTGCACGTTTTGCAAGTGCAATCGCTTGCGCAGGAGAAACTGTATTTTGAGATGCAATTCCTTCACCGTAAACGACAATTGATTTTTCATTACTAAAATCATAGGCGGCGTCTTTTGGATTTTTAGGTGGTTCATTTTTTGATGAACAACCCGCAATAAGAATCACAAAACCTAAACTTGCCAAAAGTGTTACAAACCATCTATTCATAGGTGCACCTTTAAATATTTTTTTATCTTTAAGCAACTACTATTCCAATTATTCTTCACTAGGCGTTTCATCTGAGATTAAGCTTCCTGCATTGGAACCTTCATCTCCCTCTTCAAATTCACCCTCAAGTTCATCAATCTCTTCTTTAGGGCAACGTGCAAGGCTTTGAACAACATCTTTGCCTTCTACGGAAACGACTTTAACGCCGCTCGTATTACGTCCAGCTTTACGGATTGTCTCCATATCAACGCGGATCATTTTGCCACTGCTTGTCAGTGCCATAAGATCTTTGTCTTCATCAACAATGACGACACCTACTAGATCGGCAGTTTTTGGTGTAAGTTTCATAGCAATAACACCTTTACCACCACGACCTTGCAATCTGTACTCTTCTGCGGTTGTTCGTTTACCAATACCTTTTTCCGTTACGGTTAAAAGCTCTTCTTGATCGTTGTAAATTACAGCAGCGCCAACGACTCTATCATTCTCTTCTTTAAAGCGAATTCCAGTAACACCTCGCGCCGTTCTTCCGATCTCTCGTGCGTCACCCACTTCAAATCTGATACACATACCTTTTTTCGTTACGATGAAAAGATTTTTTGTGTCGTGTGTAACCACTTTAGCCGTTACCAACTCATCGTCATCATCCAATGTAATTGCTCTAACACCCACGGAGCGGATGTTTTTAAATTCACTAAGGTTCGTACGTTTAATAACACCATTTTTGGTAAAGAATGCCAATGATTTGGTCTCATCAAAGTCGGTTGTTGGAATAATTGCCATAATTTTTTCATCGGCTTGTAGCTGAATGAGGTTCACGACTGCTTTACCCTTAGCCGTTCTGCTTCCTTCTGGAATTCGGTAGACTTTGAGCCAGTAGAGTTGTCCGCGGTCTGTCACAAACATCAACGTATCATGCGTATCAGAGACAAAGAAGCTTTCGATAAAGTCATCATCGTATGTCGTAACAGCGATTTTACCTTTACCACCACGTTTTTGTTTCTCATACTGTTTAAGTGGAACACGTTTGATGTAACCACGATGTGTAATCGTAACCACCATGGATTCATTGGCAATCAAATCTTCCACGTCGATGTCATCGTAATCATCTACAATTTCAGTAATACGTTTTGATTTAAATTTATCTTTAATTTCGACTAACTCTTCTTTAATGAGTGCATTTAAAAGTGCTTCGCTACGTAAGATATCACTTAAACGAGCAATCTCTTGAAGAAGCTCTAAAAGTTCGTTTTCGATCTTATCTCTCTCCAGTCCGGTTAGACGTTGGAGTCTCATATCAAGAATCGCGCCTGCTTGAACTTCACTGAGGTTAAATCGCTCAATTAAGCCATCTTTAGCACTTTTGGTATCAGCACTGCCTTTAATCAGCGCAATAATCTCATCAATATTATCCAGCGCAATTTTAAGACCCTCTAAAATGTGCGCTTTGGCTTTCGCTTTTTCAAGTTCGAAAATCGTACGGCGAATAATAACCGTTTTACGGTGACGTAAGAAAAGTTTTAAAAGCTCGATAAGCGTAAAGACTTTTGGTTCTTTGTTATAAATAGCAAGTAAGATAACACCAAACGTAACTTCAAGATTGGTTGATTTATAAAGATTGTTTAGCACAATCTCACTCATCGCTTCACGTTTTAGCTCAATGACGAGGCGAATACCATCTCGATCACTCTCATCTCTGATTTCGCTGATACCTTCAAGCATCTTTTCTTTGACGAGTGCTACAATCTGCTCGATCAAACGAACTTTATTGACTTGATACGGAAGCTCATCAATGACAATAATGTCTTTATTGCCTTTTTTCTCAATATGCACCTTAGAACGTATTCTAACTCGCCCTCGTCCCGTTCGGTACGCCTCAAGAATACCTTTTTTACCAAAGATAATACCGCTGGTTGGAAAATCAGGGCCTTTAATAAATTCCATGATCTCATCAAGTGTGGCTTCTGGGTTTTCAATCAAAAGAAGGAGTGCATCTAAAAGTTCATCCAAACAGTGTGGAGGAATGTTCGTTGCCATACCAACTGCGATACCACTTGAACCGTTAAGCAACAAGTTTGGAACACGACTTGGCAAGACATCGGGTTCAATCATACTATCATCATAGTTGGGTACAAAATCAACGGTATCTTTATCGAGATCACGAAGAAGTTCTTCCGCGAGGGGTGTCATACGAGCTTCCGTGTAACGCATCGCAGCAGCACTATCACCGTCTATTGAACCGAAGTTTCCTTGTCCATCAACAACCGGAATACGCATTGAAAACGGCTGCGCCATACGAACAAGTGCATCATACACCGCTGTGTCGCCGTGTGGGTGGTATTTACCGATAACATCACCGACGATACGCGCCGATTTCTTATACGGGCTACGAGAAGAGATCGCAAGATCGTTCATCGCGTATAAAATTCTTCTGTGTACGGGTTTAAGTCCATCACGTGCGTCAGGAAGTGCACGACCGATGATAACGCTCATCGAATAATCAAGATAACTGGTCTTTATCGACTCTTCAATACTAATCGTTTTGATGTCTTGGTTCGAATCAAAAATATTATCCATTCATTAACCTTGCAATGTAAAATTGTTTGATTGTACTTTACTTTTCCTTTGTTTTCAATTGGGGTCAGGGCTAAACTTTTAACTTTTGAGAATTTTACTCACGCCGGCAACGCTTAGAGAGAGATGTCGTGCTACCTCACTTTTACTATACCCATCTTCATACGCTTTTTTGATTGCTTCATTTCGCTCTTGTTTACTCTTTACATGTAAAAAATAATGCGGGAGTTCTTCTTGGTGTAAAGGTGCTATTTGACCCTCTTCTTGCTTGTACTTGGTTTGATGAAATGCATCGATACTCAAACGCTCTGTTTCACTAAGCGGAATGGTTAAAAGATCAAAAAGCTCTTTGGTATTGTAATCACGCAACACAAACGAATTTTGTAAAAAAGGAGGTACTGCATCTTTTAAAATACTGTAGGTGGAACAGTAGATATACTCCCCTACTTTCTGGCTCATTTTGGCTTTTACGGGATTGTTTTCAATGTATTTAAAGAGTGTAAAAAGGTATTTAGGTTCTAGTACATACCATGATTTAAAGCGTCCTTGCCACAAATGGCCCACTCTTTCATGTCGTTTATTGAAGTAACTTGCATACTGTGCGCTCAGTTGACGCACTCCTGATGAGAGGTTTTCGCGGGTATTTTGCACTAAAATATGATAGTGATTGTCCATCAAACAAAAGGCATGAATGTTGAATTTATGCTCTCTCGCAACGCTTGCCATCAGTTCAATAAACGTTGCTTTATCCTGATCATCTTCAAAGACATTGCTTTTGGCAACACCTCTATTGTAGATATGATGATACCCTAAGCTTTCAATACGTAATCTTCGTGGCATATTTATCATCTTTTTTTGCTAAGATTATAGCACAGTATCGTGTGAAGTTAAAAGTTTAGCCCTGACCCCTTTTGAAGGAATTTTTGTGTTTGCACGCCTTAATCAAACCGTTCTTAAAGCAATTATTATTGTGGCAATCCTCCTGATCTTGGGTGTTCTTTATACGACTGGAATAGCTTTTGTGTTGAGGGATTACTCCCCTTCCAATCTCCTGTTACATAAGCTAGCGGCACTTCTTATCATCGCACTTTTAGGCGTTCATGCGTGGTTGCGAAGATGCACCATTCGAAAGATGATCCAAGAATGCATTGCCATTGTTTTGAATAAACATATCCACCATGAAGACAACATAGACTTTCTGATTCACACCACAAAAAATCAATCCTTTCAAGAATTATGCACATTATTTAAGTGTGATGTTTCGTTCCTTCAAGCAAAACTTTTGGAAAACCATATTGTAATTGACTCTGTTGAAGATACGTTAAAAACGATTGCCAAACACAATGACAAAGACATATTTCAAATACTACTGCTGATGATTAAATTACATGTAGAAAAAAATAATTCTTCGGCGATGTCTATTTTATAAACAATTTTTTACATGTAAAAGCTTTTGAGTCACCCAAAATTTCGTTATACTTCACGTTTTATATTTGAAGGATATGACGATGGAACAGCAACATACGGCGAAGCATAAAAGACTGCTCAGTTCGCAAGACTATAAAACGCTTTCACTTTCTGCATTTGGTGGCGCTTTAGAGTTTTATGACTTTATTATTTTTGTATTTTTTTCAAAAGTCATTGGTAGCCTGTTTTTTCCTGCGGATATGCCTATATGGCTCAGTCAACTTCAAACCTTTGGTATCTTTGCTGCTGGGTATCTCGCACGTCCTTTTGGTGGCATCGTGATGGCGCATTTTGGTGATCTGTTTGGTAGAAAACGTATGTTTACCCTGAGTATTCTTCTGATGGCTGTCCCCACACTTCTGATTGGGTGTTTGCCTACGTATGCAACAGTAGGCTATTTTGCTCCTGTGTTTCTTTTACTGCTTCGTGTCTGTCAAGGACTTGCCGTTGGTGGTGAAATCCCTGGTGCTTGGACATTTGTGGCAGAGCATGTTCCCAAAGATAAAGTAGGACTTGCGTGTGGAACATTGACATCCGGTCTCACGCTGGGGATCCTTCTTGGCTCGCTCGTCTCCATCATTATGCAAAGCAATTATAACCCAGAAGAGATGCACGCTTGGGCGTGGAGAATTCCGTTTATCGTTGGGGGTATTTTTGGATTTATCGCCATGTACCTTAGACAATGGCTCAAAGAGACACCTATTTTCCTTGAGATGCAAAAACGTGGAGAGAAAGAAGTTTCAAAAAAACTACCCATTTGGAATGTTTTATCCAATTTCTTACCTCAGGTGATGATTTCTATTTTATTGACATGGGTTCTCTCAGCGGGCATCATGGTGATTATCGTCACATCCCATGTCTATCTGCAAGGGCAATTTGGCTTTTCTGAAATGGACGTTTCCATATCAAGACTGATTGCCACAGCTGCTTTAGCGCTCGGAGCTGTATTTTATGGCTATCTTGCCGATAAATTTTCTGTCGGTAAAGTTATCTTGGTCGGGTGTTTGTTTGTTGCCCTCGCGACAATACTTTTTCTTGTATCGCTTTCAGGCGGAAGAGAAATGCTCTACATCACCTATCCTATTGTTGGTTTTAGCGTTGGTATTGTGGGGGCTTTCCCTTACTACATGGTACGAGCATTCCCTGCCAAAGTCAGATACAGTGGTGTCGCATTTTCGTTTAATATTTCCTACGCCATCACCGGTGCATTAACCGCCTTTTTGATCCCAATTCTAGCAAACTTTTTCAGCAAATACGCTGCAGGATTTTACGTGATTGGTGTCTTTGTCTTTGGAGCCGTTCTTGGTTGGTATATTATTCGTAAAGAAAAAGAGTTAGAAGAAGATATCTAATCGTTTACATGTAAAGCGCAAGAGAGCAATTAATTCTCTCTTGCGTCTGCTAACACCAGTGCAAACAGTACATTCACCCCATATTTTTTAAGTGTCTCATGCGCCTCTTCTAACGTACTTCCAGTGGTCACAATATCATCTATCAAAATAACATCCATTTCACGTTTACATGTAAAGATGAAATTGCGTTTATTCGCTTGCCTATAGGCTCTGCTTTTACCCGAATAACTCTCATGATTTTGTGCTCTTAAACTTCCATACAGTGGCGTTAAAAAAGGTTTGGTTGTTTTGGCTAAGATGGCGCTGTGAGAATAACCGTGTCTCACATGATCATCGATGGGAATGGCATATATGCCTTTGGGCAATGCAAATGTTTTTAAAAATTCAAAGAAGGTGTGAGTTCCAAGTTGAGCAAAAATTTTAGCGCCGATGTAAGTGTGCTTGGTGTGAAGCAGCGGGGCTATGTCATTGTAGTTGTAAAACGAGTAAACTTTAAGCCCACTCTCCAACACTCTAAAAGCAGGTGTCGGGGCTAAAATCGTTTGTAAACACTTCTTGCAAAGCGGTTGCCAACTCAGCCCAAGGCAAAGATGGCAGCGCATTTTTAGTCGATTTTGAGAATGGTGAGAAACGCCTCTTGCGGTAGTTGGACTTTACCGATGGATTTCATACGTTTCTTTCCCTCTTTTTGTTTATCGAGGAGTTTTCGTTTTCGTGTAATATCACCACCGTAACATTTGGCAGTCACGTTTTTACCCATGGATTTAACGGTTTCGCGCGCGATAACTTTGGTACCAATACTTGCTTGGATCGCCACTTCAAAAAGTTGCCTTGGAACGATCTCTTTCATCGCCTTCACAAAGTCACGCCCTCTGGTTTGCGCGCTCACGCGAGGCACAATGATGGAGAGTGCATCCACAGGCTCACCTGCGACCAGAAGATCAAGCTTGACCAAATCACCGACTTGATACCCAATCGGCTCGTAATCAAAGCTTGCGTACCCTTTGCTGACCGATTTGAGTTTATCGTAAAAATCCATCACGATTTCATTAAGTGGAATTTCATACTCCAAAAGTACACGCTCTGGGCTTAGATAGTCCATTTTCTTTTGCATACCGCGTTTATTATTCATCAAAATGATGATATTGCCCAAAAATTCGGTTGGTGTTAAAACGGTTGCTTTGACATACGGCTCTTGAATCTCTTCAAATTCATTGACAGGAGGAAGTTGACTTGGGTTTTGAATATCTAAAACCATCCCTTTCGTCGTTTTCACTTTATACGTAACCGTTGGTGCGGTGGCGATCAGATCAAGATCAAACTCTCGCTCCAAACGCTCTTTGATAACTTCCATGTGAAGAAGCCCTAAGAAACCAACCCGAAAGCCAAAGCCAAGTGCAGCAGACGTTTCAGGCTCGTACGAAATGCTTGAGTCATTGAGTTTCAGTTTATCAAGCGCGTCTCGAAGCTCTTCAAATTTGTCGGTTTCAATCGGGTAAAGTCCCGCAAAAACGAACTGTTTGACCTCTTTAAAACCAGCGATCGGCTCTTTCGTTTTGTTACGAAAATCCGTAATGGTATCGCCTACTTTAACATCGCCTACGTTTTTAAGACCCAAAACGACAATGCCCACTTCACCCGTTTTAATTATCGGTGTTTTTTCTAACACGAGTGGATGCGGGTACATAAGGTTTAAGACTTCATGTTTTTTACCCGTACCCATAACGTAAACTTCTTGCCCTTTTTTGATCGCGCCATCGTAAACGCGAACTAACGCAAGTGCTCCTAGATAGTTGTCAAACCAGCTATCGTAAATAAGCGCTTTGGTGGGAGCGTCTTCATCGCCCGTAGGGGCTGGAACTTTATCAACCAATGTATCAAGCAGTTCTCTAATACCAATGCCACTTTTAGCACTGACACTTAAAGCTTCCGAACAATCAAGCCCAATGGTATGTTCAATCTCATCTTTCACGCGCTCAGGGTCTGCCGCAGGAAGGTCAATTTTGTTAAGAACTGGAATAATTTCTAAGTTATTTTCCAAGGCAATGTACACATTGGCAATGGTTTGGGCTTCAACACCCTGAGAGGCATCGACGACTAAAAGCGCTCCATCACTGGAAGCCAAAGAGCGGCTCACTTCATACGAAAAGTCCACGTGACCCGGAGTGTCGATAAGATTGAGAATATACGGCTGTCCATCTTTGACATAGGTCAGACGAACACTTTGCGCTTTAATGGTAATGCCACGCTCTTTTTCAATATCCATAGTATCCATCATCTGCGCGGTCATTTCACGCGCACTGACAGCACCACACTCTTGAATAAGGCGATCGGCAAGTGTGCTTTTACCGTGGTCGATATGGGCAATAATTGAGAAGTTACGAATATGTTTCTGCATTAAACAAACAATCCATTGACACTTTCATTGTGATAGACACGACGAATGACTTCTGCAAAAACAGGAGCAACACTAAGGACTTTGATTTTATCATTAACTTCTTTGAGAGGAATGGTATCGGTAACGATCAATTCATCCAATTCACCTTTGGTGATGCGCTCATATGCAGGACCGCTAAGAACCGCGTGCGTACAACATGCCATAACACTTGTAGCGCCTCTTTTTTTAAGGACTTCCGCTGCTTTAACAATTGTACCAGCCGTATCAATCATATCATCCACTAAGATCACATCTTTGCCATTGACATCACCGATGATGTTCATGACTTCAGACTCATTGGCTTTTTCACGACGTTTATCAACAATAACCATATCAACACCCAGTAATTTTGCAAAACTTCGCGCTCTGGCAACGCCTCCGATATCGGGACTGGCAATAATAGGATTTTTGAGGTTTTTAGCTTTAACATAGTCATTAAAGACAATAGAGCCATAGAGGTTATCAACAGGAATATCAAAAAAGCCTTGAATTTGGCCAGCATGAAGGTCAATCGTTACAACACGATCAATACCTGCGGTTTGCATCATATTAGCGACCAATTTTGCCGTGATCGGAACCCTTGGGGCTGCTTTTCGATCTTGTCTCGCGTATCCGAAGTAAGGGACAACCGCGGTAATACTGTTAGCTGAGCTTCTTCGCAAAGCATCGGTTAGAATGAGTAATTCCATTAAATTAATATTTGCAGGGGCACAGGTTGATTGGATGATAAACACATCTTTTCCTCGTACACTCTCACTCACTTGGACACTGATCTCGCCATCGCTAAAGCGTTTGATCTCCGCCGCTGAAAGTGGTAACGAAAGATGTTTGGCAACCCTTTTAGCAAACTCTGGATTTGCTGTTCCTGCAAAGACTTTATAGCCTCTCATATGAAATATCCTTTACATCAAAAAGTTTTCTATTTTATCCTATAGGGACTTAAGATAGCGTTAACACTCTGGGGAGTGTTTAAAGCGGGCGCAAAGAAGAATGGATGAGAGTTTAAAAGAATTACATGTAAGCCACCAATGAAGCTTTAGCGCGCTCAAAAGAGTACATGTGGCTTTACATGTAAAAAGAAAAAATCGGCTGTTTTAGCCTCGGCTGGAGATGAAAATACCCAGTACAATGAGGGCAAGACCCAGAATTTTATAAAGCGTCACACTCTCACTAAATAAAAAGACCGAAGAGACAAAAACGACCACAAAGGTGAGTCCCATAAAAGGATAGGCATAACTCAGTTCAAACTTTGTCATCGCCGCCATCCAACACAAAGAGGCAATAAAAGCAGAGACAAATCCACTGAGGATAAATGGGTCTAAAAAAAGTTTGAATAAAAATAAGAGCTTTTCAGCCGATGCATCTGGCAAATGGCCGTGAAAAGGGATGCGCCACTTAATGACAAGCTGTCCGTAGACAGTAAAAAAAATCGTTCCAAAGATATATAAATGCGCCATTAACGTGCACTCCATTTCATCAAAATGTCACACACTGCGTCAATCTCTTCTGCACTAATGCCGTAATACAGTGGCAAACGAACCAGTCGCTCACTCTCTTTGGTGGTGTAAATATCCTCACCAAACATGCGACCAAATTTGAGTCCTGCAGGAGCACTGTGGAGTGGAATATAATGAAATACTGCACCAATGCTTGCCTCTTTAAATTTTTCCAAAAGCACTGTTCGCTCTTCTAAATCTTTCACTTTGAAGTAAAACATATGCGCATTATGCACACATCCTTCAGGAATAAAAGGAAGTTCAATCAACCCTTTTTTAGCCAAAACTTCAAGCTTTGTATAGTACGTTTTCCATGCATTCAAACGGCAATTTTGAATCACATCCACTTCCTCTAAGTTGCCCCAAAGGTAAGCTGCCTGAAGCTCACTGGGCAGATAACTGCTACCAATATCCATCCAACCGTATTTATCTACCATGCCTCTAAAAAATTGACTACGGTTTGTTCCTTTTTCGCGGATAATCTCAGCACGTTGTGCAAAACGCTCATCGTTAATGAGTAACAATCCACCCTCACCACCACTGGTGACGTTCTTTGTTTCATGAAAACTAAATGCACCCAAATGCCCAATCGTTCCAAGCGGTTTGCCTTTGTAGGTTGCCTCGAAGCCTTGCGCAGCATCTTCAACCACAAAAAGATTATGGCGGTTCGCGATATCCATAATAACATCCATATTGCACCCAACACCCGCATAGTGAACGGGGGCAATGACTTTGGTTTTAGGGGTAATCGCCGCTTCAATCAATCGCTCATCTATGTTCATCGTCTCGGGTCGTACATCGACAAAGACAATCTTCGCTCCTCTGAGTGCAAAAGCATCCGCAGTACTGACAAAAGTATAGCTTGGCATAATAACTTCATCGCCCTCTTTAATGTCAAGCAGTAATGCTGCCATCTCAAGCGCATGGGTACACGAAGGTGTGAGCAGCGTTTTAGAGCAGTGATAACGCTCTTCAAACCATTTTTGAGTACGTTTACCAAAAGGACCATCGCCTGAAATTTTCAGGCTATTCATCGCTTCTAACACATACTTATCTTCGTTTCCTGTCCGTGGAGGTTTATTAAAATGGATCATTTTTGACTACTTTTAAGAAAATTTTTGGCGTTTTCGCCTTCATTAAAGATGAGATCAATGACACTCACACCATGATCAAACGGTGGAAACAGTTGGTGGTACTCTGCATACCCACTGTAATCCATCCATTCAACCTTCATACCGGCTGCTATAAAAATGGATTCATCTAAATAATCCTTTGCGGCAGGGCCACTAAGATACGTCGTTGCGCCAAGATCTTGATTGAGCGCTAAAAGGCGTTCACTTTTACCATCGGCAAGTACAAATTCCCTTGAATCACGAATGATCGTTTTGATCTCTAACATCGCACAAATGGCATCAATAAAATGGCGATTGATCTCACTAATTGTCTCCATTGTTGCACTCATATACAGCGCTTCAAACTGCTCTTTATACGCCTTGAAATGAGGTGCTTTGGCGTAACTTTGTGCAATACTTCGCCAATGGTTGACATTCCACTTTGGATCAATGATTTTGGTCTCATTGATTTTTTGATGCAGACTCTCTTGACGTACAGGAATGCTCAGCCACTGAAGGCCATTTTGCGTCTTAATCTTATTGCGATTGCGCCAGTCGTTTTTGGTGTACTGCATATCATCGTACAGAACAAACTCATCCACACTACCGATGATATCGAAGTACCCTTTCCATGGAATATAATTCGATTGTAAAATAGCTATTTTTTTCATAAATTCATTGTCTCTTGAATAACATAAAGAGGTCGTCTTTTAACCTCATCAAAGATCTTTCCAATGTAAAGCCCCGTAATGCCAATGATGGCAAACAAAAGTCCAAACATAAAAAACATCGACACCATTAAACTCGTCCACCCCTCTGCTGGGGTATGATAAAAGAAGTAACGAATCACAAGCCATCCTGCATAAACAAGGCTCGCTAATGCAATAAAAAATCCTAGTTGAATGGAAAGCCTTAAGGGTTTATTGGAGTGTGAGATAATCGAATCAATCGCCAAACGAAAAAGTTTAGAGAGATTGTAAGAGGACTCACCATAGGCTCTTGGAGCATGTTCGATATCAATTTCAACCTTTTTAAATCCCACCATTTGAGCAAAGAGTAAAAAATCACGACTCTGCTCACGGTAACGATTGATCGTCTCAACCACTTTATGGGCATAAATACCAAAATTGGCAATGCTGTTATCGTGTTTGGTTTCGGTGAAATACTCTAAAACGCGGTTAAACGCTATCGAACCTAAGCGTTTTATAAAACTATCTTGTCTTTGTGCACGTCTTCCAAAAACAATATCGTAGCCATCAAGTGCTTTATTGTAAAGCTTGATAATCTCTTCGGGTCTGTCTTGCAAATCGCAATCCATCACCACAACCCAATCGCCTGTGGCATGATCAAGTCCTGCCGTAATAGCGTAATGTTGCCCAAAATTTCGGGAGAGATTGATACCTTTGACACGAGGATCTTTTGCACATAGCATCACGATACGTTCCCAAGAAGCTTGAGGACACGCATCATTGACTAAAATAATCTCGAAATTATCAGTGATTTGACTAAGCGTCTTCACTAAACGATCGTAGAGTTCAAACAGACACTCTTTACAGCCATAAATGGGAGAAACAACACTTATCTTGACAGACTCCACGTAGCACCTTTACATGTAAATTAAGGAGCTGTCATTATACGCTTTTTCTTCCTAGCTTCTGCTTTAGCTTTCTTAACATAAAGCGGATTTTTTTCAAAAACAAAAACCGTAAATTTACCAATGGTAAACTGCTCAATGGGATCAGGCATATTGAAATCTTTCATCGCACGATACATGTCATCAATATCTTCAGGAATAACAAGGAAAAAGACTTTTCCATCGGTCGAATCTTTTTGATACCATCGATCACTCGAGAGCCATTTGACCAGTTTCATCCCTTCCACTTCATTAAATTCAATCGGACGAATATCAACATTGCCATCGCTAAAAACTGTATAGATATGGGAATCCCAATACTCCGCGTATCCAAAGTGAAGTCCTCTGCTTTTCAGCTCTTCCACCAAAGCAATACGCTCATCCACAATGCCACGCCATTCAGGAGGTGAGACATAACTCCATGAGAGTCCTAATGCAATGGTTAAAGTAAATGATAAAATCAATTTGATAAACAGTGAGAAAAAGCGCCACATAATGACGTTACACACTAAAATCATCATGATAAATGGCGAGATATAACGAATATTATTGCGCGCCGCCCATGCATTTTCATGCAATGCTGTTGTTGAATACAAAATATAAATAATGGCAAACCCAACATAAGAGAAAAGGACAAAAAAGCGTTCCGTCGCACTCATTTGATAAAAAGAGCGTTTTACATGTAAAGCAGGAATAATCAACACAAAAGGATACAGTGCAAACTTCAGAAGTGAAATCACACCTTCAAGCGAAGCAGCGCGAACACCCTCTGTCCATTCGGCTCCGATAAAATTTAAAAATCCTAAAAAGGCATGTGCCGCATGGATGGGGAGAATTTCAACCGAAACAAGTCCAGCATTATTAGCACCACCTGCAAGATGTAAACTCTCTAAGAGATTAAAATGCGCCATCGCCGCCAACCCCATAACCAAACAGGCAAAGGCAAAAATAACCATCCGTTTAATCGATAAAAGACGATACAAGGCATGTTTAAAGGTTTTAAGGCTATCGCGTGCAAAATAGATATTAAGCGCAAGAGCTCCAAAAAAAGCGGCCAAATAATAGACAAAAAAGCGCACAGGATTGGCAAGAACCAGCAAATAAAGCAACATCATAAAAAAGATAAATGCTTTAATTTGTGTACTTTTGCTAATCACATGGGGACTCAGTTTTCGAAAGATAAACATAAACGCTATCATGAAAAGAAAGTACCATGTATAGGCTGCTTCGCCATACAGTTCTCTCAAATACATCGGCGAATAGCCAATACACACAACCACACTTCCCATAATGGAGGAAGCACGCGAAAGCATTAATGAGCGTAAAAAGAGATAGATAAAGATAATCATAAAAATACTGACTTCAAAGACCGTAAAGGCATGCGCAAAATAACCGTTTTTACCTGCAAGCACCCAAGGAATGACTAAAAGCTGTTTGTAAAAAACCCATAAGTCATTGTTAACATACCACCAATGGCTAGGGAAAAATGTTCCCGCAAGGACAATTTCTTCCGCTAAAATATTGGCAATCGCCGCATCAGAATTAAAAAAAGCGCGATAGGTTTTAAAGATGTAAAAACTGATCTCATAAAGTACAAAACTGAGTAAAAGCAGTGCTCCCAAAAAAGGAAGATGCTTTTTAAGTTGATATTTTAAATAAAAAAATTTCGTCATTTTTACTCTTGATTCGATAAAAATTCGACTGATTTTTGATAATGTGGGCTTTGTGTAGAACCCTCTTTTTTCATCTCATTCGTATAAATCACTAAACGTTCATCAATTTTAGTCATAATTTCATCCATATCATCGGTCAACGTAATCAATTCCACATCTTCAGGGCGAATCGTATGATGCTCAACGAGCGTCGTCGCAATAAAATCATAGAGTTTTTCCCAATAACTTTTTCCGTATAAAAAAATGCTAATTTTGGTGATTTTTCCGGTTTGCGTAAGAGTTAGCGCTTCAAAAAGTTCATCAAGCGTACCAAATCCACCTGGGAAAATGACATAGGCAAGAGAGTATTTAATCAGCATTACTTTACGCACAAAAAAGTAGTCAAATGTCAGATGTTTGGTTGTATATTGATTGCCTGCTTGCTCATGAGGAAGATTGATATTCAGACCAATGGATTGACAATTTTTGGAGTCAAAACCTCCCTTATTGGCTGCTTCCATAATACCTTTAGAGCCACCTGTAATGATCGTATACCCTTTTTCGCCTAACCTAAAGGCTAACGTATGGGCATCTTCATAATAACGATGATTCGCATGAAAACGCGCACTACCAAAAAAGGTAACGGAAGGTCCAAGATCGTGAAGCTCATCAAATCCTTTTACAAAATCTGACATAATGCGCAAAACACTCCATTCATTGGAGTGTTCAGTATCTTTAATGTGTTGTTTCTCTTCCATTGTCTCTGCTATCGTAATTTTTCAAGTCGTTCACGTTTGGTACCGATCTCGCCTATTTGTACACCAAAGTTACCATCAACAATCACCACTTCACCCATGGCAATTACTTTGTCACCTACCAAAATTTCTAAAGGATCATTTGCTAACTGATCGAGTTCAATCACCGAGCCTATATCCATACTCAAAACATCTTTTAAAAGCATTTTTTTAGATCCTATGCGTACACGAATAGGAAGTCGTACATCTTTGATAAGCTCAATATTGCTTAGCTCTTCAGGACTAATACCCACCATAACTTTTTTAGGCTCTTCAAATATAAATTCTTGCGTTTCATCAGGGGTATAAGGGGCAGAAACTTCTTCTCCAATCAAAGGAATAAGCTCATGTGTAATGGCAAATGCAATCGTGTCATGAGAGTTATGTACTGCTAAATTATAGATAAAGAGCTTTTCATAACCTTTAAAATCAATCTGGCTGTTTGCATCGATATACTCGATCGTATCGATCTCAAACTCCAATTTTGGCATATTTTTCTGACTGCCTAATGAACGGGAAAAAGAGCTTAAAATATTGGAGATAATCTCTTTGGTTGCATCAAGATCTTCTGCATCCATCTCCTCTTTTTCATCACCTTCTCCACCCAGCATCATATCGCCGATTGCTGTTGCAATGGAGGTTGCCATTGTTACACGCATTCGACCGTGGAGTTCACCTCCTACTGTGATGTCAAGTTTTGCAAGCGGAGGGCTTAGTTTGAGTTTACTCTCACCACTCTCCTCTTTGTTAAGCTCAACGGTAGGGGCAATGCCTGTTAAACCTTCAATAGTCGAGACAACTTCTTGTTGTAATAATTGTACAAATGTATTATTCACACTTTACCCCTGCGATGTATCAAATGATGAAATTTTTGTTTTACGAATGTGCTCTAGCTCTTCAAGTGCACTTTTCACTTCATCTTTATCGGTTCTAACTAAACTCTCTATTTTAATCGATTTACGGAAACGATGCAAGCCAATTTCGGCTAAAAAGAGCTCTTTTTTATCAATCATCACAATGGCTTTATCATCCGCTGCACGATCAAGCCTCATAATATCACCTTTTTTGAGCTCTAAAAGCTCTCCAACACTGAGTTCTGCTTGTCCAATAATCGATTCGATAAAGACTTCCGCACGTGAAATGAGCGTATTGAGTTCTTTATTTCGACTTTTTTTCGCACTGGTTTCCCCAAGCATAATATCGCGGTTTGCAAGGCGTGATAGAATCGGCTCCAAATAAATAACCGGATAACAAAGGTTGATCATACCACTGGAATTTCCAATGATAATCTCCATCACAACCATGATGACAATCTCGTTTTGTGAAACGATTTGAACAACGTTTGGACTGGACTCTTTGGTTTCAACGGTTGGGTACATATCAGTAATCGGTGCCCAGCCCTCTTTAAGACGTTGCATGATAATACGCAAAATAGCATCTAAAAGGTTAAGCTCAATATCGGTTAGTTCTCGCGTGGATTCATACGATTCGCCCAGTCCACCCAAAAGTCTGTCTATCATCGGAAATGCAATCGAAGGGTTGATCTCAATGATGCAGTTACCATCCAGAGGTTTAATCGAAAAGACGTTAAAGCTGGTAGGACTTGGAAGCGACATCAAAAACTCACCATACGTCATCTGATCGACCGAGTGCAGTTGAATCTCAACGATACTACGCATAATGGAAGAGATCTGTGAAGCAAGATTTCTCGCCATTTTATCGTGAATACCTTTGACGGCACGTAACTGCTCTTTCGAGACACGGTTAGGGCGTTTAAAGTCATATAAGATGACTTGTCTGGTATCGGTGGTTTCGACTTCGGAAGAGAGGGTATCGCCCTCTTCTTCTACGACCTCTAAGAGCGCATCGATCTCTTCTTGACTTAATATATCAGCCATTGTTGATTCCCAACTGTTCTTTGATCTTTGCTAAAAGTTTTTTATGAATTTGAGAAATTCTCGACTCACTAATATCTAAAATTCCACTGATCTCTTTAAGATTGAGTTCTTCAAAATAGTAGAGTTGAATAATCATCTGCTCTCGCTCATTAAAGGTAGTCAGAATGGTTTGTACCATCTCCATTAACTCATCTTTTTCCACTTTTTGTGCGGTATCTTCACCTGAAAGAATCGTGACTTGCTCATTGAGAGACATCACAGAGACAATCATAGAGCTGTTGCG
>Ga0302213_1000012_pt1 | contig 178585 bp, 186 predicted proteins | sample II_Fen_N1_2_FD_194583 | JGI IMG/M metagenome (GOLD analysis project Ga0302213, IMG submission 194583) | Peat permafrost microbial communities from Stordalen Mire near Abisko, Sweden - II_Fen_N1_1 | ecosystem: Environmental > Terrestrial > Soil > Wetlands > Permafrost | place: Sweden: Abisko...
CATCAATAACACGTACTAATTTTGATTGGGCAAAAGGTGCTAATTGGTAGTGAAGTCCTCGAAGCACGCCATGTTTACTTCGTGATTCATTATCTTGGCAAAAGTTGACGTTATAACCAACAAATGCCTCAAATTGATCTTGTCGAAATGTCTCTACAAAGTACCCTCTCTCATCACCATGTACTTTTGGCTCTATAATAATGACGTCATAGATAGAAGTACGTGTAAAAATCATTCGTATCCTTTATGATTTTATTTGTAATTGCTACATTAGTACTAATCGTATAATTATATAATCAAATAATAAGAATTTGATAACTATTATGGCAAATGCTAGGTGTCTATAATTTATGTCCAATTTTTCTAGACACTCTCTATTTCCGCTTATAATGCTCACAAATAACTGATTAATTATAATAGCAAACCCTCACTTCGTTTCATGTTAATATCTTTCATACCCCTTATGTTTAAGTTTTCTAAAATCAAATATTTGCCTCAAAAAAATACTAAAAAATCCAATGTATACGTTAATTATCTCCACCCCTTATTCCTAATATTCCCAATATTTTATTTTGCTTATGTCATTTTTATGTATTAAAGCATTTTTTTAATATAAAAATTCGATAATCATTTATAGAATATCTCTATACTAAAACAGGGCAAGGAGTTCTCATGCGCAATACCTATGTGCAACAATGCGATTACAAATCGAGATTTCGCATTTTAAAAAAAGGACGTATCGCTTTAGTCATTTCAGCTTTATGCACAAGTACAACTCTTAGCTTCGCAACACCAACGGGCGGGGTTGTCACAAGTGGTAATGCAGCAATAACCCAAAGTGGGATGGTCACAAATATCAACCAATCCACTCAAAAAGCTTCTATCAATTGGTCAACGTTTTCCATTGGTTCGACTGAAACCGTTAATTTCAATCAGCCCAATACTTCTTCTATTACACTCAATCGTGTCATAGGGAATGAAAAAAGTGTGATTGATGGAGCTTTAAATGCTAATGGACAAGTATGGATACTTAACTCTAATGGTGTTTTATTTGGTAAAAATGCTTCGATTAATACTTCAGGACTTATCGCAACAACCAAATCATTAAGTGATGCCGACTTCCAAGCAGGAAATTACACGTTGAGTGGCGATAGTAAAGCCAGCGTTATCAACCTAGGAACCGTAGAAATTGCTAACGGTGGATATGCCGCACTTCTTGCAAATACAGTTTCCAATGAAGGAACTATTCGAGCACTGAAAGGGAAGATTGAGCTTGTCGGTGGAGATTCGTTTTCGATTAACCTTAATGGAAATTCACTGGTCAATCTTACCGTAACCAAAGGTGTACTCGATGCTTTAGTGGAAAATAAAGGTGCACTTATCGCAGAGGGTGGTGAAATATACCTCACAACAAATGCTGTGAATGACCTGCTTAAAGGTGTGGTCAATAACACAGGTCTCATTGAAGCCCAAACACTGGATGATGTTGCTGGCAAAATTGAACTTTATGCGCATGGGGGTGAAGTCAAAGTCGGAGGGGCTATCACAACAGGTGCAGAGGAAGGCTTTGTTGAAACATCAGGTAAAACCTTTAGTATTGATCCTTCTGCTTCTATTATAACAGGAGAGTGGTTACTTGATCCTGTCAGCATATCTATTGATTCAACCTTAGCCAGCGCAATTATGAGTGCATTAGGAAGCGGTAGTGTCACGATTTCAACCGACGGTGGCAATACGCCAAGCACGAGCAGCGGAGAAAGTGGAAGTGCTGGGGATATTAATGTTAATTCAGCCATTTCATGGTCAACTAACAAAACATTAACACTCTTAGCATTCAATGATATTAATATTAATGCTAATTTGACGCATACAGGTACTTCAGCAGGAGGAATGATTTTCCTTTATGGACAAGGAACAAGTGATGGTGGAACCAGTAAATACAGTGTCAATAACAGTGCTACAGTAACGTCTCCTTCACTACAATGGCGAAAAGGAAGTGACCATGCAAGTGCACGTTATGCTATCGTCGATGGCAGTGTATTTCTTGGTGGAAAATACATCGAAATTGGTATTCATTCAACGAAAGGTGTTTTTGGATCCACTAATGGTACTGCAACCCCTTCACTTTTTTTTGGTAGACAAGGTGGTAACACTAGAATCGGAATGATAGGTGATGCTGATGGGTTTGGTGTTGGTCAAGATCTAAGAATAGATTATTTTCTTCCAGGATCTGATTATGAAAATTACAGAGTGTTTTTTAATGGTAACAGCACATCTGGTTATAATAATGAATTTGATAGTGTTCATGTAAATCTTTTAGGGTTAGGTGCTAACAATACATTACAAGCACAAGTGATCTCGGCAGAAGGTGATATGCAAGTTGTTCAAAATATAACCTTTAAAGCAGATAGCAAATATTTTCAAAACAGTGTAGTTCTAAAGAACAATGGGGCAACAGCGATGACAGGAGTTGCATTTGCAAGAGAATTTGACCCTGACAACAACCGCGATGTAGGAGGAAGTTCACAAACAATACAAACCATAGAAGCAACCATTTCATCTGATGGCTATGCTGCGCTCAGTGGGAAAAGCCAAGCGAATGATCCTTATGAGGCTTTAGCAGGATCTCAATCCAATATTCTTTTTTATTCTGCTGATAATAGGGCAGAACTTGCCGTCGGCTCAGGATGTTGTAATAATGTCACTACTTATGGTGATCCTTTGTTTACAAAAGGATACTCTGTTCTAGGGGACAAGGCTATGGCTATCAAGTTTAATGTTGGCTCACTCGCTGCTGGCGCTTCATCTTCTGAAATAATATACCAAACATCTTTGGATAATAGGGATATTGGTAGTATTCTAAATGAACTTAATTCAAATAGTATCAAAAAACCGATTTTGAATACTCCACCTTCCGTTATTGCAGCAATTGTCAACAATACAGCCGTTGAGCAACCTCATAATATTCAAACATTCACATCACAGCAAATAACTTCACACACCCAACAAACTAACTATGTACATGAAGGAGAGAAAATTACTTTGGCTTCCACTACGGATGATGAAAATGCCAATGAATTAGTAAGCCTTTCAGAAATTCGCCAAATGAAAAGAACCAACAGTGCAACTTCGGGTACTGAAAACTCAAGTGACACAACACAACAAAACAATTCAGGAGAGAGTACGGGGATAGATACATCGATTCGTATTCCATTATCACGTGGCTCTTTGATTGACATTGTTGATGGTGGCGTTAAACTTCCAGAAAATGTCGAACAAGAATTTTATGTACTCAATCAAACACGATAAGGACTAAAGAATGCGAATAACACCCGCTCAAAGAACAACACTTTCACTCTCATTATTGGTTGCAAGTACCTTATTTGCTGTGGAAGTACCTAATATTGGAACGGCACTTAAAGAGATTGAATCATCCAAACTTAAGGCACAAGAGTCCCCTGTCATTCCTCAAATTAATGTGCAAGAACCCATCTCCACCAAACCTTCTAAAAGTGTTGAAGCACCTAAGCTCATTCAAAAAAATGACACTATTTTTGTCAAAGAATTTGCCTTTGTAGGAAATGAAGCCCTCAGCTCTGCTGAGCTCAAAGAGGTCATCATACGTTTGCAAGACAAAGCGCTTAATACAGCACAGCTGTTATCTGCAGCGGATGAAATAACAGCACATTATCGAGCTAAAGGATTTAAAAAAGCCAAAGCATTTATTTATAAAAAAGATATTGCCAACGGTACAGTTACCATCACGATTCGGGCAAGAAACCATGATGTGATCCTTAAAGATCCTGACCTTCTTAAAGTCAATGACACCGTACAAGAAGAAGTGCTTAATCAAGGAACCGTAAACACAGCACACCTCAAAACTATTTTTGTTAAAACCTTTCATATTAGTGGTATTCATGCGCTAAAAGAAGAAGAGTTACATGCTCTTGTCTTGGAAGAAGAGAACAAAGAGCATACGCTTGCTTCTTTGGAAAAAACAGCTTCACTGCTTACCAAATACTACCGAGAGAAAGGCTATTTTGTGGCACGTGCCTACATTCCTAAACAGAGTATGAAAGAGGGAATCATAGAAATTGCCGTTATTGAAGGAAACTATGGAGCACTTAAACTACAAAATAACTCTTTAGTCAATGATCGCATCTTACAAGGAATGTTGGATGATATCAAAGATGAAAATGTTGTGAGTACCGATACACTTGAACGCGCTATGCTCATCATTAATGATACGCCAGGAGCCAAAGTCACACGAGCCGATGTTAAGCCAGGAACAGAACTTGGAACATCGGATTTTTTAATCCAAGCCTCTGAAACGAAGCCCTATAATGCCTACATTGTCGGGGATAATTACGGTTCACGCTATACAGGAGAGTATCGTACGAGTATCGGAGTGAGTGCCAACTCTCCTTTTGGTTGGGGTGATAAAATAGGAATCAATGGACTTCTTTCAACCCAAACCGATCTTAAAAATGGAAAGGTTTACTACAATTTCCCACTTATGAGTAATGGGCTTAGAGGCGAAGTGAGTGCCGCTAAAACAACCTACTCTTTAGCCGAAGAGTATGATGCCCTTGATGCTATTGGAAATGCCACAACATTGGAAGCCTCTTTGATTTATCCGCTCATTCGTACGCAAGCTGAAACGCTCAATTTAACACTCAGTTATGACAACAAGCATATGAAAGATGAGATAAGAAGTACCAATACCGTCACAAAAAAAGAGTCTAACGCTCTTAATCTGGGAGCTAACTATACCGAAACGAGTTCTCTTTTTGGGTTACCAAGCGGTACCAATGCTTCCCTTATCTTCACCTTTGGTCATCTAAGCTTTGATAATGCCGATGCACTTGTTATAGATCAAGCAGGGGCTAAAACCGATGGAGGTTACAGTAAAGTTGTTGCAACCTTAGAAAAAAGTCTTGCCTTTGATGAGACCTACTCCATGACAGGAAGTTTGCGTTTCCAAAAAGCTCTTGGTGGTAAAAACCTCGATGGTTCTGAAGACTTCTCTTTGGGTGGAGCGTATGGGGTACGAGCCTTTCCTGATGGAGAGCTGAGTGCAGAAAATGGTTATATCGCAGGATTAGAACTCTTCTATGCCTTACCAAGTTATGAAAGTATCACCTCAAAAGCAAGTATTTTTGCAGATTCTGGTTATGCCAAAATGGAAAATTCCACAGGAGCAACAGAGCCACGCCAACTTTCAGATATGGGACTGGGCTATCAAGCAAGCTATAAAGAGTTCTTTGCTAAAGCACAATTAGCACGTGTCATAGGAGGATCTGGCGCGAAGAGTGAACCAAACTATCAAAACAAATTCTTACTTCAACTCGGTTGGGTTTACTAACGCGAAACACCCTTTTTTCACTTTACATGTAAGGATTTATTCCTTACATGTAAACACTGTTTAAACCTTCCCACTAAATTTTTAACACCCTTTACATGTAAACGTAATTATCCCATGTAATATTTCTAAATCTAAATTAAAGTTAAAAAATTATGACTAATTTAATACAAAGTTTTGACACACTAAAATGTGCCGTTAGATTTTCGTTGGGAATAAACATACAAAGGAATTGTTATGAAAAAAATACTCGCCTTCTTAGCTGTTGTGGCGCTTCTTTTTAGCGCATGTCAGAAAAAAGAGGAATCATCTACAACAAAAGATGTCTCGGTCAATGGAGTCTCCATTAATGCTCCTATGAAAATTGATGAGGCCAATAAAACAATTACCGTTTTAGCCGCTATAAATGGAAAATACCTCACGGAAAACACTCGCCATGCCGTCGTTTTTAAAGAGGGAAAATTTGGGGACAAACCTGTTTTTACATCGTACCAAAATCAAAATGATTTTCTAAAAGCCATGCTTTATTTAAGCGCAGTTGCAGGCAATAATATGACCAAAGAAAACGGAGCAACAACGCAAGTTGAAGGCCAAAAAATTGCGATGAGTGTTACATGGAATGGCGCTGCTAAAAGTTACGACATCAATGAAGTCATCATTGATAGCAACAACAGACCGATTGATTTGCGTTTTGGTGGAAATGAGATCAATGCTAAAGAGTTAAATACGGGATGTATCGCATGTTTAGACAGCTGCCCTGTTGGCGTTCTCTCAAATCACAGCTACACCTATGGTGCGGTTGAGAAACGTGATGAAGTTACATTTCATGGCAATGCAACCTTGCTTCCCAAAGATGGTACGTTGGTTGCCGTTAGTTTTAAACTTCTCTAATGAACAGACTCTTTTTAATACTTTTTTACGCTTTTTGTGGATTGCTTTTAGCCATCAGTATTAACCTAATCATTTCAACGAATGTCTGGCTAGAGATGCGTATCCACGAAAGGCTTGTGCTAGAAGTGTGTGGTGTTCTTGGCATTGTTTTCTCTTTTTTTCGAAACAGTGCCTCCATTACACTTTTTTTTGTACTTCAAAGTATAATGTTTTTGATCTGTTTTTGGCTCTCCAAAATGGACATAATCTATTACAGTCTTCGTAATTTTTATTTAGATGGTATTGCCCTTAGTACCATTAAAATTGTTTTTTTAGCACTCCTGACGATGATGAATCTTTTGATTATCTCTCATCTTCTTGTCAAAAAAACCACCTATTTTTCCAAATTATCGTAACAAGGAATCGTATATGAAACGATCACAAATCATTTTACTTCTTATTGTTATAGGGTGTGTAGGGCTTTATCTCACCATTCCAAGTATTCAAGCGCAACTCAATCTTGCCATCTCCGTGCTAAGTTCTCTTAATTTGGGAAGTGTCATTGCGTATCTACGAGAATTTGGTATCTATGCAGCCTTCGTCTCCTTTTTACTGATGATTCTACAATCCATCATTGCACCGATTCCTGCTTTTTTAATTACACTCTCAAATGCGGCCATCTTTGGTTGGGCATGGGGTGCGCTTTTATCGTGGAGTAGTGCTATGGTGGGCGCAGCACTCTGCTTTTTGATTGCACGTATTTTAGGGCGCAATGTCGTTGAAAAACTGACCAGCAAAAAGGCACTCGAAACGACCGATACTTTTTTTGAGCGTTATGGTAAACACACGATTATCGTCTGTCGCTTACTGCCGTTTATCTCTTTTGATCTTATTAGTTATGCAGCCGGTCTTACATCCATTCGTTTTTGGAGTTTTTGGATTGCAACGGGTATTGGTCAACTGCCAGCAACACTGGTTTACAGTTATTTTGGACAGAACCTAAGCGGTGGTGGGAAAATTATCTTTATCACCCTTGTTATGATGTTTTCACTAAGCATCGTCATCTACATTTTTAAAAAAATGTACGATAAGAAAAACCGTCCTGCCTAGAAAAATAGACTTACCTCGTATGCTTAATCACGCCTAAATCAACACACGCAATGTGTGTTGGTGAGGCTTTTGCTCCCTTTTTAAGGACTCCAAAAATTTCATTGAGTTCATTGTCATCAAAATCATGCGGATACCCAAACCCATGGCAAATCACCGCAGCACTCACCGTCATCAAGGAGAATTGTTGAATGACACCATCGCGATTTTTTGCCATAATGTAACCCGTGCTAAGCCCTTGCTCACAGTAAAAACTTTTAATGTCTTCAGCAAATTTGGTCACAATTTCTAAAATAATGCTATACACTTTTTCAAAGCTATCTTCCTCTTTGAGACTCCAGCCAAGGAAAAAATCATCGCCACCCACATGCCCTACCAAACACTCATCAAATCCAACAGAGCTTTTTAAAATATCGGCAAAAAGCGTAATAGCGCGATCACCTTTGCGAAAACCGTAATAATCATTGAAAGGCTTAAAATTATCAAAGTCAAAATACGCCATGATCACTTTTTCTTTAGAGTCCATTGCATTGGCAACAAACTCATTGATAATGCGATTGCCTGAGAGTCCTGTGAGTGGATTTTGATCTTTGGCATCGACAATATTCTTCTCGTTTACAATATCTAAAAGTACTTTGGAACTTAAAAAGCCTATGTATTTCTCATTTTCTGTGATCAAAATGGCATCATTATCATCATCAAATGCGTAAATTTTGAGAATCTTCTCAATCGGATCGTTAATATCAGCACGCCCGCAATACGAAATAATTTTCTTGAGGCTTCCTTGCGTGATATTATAGAGCAGTGCTTTGCCATAATTTGAGTAGATATAGGCCTTAATATCGGTGTCTTTGATAATACCAAGGGGTGTGAAATCACGTGCTAAAACAGGTACAAAATGGATCTTTTTATCGCCTTTGAGAACATCATATACTTCGTTAATATGCGAATCGATAAAGACCGTATGGCTTTTTTGAAGGTATTTGTCAATATTGGCAATTTTGCCATTTTTACGTTTATCGTTTTGCGAAACAAATTTGAGTTGATCGTAACTGGAAAGAATCTCTGTTACCTCCAGCGTTGGTTTTTGAACAAAATAGCCTTGAACCATATTGCAGCCAAGTTTCTTGCACTCGGTGTACTCTTCTTCGCACTCAACACCCTCTGCAATGGTAAATATGCCCATCGCCTGTGCAATTTGAACAATGGAGCTGACAAACAATTTTTTCTTCTTACTGAGGTGTATTTCACTGATAAAAAAACGGTCAATTTTAATGAAATTGGGATCGGCATTAAAGAGCATCTGAAGCCCTGAAAAACCGACGCCAAAATCATCGATTGCCATCTTGTAACCTTGTTGTTTGTAAAGATTGAGCACCAGTTTATCGACACCTGCATACATGCCCACTTGGTGTTTTTCGGAGAGTTCAAAGCAGATATTGGAGGTATCCATTTCATACGTTGAGAGCAATTCGCAGGTGTAGCCCGATTTAAAATCAGGCATCATGGTGATGCGATTGTCGAGGTTATAAAAGAGTTTGATATGTTTGGAAAAAGGCAAGAGAGAAAATTTATGAATCGCTTTTTCACGCAGCTTCACATCAATCATGTAAAGTGTTTTTTCGCTGTACGCCGAATCAAAAATACAATCAATCGTCGTAAATCCAGCCGATTCGTAATTACGAATCAATGCTTCGACCGCGTAAAGTTTTCCCGTATAAATATTGACAATAGGCTGAAAAGCAAAATCTGCTACTTCAACGAGTTTTTGCCATTTTTCGTTTAGCATCGTGTATGATTCCTTCATGGACTATGAAGAAATCATACCCTTAAGCGATTACTAAATCATTACATGTAAAGTGCTTAATCGCAGTTTTCAACACAAATTTTATGCGGTATGACTTGACCACCACATCCGACAAAACAGGTATCATAGTTCTGTTCACACCCACAGTTGGTGCTACAGAAGCTTTGCTGATTGACCAAAATTTGCTCAAATGTCGGACGCGCAGGAATCCAAGGTTCTCTTGGTCTTTCATGATTGAGACGACCTAAATAGCGGCGTAATTCATCGCGTTTTTGGCACGCGTACGGATCTCTTCCTTGTTCACACTGACTTTGAAAATGACTCAAATCACGACTGTAATCGTAATAATCTCTCTGCCAACGTCTCAAATCCATCTCAAAACGCATGAGATCCATTTGATAGCGACTATACGCCATCTCATATGCTCGTTGTTCATTCACATCGACCGCTTTGGCTTTAGCGTAAGCATCATCGAGGCAGTATTGATAACTTCTCTGACATTGATCTTGACAACTTTGACGAAGAAAAGAGCAATTATTCAAACACGACTGAGCGTGCGATGACGCAGGAGGAATATACTCATTTTTAATCATATAACGCGGCCCACACCCGACACAAAATAGTGCGATCAACACCCAAAGGAAACGATGCATAAAACCTCTTTAAATATTTTTGCTTATTATAGAGTAAAATCGTGAACTTTTAGTGCATATTAGGGCTGAAGTACGGCACCTTTGAGGTAATTTGCCATAATACGATCATACATGCTCCCCTTTTTGCCATCTGGCTCTTTAAGGCGATTGAGCTGTGCTTGCATGATGTTAATCTGCTCTTTAGGGATCTCTTTACCGGCACAAATATAGTAATCCGTGTTTAAGATAACATGTGCCATACGATACTTCGAGACATCTTGTCCTTCGCTAATGAGATGATACACAAAAGGAACATCCGTGTAAACAAGCGCATCAATTCTGCCATATTCTAACATTTTGTACCCTTGAATCGGTGTTGAAACACGGGTGATATTGAGACCATGATTTTCACCAATTTCTTGAAAAAGTAATTTTTCAGCCGAAGTCTCTTTAATCGTCGCAATACGAAGCGGTTTTAAAATTTCTAACGCATTTTTTCCCTTAGGAATGTCCGTTCCTCTTTTGGTAATCACACCCAATCTCACCGTTGCCACAGGACCTATCCAGTTAAAATGAGGCTCTCTGTCTTTAAGTTTTACGGCTGTTACCAGATACGATTTGGGATGCTTGAGGGCTTCATCGTACATTTTATTCCACGCATCGTAGGTAATCTCTTCTTGAGAAAATCGTGGTCGAAGCGTTGAAAGGCTCGCTTCCAAAAGGTCTATACTTAACCCTTTTATCTCTCCTTTATCACGAAAACTAAAAGGAGGATTGGGGACGGCATAAAGGGCAATATCAGCACAAAAAAGAGACGTTGAGCTGAGCATAACTAAAAAAATTCCACAGACGAAATGAGCGCGAAGATGCATTGTAGACCCTTATCCATTCATTTAAGAGAGGCTTTAGAGCTTAAAGAAATATTTAAATTTTAATCTAAAATTGTAACACATGCAGCCTTATGCAAAACCAAAAGTGTGACAAAATGACGAAGAAACGATCCTTGAAGATTACTTTTCGGTACGGGTGACGTACGAGAGGTACAGAATATTGCTCATAGCCCCACTGCTTAAGATCATCGCCATCACAACAATCTGATAGCGCACGGCAATAAGCGGGTCAATACCTGAGAGAATTTGTCCTGTCATCATGCCCGGCAAAGAGACAAATCCCACGGCTAGAAACGAGTTGATCTGAGGAATCATAGAGGCTCTAAAAGCGATCGATCGTGCTTTTTCCATAACGTGATGTTCCCGCTCTTGTTCGTAACGCTCAGCACACAAAGAGATCGCATTCATGGCATTGGCATAAATCATACCGGCAAGGGGAATCACATAACGCGCATCCAGTGGATTTTCAAGCTCTAAAACACCCCCTAAAACAAGCCCAAGGTTGAGTGTTCCCCCAAGGGCAATGCACGCAAGAATCACAAGGTAGCGTGTAAAACTTTGAGCACGAATATTACGTCTGGCGATAAGCGAAGCTGCAGCAATCATCACAGCCACTAAAAGGGCTAAAAGCCAAAAGGAGTTGGTATTAAAAAGAGAGGTTAAAACGTAACCAATGATAATCAGCTGAACACTCATGCGAAGTGTTGCCAAAGCGATCTCTGTTTTTTCCCCCACCCAACGGTAATAAAAAAAAGCGACAAAGATAAGTGGCGGAAGCAGGTAAAGGAGATGAAGAAGAGAGATAGTTTGCATCAGCGAAGCCTTTTACATGTAAAGGAGATATGCCTAAAAGCATACCCCCTTTTAAAAGAGCGTTTGGTTACTTACCTTGATTTTTAAGTGCCGCAACAATCGCCGCAATGTGCTCATGTTTGGTCTCATCTTCTTCGATATCATGAATCGCATCAAGCGTAAAGGTAGGCAATTTTTTATCCAAATAGGTGGTATTGAAAATACCTTGTTTAAAGTCTTCATCACGCATGATTTGACGATGAAGTGGAATGTTGGTTGGAATACCCGAGATGATAAACTCATCAAGCGCACGTCTGGCTTTGCGTACCACACCATCCCAGTCAATGCCCACAACAATCAGTTTACCAATCATTGAGTCGTAGTTCGTTGGAACAACGTAATCTTTAAACCCAATGGCATCCAGTCTAACACCAGGACCTCCGGGAGAGAGATAGGTTGTAATGCGACCCGAAGAAGGAATAAAGCCATTTTTAGGATCTTCTGCGTTGATACGACACTCAATCGCAAAACCTCTAAATTTGATATCTTCTTGCATAAAGGGGAGTGGTTGTCCCTCTGCGATGTGAATCATACTCTGAACGATGTCAAGACCCGTAACAGCTTCCGTAATCGTATGCTCCACCTGCACTCTGGTATTCATCTCAATAAAGTAGAAGTTATCCTCTTCATCGACCAAATACTCAACCGTACCCACACTCTCATACCCCAATTTAAACATTGCTTTTTTAGAAGCGCGAAGGAGTTCATTGCGTACTTTTGGATTGAGTCTTGGACTGGGTGCAATTTCGACCACTTTTTGATGGCGACGCTGTATTGAACAGTCACGCTCGCCTAAGTGAATCACATTACCAAATTTGTCCGCCATGACTTGCACTTCAATGTGGCGAGGATTGAGAACGTATTTTTCAATAAACGCATCACCACGACCGAAAAATCGCTCCGCCTCTTTGGTCGCCGCTTCAAACATAGCAACAAACTCTTCCTCTTTTTTGACGATACGCATCCCTTTTCCACCACCACCAAAGGCTGCTTTGATGATAACAGGAAAGCCAATATCACGCGCGACTTGAATCGCCGCCGCCATATCAATAATCGGCTGCTCTGTTCCTTCAAGAACCGGCACACCGACTGCTTTCATCGCAATTTTCGATGCCATTTTGTCACCAAAAAGTGCAATATGGTCAGGTTTTGGACCAATAAAAACGATGTCATGGTCAATACAATACTGCGCAAAGTCAGCATTTTCAGACAAAAAGCCGTATCCTGGATGAATCGCGTCTGCACCAACTTCTTTGGCAAGTGCTACGATATTTTTATAATCCAGATAAACCTCAATAGGATCGCCCTTGAGCAGATAACTCTCATCTGCCTTTCTGACCCAAACACCATTCGCATCAATCGTTGAAAAAACACAAACACTCTTAATCTCCAACTCTTTACATGCTCTAATGATCCTAAGCGCGATCTCTCCGCGATTGGCGATCAATACCTTTGTGATTTTTCGTGCGTACACTTGACAACTCCCACTAAAAAATAGAGAACAAATTATATCACTTAAATATTAAACTAACCTCTGCATCCAAGACATAATTTTGACATAACTGTTACAGCCAATCTTCTCGCTTGACACTCTCATCAATGTCACGTCCCATACGTTGATGCAATGCCCAATAATAGTTCACAAAGGTTTGAACACTGCCCATTTTAGCGGTGTAAATTCCCTCTGTTTTTGAGGCAAATTGCTCTAAAAAGAGCTTTGCATCTGCTTTGGCAAGGTAATGGCGCAACAAGGCTGTGTAGGTTTTAAGGTACCACGCTTTGAGTCTTTCATACGACGCATCGCTAAGATCAATCTTCAAGGTCTCTTCAAATTTCAACACACCACATTCAAAAAGTCCACTAAGATGAATCAATCCTTCACAATAATAAGGCTCAACTTCGCCCGTTTTCATCCATCCAATGAGCCCCACAGAGCGTTTAATAAGGTCGCGTAAAAGTGCCGTTTTCAACCCCTCATCTTCATCCATGAAAAATGCAACCAATCCACCTGTCGTTGCTTTGAACTCTTCGATATTTTTAAAAACTCCGCTTTGATTCATACGTGCTTCGGTGTCATAATCCATCCATAAAATATGCCCGAACTCATGTCCGATGGTACTCACCTCATAGACGTGATGCCACAAGTCAGCTTGGTGAAAAACAATCTCACGCTCTGCATCCATAAACGCTTTTCCAAAGACCTGTTGGTTGATTTTTAAAAATGGTTTGGCACGAAGCGAATCTAAGATGTTATCGGAAAAGGCAAAGATTTTTTTGCCATATTCACGACTCACCGTCTCATCGTTAGGCACCACTTGGGCTGAGAAAAGTCCATTAAACTCAGCGGCATAAAACAACGCTGGACGACCGATGTAGAGCTGTACACGTTTAAGATTGGAGAGCACATTTTCTTTTACATGTAAATCATTTTCTGCGTTTTGATCAAAAAGACGCGTAAAGGCATTGACGATACGCTCATAAGTGACATAAGCCCCTTTATCTTCAGGATTGGATACTCTCACATCCCACTCAAGCGCAACCGCTTTTTTGTAGTGATCTTCGTAGTATTCCAAAGGATGCCCAATTTGAATCGGTGTGGTGATTTTCATCCACTTTCGATCGACCTCAGCCCATTTAGCGATCAATTCACTGCGTTCTTCTTCCCCAAAGGCCTCATCCAACGCTTTAAAGTAGTCGATGTAAAAGCCTTTTTGATCCCAATCAGGATCTTCCATTTCGCCAAGATCATCGCACAAGCTTTGTAAGGCACTTCGAACACCATTCACCTCTTTGGGGAAAGCAGTGGCATACGCTTTTGCGATATAACCGCCCTCCACTTTTTCAAGAACCGAATAGGAACGATCCCCTACCACACCCGAGGGATCAAGATCCATCAAGCCATTGGCATGTAACATCTGAGCAATCGCTTCAGAATCTTTGTCGTATTCCAACTCCAAAAGAGGATTGATGGTGTTGATGATGTGCTCGTTCCATTTGGATTGCCATCCGCTCAGTGCCAAACCTACCTCATGAACACCTCTGAGGATTCGGCGGTAAAAAGGGGAAAAGAGCCACTCTTTATCGACTTGAGCCAGTAATTCACCATGTGCTTTGAGGTAAAATTCGCTCACCCAAAGGTACGCTTTCTCTTTGGCCGCGGTGATAAAAACAGCATCTTTATGCTCTTTTTCAAGCGCTTGAACCATCTGCTCATCGCGAAGGTTGATCAAACGTGTGAGGGCTGCCACGCGGTTCTCACGAATCAAAGAGAGTTCTATGCTCTCTAAAAAGGTATCAATAAAAGCTTCCATACGTTTATCGTATGTTTGAGATTCCACAATACTAAAGTAACTCCCCAGTGCCCTTTGGCGCTCTCCTAAAAGATCGTAGAAACGTTTTAAATCATTTTCAAATTTTTGGCTCATCATTCTTCTCGCATTTTTTGTCTAGTTTAAGTATAATTTTAACGCCTTTTTCATCTATTGAAGGTTAAGAAGAAGAGGCCTTTCATCAGAATTCTCAACGATTGCCGATTTACTTCGTTACTTCCAGATTATGTGCCACAGGAGTTTTTATGACAAGCCGCTATGAATCCATTAATACCTATCTCAATCGAGGCATTATTGAAGCCAATATGGCGTATGCCAAAATGCACCAAAGTTCTTTTTCGATTGTGAAATTTGGATTTGACGTTGACTTAGAAGATGGCTTTTTCTTTAAAGATTTAATCACCTTTATTCACACGGAGCTTGGCTTTCATACCCTCTTGCAACAAGGCGTGGACGCTTTTTTGATCGTTTTGCGCGATATTAAAATACATCAAGCCAAAAAGCTACTCAAAAAACTTGAACATAACATCAAACAAAATTTCAAAATAGAGATCAAGCACATTGGTATCACCCTCTTTGATGAGAGCGATAGCTACAAATCACTGTTGGATCGTCTGGATAAATACTACGTCATGTCACGCCTCTCTTCACGTAAAAAGATCTTTTACGGCACGCTTGATTTTGATTTTTACGAAACGCCCAATAAAAACGACCTTTTAACCTCCATTTTACGTAAAGACAAAAAAGTCACCTTGCACAATCTGTACAACGGTATCCCGATTAAAGAGGAGACAAGCATCCTTAAATTTGATGAAGGCATTGCGCAACTCAACGTCAAGGCACCTAAGCTTTTTTACTACACCAAAGAGAGTTTTACATTTATTCAACACGATAAGATCCCCAGCATCATCAAAGCAAAAATCATCAAAGTGGATCCTACAAAATCCCTCCTCGTTTTAGCCAATTTAGAGTTTTTAGATGCGTCTCCACTTGATCGAAGTTACATTCGTGTACAGCCACAAAAGCCCATTCATGCGGCATTACTGCTCAATAAAATCAAACTCATCGATGGCATCATCGACACGATTTCACAAAACGCGCTTGTTTTACATGTAAAGCTAGAGGACATTGAAAAAATCATTCACAAAGATATGGCAGATAAAGAGTTTGACGTTTCGTTTCAAATTCCTACGGAGAAAGGATTTTTAACGATGGTAACATCCAAAGCGACTATTTTTAGCATTATTAATGAAACGATTGTTATTAATTTACAACCGAACTCTTTGATGCAATCCAAACTCAAACAGTACGTTTCATTGCGCCAAAATGCTCTTTTGGTCGAGTTAAAACAGCAGCTCAAATTTCTAAACTAAACGCTTCATACCGTCACAAAAAAGACCAATAACTCCCTTTTTTGGAGGGGCATGCGGAAAATTAATAAAGAAAAAGCTATCATTAGACTTCTTCATAACGATGAGCTACCGCTAAGAAAAGCATAGCTTCAACCGATTTGTCATCCATACAGCGATAAATCAACCACACAAACCCAATGAACAACCCAAAAGGAAACCCCAATTTTATGTTATTTTCAGATTTAAAACTCAGCTCTCCCCTCTTAAAAGCGATTCAGGATGAAGGCTACACAACGCCAACACCGGTACAAGAAAAAGCCATTCCTTCTATTTTAGAAGGCCGCGACATGCTCGCAGGTGCACAAACGGGTACGGGCAAAACCGCAGGCTTTACCCTTCCAATTTTAGAGCTTCTCTCTCAAAAACCGCATAACAAAGCACGACCAATTCTTCGCGTCCTCATCTTAACACCCACGAGAGAACTTGCGGCTCAAGTACAAGAGAGTGTCAAAGCATATGGCAAATACCTCCCGTTTAAAAGTGCCGTTATCTTCGGTGGAGTGAGCATTAACCCTCAGATTCAGATGTTACGTGCAGGTATTGATATCCTTGTGGCAACACCGGGTCGACTGCTCGATCACGTTTCGCAAGGGACGATTGATCTTAAACATGTTGAGACCTTGGTTCTTGATGAAGCGGATCGTATGCTGGATATGGGCTTTATCAAAGATATTCGCCGTGTTATCTCTATCTTACCGGCTAAACGTCAAAATCTCCTTTTTTCAGCCACCTACTCCGATGATATTAAAAAACTGTGTGAATCTATTTTAAGAAACCCTGTCATCGTTGAAGTAGCGCGCCGTAATACCTCCAGTGAGCTGGTCAATCAACGCGTCATTATGGTCGATTGCAAGCGTAAAACTGCTCTCTTAGCCAAACTGATTCAAGAAAACAAATGGGAGCAAATTTTGGTCTTCACAAGAACCAAACACCATGCGAACAAAGTCTCTGAATACCTTGCTAAAATTGGCATCAACTCCGCAGCAATTCACGGCAATAAAAGTCAAGGTGCTAGAACCAAAGCGCTCAGTGATTTCAAAAGTGGCGCGGTCAAAGTGCTTGTTGCTACCGATATTGCCGCACGAGGTCTGGACATTGACCAACTGCCGCATGTGGTCAATCTTGAACTTCCAAATATTGCAGAAGATTATGTTCACCGTATTGGAAGAACAGGACGTGCTGGCAATAATGGCGAAGCGATTTCATTGGTCTGCGTGGATGAGCATGAATACCTTGCGGGTATTGAAAAACTGATTAACCGTAAGTTTAAACGTGAAATTATCGAAGGGTTTGAGCCCAATCCGGACATTAAGGCTGAGCCAATTCAACAAGGTCGTGGGCCAAAACCTCAAGGTCAACCACGTCGCAGAGACAATGCTCCTCGTGAATACGTTGAAAAAAGAAGAAACAGGTAAGAGATATGATCTACGTTGACGCCGATGCCTTTCCCAATACGCTTAAAGAGATTTTGCTTCGTGCGGTCTTTAAGCGTAACATTACCACCCATTTTGTGGCGAATAAAAAAATACCCTTGCAAGATTCGCCACTACTTACGATGATCATCGTCTCGCAAGGGGCGGATGAAGCCGATCACTACATCGTAGAACATGCCAAAAGTGATGATTTGGTCATCACCGCAGATATTCCCCTTGCAGATCGACTGGTCAGCAAAGGCGTTCTTGCGCTGGATCCCAGAGGAACGATTTACGATGAAAGCAACATCAAAAGCCTGCTTGCGATGCGCAATTTGATGCAAGAGCTCAGAGATGCTGGTGAAATTACAGGCGGTCCCAGTGCCATTGGGGAGAAGCAAAAGCGAGCCTTTGCCGATGCACTCAATGCGCTTTTACAAAAACGAAAATAGCGTTACATGTAAAAAGATTGTGCACCGTCGCATCATTCGAACGCTCTTTGTTTGATCACCGTAAACCTAAATCGTAATCCATTTGGCTGTTGTTCAACATGGATGGTGCCCCCAAATTTTCCCTCTATCAATAATTTAGCAATAGAGAGTCCCATCCCTCTGACCTCTTTCGTACTTTCGTCATGATGGGATGAGACATCCATCTCAAAAATGGATGCCTCATTCACATGAGGGTCCAACCCACCGCAATTATCTTCAACCATGATCGTTACATGTAAATCTTCTTCCACCAGCGTAATCCACAATCGTGGCTCCAGAACGGCTCTTGTTTTCGCGATCTCAATAGCATTATCGATCAAAATCATCATGGCATGGGCAAAAGAGTGTTCAGAGCCTTGGATTTCAAGTATCTGTGGAGAATGAATCTCTAATTTCATATTGGCAAGAATCGCCTTTGCATTGAGCATGCCCCAAATAGTATGCACCGTTTTGACAAGATCAAAGATTTCATCCCGATTTTTAACGTGATAAAGAGTGTAAAACTCATTAATTGTCTGTTGCATAAAGGCTAAATGGGTATGCATTTGAGGAATAATCTCACCAATTTCCATTGGAAGATTTGGTTTTTTGACATAGAGCACCGCTTCGATATGCGTCAACAATGCGCCTAAACGCACCAAAGGAACTTTCCATTGATGTGATATATTGCCAATGACTCGACCAATGGAGACAAACCTCATTTGAGAATCAATCAGCTTATCTTTTCGTGTATGATCTAGCTCCATTTGTCTAAGGTATTCAGCGATACTCCGTGTGAAAAAATACATCTCAATGATACTGGCCACCGAAACACTGTAAATGGAGACTGTACTCATTGCCACGTAGCCTGTTACCGTTACTATCTGATAAACATAGGCCAATATAATCACACTGTACCCAATAAGAAGATAGTAAAAAACGCGATCAACCGTAGCATTTAAAAGCTGCTTTACCAGTCCAAACCAAAGAACACAGGCTAAGAGTCCGCTCAAAAGACCAATATACGAAACAAGCGTAATTAATGAGGGAAAAAATAGCGCCCCAAAGAGAAGAGACCCATTTAAAATTTGAAATGCAAAGGTAAATCTAAAGACCCAGATTAGCAGTGTGTGAGTAGGATCCAATTTTAAAAATCTGTAAATAAAAAGTGCCATAAAAACACCAAAGAAGAGTCCACTAAATTGCAAAAGCGTATTGATCACAAAAGGAGGCATCTCCAACGAATAAAAAACACCCTGTAAAAAAAACTGATAGGACAAAGAGAAGAAGGCATACAATCCAAAATAGAGCGCTAACGTTTTGTCTTTGGTTAAGAGCAATAGCGGGATAGAATAGACTAAAAGTGCGAGGATGATCCCTAAAAAAGCGCCCCACCACAAAGATTCCATTAAGCTAAATTGAAAAAATGCGTGCTCAGAATAAATTTCCCACTCACTCTCTATGGGGCCTATCGAATTGGATAATTTCGTCACCACTTCAATGGTTTGATGCGGTTCCATCCGTAAGCGCATAACGCTGTAACGATGGGGAATTTCACGCTCTTGTACCCTTCTTTGATCGCCCAAATGTTCTGTCTTAACAATCACTTCATTGCTAAGCGCATACGCATCAATCTTATCCATACCCGCTCTTGGATTTTTAAGATAGATTGTTCTGACATCCGAGGTTCTATTTTCAATCCAAAAGCGTGTCCATACAACGTGAGTGCTATTGCTAGGGATGTTGGAAAACGTGCTTTTTTGCCAAGTGGGGAGGTGTACAACATCAGACAACACCAAAGAGGCATCTTTATCGACAAGAACCTCCATAAAAGAGGATGCTTTAACATACGATGTCGTTTCATGAACGCTCAATGGCTCGGCATTAAGCGCACCTCCCAAAAGAAAGAGGATACAGACTTTAAGAAAAATCATCGCAATAAATAGCCTATCTTTTGGATATTTTCAATGGCATCTTCGCCTATTTTTTTACGAAGCCGTAAAATAATATTTTTAAGAGCAGACAAGGAGACCTCTTCGCCCAAAGCATGCGTCAACACCGCATAATTCAAGACTTGACCACGATGGGCGATGAAAAGCTCTACCATGATAATTTCATTTTTGCTGAGCCCTATTTCGCTACTAACTTTCATGAGCATCTTGGTGTAAGGGTTGTACCGTACCGATGGCGTTAATTTATTGTAAACCAGACGGTTAAAAGACAATTTCTCCAAACATTTTTTGAGCGTATTGGCAAGCGCTTGAAAAGCAAAAGGCTTCACAAGGTACTCAACCAAATTCAAACGACATGCTTCTAAAAGATCCTCTGTCTGCGTATAGCTTGAAACAATCACGATAGGAACAGTGCTATCAATTTTGCGAATTTCCTGCGCAAGATGCAAACCACTCATCGCGCCCATGCGAATATCGGTTATAACGATCATGATCTCTTTGGTTTGAAAACAGACAAGCGCTTCATGCCCATTGGAGGCCTCAAGAACCGTCGCCCCTAGCATTTTCAATGTTTTACAGGTAGCAGAACGAAAAGCGTCATCATCATCGACCACTAAAATCGTTACCTCTTTTAATAACTCCAAATTTTGCATCTAACCGCTTCTTCCTGATAGAGTCTCCATCATTATTTGATCTCTATTATATTTTTTAATTTGAAAAGCAACCTGAAGCCGATGAGACTAACGTGAGACTCCCCTAAGATAAAGTAATACTTGAACAGATTAAACGAGAAGGTTTATCATGCGCACTCTCTATGGGCAAGACGAAAAAGCAGTGATGACGGCGTCTGAAATTTTAAACGTAAAGATTGAATCTTTACATCGTAAAGAGTTGATTTTCATCCGAGAAAAACTCCAAGAGAACCCCTTTTTATTTCATTCCAATTATGAGGTTCTTCATCAGTGGGGAAAAATCGAACTAAGACTCAATATGCCGCATGCCGCTGAAGGGTATTTCAAAAAAGCACTCTTACTGCATAAAGAGCATGTTGAAAGTATGCGCGAACTGGCTGTTTTGTATACTAAAAGTGAACGATTAAAAGAGGCATTGAAACTCTTTGCCACCATTGTTACGATCAAACCTGATGATTGGGAAGCGTGGTACAAGGGTGGCATTATTTTACAGAACATGAACGAGACGACGAAAGCACTCGCATGGCTCACGATGGCAAAAAAATATAAGGTATAGGCATCATTTTAGCCTCGAAAGATTCAATGCGCTTTTACATGTAAAAAACTCCCGTAGAGTCGTCCATTCGAATACTTTGCAGAATTAGGCAATCATATTACACTATTGTTCTATCGAAAAATCGTACTTCATTTTATAATTTCATCATGCAAAAACATCATGGAGAACTTCAATGAACTACAAAACACTCGGAAACACCGACAGCAAAATTTCAAGTATTGGTCTTGGATGCATGGGTATGAGCTTTGCCTATGGCGAAAAAGATGATCATGAAAGCCTTGCAACACTCCACCGTGCACTTGAATTAGGCATTAATTTTTGGGATACGGCTGATATTTATAATAATGGCGTGAATGAAGAGCTGATTTCCAAACTCCTCACCCACCATCGTGATGAAATTTTTATCGCAACAAAGTTTGGCTTTCGAACACGCAAAACACACGGTGACGCCTTTGAAATGTATGTTGACGCTTCACCCAAACATGCCAAAGAGGCTGTTGAAAAAAGTCTTCAACGTTTAGGCATTGAGACGATTGATCTCTACTATGCTCACCGCGTTGATCCTATTATTCCCGTTGAAGAGACCGTTGGAGCGATGAGCGAACTGGTTAAAGAGGGAAAAATACGATACTTGGGACTCAGTGAATGCACGCCTGAGGATTTAAAAAAAGCCCATGCCGTTCATCCGATTAGTGCGGTGCAAAGTGAGTATTCACTCTTAACCCGCGAGGTTGAAGCAGAGATTTTGCCCTTGACCAAAGCACTGGGCATTAGTTTTATCCCTTTTTCGCCTCTGAGTCGTGGACTGATGAGTAATGCGTTAGATGCTTCTACCCTGAAAGAGGGCGATTTTAGAAAAACATTGCCTCGCTACAACGGTGAGCATTTAGATAACAATCAAAAACTCGCTTCTGCCTTTGCAACGTTTGCAACCAAGAAAAACTGCACCCCAGCGCAGCTGGCACTGGCGTGGGTTATGGCACAAGGAGAACACATCATCCCCATTCCTGGAACAAAACGAAGAACCTATCTGGAAGAGAATGCGAAAGCTGTGGATGTGCATTTAACGCTGAGCGATTTAGAAGCCATAGAGACCATCGTTCAGCAATACCCCAACGTGGGACCTCGTTACAGCGAGCGAGAAACAAAATTTGTTAAAAAGTAACGCATGAGCAATCAAAATAAAATCTATCTCCTTGCTTTTATGAGCTTTTTAGTCGGCACCTCACAATTTATTATTGTAGGTGTTTTAGACCAGATTGCCAGCTCTTTAGATATTTCACTCGCTAAAGCGGGACAGTTGGTCAGTGTTTATGCCCTTGCTAGCGCGATGGGTGCCCCTTTGATACTGATGGTAACCGCCAAAATGAGCCAAAGAGCGCAACTCATCCTCTCTTTGATTATCTTTAGCATCGGTATTTTTGCGATGTTGCTGTTTAAAAGCTATCTTCTCATTGTCATCGCGCGTATGGTTGTGGGAGCGGGTGCGGGTGTCTTTGTTGTCATCGCGTATGGTACCAGTGCCAAATTAGCAGAAAAAGGCAAACAAGGGGCTGCCATGGCCAACATCGCGATGGGATTTAGCCTCGCTTTGGTTCTTGGCATTCCACTTGGGCGTTTGATTACAGCATTTTGGGAGTGGCAAACTATTTTTTGGATCATTGGTATTTTGAGTCTGCTCTGTTTGGTCGTGGTGGAAAGAAACATTCCCAAAACACGTTTGGCTCCTCCAGTTGCATTAAAAGCACAGCTTTCGTATTTAAAACAGCCTAAAATTTTAAGCGCGCTTGGCGTTACCTTTCTCTTTTTTATCAGTTATTCACTGATCAATACCTACATTATGCCGCTTCTGTTTTCCATCCGTACAATGAGCGAACACGAAATCAGCACGATTTTATTGGCATTGGGAATTGCCAGTTTTATCGGTTCAAAGTTGGCAGGTTTTCTAGCCGATCGCATCGGTGTTTCCCCCACACTTTTGGGCAGTATGTCACTTTATACCGTTGCCCTTGTGCTTCTGTTTTTAACTTCCCAGTCGCTGATGCTAACCGCGTTCTTACTCTTTATCTGGATGAGTGCCTCATGGACGTTTGGCCCCACACAGAGTATTCATTTAGCCTCCATTGCACCTGAAGCTTCAGGCATACTGTTAAGCCTCAACAGTTCATTTGTCCAATTTGGTTTTGCCATAGGTGCAGGCATTGGTGGCATCAGTATCGCGCACTTTCCCATTCTTGCCCTCTGCGCGATTGCCGCTTTTTTTGTGCTAATCGCCCTGAGTCTGTTGCTCTTTTCGCATAAGCGGCAGGGATGATGATTTAAGCGCTTTGAACGTGTTATAATTTTCCCTCAAGGAGTCTGAAATGGATCAAACCTCGCAACGATACACAGAAGAGCTTATGCGGCTCATTCAGGCAAGACGCAGTGAAGATGGAACCATTAAAACAGCTATTCCCTCTTTAAGTTTTTATACGTCAACGACGACGACGGAGTGTCTGCCTGTCATCTATGTGCCCTCGTTGTGCCTTGTCTTGCAAGGGTCAAAAAGCTTACTTCTAGGCGATGAACGCTACACCTATGATGCTTCGGGTTATCTCTTAGCCTCCATTCATATGCCTACGCATGTACGCATTATGGAAGCGTCCCCATTGCAGCCTTATATCTCACTCAAACTGACCTTTACCATGGAAGATATTTTTGAGGTCATGAAAGAAACCGAACCCAAGATGATGCTAGCAACAACCAACACCCTAGAGCGGGGTCTCTGTTTTGGTAACGACAATACACACTTGCTCGATCCGATCACGCGTTTGGTACGCTTGCTCGATACGCCTCAGCGTATCAAATTTATGGCACCTCTGATTATGAAAGAGATTTTGTACACGGTGATGAACGATAAGGGCGGTGAGTTTTTGCGAAAATATTTGATGGATGGCAGTATCACACAGCAAGTTGTCAAAGTGATTTCAAAAATTAAAAATGATTTTGCGGAAAATATCAATATGAAAGAGCTTGCCAAAACCTTTGGTATGAGTGAATCGTCCCTCTACCACAACTTTAAGAAAGTGACCCTTTTAAGCCCGTTGCAATTTCAAAAAACACTCCGATTGGAAGAAGCTAGACGCATGCTACTCTCTCAAAATAAAGAGGCGACAGAGATTGCCTTTGCCGTTGGATACGAGAGCCCTTCCCAATTTAGCAGAGAGTACACACGCATGTTTGGCTTACCCCCAAAAGCGCACGCCAAAACGATTCAAGAAGCGCCTGAAAGCGTCGCATAAACACGATCAAGCGACCTACAATCTAGTTTTACATGTAAAGCGTTTTGGCTTTACATGTAAACTCAAAATTAACCAAAACGTCCCGTAATATAATCTTCGGTTTTCTTCTCTTTAGGGTTTACAAAGAGTGTCTTAGCATCGGCATATTCGATGAGATTTCCCATATGGAAGAAGGCGGTGTAATCAGCAATACGTGCTGCTTGTTGCATGTTGTGGGTGACAATAATGATGGTATAGTTTTTCTTCAAATCCAGCATCAAGTTTTCAATCTTCTCGGTTGAAATCGGATCGAGGGCAGAGGTTGGTTCATCCATCAAAATGACATCGGGCTCAACCGCAATAGCACGAGCGATGCACAAACGTTGTTGCTGACCACCTGAGAGCGCCGTTCCTGGGTCACGAAGTTTGTCTTTGACCTCTTCCCATAAGTTCGCTCCACGAAGTGCTCGCTCCACCAAAGCATCACACTCTTTGCCTTTTTTAACAATATCGTGCATCAAGGGTGCATACGCGATGTTTTCATAAATGCTTTTAGGAAAAGGGTTGGGTTGTTGAAACACCATACCGACACGTTTGCGCACCGCAACCACGTCAATGTTTTTATCGTAGACATCGTGTCCATCAATCCCGACAAACCCTTCAACCCTACAACTGGGAACCAAATCGTTCATACGATTGATACAGCGTAAAAAGGTCGATTTACCACAGCCGCTGGGTCCAATGAGTGCTGTGATTTTTTTCGTATAAATATCCATATTGATCGAATTGAGAGCTTGTTTATCACCGTAAAAAAGATTGAGATTTTTAACTTCCACTTTAATCGTCTCTGAGGCAAGTGCGCTCTCTTCACGATCACTTAATGCTGTGTGAATAAAACCGTTTTCCATTGTCATTACCACTTTCTTTCAAATTTTTTTCTAAGATACACTGCAACCGCATTCATCGATAAAAGCACAACCAAGAGTACCATAATACCCGCAGCCGTTCGCTCTAAGTAGGCTTTTTCAGGCATCCCCGCCCACGTAAAGATTTGTGCAGGAAGAACCGTTGCCGCATCGGTGAAGTTCACCGCCGGATCAGGAACAAACGCTATCATACCCACAATAATCAAAGGGGCTGTTTCACCCAACGCATGCGCGATGGAGATGATAGAACCGGTCATGATGCCAGGCATCGCTAACGGTAAGACATGATCGCGCACAATCTGCCACTTGGTAAGCCCAAGCCCAAATCCCGCTTGGCGAATGCTTGCAGGAACCGATTTGAGTGCCGCTTTAGAACTTACAATGATGACGGGCAAACACATCAATGCCAAGGTCATACCTCCCACCAACGGTGAGCTTCTGGGAACACCAAAGAAATTGATGAAAATTGCCAATCCCAAAAGACCAAACAGAATGGAAGGAATCGCGGCAAGATTGTTAATATTGACTTCAATAATCTGCGTCCAACGATTATCGGGCGCAAACTCTTCAAGGTAAATTGCCGTCATAACACCAATCGGAAAAGCAATGAGCATGGTGACAATAATCGTCATCACCGTTCCAACGATAGAGGCGTAAATACCTGAATTTTCAGGAATTTTCGAATCACCCGTGGTAAGGAAGATGGTGTTAAATTTAAGATCAACCAAACCTTGAGATTTGAGTTCATCCACGTAGTCACGATCATTTTGTTTGGTTCGAGACTCTTTGCCTTTCATGTATTGATCCACTTCAGAGTTGGCGAGAACCCATCGCATTTGGGTTGTATTCATCCATGTTGGATCTTTTTTAATTTGGTTGGGAAGATCTCTAAGCCATGCGCGACTGGCAATTTTAAGGTTTTTACCTTTCACCGCGCTGTAGGGATTTTCAGCCACCTCCTCATTAATGGTCACTTCCATTTGCACGTAAGTTTGAAAAAAAGCAGGGTATCCCGCACGCCCTAAATCCACCAAAAAGAAGATTAAGAAAGAGACCGAAAAGAGGATAGCCATCATGGTAGCCCCTTTGAAAAGAGCCGCTTTTTGGTTACGTTTTTTGATCTGCGGTATGTAAAAATAGTTGTCGTTTTTCTCTTGCATGTCTGCCCTTTAAAGTGTTGAAACTTTGTATTTTCGATGGAACTTACGAATGGTGCTCACCGAGATAATGTTAATAACCAACGTGACCACAAAAAGCACTAAACCCAGCGCAAAAGCGGAAAGAGTCAGTGGGTTGTTAAACTCTTGATCGCCCGTGAGGGATTCAACAATTTTCACCGTTACAGTGGTCATATCTTCAAGTGGATTCCATGTAAGATTAGGGCGAAGTCCTGCTGCCATCACCACAATCATCGTCTCTCCAAGCGCACGCGATACGCCAAGGAGAATGGAAGCAATGATACCAGGCATAGCAGAAGGAAGCACGACGAAACGAATGGTCTCTGCTTTGTTCATCCCCAGTGCATACGCGCCATTACGCATATTTTGAGGCACTGAGCTGATCACATCATCCGAGAGTGATGAGATAAAAGGAATAATCATAATCCCCATGATAATGCCAGAGGATAGCGCATTTTGGTACTGTGCCTCAATGCCAAAGATCGCAAAGACTTTCACCACAAAAGGAGCCACCGTTAATGCAGCAAAGAAACCGTACACCACGGTTGGGATACCCGCTAAAATTTCCAAAAAAGGCTTAACTTGGGATCGTACGTTTGAGCTTGCATATTCGGACATAAAAATGGCAGACAACAATCCCATAGGAATCGCAACGATCATCGCAATGGCAGTAATGTAAAATGTTCCTGCAAAGATAGGCACGGCTCCAAATTTCGCTTCTGCCGCATTAGCATCTGCGCGACCCGCACCCTCTAAAAACGCCGTATCGGGTGCCCACTCTAAGCCAAAAAGAAAGTTGAAGATATTTTGCATTTGGAAAAAGTGAATCGCTTCAAAGATGATGGAAAGTAAAATACCAAATGTCGTTAAAACAGAAACCGATGAAGCAGCGATCAAGAGTCCCTTAATCAAATCTTCCACTAAATCACGCGCTTTGGTCGTACCTTTGATATTTTTAATCAAAAAGCCCAGTGTAAGTGCCCCTGCCCCAAGGCATGCGGCTAAAAGCAGTGTGGGTGGTATGGCGTGAATGCCAAAAAGATATAAAAATACTCCACAAACTCCAATCGTGATGATAGGAAGTCCTGTATAAAGAGCTCCAAACCAACCGTATTGGTCAGGTTGAGAATGCATTTTAATACCTTGTGAGCGGATCATAATGGCTTTTTGTCGGCCTAGAATATAACCTAGAAACATCAGGGGAAAAAGTCCAGCAAAAAAGATAAGATAGAGAGTCTGTGTACTCACCAGAATTCCTTTAAATAAAGATGCGAGAGACCCAAAGGCCTCTCATCGGTTTTACATGTAAACTTATGGAAGAATTGTATTTTTCTTAACCATATCTTCGGTGAGTTTTGTTTTCGCTAAAACTGCCGCTTGAACTTTTTTAAGGTCTTCATCGGTCATTGGAACCAAACCGATGGTTTTAAGAACACCTTTTGAGCTAATCATTTTAGCATCAACGTACAATTTCATAAAATCATCCATACCTTTAACTTGGGCACGGTGTGAGTTTTTAGCATACATATAAAGGCTTCTTGAGATAGGGTATTTTGCAGATGAAATGGTATCAAAGGCTGGTTCAACACCATCCACAGAAGCACCATTGATTTTGTCTTGATTCTCTTCAAGGAAGCTGTACCCAAAGATACCAAATGCGGCTGTATCTTTTGTCAATTTTTGAACGATCAAGTTGTCATTTTCGCCCGCTGGAACATACACACCATCTTGACGAATCGCTTTGTATTTACCTTTTTTATCGCCGTATGCGTCAAATTTTGATGAACTGTGTTCCATAACCATTTCGTCAAACGAGTCACGTGTTCCTGATGTGGTTGGAGGACCATAAACCGTAATTTTTCTATTTGGAAGGGCTGAATCAATCTCATTCCATGTTTTGTATGGGTTTTTAATCAGTGATTTACCATCTTTGCTTGGAACTTCTTCGGCAAGTGCTAAAAACATCTGCTCACGTGTAAAGTTAATTTTTCCATTGGTTTTAGATTGAGCAAATGCAATACCATCAAATCCAACCATCATACCGGTAATGTCTGTCACACCATTTTCGGCACATGTTTTAAACTCAGATGCTTTAATAGGACGTGAAGCATTGGTAAAATCAGGTGTATCAAGACCATCGCCTGAACAAAAAATCTTCATTCCGCCACCGGTTCCGGTTGACTCAACCACAGGCGTTGGGTTACCCGTTGTCGCTTTAAACTCTTCGGCTACATAGCTTGTAAAAGGATACACAGTTGATGATCCAACAATTTTAATCTGATCTCTAGCACTTGCACTAACACTTAAAGTTGCAACACTTAAAAGTGCGATCGCACATGTCTTGATAGTCATTGGTATACTCCATTTCTAAAATTTGGTAGTGTCATTGTAAGGGAATTTGATTACAACTTGGTTACACATTAGGAGGCTAAACGCCCTTCCAAATCTCTCACTTATGATATTTTTGGGAGGGTATTGCTATAATGTCACTCATCTTTTTTTTTAGGAATTATTATGTTACACACGATTCGCGCTAAACTTTTCTTTTTATTTATCGTTGTTTTCTCTGGTACCGTAACACTCGGGTACTTATTGATTTCAAATACAAATAATGCTGAAAAAGCCATTGATAAGGTACAAGCCACGGGAGAAATTGCTAAACATGCTTCTGAACTTTTAGTGCATGCAAGAGGGTTTCAAATATCGCATAATCAACAGTCCATTGACAGCTACAACAAATCCCAAAGTGATTTAATGGGTCATATTAAAGAGCTCAAACCTGTGCTTTACTCAAAAGAGAATATTGCACTCCTCAATGAATTAGAAAAAGCCGCTATTGGACTTGAGCAAACCGCAGGACCTCGCTTTGATCTGATGAAAAAGTACCCTACATCCCTTACCTCTCCTGAGTTTTTAGAGACAGCGGATGGAAAGTCTTTTGTAGAATTGACTAAAAAACGTAGCGTCGATTACTTAACGTTAAATGAAACATCTGAAAAGCTTTCTGCGTCAATTGATGATTACGAAAGTGCAGCATTTGAGCGCGCTAAGCTGATCGGGATCATTATGGCGATACTTGTGGCAGGTGGTTCATCACTCCTTTTCTGGTTTGTGGCAACTCAGATCAAAAACTCGATTCAAAAAGCATCTGACGAGTGTCATTATATTGCGCAAAGCAAAGACCTCCATCATACGATCCAGTCTGCTGGTAACGATGAAATTGCACTCATGATGAAAACCGTAAATCATCTCATTGATCAACTGCGTAACGCGATTGATGATGCTAAACGCACGGCACTGGAAAATGCTGCTGTTGCGGAAGAGCTTTCATCAACCTCCCTTCAAATCGGTAAACGTACGGAAGATGCTGCCAAAGAGGTTGATTTTGCACTGGATTCTACGAAAAAAGTCGCTTCTATTTTACACACCAGCGAAGAGAGTTCAAACCACTCAGAGCTTGTCATCCAAAATGTAGCCAATGAACTCAGCAGTGCCTCAGAAGAAGTCCTTGCTGTCTCCAATGATCTCCAAACAATCGTAGTCAATCAAACCGATCTTTCAAGCCGTATTGAACACCTTGATCAAGAGGTAACACAAGTACAACAAGTGCTTGCTGTCATCTCCGATATTGCAGAACAGACCAATCTTTTAGCGCTTAATGCTGCCATTGAAGCGGCGCGTGCAGGGGAACATGGACGTGGATTTGCCGTTGTTGCGGATGAAGTACGAAAACTCGCCGAACGCACTCAAAAAAGTTTAGTCGAGAGTAATGCCACCGTTGCGGTCATCACCCAATCGGTTTCGGCCTCTTCCGAACTGATGAAAACCAATGCTCAAGAGATTCAAGCACTCGGACACAGAGCAGAAGAGACGCAAAAACTGATGCTTAAAACTGTTTCCAATATGAACGAAGCGAAAACATTGGCACAAAACAGCGCGAAAGATGCCAAAGAGGGAAGTCACCAAGCCTCTGAAATGTTGGATAGAATTGGGGCAATTCATCAAATTTCATCCACCAATGCAAGAAGTGTTGAAGAGATTGCCAGTGCAGCAGAACACCTTTCAAAACTTTCCAGTACACTAAGCCTTGCGCTTGCAGCGTTTAAAACAGCCTAAGGAAGAATGATGCCACCAATCATGCCTAGTCTCTTTTTGGGACACGGCTCTCCTATGAATTTAATCTTGGAAAACAGCTTCACAGAAGCGCTGGAAGCCCTTTCAAAAGAGCTTCCAACCCCTAAGGCTATCCTTGTTATCTCGGCACACTGGTACACCAACCAAACCGCAGTGAGTATCAGCTCAGGCATTGCGTATGAGACCCTCTACGACTTTTACGGTTTCCCGCCTGCTCTGTACGAACTGGGGTATGAATCTCCAAGCAACAACACGCTCTCACAGCGCATTGCAACCCTTTTGGATGTTCCGCTTATGGAGCGAGGATTAGATCATGGTGCGTGGATGCCGCTGCATTTTTTATTTCCCAAAGCGAGTGTCCCTGTCATTCAACTCAGTATCAATAAAAACCTTCCGCTAGCGTTACATGTAAAACTAGGCGAGCAACTCAAAGTACTCCGAGAAGAAGGCATTATGATCATTGGCAGTGGCAATATAACGCACAATCTTGGCATGGTGGATTTTTACAATATCAACGCACCCGCCGTTGCATGGGCAAAAAATGTCGATGATTTTGTCGATGACGCGTTTAGAAACAACTCTATAGATTCGCTCACACGCATTGAGACGTTGTGTCCTGATTTTAAAACAGCACACCCTTCTATCGACCACTATTTGCCGCTGCTCTATATTGCAGGAACACGCAGAGAAGAAGATGACATTAAAACACTGACACCTTTTTTCCAAAATGCCAGTCTCTCTATGCGAGGCTTTATGCTCCTTTAATCCGATATTTTATTTCCCCACCCTCTTTGCAAATGCCGCATAGAGGGTGATTTTACGTTACATGTAAATCCCAAATCCTTCTCCATCTCACGCTAAATCTCACACACAATAACTACAATTAGAGCTATGATGCGAAATTAAATACTAATTGTAAGGAATCTTTTATGTTACAAACGATCCGCGCTAAACTTATCTTTTTACTTGTGGTTATTTTAATGGGTACCCTAGGGCTCAGTTATCTGCTCATCAGCCATGCAAACGATGCTGAAATAGCGGTTAAGAAGGTACAGAATATTGGTAAAATTCCCCGTTATACCGCAGAACTTTTGATGTACTCCAGAGGCTATCAAATTGCATATGCCCCACAATTTATCGAAAGTTATGTCCAATCCCAAAAGATGCTTGATGAACATATTAAAGAGCTTCGCCCACTGCTCAGTGCGAAAAAAGATATTGACCTTTTAAATCTGATTCAAAAAGGGGCAGAAGATTTTAAAGTCAGTGCCATGCCTCGCTTTGATATGCTTAAAAAATATAAAAACGATACCACTTCCCCTGAATTTCTAGCAACAGCGGAGGGTAAGATCTTTATGGAATTGACCAACAAAGGACGCGATGCGTTTATCTCTATCTCCAAAAGTGCTGATGCTCTCTCTAAAGATATTGAAGAAGAGGAGAATGTACTCTTGGAGGGTGCGAAAAAAATCGGTATCTTTATGGCGCTCCTCGTTTCGGGATTTACCGTGTTTCTTTTCGGAATTATTGCCAATAAAATTAAATACTCTCTTACCAAAGCAGCCCAAGAGTGCGACTATATTGGGCACCATAAAGACCTTAGCCACCCCATTGAAATCGTTGGCAATGATGAGATCGCAAGTATTATGCGCACGGTGAACACCCTTTTTGAGCAGTTACGCATGGCGATTGATGATGCCAAACGTACCGCCATGGAAAATGCTGCCGTCGCCGAAGAGCTCTCCTCCACATCCCTTCAAATTGGAAAACGCACGGAAGAGACCGATACCGAAGTCGATCATGCGGTCAACACCACCAAAAAAGTTGCCACCATTTTACACGAGAGTGAAGAAAATGCTGGTCATGCAGGCGCGGTGATGCAAAATGTCTCCAAAGAACTGAGCAACGCTTCAAATGAAGTACTCGCAGTATCGACAGATCTTCAAACGGTTGTGGTCAATCAAACAGACCTCTCCGCTCGCTTAGAACAACTCGATCAAGAAGTTTCACAAGTCCAACAAGTGCTCTTGGTCATCGCAGACATCGCAGAACAGACCAATCTTTTAGCCCTCAATGCCGCCATTGAAGCAGCGCGTGCAGGTGAACAGGGTCGTGGATTTGCTGTGGTAGCCGATGAAGTGCGAAAACTCGCTGAACGTACCCAAAAAAGTCTTGTGGAGAGCAACGCAACCGTGGCGGTCATCACCCAATCGGTCAACACAACGTCGGATTTGATGAAGAAAAATGCCAAAGAGATTCAATCCCTTGGCGTGCGTGCTGAAAACACCCAACAATTAATGCTCAAAACCGTTAGCAGCATGAACGAAACCGCAACGATCGCTGAAGGTGCCGCCCAAGAAGCCAAACATGGAAGCATTGAAGCCAACGTCATGTTAGAGCGTGTCAACACCATTCATAAACTCACCTCCACCAACGCCAGAAGCGTCGAAGAGATCGCCGGTGCGGCAGAACACCTTGCCAAGCTCTCCAACAACCTCAGTAGCGCCCTCTCCGCCTTTAAAACAAACGCCTAAGGGCACACAACCAAGCTCTTTTCTAGGGCTTGGTTTCACCCTTGATATAACGCGCTTTTTTGGCTTCTTTAATTTTGGTAATGTCGACTAAAATAAAGCTGTCCACGCAGTTGGCAAACTCTTTGTCGATGTTAAAATCTAAAAATAAAATGCCGCCCTCCTCGCACAGTTCGGTGTACTGCTTGTAAAGTGTGGGCACACTCAAATCCATCAAGGAGAGTTGCTCTTTAAGAACCGCAAAATCCTCTTTATAATCGTTCCCTTTAAACAAAGAGAGTGCCTCTTCTTTCTCCAATTTACTCATGAAAAAGCTGTTGCGAGCACGTACGAGCGATTGAGGTGAGCTAAAGTAGTTCGCATAAAAGGTGATGATCAGGTTTTTGGCAATCTTCGGATAGACATCGCTCAAACTCACCGGTCCGTACATGTAACGAATATGCGGGTTTTGATACAAATACGCTCCAATACCTTGCCAGAGGTAATCCAGTGCTCGACTCCCCCAGTAACGCGGTTGCACAAAGCTGCGCCCCAGTTCAATGGAGTTGTGTAAATAGGGCTCAAATTCGGGGGTAAACTCAAAAAGCGTTTGCGAATAAAAGCCATCGACGTTAAAATATTCTTGAATGTAATTGGCTTCGCCGATGCGGTACGCTCCTACGACTTCAAGCTCTTCATCGTCCCAAAGTACAATGTGTTTATAGTGTTTATCAAACGCATCCACATCGCGTTTTCCACCCGTTCCCTCTTCCACCTTGCGAAAGGTAAACTCCCTTAAACGCCCCAGCTCTTTCATCAAAATTGAGCCTGTTTCATACTCATACAGATAGATCTTTTTTCCATCGCTCGTTTGCCCCAAAAGGGTCGACTTTTTAAGCTCCGCGCGAATCGCTTTACGCTCTTCAGGATGCGCGATCGCTTTTTGTGTGGCAAAAATACCTTTCTTCCCTCGGCTGATCTTATAAAGATGTTTTTTCAAAAGATTAATGAGGGTTGTGTCGCTAAATTCGGAACTTTGAAGCGTTTTACATGTAATCATTTCACCGATTTTAAAGCTAATGACTTTGGAGCGTTTTTTAAACATTTCACTCGCAAGCAAAAAGGTCGAGAGCTTTTTGTTGATCATCGAAAGCGTGTAAAAAAGCGGTGAATTTTTCGCATCAATAAAGACAGGCAAAAGAGGAGAGTTGCTCTTTTGTGCAAACTTCAAAAACCCTTTGTGCCACTTCGCATCTTTAATGCCCGTTGGGTGCGCACGAGAGACTTCACCTGAAGGAAAAATGATGAGCGCTTCATCGTTTTCAAGCGTCTCATACACCTTCTTAATGGACTCTTTCGCCGTTGCGCCGGTGAGATTATCAATCGGAATGAGCAGATTGCTGAGCGGTTCTATCTGCATCAAAACATCATTTGCGAGCACTTTGACATCACTGCGTATCTCTTTAATCAGCGAGATTAAGGAGAGGGCATCAAGAGCGCCCAAAGGGTGATTGGCAATGATAATCACCCGACCCGATGAAGGAATATTGGCTTTGTCTTTGTTCGAAACGGTGTAGCCAAAGTTAAAATACTCCAAGACCGCTTCCACAAAATCAAACCCGCGATACGCTTCTCCATGGAGCATAAAATCATTGATCTCCTCTTGATGGAGTAACTTTTTAAGCAGATAGACCACACAATTTCTCACCACCGTAGGATAGTAAACAATGCTGGGGTACTTGAGGCTTAATGTTTTTTCGACATCGACCATGGGTGCTCCTTATAATTTTTTTCTAGCCAGATTATAAGGGGCGCTGATTACGATGTGGTAACGAAGAAGAGGTTTTTATGTTACCATATTGTAATGGTTTCAAACTACAATAATGACAAACTATTGTAAGGAAAATGTATGCTTCAAAAATATGAAGAGAGACTCATAGAAATCAAAAAAATGCTCATTGATTTAGGTGTTGAGATCACCATGGCAAGTGAAACGGCTCTCTATGGTATGGAGAGTTTAGATGTATCCCGTTTTGATTCGGCAAAGACATTACTTAAAAATATCGAAAACAGAGCCAACGCGATTGATAATGAGATCGTGGTTGCCTTAGCCCTTTTTGGACCCGAAGCGAGAGATTTACGCAAAATGGTCGCGTATCTTAAAATCACCAATGAACTGGTCAAAATTGCTGAAAATATCCGTGGTTTTAGCAAACGCATGGCGTTGCACCTTCAAGGCGATGTCCCTTTTGTCTCGTTGCATGAGTACTCCACCCATTTGTGTAAAACATCCATCAAAGCGGTTACTTTGGCCATTAGCACGATTGATATTGCCGATCCTGAGACCTTGGAAGATATTTACCGCAGGGTTAAAGTCGAAGAGAGTAAAAGTGACGATCTCTACTCTATTTTGGAGAAAAACATCCTCAGCGATATTGCTAAGATGATCGACCAATCAGCGGATTTTATTCAAATCTTAAGTACCATGCGAAAGTTAGAACGTATGGCTGATCGCAGTGTGAACATCGTTCAGTTGATGATCTTCGCACGAGTTGGCGGAGAGATGAAGACCTATTAGGAACCCAATGAAACAGACTATTTTGATTATCGAAGATGAAGAAGATTTACTGGAACTTTTAGAGTATCACCTTCAAAAAGAGGGGTACGAAACATTGGGCTTTTTAAGCACTAAAAATGTTGAGAAGTGTCTCCAAGAAGAGCCCATTGATCTTTTAATCGTCGATCGCAATCTCCCCGGCGCTGAGGGAAGCGAATTTGTAGAATCCCTACGTGCCAAAGGCTTTTCGCAAGCGGTCATCTTTGTCACCGCCAAAAACAGCGACACCAACATCGAAGAGGGATTTTTACGCGGGGGCGATGATTATGTCACCAAACCTTACAATATGAAAGAGCTACTCCTTCGCATCAAAGCCATTTTAGCACGCACGGCGCCGATGAGTAAGAGTACCCTTTCGTATCGCGATCTCATCTTAGATCTTGAAGCGCACCGTTTACATGTAAACACCAAAGAGGTGGAACTCACCAAACTAGAGTTTGACCTTTTACGCACGATGATTGAAAACAAAAGTGCTGTGTTGAGCCGTGAATTTTTACTGGAGCATGTCTGGAAAAGCGATGACTTTTTTCAAGACAAAACGGTCAATGTCGCCATTAACCGCCTCAAACAAAAAATTGACCCAACCAAAGAAAAAGAGTACATCAAATCCATTTGGGGCGTAGGATACAGCTTATGCTAATGCTCCATCAACACATCACCAGAGCGCTACTGATTCTTTTTCTAGGAACCCTCTGTCTTGCTGGCGTGGTGAGCTACTTTACGATTAAGAGCAACAATTTGGAGCGCTACCAAGCCGAACTGGAAGCGCATATCAAAATTATTCAGCACCAACTTCCCGAAATCAAAAACCTTGAAGCCTTTGCGAAAGTGGTTAAAGAGAGCTCAGGAATACGTTTTACCCTTATCAATGAAGCCGGTGTCGTCCTTGTCGACAGCGATAAAGACAATGAAACGATGGACAACCACTCTCATCGCGAAGAGATCATCAAAGCACAAAAAGTTGCATTTGGTCACTCTGTGCGTTTTTCAGACTCGGTGCAGAGTAACTTTTTGTACGTCGCACACAGCTTCAAACAAGATGACCGCACTCTTTTTATACGCCTTGCAACCAACATTGATACCATCATGCACAACTTTTATGAACTCTGGATCAAACTCACCGCCATCTTTAGCCTCAGCATTCTTGCGGGACTTTATGGGGCGTATATTTTCAGTCAAAAAGTACGCCATGAGATTGATAAGATTGTTGAGAACCTCCAACAAATTGCCGATAAAGAGTATAAGATCAGCCTCTCTTCCCACTTTAGCTTGGAGTTTTTTGAGATTGCCAATTACCTTAAAAAATTAGCCACCAAGCTTGAAAAACGCGCCCGCCAAAAACGTAAATACACCGCAAAAATCAAGCTCATTTCTCAACAACGAAGCGATGTGATCTCTGCCATTAGCCATGAGTTCAAAAACCCCATTGCGTCCATTATGGGCTACGCACAAACCCTTTTGGAAGACCCAAATGCCAATCCGCAAATTAGAGAGCGTTTCTTAGGCAAAATCGTCCAAAATGGGCAGAAAATCTCCAGTATGATTGACCGCTTGACACTCACTACGAAGTTTGAAAATGGTGACTTTAATGCCCAAAATAGCACCTTTGATGTCATCAAACTCACCCAAGAGATTGCGCAGAGTTTTAGAGAAAAACACCATACTCGAACCATTATATGCACCCTTCCGCCCACACAGCTGATCAGCGCAGATCGCACGATGATGGAGATTGTTATCTCCAATCTTATCGACAATGCACTCAAATACTCCGATGATACCATTGAGATTTACCTGAACGAAAATGCTTTACATGTAAAAGATAACGGCGTGGGAATTAAAGAAGAAGAGATCGAAAAAGTGACTCAAAAATTCTACCGCTCCAACTCACACTCGTGGGACAATTCAATGGGACTGGGACTGGCCTTGGTCAATTACATTCTTAAACTGCACAACTCCAATCTTGAGATACAAAGTAGCTTAGGCGTTGGATCTGATTTTTCATTTAAATTACCTGCAAACAATAGTGTATTATGATACACCATTCGACAAAAGGCTAACGCACTAGCCTTTTGTTTATTATTTTGTATCAAAGGCTTTATATGTACCAAATGGGTGAACCTCGCATCAAAATCGTCGCTATGCCAAAAGACACCAATCCCTCTGGCAATATCTTCGGAGGCTGGATTATGTCGCAAATGGATATGGCAGGAAGTCTTGCAGTGCGTGATCTTAACGTGGGTCGTGTGGTAACCGTTGCGGTACAATCCATGGAGTTTCGCGAAGCAGTCAAAGTGGGTGATGTCCTGAGCTGTTACGCTAAAATCATCAAAGTGGGAAAAACATCTCTGACGGTACGCATCGAAGTCAATGCCGAGCGCTCCGTTGAAGGGACACACCGCTGTTTACATGTAACCAGTGCGGTGATTACCTATGTCAACGTCTCCGCCGATGGTAAAAAAATGGCCATCCCCTACACGGATAACGAGCTTGAAGCACTGGGTATTGAAGTAAAAGCGTAAGGCTTTTACTTCCCTTGAACATAGTGAGACAAAGAGGTCTCACCCACCCTTAAATCCTCGATAATACCTTTCCCATCCAAGACACGAAGCTTTGCTTTCACCTTCACGCCACTTCGCACACGAAGAAGTTTCTCTGCTTGCGGTGCGATATCTTCACGCATGTAAAAACGATCAAAGGGAAGCGAAAAATAGACTAATTGAGCATCATCGCTTTTTTGAGTCGTCATTTTGAGGCTAGGAAATACATTGACATCCAAATAATGCTCATTGAACGGTTTTGTGTAACGTACCTCTTTGATACGATCACTCGCTTCATCATGCTCTAAAATCGCGTAGGCTTTTGATGGACCTTCGCCCTTTATCGCTTTTTCAGTGGTGGGTGCTTTATTGGCATTTTCAAAACGAAGGGTGACATAACGCCCACGAAATGCATCGTAAGGATCAAGTGGCAAAACGTTAAAGTAATAGACTTCACCCTCTTTTAAAATGCGCTCATAACTCCAAATTTGAATCCCAATAACACTGACTTGCACCACACAGACAAGCGCAAAAAATCCCCATAAAAGGTACTTCATCTGCTTCATGATACCCCCTTAAAACGACGTCTAATCAGGGCATTGAGACTTAAGAAAAGCACACCTGTCACAATAAACGCCATCCCCTTAGCCACCAAATCAAAATTGGCATCCATAAAATGAATCCAAATGACAAGGGCGATTAAAAGCATTCCTTGATTGATCAGCCCTATTTTTTCCTCTTTAGCACCACAAAAAATCATCCACGAAGCGCCTAAAACGACCAAAAGATTGATAAAAAGCATCGCGGTATACTGTGCATTTTCCAAGAGACCATAGATAAATAAAATAATCGGTGAGGCAAGGACAAGCGCCTCAGAAGGAAGGCGTTTCTCTTTGCGAATAAAAAGAGCCAGCAAGGCAGTAAACATCAACGCGAGTACCATCACCAACAGACTGTTGTTTGAAGTAGCCCGCAAGGAAGAGAAGTGAATGAGCCACGCTTCTGCATTCAAAGAGACATGGGCAAGCAAGAGAAGTAAGGCGCCTACTTTTCCTATGCGCTCAAAAGGACGCTGCCACGATTTTTCACCTTGTGAAAGGTAAAGCTTGCCCGCAAGATAGTAGATCGCAAAGAAAAGGGCAAAGGCAGTCAGTGTCAGGCGCACGTTTTGCAAGTGGTATGTTTCGATCACCACTTCAACGATAAAAATAACAAAAACACACAGAGCAATCGCCCAACTGAGCAAAAGTGTTGCATTCGCATTTTTGGCTCTTTGATGGCGTACGACATAAAAGCCCAACCAACTCAGAGCAAGAAGAGCGAGCATCCACGGGCTTAAAAATGAATGTGTCGATAACGTGAGCAAGGCACCCACATCGCTTCGGCTCCCTAGCCACACAACACTCCATAAAATAATCTGAAAAAAGGCAGCCCCTGAGGAAGGAAGTAACCACGCGATGCCAAAGCTAAGCAGTAACCAAACACTTAAGAAATCAGCCAATGTACCACCCAAATGGTACGTCTGCCCAATGATCGCGAGCGAAGCGCCCATCATCAAAAACCAAAGCACTCCACTGCTTTCCAGCAATGCCGTATCATTTGGTTTGTAACGCTTGACCCAAAAAGCAAATAGTTGGGCACCCACTAAAAGGGTAATGGCTAACAGTGTACGCTCCAGATGACCCAGTTCGTCCCAGTTATACGCCAAAATAGAGATAATCCCCAACCCCACAAGCGCAAATCCCAGCAGACTAAACGCGATGCCGGAAGAACGTTGTGACGATTTTTCACCCGCATAACGATGCAAAATAGCTTCTGCACTCTCCTGCGTTACAAGTTTCTCACTGACCCAAGAAGGAAGCTCTTTTTCAAGCCATTGGTAATTTTCTTTGCTCATACATACCTTTACATGTAAAGATTAATCGACTCTAAAAAGCTTCGCATCCCATGAAATTTCTCTTATTTACAAGATGCCTTATCTTCTTTACAGCCATAGTGTGCGGCATACGATTCACCAAACACATACATTGAATCCAGTACTTTTTTAAGCTCCAAACCAATGGGGCTAAGTGCATATTCCACGCGAGGAGGAACTTCTGCAAATACCGTTCGCTCGATGATATGTGCAGCTTCGAGCTCTTTAAGTTTTTGGGTCACTGTTTTTTGGGTAATTTGTGGAAATGCTTCACAGATATCTTTAAACCGCTTTTGACCACCTAACAAAATATAAACGATAAATATTTTGCTTTTGTCATTAATAATTCCCAGTGTCAACTCTACAGGACAGTGGAACTCTTTTTCATCTATTGTTATCATGATTGTCACCTCTTATTTTGAATTATACCATAATAACCATTTTTGTTCTTTACTTACTTTTTTTTCTGTAAGGTAATTATAAGTTATTTAGGTATATATTTTCCTAAATATTTTAAGGAAAACCTATGAAAAAAACATTGATTATTTTAGCACATCCCAATCTGGCTGAGTCAAAAGTGAACAAAGCTCTGATCGAAAGTATCCAAAATACGCCAGATATTACCGTCCACGATCTTTACGCAACGTATCAAAACGTTGAATCGATTGATGTTGCTAAAGAACAGGATTTATTAGTTCACTATGACCGCATTGTTTTTCAATTTCCACTCTACTGGTACAGCGCGCCATCTATGTTAAAAGAGTGGCAAGACAAAGTGTTAGGCTATGGGTTTGCGTATGGTCCAGAAGGGAGCAAACTTGCAGGCAAAGAGAGCAAAATTATTGTCAGCACAGGGTCACCCGAATACGCCTACCAATCAGGTGCCTACAACAACTTTACACTCAGCGAATACTTAAGACCTTTGCAATCAACCATTCTTTTTACGGGTATGGAATTTAAAGGAATTGTCGCAGCCTATGGCGCAATGAAACTCACAGAAGAGGCACTGGCAAAAGATATTAAAACCTACCAAACGATTTTAAAAGCGGATGATTGGAGCACATCCCTCTTTAAATTTCTTGCGAGTTAACCACGGGAGGCGTATGCCTCTCTTTTAGCCTTTTTTTTCAGGTAGCACCAGTGTGACAACCAATCCCTCCCCTTCGTTACGAACCACAATAGAGCCTTCCATATTTTGCTCAATCATCTGCTTCGCAACATACAGTCCCGTTCCTTTTCCACTGGCTGGCTCTTTTGTGGTAAAAAATGGGTCAAAAATGTGGGGTAATTTTGACGCTTCTACACCGCCACCATTATCGGAAACCTCAATGACAATTCCTCTTTCATCAACAAGCCCTTTGATACTAATCGTTCCATGCGCAACGCGTCTTTGCATAATGGCCTCTTTTGCGTTGTTCAGTAAGACCAAAAGTACGTGGGAAAACTCTCTTTTAAAGTTGTGCATTATAATCTCTGGCGGACACTCTAAACAAAAAACGATGTCGCGGTTTGCCATGCCACCATCCGCTATTTTGAGGCTCTCTTCGATTGATTTATGCAGTACAAAATCGACTTTTTCCGTCTCCGTGTTGAAGAAATCTTTGTAATCATCAATCGTGGCAGACATATTCAAAATGAGCTCTCGAAGTTTCGTTATCTCCTCTTCAAGACTTTGTTGCGTCAACTTTTGCATTTTACTCTCAAGATAAATCTTGCTGACCACAACACTGATGGAATTGAGCGGTTGTCGCCACTGATGCGCGATGCTGGAGAGCATCTCGCCAATCGCCGCAAATTTTGCTTGTTGAAATAAGACTCTATCTTTAAGTCTGCTGTTTTCAACCTCTTTGTGAATCTTCGTCTCCAAATTTTGATTGAGTTCTTCGAGTGCATGTTTGGCATCAAAAGACTCACACAATTCGTTGGCAATGGCTCCGTATTCATTCTCCCTAAGGAGGTACTTTCGCAAAGGCTCTTTACTTTTATGCTCCAACGCCATCATAATGTCTCGTAAAGGCAAAGAGATAAATTTCATAATCAAAAGGGTAAAAACAATCATGAGCACAAACGTTACCACAAAGCTTAATTTCAAATCTTGAACGGCAGCCTCGTCCAACACTTTTCCCATATGATTGTGCATGCTCAAATAAAGCGTTATAACCGGTTTACCCTCAAAGCCCAAAAGCGGTAAATCTTGAATGATGGTATAAGGTTCTGTGATTTTTTTGCCAAAATTGATCTCGGCAATGCCATAGGTATTGAGGTGTTTGATAAACGCTTCATCCCAGATTTTGCCAATGATTAAAAACCCTTTTGCAGGGTGTTCCGCATTAGGGGGAGTATCTAAAGTGTAGATGGGAGCGGCAAAAAACTCAACTAGCCCTTCATCGTGTTTCACAAAAAAGTGTTTGATAGCCCCTTGCGTAAGATCTAACTGCTCAAGGGGAATTAAAGAAGAGAGATCGCTCAAAAAAGCGTGGCTGCTTTCGTTGAACAAGATTTTTTTACTCTCATCAAGAACAAAAAAACCATTAATCGTAAATTGAGCCATTGTGCCGCCAAAATGCTCCTCGAACCACATTTCATCGTGATTTTCAACCGCATGAGTCACTTGTTTTAGGGTCGAAATATCAAAGGCTTGTTTACGGTAAGGATCGGCTTTATCCAGCAAAAGCTGTTTAAAACTTTGACTCATCTCCTGTGCATTCTCGTGTGCTAGAACCTCAACCTCTTCACGATCTTCCTTCCAGTTGTAAAACTCAAAGGCAATCATAGAGAGTAAAACCAACATGGTTAAACTAAAAAAGGAGGCTTTAACACTCATTGACTGCTCCTTGCAGAGATTTACATGTAAAGATTTAGATCGATTGTGAGTAGGCTTCCCATCCCGCTTTGCGTAACACACAAGCAGGGCATTCGCCACAGCCGTAACCCCACGCGTGTTTCTCATTATGGTCACCATTATAGCATGTATGTGACTCATCAATGACTAGCTCTAAAACCCCCTCTTGGTGCGAGAGTTCAAAGGTCTCCGCTTTGGTAAGGTGCATTAAAGGATAGTGAAACGTGATGTTGGCTTCACTTCCAAGATTAAGGGCGAGTTCCAGTGCCTTCACAAAGGGTTCCCTGCAATCAGGATAGCCCGAATAATCGGTCTGATTGACCCCAATAATGATATGCTCAATCCCTTGCTTTTGCGCAAAAGCGTGCGCGAGGGTAAAAAAGATCGCATTGCGATTGGGGACAAACGAGGCGGGAAGATTGGTGTGCGTTTTATGATGCGCGCCTATGTCTTGTGTTCCATCAATCAATGCAGAGTCATTGAGCTGTGAAAAGGCATCTAAACTGAGCAGTGCATTTTTTACATGTAAAGCCTTGGCAATTTTTTCTGCCTGTGCAATCTCCACGCGATGCTTCTGACCGTAATCAAACGTAATGCTTTCCACGATATCAAAACGATTCTTCGCCCAACCCAGACAGGTCGTACTGTCTTGCCCGCCACTAAAGACCACTAACGCTTTGGAAGCAATTTTTGCCATTATTCCACTCCTAAAAACTTGTGCAACTGCACACTTAAGATAAATTGTGGGTGCGCTTTAACAAACTCCACACAGAAATTCACATTCTCTTTGTTGGGTCGATCGATCTCATTTTGAGGCTGAATGAAGATAGGTTTGTAGCTTTTAAACTCCAGTATCTTTGACACAGAGGAGTCTTTCCCGACCACAAATTTGATCTCATCGTAGCCATGCTTTTCGATCGCATCCCAATCTTTTGGACTGTACGTCACCCAGTTAGCATTGGAAATATTGGAAAAATTATACCCATTGGTTTCGACGGCTACGGAGTACATGTACGCTTGAAGATACTCAATAAATCCATTGAGATTATAAATGCTAGGCTCACCACCGGTAATAATGACATGCATCGAAGGGTACGCTTTAATGCGCTCTAAAACCGCATCAAAACTGAGGCTTTCATATGCCCCTTTGTGCAACAATTCATCGCAAAAACTACAGGTAAGGTTACACCCATACAGACGAATAAAAATGGAAGGAACACCGACCTGAGTGCCTTCTCCTTGAATAGAATAAAATATTTCGACGATTTTTAACATAACGCTCTTCTTAAATGTAATTGTTTTATCATAATATAATTTCACTAAAAAGCATGTCAAGAATTTTTTTTATATCTCTTTTTGGGTATCATTTAAAGATAACATTTGATATATACGAATTCAAAGCACCCAAGGTGCGTGGGCACTCTGTCTTTGAGAACCCAACGTTAGCGTAGTCTTTAGAGCTTTGCTTTAAACGCGTTATAAAATAAAAATAAGGTTACATATACATGATTTGGCAAATAAGTAAAGAGTTCGATTTTTGTTACGGGCACCGTGTCTGGTCTCAACAACTGGACAGTGAATTTTCACTCACAGGGTGTTTGGCATGCCGCCACCTGCACGGGCATCAAGGCAAAGTCATCGTCTATCTTCAAAGTTCACAACTCAAAGATGGCATGGTGACCGACTTTCACCATCTTAACTGGTTTAAACTCTTTTTAGATACAACATTGGATCATAAATTTATCATTGATATTCACGATCCGCTTTTTGAAACCTTGCTTCCTCATTTTGCCGATAAAACGCACCTCATTGACAATGAAGCAGGCTATAAAATCCCCGATATTCATCACGTGAAAGACGAACCTAGCCATATTCTTGAGATGTACGATGGCTATATTATCGTCGATTTTGTGCCAACAAGTGAAAATATCTCAACATGGCTTTTAGAAATCATTGCAAAAAAGATGAGTCGTTTGGGAGTGGAAGTGTCACACGTGGAGTTTTTAGAAACGCCTAAAAGCAGAAGTATCGTGTACAATCAAAAGTAGGGAAACCCCTACTTTCTTATGCTTGGGGATAAGCCTTTTCGAGCTTTTTATAGAGTGAATCAACCGTAGGCGCTGCGTCACCTTGTAACAAGGAAAGCATCACTTCGTTATCTTCTTTGCCATTCCATACTTTAATGTAATGACCCTCTTTGTAACCATGATCTTGTCTAAATTGATTGAGAACATTCTTTGCCACATAGAATTTGTAAAGAATTTTGAGGTTAATGCCACATTTGCGTGCCAGTCTAAAGTACTCGCGAAGCAGTCCGTCAAACATATCCATCTCAAAGCCTGTTGTGTCGTGAACAATACTCTCAATGTCGTTAATCAGTTCCATCATATCTGCAGAACCAATCGAGAGTGGCTCTTTGGTAAAGGCTTCAAACCCTTGAACGTCTAATACATCTAAGATAAGTCTTTCAAGATTACCTCTGCTGTTAGTTTTGTAATCTTCGAGTAACAGACTCATAATAAAATGCCAAATATCAACAATCTCAACCGTGACATTGTCCCAATCGGTCGGTTTATTAATACTTTTCCAATGTTTCCAACTAAAGCTATCGATGAGCTCTGCGCACTCCATATAAATACATCGTTTCCAGTTAATCATTCGATTGTTTTTGGTGTACCCGTTTTCCCAACCGATGCCATTGGTTTCATCGTTCAGCTTTTGCTGAAGGGAGAACATTTGGGTTAAATAATCTTTGCTTGTCATACTATTCCTTCTCTTAAAACACTAGATTATACTTTTTTGATCCATAAAAGTCAAAATAGACTCGCTCCCTTTTCGGTATCCGAGCTCAAAACAGCGCATTATCTCACCAAAAGTAAACAATCCGAAGCTTGAAAGTGTAGAATCGGTAATATAAAGATCACTTTTAGCGATCTGCGATTGAGACGAAGCAATGAAGGAGAGAAAAAGTGCGCGTTTGATGGATGACGAGAGCGTGTGTTTTTCTGTTACATGTAACGGGTGAAGATTGACACTCACAATAGGATAGGGAAATTCCAAAAGTGGCGAAATAGGAAGGTTATCCATAAATCCTCCATCAATCAAAAGATAATTCTCATAACTAATCGGACGGAAAATGGGAATCAGTGCTGAACTTGCAATCGCAAGCTTAATACTCTCCCCCTCACTAAAACGTACCACCTCACCACTGAGCAGATCGACACAGGTAATAAATGTAGGAATTTTCATCTGCTCTAAACGAGAAATGGGTGCAATCTCACTCAAGATCGCCGCCTTTTCATGAATACACAAGAGCCCTTTTTTGAAATAGTTAAATCCAAACGCCTTTTGAAAGGCCTTGCTTTGAAAAATGCGTACCATATCAAAAGCACTGACACCGGAACCCACACCCGTGGCAATCACAGCTCCAATGCTGGTGCCTGAAATCGCGGCGATTTCAACCTTATTTTTCTCCATCGCCGCAATAACGCCCAGATGAAACGCCCCTCTTGCCGCTCCACCCGAAAGGGCAAGCGAAATGCTCAATGTCCCAGCCATCGTATAATCCTAAATTCACCCTCATAGGTTTCCACAATCGCGGTGCATGACTCAACCCAGTCGCCACAATTAAGGTATTTTATCCCTTCAATATCCCGTATCTCCGCCTTGTGAATATGCCCGCAAATCACGCCATCGTAATGGTTTCGTTTGGCATGTTCACTTAAAATATGTTCAAAATCAGTGATAAAGGAGATAGAGCTTTTGACGTTATCTTTGACATATTTGGAGAGTGACCAGTGGCTGTGGTAGCGCATCTTTTTGCGAAACCAACCAATCATTTGGTTGACGTTTAGGAGTAAATCGTACCCCAAATCGCCCAAGATGGCAAGCCACCGTTTGGTCATCGTCACCGAGTCAAAAAAATCACCGTGCGTGATAAAAAAGCGCTCATTGCGAAGCGTGATATACTCTGTTTCATCCACGACATGGATACGATCGCCCAGTCCTAACGGTAAGAAGGAGCGCAAAAAATCGTCATGATTGCCCGTGATGTAGTAAACATTCGTACCTTTTCTGGCTTTTCTCAGAATTTTTTGAATGACATCCGAGTGTGACTGTGCCCATTTGATCTTGCGCTTAATCGCCCAACCATCGATGACATCACCAACTAAATAGAGGTTTTCACACTGCGTGTATTTAAAAAATTCCAAAAGCTCCTCCGCTTGGGAAAAACGCGTTCCCAAGTGAAGGTCGGAGATAAAGATGGAGCGAAACGCTATAGGGTCTTCATCCCCACTAAATTGGTATTTGGTCATTTGTGTTTGTCCACGTCTCCAAAAATATCATCGGCAAAGTGCGAGAATTTACCACGTACTGACTTATCAAGTTCAATCGCAAAAAGCGAGATATGGGTTTGCGCTTTTTTGGTTTGCTTCAAAAGCGAGGTCAACCCGTTGTTAAAACGGTTTAGGTACATATTGTCGATCTGTCTGTTAGAACCAATCACAATCGCCTTACAGTTGTTATCCAGGCGCGATAAGATGAGTTGTGTTGTGTTGTTGGAGCTGTTTTGCCACTCATCTAAAATGACGATGGCATTACTCAGTGTTCGCCCCCTCGCCTCACCCGGCCAGAGCTTTTCGATGTTGTATTTAGTGATGAGCTCTTGCACTTTTTTCTCAATCGCCACTTGAGGCTCTTGTGAATTATCGCGTTTTTTGATGCGCTTTTTGGCGATAAACTCTAACGTATCGTAAAGCGCCATATTGTAAATCCTAAACTTCTCATCGTTGCCTGAAAGGTACCCAACATCTGCTCCTTTATCAACACTTTCAATGGAGTTGCGCACGTAGACTATTTTTTCATAACTGCCTTTACTCACCAAGCGCATCGCCGCCACAAACGCCATCAAAGTTTTGCCACTTCCCGCGCGCGCATCGATGACGTGAATGTCGTACATATTAGAAAGCAATGCTTTCATGAAAAACTTTTGTTTAAGATTGATGGGCTTGATTTCCAAGCCTCGAAAGTCTAGCTCTTCATTGAGCATATGAATGATGCCGCCTGGAGAGATAATGGCGTGTTCGGAGTTACCATCGGGACTGACAAACTCATAGCAGTAGTTTCCGCTGTGGTACTCTGGGTCGTACTCCTGAATCAGTTTTTTATCGAGTGTGTTAAACAGCGCCGAGTCGATGGGAAGCTGTTTGACAAACTCAAACTCAGGTACATCGCTTCTATCTTCGCGTAAAGACTCAACGGTGACATTGTAAAAAAGTCCAAACATACGCGCATAAACATCTAAAGAGAGAAAAATAACTTTGTAATCAGGATAGTAGGTCTGCGCACCTGATGCGACCTCAAGGATGCGTTTATCATTGGATTCATTGATAAATTGCGAGTCAATGTCGGAGGAGTAAATCGTCTTGGAGAAAAGATGAATCGCAATATCCTCTTCATACTGCATTTTTACGACACGAAATGGCTCCCCACTGTCCACTTCAATGACTTTACATGTAGCGAGCATTCGGGCAAAACTTCTGGCTTGATAGCCCAGTTCCGTGAAGTTCTTTTTAAAGTCTTCCAGCTCAATGAGCACCGTCTCAGGAATAACAATGATGTTATTACCGCCATCACACAACTCTTTAATAAAATTGGTATTGTGCAAGATGATGTTGGTATCGAGCACATAAACTTTGTTGACTGACATCGGACTCCCTTTCATCCCAGGATTGTAATAAAACATTATATCAACTTGGTAACAAAAGGGATGATCTTTTCTTGATCAAATCTTTACATGTAATCGTTTCAGAATGTTTCAGAATTGCAGAAAAACCAATATGGTATAATTGAATCTTACTCTAAGAGTTTCTCTTAGAAAAAGGAGGTTAAATATGGAGCGTTCTACAAAAATCTATCTGATTTCACTGCTTTTATTTGGTGGTGGTATCTTTTTCGTTATAGACTATGGCAATTCCCTTTATATAGGATCTCAGTTCATCTCTAAAACCGTTTCCGTTGGAACATTTTGGGATAATTTACGAACAACGTTTCTCACACAACTTTCGCATCCACTCGCGCTTTTGTTGGTACAGATCATCGTCATTATGGCCGCCGCTCGTACCTTTGGTATTTTGATTTCAAAATTTTCACAACCACCCGTCATTGGTGAAATTTTTGCAGGTGTTCTGCTTGGCCCATCCCTTTTAGGGCTTGTTTTCCCCGAGTTTTCAGCTCTTCTCTTTCCCAAAAGCTCGTTTCAAAACTTACATTTTTTAAGTCAGATTGGTCTGCTTCTGTTTATGTTTGTGGTGGGAATGGAGCTCGATTTTGACAAACTCAAACAGCAAAGTAAAGCGTCCGTGGTCATCAGTCACATTAGCATTATCTTCCCCTTCTTTTTGGGTACGATGCTTGCCTATGTTATCTATCCCTCGTTTGCGTCCACAACCGTTACCTTTACCGCTTTTGCCCTTTTTATCGGTATTGCGATGAGTATTACCGCCTTTCCTGTACTGGCACGTATTCTCAAAGATCGAAACCTGACCAAAACATCCTATGGTGCGATGGCACTGACATGCGCTGCGGCGGATGATGCTACTGCATGGTATATTTTGGCGATCGTCATTGCGGTCTCAACATCCACCAATCTTTTGATGTCCGTGCTGATGCTCATTCCTATCGTCATCTACATTACCGTGATGCTTTTTGTGGTGAAGCCATTTTTACGCAATTTAGGCACCCATGTCATTCATAACCATTCACTCGATATGAAGGTGACAACGATTGTTTTAGTCATTTTACTCCTCAGTGCGCTTATCACCGAACTTTTAGGCATTCACGCCCTCTTTGGTGCCTTTATGGCAGGCGTTATGATGCCTTCCACCAGTGAAAGCGAGCTTAAAGAGCGCATTGCTCCTCGTTTGGAGTATGTGAGCCTTTTGGTCTTACTGCCACTCTTTTTTGCGCTCACAGGGCTTCGCACCCAGATTAATCTGCTTGAATCCCAACACTGGATCGTCTGTCTGGCGATCATTGTAGTCGCCGTTGTCGGTAAATTTATCGGCAGTGCTGTTGCCAGTCGTTTTATGGGGATTTCATGGAAAGACTCTCTTGCTATTGGTGCACTGATGAATACGAGAGGTTTGATGGAGCTCGTGGTTTTGAACATCGGTTATGAACTGGGCATCTTGTCGCCTATTTTATTTACAATGTTCGTCATTATGGCACTTGTGACCACCTTTATGACAGGACCTCTTTTGTACCTCATCGACCTAGGATTTAAGAAAAAGTAGTCTTTACATGTAAAGATTCAATCCTTAGCAAAGAGCCACTCACACGGCTCTTTGATCATTTTTGCAAAGTAGTATAACCCATGGAAACACTGGAAGCCTTTTACCAACGCATCACCCGCCCCTTACCTCACAATGTAGACAAGGAGATCGGGCACTTCAATGTCTTCACGAGACAAGAGTGCGCTGCAATTCCTTACAGTCGTAAGGATTACTTTAAAATCACCTTTTTAAAGGGCAAACACAGGGTTCATTACGCCGATAAAACCCTGCAAAGTGACCCGTATGCGCTCATGTTTTCAGACCCTTTAGTTCCTTACAGTTGGGAGTCATTGGATGGTAAAAAATGCGGTTATTTTTGCATTTTCACCGAAGCTTTTTTTTACAATCACGGAGCACTTCGAAACTACCCAATCTATAAGCCTGAACACCCAAAACTATTTTTGCTCAATGAAGAGACAGCCAAAGAGGTTGAAGCGCTTTTTGAAAAAATGCTCGGTGAAATTGGCTCTGAGTACGCGTACAAAGACGATCTTTTGCGCAACTGGACGATGGAGCTTATTCATATCGCTTTAAAGATGGAGCCTGCAAGTATCATTCCTGATCTGCAAAGCGATAAAAAACGTAAAATTGATTCTCTGTTCAATGAACTTCTTGAAAGGCAATTTCCGATCACCTCGCCTTATGAGCGACTTGAGCTTAAAGCTCCCAGTGATTATGCGAGACTTTTAAATATTCACCCCAACCATCTCAACCGAACGCTTAAAGAGGTGAGTGATAAAACAACTACAGAGCGCATTGCACAGCGCGTTTTGGAAGAGGCGAAGATTTTACTCAAACACTCATCATGGAGTATCGGAGACATTGCTTATGCTTTAGGCTATGAAGAGTCCGCTCATTTCATCCATTTTTTCAAAAAGAAGCTCAATCAAACACCCCAAATCTACAGACAAACGCAAAATGTTTGATTTGCGCAATGATTCGCTTGAATCGGGTATGAAAGAAATCTTCCTTATCGTGTATGATTTCACTAGATTTAATTGATAAGGATAAAAAATGATCTCACAAAAACAGATCTACGTGATGTCGGCGGTTGCTGGCATTAATGTGGCCAATATTTACTACAATCAACCCATTTTAAATATCATTGCCAATGATTTACATGTAAGCGCTTTAGCCGTAGGTAATCTGCCCACCTTTGCGCAAATTGGCTACGGTTTAGGGCTCTTTTTTGTCAGCCCACTGGGAGATAAAATGGACCGAAAAAAACTTCTTTTGCTTTCCCACTTTTTATTGGGACTTTCCCTCATTGGGCTCTCTTTTGTCAATAATATCTATCTACTCTATGCCCTCAGCCTTTTAGCAGGACTCTTCGCCGTCTCCGCGCAAATCGTCATTCCTATGGCTGCAGCGTTGAGCGGCAAAGACAAAGGTAAAGTGGTGGGTTCTATCTTTAGTGGCTTGCTGACAGGCATCTTGCTTGCTCGAACACTCAGTGGGTATATTACCGATTGGTTTGGTAACTGGCATGTTATTTTTGCTCTTTCTGCCGTGCTTGTGTTTGGATGTATGGCTATGGTAGCTAAAACACTCCCCAGCGTTGAGCCGAACTTTTCTAAAAGCTATGCATCCTTGCTCTACTCTTCCCTTTATCAGCTTAAACGCTTTTCGCTTTTACGAAGCAATGCGCTTTTGATTACCGTTTTATTTGGTGTCTTTTGCTCTTTTTGGACAACGCTTACGTTTAAACTTTCCCTTGCACCGTTCAATTTTGACAGCGATATCATCGGTCTTTTTGGTGTCCTTGCCGTTGCAGGAGCCTTGCTTGCGCCTTACATTGGAAAAGTTGCCGACAAGATCAATCCGACGTTCACTAAAATGCTCTCCGTAGGCATGATTGTGGTCAGTATTCTCTTAATGAAATGGTTTGACACCAGTTTAGCGGCATTTATCGTGGCAACCCTGCTTCTTGATATTGGTGTTCAAGCGGTGCAAATCAATAATTTAGCGCAAATTTATACCTTAGATGAGAGTGCGCACAGCAGAATCAATACCGCCTACATGAGTTCCATGTTTGTGGGTGGAGCACTGGGAACATTCATTGGGGTCTATTGTTGGGAGCATGGCGGTTGGGAGCGTGTCACCGTGCAACTCTTGAGCTTAAGTGTTATCGCTGCAGCCATTATTATCTACACTGCTTTGTCCCCAAAACGTACCAAAGCGGTTTAATTTCGTTTACATGTAAAGCATTTCATCCCTTCTCTTTCGACCAAAGATCGGTCACTAAGCTGATCTTTGGTATGATTCTCTTTTGTAACACTCATTACACTTTATGAATTTAGGAATGCTTGAATGCCATATTCTCACGAAAAACGATGGACGGGACTCGGCGCTCTTTGCCTTGCCATGTCTATCATTACACTGGACAATACCGTCCTTGATGTCGCCCTCCCCTCCATTTCCAACGATTTGTCTGCGAGCATGAGTGAGCTTCAATGGATTGTCGATATTTATATCCTCTTTTTTGCCTCCATTTTAATTACCATTGGTGCACTTGGCGATCAATTTGGACGCAAGCGATTTCTCAAAATTGGCGTTGTACTCTTTAGTCTTGCCTCTTTGGGTGCGGGACTCTCAACTTCCACATTAGAACTGATCTTTTTTCGTAGTCTCAGTGGGTTTGGTGCCGCGTTTATTATGCCCTCAACGCTCTCCATCATCACGCATATGTTTACCGACTCTGAGGAGCGGATGAAAGCCATTGGGCTTTGGTCAATGATCTTTGGTCTCAGTCAAGGCTTAGGACCGTTAATCGGCGGGTTTATCATTGAGTACACCTCTTGGCACTGGGTCTTTTTTATCAATCTTCCGATTGGCTTTGTCGCTTTCGTTTACGCCTCATGGATTCTGCCCGAATCGCACAATAAAAGCGCTAAAGCAGACATTATCGGTATGGTGCTGTGTGTGCTCTTTTTATTTGCGCTGACGTATGGCATTATCGAAGCAGGTGTGAGCAGTTGGAGCGATCGAAGCGTTCGCATCAGTCTTATCATTGGGCTTATCTTTGGGGCTCTTTTTATCTTCTGGGAGAGACGCTGTTCTTATGCAATGATTCCCTTTGAGCTGTTTGAAAAACGTACCTTTACAATTCCCTCTTTGGCGATTGCCCTCATTGTCTTTGGGATGGTGGGCTCGATGTTTTTCTTCTCACAACTCTTTCAAACGGTGGAAGGCTACAGCGCTTTGGAAGCGGGATTACTGCTCATGCCGATGACTTTAGGTGTTGCATTGGGCTCTAAATGTGCAGCCAATGCCGTCAAAGCGTATGGAACTCCTGTGATTATTGGTGGAGGTATGATGATTTCAGCGCTCGGAATGGCGATTTTTGTCTTTACGATTGATGTGCATATGCCACTTTGGGCGATTCTTGTGGGGTTTTTAATTCAGGGGTTGGGGATGGGGCTTTCCATGCCTCCTTCGACCGATTCGATTATGGGCTCTATTCCCAAAGCCAAAGCGGGTGTGGGAAGTGCCCTCAATGACACGACTATTGAGCTCTCAGCGGCGATGAGCATTGCCATCTTGGGCAGTTATGTGAACCGCATTTATCTTTTACATGTAAAAGAGATTGAGGCTGATTTTACGCTTTCCAAAGCGCTTCAAACCTCTATCCAAGCGGCCCATCACGCTATTACATCGCTTCACAATGTCGCTTTGCATGAAAACTTGTTAAACCTTGTGAATCAAGCCTTTATTGATGGTGTCTATCACACGATGATTTTTGGCTGTGTGATCTCTGTGTTGAGTGGTGTTTTAGCCATGTGGCTCTTACCTAAACATGCGTAAGAGCCAACGCTACTAAGTTTACATGTAAAAAAATTATTCGCTTTTTTGCGCTAAACCGCCCCCTAAAACTTGGTAAAGGCTCACGCGATTGGTGAGTGCTTCCAAACGCACACCGATCAAATTTTGCTCACTGGCATACATCGAGCGTTGCGATATCAGCGTATTTAAGAACGTGTCAATTCCTTTTTGGTACCGTGCATCGTACGTTGCATAACGCTTTGTGGTTGCTTCAACCAGCGCATTTTGTGCTTGGAGTTGGTCGTTGATGGTTGCACGTCTGGCAAGAGCTGAATTCACCTCTTTAAACGCCGTTTGAATCGCAAGCTCATAGCGTGCAACGTAGAGATCGCGATTTGCTTTGGCATAATCCAACGTCGCTTCCCTCTCGCCTGCATCAAAGAGTGGTAAACTGACATTCGGCATAAAGGACCAAATAGTCGATGTCCCACCATCAAACAAGCCTCGAAGCGAATTAGAGCCAACGCCTCCCGCTCCTGTTAAGGTAATTGAAGGGAAATAGGCTGCGCGCGCCACACCAATATTGGCGTTCGCAGATTTAAGATTATGCTCTGCTTCTAACACATCGGGACGACTCAAAAGAATTTGGGAAGAGAGTCCCACGGGCACATCTCCCACCCACCCTTCGGCATTGGCATCAAGTGTTTGAGGCAGCAGTGAATCGTCTAACGAAGCTCCGACTAAAAGCTCTAAAGCAGCACGATCTTGCCCTACTTTAGCTGTGTAAGAAGCGATATCTGCCCTGGCTTGATGCACCACACTTTGCGCCTCATACAACGCCACATTAGAGTCAATACCCCTTTGTATACGCGCCTCAACAATCGCAAGAGAACGTTTCGCGCTCTCTTCTGTCTTGTGCGCGAGTTGCAACAAACTCTGATCGGATGCAAGGGTTAGCCAAGCGGTTGAGACTTCAGCGATCAAGCTAATTCTAACCGTACGTGCCGCCTCTTCAACGCCTTGGTAGCTCTCCCACTGCATATCGGTTTGTGATTTGATTTTTCCAAAAAAATCAAGCTCATAACTGTTAATTCCCACGGTGGCAGAAGAGCTCTGCGTAATGGCAGTTTTATTGGTTGTAGAATTGAGTGTTCTCGCTTTAGTCCCTGATGCACTGGCTTCAAGCGTTGGGAACTCACTGCTTTTAGCAATTCGATACGTTGCACGCGCCGCTTCGATATTCGCAACTGCTTTACGCAAATCACGACTTTGATCCAACGCTTTTTCAATAACCGCCGATAACCTTGGCTCATGAATCAAGGTTTGCCATGCAAGCGCTTGCGCACTCTTCGCAGAAGGGGCGTCAACATAATGCAACTGTTCAGAAACCGGTGCGCTTGGTCGTGAATACTCCGGAGCCATGGAGACACATCCTCCTACCAATAAAGGTAATACAACAACGCTGAGTGTGCGTATGTGAAACCTCATCATCTTATACCTCCCCAACCATGGTCGCATGGTGACTTCGTTTCGGAAAAATTCCCCGAACTAACACAAAAAAGAGTGGCACTAAAAAGATGGCCAAGAAGGTCGCACTGAGTGTTCCACCTATAATTCCCGTACCTATCGAAATACGGCTATTGGCACCGGCGCCACTTGAGAGTGCGAGAGGTAGAACTCCAGCGATAAACGCAAGCGACGTCATCAAGATGGGGCGAAGTCTCAGTTTTGCACCCTCAACAGCAGCGTCCACAAGCGTGCTTCCACGATTGTACGCCGCCTCCGCAAACTCAACAATCAAAATGGCGTTTTTAGAGGAGAGCCCGATGGTTGTTAGAAGCGCAACTTGGAAGTAGACATCGTTGTCTAAGCCTCGAAGGGATGCCGCAAGGACGGAACCAAAGATGCCCAAAGGAATGACAAGCAATACTGAAAAGGGTACTGCCCAACTCTCATAAAGAGCGGCCAAACATAAAAAGACAACCAAAATAGAGATGGCATACAGTTTAACCGTCTGCCCACTGGATAAACGCTCTTGATAAGAAAGGCCACTCCACGCAAAGCTTGTGCCCATTGGCAATGCCGTTGCTAACGCTTCCATCTTATCCATCGCGACTCCCGAACTTACACCAGGAGCAGCCGCTCCTTGAATCTCATACGATGCCAAGCCATTATAACGGGTTAATGTCTGCGCACCATAACTCCAACTCGATGTCGCAAACGAGGAGAAAGGTGTCATCACATCGCTGCTGCTTTTGACATACCACTGATCTAAATCTTCAGGTTTGGAGCGAAAATCTATATCCCCTTGCGCATAGACTTTTTTAACCCGCCCACGATCCACGAAGTCATTGACATATTTACCAGCCCACGCGTAGCTCAGCGTATCATCAATATCCGCCAATGAGAGCCCAAGTGCAACCGCTTTATCCGAATCAATTTTGACTTTTAATTGCGGTGTTTCACCCAAACTGCCTAAACGAACGGCTGTAAATAGGTTCTCTTGTCGTACGGAGCTGAGCAAGGTGTCACGAAACGTTTTAAACGATTCACGATCCGTATCGGAAAGCGCTTGAAGCTGAAAGTTAAAACCATTACTCTGACCTAATCCTTGAATAGCAGGAGGATTGAGTGAAAATATCTGTGCATCACGAACGCGTGAGAGATTCATTGTGGCACGATTGGAGATGGTATCGGCTCGGTTGTAGACACCGGGACGCTGATCCCAATCTTTGAGTGCGACAAACGCCATACCCGCATTTTGACCACTCCCACTAAAGCTAAAACCAGAGATGGTAAAGATCGCTTCGGTCGTATTGACCTCTTCATTTAAGAAATAGCGCTCAATCTCTCTAGCGACCGCATCACTTCGTTTAAAAGAAGCCCCTTCTGGCAAACTAAATTGCACCATACTATTGCCTTGATCTTCACTCGGTAAAAAGCCTGTTGGAAGACGCATAATCAAAAGAGCCATCACGGAAGCAATAATGCCATACAGTAACATCCAGCGTATGGGTCTAGCAATCACATAACTGACATGACGTTTATAGCGCTCTATCAACGCATCAAAGGTGGTATTGAACCAACCAAAGAAACCGTGACTGTGTGTTTCAACATGCGGTTTGAGCAATGAGGCGCAAAGGGCTGGCGTTAGTGTCAGTGCCACAATGACGGAGAGAATCATCGAAGAGACAATCGTAATGGAAAATTGCCGGTAAATAACCCCCGTTGAGCCTCCAAAAAAGGCCATCGGTAAGAAAACAGCTGAAAGAACGGTGGCAATACCAATTAATGCACTGGTAATCTCTTTCATCGACTTCTCTGTCGCTTCCACTGCGGAGAGCTTCTCTTCACGCATAATACGCTCAACATTTTCCACCACAACAATCGCATCATCCACCAAAAGACCGATGGAGAGCACCATACCAAACATCGTAAGGGTATTGATGGAGTAACCAAATACCTCTAACACACCAAAAGTTCCTAAAAGAACAACCGGAACGGCAATGGCAGGAATGAGGGTTGCACGCCAATTTTGCAAAAAGACGAACATAACCACGATAACCAATAAAATGGCTTCAAAAAGTGTTTTAACCACCTCTTCAATCGAGATACGAATAAACTTTGTACTGTCTCTTGGATACGCTACTTTAAAGCCATCGGGCATCGTAGGCTCCATCTTGGCAACCGTTTTTTTAATACGATCCGCCGTCGAAAGAGCATTCGCTCCGGGTGCTAACATGACAGCAATACCAGAGGCAGGATGACCATTCAGTCTGGTCACACTGGTATAACTCTCACTTCCCAATTCCACACGCGCAACATCACTCAAACGAACAATGGCTCCCGTTGCATCACTTTTAACAATGATATTGGCGAACTCTTCAGGTGTTTGAAGTTGTGATTTTGCTGTGACGGTGGCGTTAAGCTGTTGATCGGAACTACTCGGGAGTGCCCCGATACTGCCCGCAGATACTTGTACATTTTGAGCAATAATCGCATTGCTAATGTCAGAGGGCATTAAACGGTAAGAGGCCAGTTTGTTAGGATCAAGCCAAATACGCATGGCATACTGACCGCCAAACACTTGCACCGTACCAACACCCTCCAAACGGGCAATCGGATCTTGCATGTTGCTGAGCAGATAATCGGCAACATCCACGGACATTTTGGTATCGGTCATGTCATACAAAGAGATGATCATCAAGAAGTCATTTTGTGCTTTGGTGACACGAACGCCTTCATTTTGAACCGACTTTGGAAGACGGGTTGTAATTTGCGCTACTTTGTTTTGAACTTGCACTTGAGCGGTGTCGGCATCGGTTCCTTTTTGAAACGTTACTTCAATGCGCGCACTTCCAGAAGAGCTACTGCTGGAAGTAAAATACAATAATCCATCAAGCCCCGTGAGTTGTTGCTCAATAATTTGAATAACACTGTTCTCAACTGTTTGAGCAGAAGCCCCGGTATAGGTTGTATCAATACGGATGGTGGGTGGCGCGACATCAGGGTATTGGGCAACAGGCAAGGAGAGAATCGAACCAATACCTGCAAGCATGATAACAATCGAAATAACCCATGCAAAAATGGGTCTATGGATAAAAAAGTGAGCGATCATTGTGCTTTACTCAATGTTTTGGTGACATCCACTGCGTTGACGCTATCTCCCGGACGCACTTTATTGGAGCCCTCTACGATAATGCGTTCGTTTGCATTTAAACCGCTGTTCACCAACCACATATCTTTAATGGCTCGCTCAATGCCGATAATACGTTTTTCGACTCTGTTTTCAGCGGTCACAACCAACGCTGTTGCATTCCCTTTAGGGTCACGTTGAACCCCTTGCTGTGGTACCAAAAGGGCACCTTCATTGATCGCTTCATCCAATAAAGCGCGGACATACATCCCTGGAAGCAATACACCATCAGGATTCGGGAACGTTGCACGAAGCGTGACTGAGCCAGTACTTTCATCTACAGCAACTTCTTGAAATTGAAGCGTACCGTTGTGGGCATAACGTGAGCCATCTTCAAGGTTCAATGCCACGGTGGTGCCCCCTTTTTTCAACCCCTGTTGCATTAAAAGAGCTCTGAGTTTTAAGAGCTGTGTACTGGATTGGGTGAGATCGACATAGATCGGATCAAGGGTACGAATCGTAGCCAGTGCTGTGGTTTGGCTCGCACTTACGAGGGCGCCCACACTCACACTCGACGTTCCAATACGCCCGCTAATCGGTGCTTTGATCTTCGTGTACTCCAAATTAATGCGCGCACTTTGCAGTGCTGCTGTTTTTTCTTCCACGTTTGCCACAGCTTGTAAATAAGCTGCTTTGGCATCTTCAACCTCTTGTTTAGAGACACCCTCCATTTTGACAAGATCGGCATAACGTTCACTTTTGAGGCGTGAGGATTCAAGCGTAGCTTCTGCATTTTTAAGCGCTGCTTTTGCTTCATCGAATGCCGCTTGATAGCTTGAAGGATCAATCTGATACAACACCGCATCTTTTTTGACCCAAGAGCCCTCTTCAAAAAGCCGCGCTTGAATGATGCCGCCTACTTGAGGACGAATCTCCGAACTCAGTGTCGCTTTTGTACGACCGGGAAGTTCACGGCTTAACGTAAGGCTTTGCGCACTAAGCGTATAAACACCTACTTCTGTTGGGGGTTTTGGTTTTGCGGTTGCCCCATCTTTAGAACACCCTAACCAAAGCAGGGGGAGTACCATTAAAAGTGATTTGAGCATCTTAACAATCATTCTTTTTCCTTATAAATTATACACAGTATTTTACTCCTCGTATGTTAACAAAATCTTGCCCAAAACCTCTCAAAGCATGCTACAATACTCTCAAATTTAACGAGGAGCATGGTTGTGATCATTGAATGGGATGAACGTTTTAGCCTTCATCATGAACTACTAGATTTTCAGCATCAAGAGTTGTTTGATCTTGCCAATGCTGTGCAGAAGCTTGATCCAAATAGTGCCGATAAAGCAGAACTGGGAAGGCTGTTTAAAGATTTTTTTGACTACATGGCAAAACATTTTAAAGAAGAAGAGGCGTATATGCAAAGCCTTGATTATCCCTTGTATGAAAAACACAAAAAATTTCATGAGAGTATCATTGATGGTATGACCAAAATTCTCAAAGAGAAAAAAGGAATCGAAGAACTTCAAAAAAGCATGAAGATGATCGCTAAAAAATGGCTCGTAGAGCATATTTTGGAGAACGATCTCAAAATTGAGAAGTGGCGAAAAAGCATCACGGTGAGTGAAGAAGACATCAAAGGCAATGCTTTATGATGGACGAAGCAATCACTGCTTTTTTAACCAAACATCATCTGCTCACACTCTGTACCTGTAAAGCGAATATCCCCTACGCTGCGAGCTGCTTTTATGCATTTATGAAAGAGTCCGCTACATTTGTCATCGCCACCGATGTTACCAAAACACGACACGGGCTAGAAGCGGTTGAAAATGAGCATGTGGCAGGGAGTGTTGCTTTGGAGACAAAGATGGTAGGAAAAATTCAAGGAGTCCAGTTCACAGGACGTTTTAGAGAGGCAAATGAAGCAGAGAAAAAAGCCTATTTAAAACGTTTTCCCTACGCCATAGCGATGAGTCCTGAGTTATGGAGCATCGAAATTCAATATCTCAAATTTACAAACAATACACTGGGATTTGGCAAAAAATTGGAGTTTTTCCGATCTACTTTTTGACACGCCTCTAAAGCAAAGCTTTAGAACCTACGTTAACACTGGGTTTTTCTCGGCGAAAAGCCCGCGCACCTTAGGTGCTTTGTCTTCTTGCAAAATGCGTTTTGCAAGAAGACCACTCCAATTAACTGCCAAATCCTTTTACATGTAAAGATTAAATCGTTAAAGGTTTATCGGAACATGCCGCAGTAAAGACAACATCCGTTGAGCTGTTCAATGCTGTTTCTGTTGAGTCTTGAATCACCCCAATCAAAAAGCCAACGGCAACCACTTGCATCGCAATGGCATCGGTAATACCAAAAAGTCCGCACGCAAGAGGAATTAAAAGTAAAGAACCTCCTGCAACACCTGAAACACCCGCTGCAGCAATGCTTGCAACGACACTTAAGAGCAGTGCTGTTGGAATATCGACTGAGATACCTAACGTATGAACGGTTGCAAGGGTTAAGACCGTAATGGTCACGGCAGCACCCGCCATATTGGCAGTCGCACCCAAAGGAATGGAGATCGAATAGGTATCTTCATGCAGGCCCAATCGTTTACAAAGCGCTAAATTGATCGGAATATTAGCAGCCGAACTGCGTGTAAAGAATGCCGTCACACCACTCTCTTTTAGGCAGAGAAAAATAAGGGGATACGGATTGCGTTTTGTTTTAAAATAAACAATGATGGGATTCAGCACCAACGCAACAAAGACCATCGTACCAACCAAAATAATAAGCAGTTTGCCATACCCAAACAGCGCAGCAAAGCCTGTTTCACTAAAGGTTTCTGCCACAATACCTAAAATACCAAATGGCGCTAAGCGAATGACCGCTTGAACGATTTTCGTCATCGCATCACTGGCATCTTTCATCACCACTTTGGTTTGCTCACTGCTGTAGTGAAGCGCAAGACCTGCGGCAATCGCCCATGTGAGAACACCAATGTAATTCCCTTTTGCAAGTGCATTGATCGGATTATCCACCATGCTCACCAAAACACCTTTGACAACACTGATAATGCTTTGAGGAGGGGTTAGACCCGCTTCGTTAAGATTGGCAAGTACCAAAGTGACAGGGAAAGAAAAACTCACCACAACCGCAATCAGTGCCGATAAAAACGTACCAATAGCGTAGAGTTTAACAATCGGTTTGATGTTCGTCTGAACACCCACCGGTTTGGTGGCAATTGCTGTTGCGACCAAGACTAAAACTAAAATAGGTGCAACCGCTTTAAGCGCCCCCACAAAAAGCGTACCTAAAATTGAAACAGCTTGTGCAGCCGTCGGAGAAATAAGCGCAATAATAACGCCCAAGACCATACCGATGAGAATCTGAACAATCAGATTGCCCTCTTTATACTTTGCGACTAAACGCTCCATAAAAACCTTCCTTACTTAAAATGTGTGTGCCTAAACTAATATTCTTTTTAAAGAAAAGCACTAATCATATAAAAAAGGTTCTTACGTGTGCGTTAAAATGATTAAATTTTTGAGGTATCGAGCTTGAGTGCTTCGTTACTCATCACACCAATTTCGGTACTTAAAATCGTGGAGGCAATTTCATGCGCTTCATCTAAGGAGTGCATTTTATAAGTTCCGCACTGAAAAACATTGAGCTCGGGAATGTCATTTTCACTTTTTACATGTAAGATGTCTTGCATAGCGGCTTTCCATGCATTGACCACGCGCGTTGGTTCTGGCGTTCCAATTAAACTCATGTAAAAACCAGTACGGCATCCCATCGGTGAAATATCAATAATCTCAACGCCATTGCCATTGAGATGGTTACGCATAAAGCCTGCAAAGAGATGCTCTAATGTATGAATTCCTTTTTCGGGAAGGATCGCTTGGTTAGGCTTGCAGAAACGAAGATCAAATACGGTGATCTCATCGCCATGAGGCGTTTTCATCGTTTTCGCCACTCTCACTGCTGGAGCTGGCATTTTGACGTGATCTACACAAAAACTATCGAGTAATGGCATTTAAAATCCTTTTTTTAGTCTATTTTGTTTAAAAAAGTGTACAATAATTTGTCCTTCAAACACTTTACATGTAAAGGAAAATTTTTGAAACGTCTGCTCCTTTTTCTCTTCATCATCGTACTTTCTTACATGTTTTTTCAAAGTAAAAATCTCCTCTCCATTGCCGCAGGTGTAGCGATTTTTCTCTTTGGTATGAAAAGCCTTGAAGAGGGATTTCGTTTTTTTGTAGGCGGGCTACTCGATAAATTTCTCAAAAATATCACCAACAATCTTTATAAAAGTATTCTCTTTGGTGCACTTATCACCACACTGATGCAATCCAGCGGTTTAGCCGCCGTCATTGCCATCTCCTTTATCAGCGCAGGACTGATTAGTGTGGCGCAAGGTGTTGGCATTATTTTGGGTGGTAACATTGGGACAACCACAGGAGCATGGCTGATCGCAGCACTGGGGCTCAAGATTAGCATCGCAACCTACGCTTTGCCAATGCTTGTCTTTGGTATGCTCTTCATTTTTCAAGAGAGCAAACGTCTCAAAGGCATCGGGTACGCCCTTGCGGGGCTTGGATTTTCATTTTTAGGCATTGCTTACATGAAAGAGGGATTTGACGCCTTTAAAGCCACGATTGATCTCACCCAATACTCCGCCGATGGCTTTACGGGCATCATTCTCTTTGCCATGATTGGTGCAGGCATGACCATCGTCATGCAGTCCTCACATGCCTCATTGGTTTTGATTTTAACAGCACTTTCCGCATCGCAAATCACTTATGAAAATGCCATTGCACTGACCATTGGCGCCAATATAGGAACCACCATTACGGCTATTTTGGGCGCACTGGGAGCTGGGTATGAAGGCAAAAAACTTGCCATGGCTCACTTTTTGATCAACAGCCTCACAGGCTTTTTACTCATCGGTTTTGTACCACAATTTATCACGTTTATTGACTATACGGCTCCTTTTTTTGGCATACCCGCGCATGATTACACCCTTAAATTGGCCCTGTATCACACCTATTTTAACCTGATCTGTGTTCTTCTGTTTGCCCCACTCGTGCATGGCTTGGTTGGACTCCTCAACCATCTCTTAAAACCAAAACTAACCGCAGAGGATGCCATGGATGATGTTTTATACATCAACGATGTCGCATTAGATTTCCCAGACACCGCTAGCGCCACCCTTTTAAAAGAGACCAAACATCTCTACAACAATGTTTTTGACATCATCGCGCAAGGCATCAGTGTCACCAAAGAGGACATTAGCTCAGGGATGGAAGCTGACGACATTGTAAAACAGCGCCATCTTGCTTTACATGTAAACATGGATGTGTACTATGAAAAGCGCATTAAAGAGATTTACGGCAAGATTATTAACTTTGCTATTGTGGCTCAAGGCAAATTTTCAGAAGTCAGCGATCATCAGTTTGTCCCCATCAAAAATGCCTCAATTGGCATTGTTGAAGCGTTTAAAGCGGCGAAACATATGCAAAAAAACATGCTTCGCTACTTAGAATCAGACAATGAATACATTAAAAACGAGTACAATCACATTCGAAAAAACCTCATCAAACACCTACGAACCATGCAGATGATCTTCAATACAACCGAAGAAGATGTCGCCATTTTGCTCTTAAGTAAACTTCAACTTGATGCTCAAAATTACGATATCGCTGCGAACAAATCGCTGGATAATCTCATTCGTACCAATAAAATCACCTACACTATGGCGACTTCGCTTATGAATGACTCAACCTATGCCTACACGATCGCTTCGGAGCTTTCGAAAGTGGCGCATATCCTCTTCATGCATTCCAGTGCTCATGTAGAGCAGAGCAGTGAAGCGTTGATTTTAAATGAAGCCGAAGTCAGCGATCTAACGCATACAACAAGCCAAAGGAGTACCCTATGAGTGGCTTAAAATTTATTCAAAAGATGCAAGCGTTATTTGGGCTAAGTCCAGAAGATAACGAATCTACCAAAAAGAAAGCAATCAAAGAGCTTCTCAAAAAACTGAAACTTAGACACATCCTTCTCAAAAAAGAGCTCAAAGGTGAGACCGATTTGATTAAGCGCGAAGCGATGCACGATAGTATCAAAATTCTCAAAAAACAGATTAAAAAAGGGAAAGATATTCTGGATGATTAGACAATGATGAGATGAGTACGATAAATACACCGTTATTTTTACATCTAAATCTTGATCTCGCTCAATCTTTTCGTGAATTTTTTTAACTATAATACATCAAATTTAACAAGGAGTTTTCGATGCAAATCAATGCAATGCAAGTCTGTAATGTCTGTTTACGAACCAGTGAAGAAAGTGCGGGAGCTGTTTTTATTCAAGCGATGAAAAATGGTGAAGCGATTCATGTCTGTACAAGCTGTATTCCTCATATCATTCATGGTAGTGGGGATGTGGTCAAATCTAACACACAAGTCGAAGCAGAACTTAAAAACTAAAAAAATAGCACGAAATTTCTTTCGTGCTATTTTACATGTAAAGAGGGGTTATTCGCCCTCTTTAACCTCAGCGTTACCTTCACTCATCTCATTTGAAAAGTCAGCACTTGCTAGACGGTTGAGTTGTCTCCATCTGCGTTGCGCATCTTTTTTGTTATGATCGAACAGTGCTTGAGCGTGTTCAGGATTTGATTTTTTAAGTGACGCATAACGTACTTCATTCATCAAGAAATCATCATACAATGCCCAATCTGGCTCTTTGCCTGTAATTTTAATTGGGTTTTTACCCTCTGCTTCAAGGCGTGGATCGTAGGTATAAATTGGCCAGTAACCACATTTGGTTGCAAGTTCACCTTGGTTACCTGATTTGCCAAGACCACCTTTAATACCATGTGCAATACATGGAGAGTACGCGATAATGAGTGATACACCATCATATGCTTCAGCTGCTTCAAACGCTTTAATCGTCTGAGCCGCAGATGCGTTTGAGTTGATTTGTGCTACAAAAACATTACCGTAGGTCATCGCGATGTAGCCAAGGTCTTTTTTCTGACTTGGTTTTCCTGCTGCTGTAAATTGAGCGATAGAACCCGCACGTGATGATTTTGAACTTTGGCCACCCGTATTGGAGTAAACCTCTGTATCAAGAACCAAAATATTAACATCTTCACCACTCGCGATAACATGATCTAATCCGCCGTAACCGATATCATAGGCCCAACCGTCTCCACCAAAAATCCATTGTGATTTTTTAGAGATGTACTGTTTAAGACTTAAAATAACTTCTGCGCCTGCTGCAGTTGGGTTTGCTTTTAAAAGAGGTACGAGTAAATCACGAATCTCTGCACTTTTAACTCTGTCATCCCTAAACTCAATCCAGTCTTTGTACAGTGCTGCAATCGCGTTTGGTGCTGTTTCAATTGACGCATCCATAACAGAGTGAATTCTATGACGCATAGTCTCATTCGCAACATGCATACCAAAACCAAATTCCGCATTGTCCTCAAAGAGTGAGTTTGCCCATGCTGGACCAAAACCTTTGTCATTTTTGCGGTATGGAGTAGAAGGGGCAGAACCTCCGTAAATAGATGAACATCCTGTTGCATTCGCAATCATCATACTATCGCCAAATAATCTCGTTGCAAGGGTGATATATGGTGTTTCGCCACATCCTGGACATGCTGCATGGAACTCAAAGAGTGGTTGTGCAAATTGAGCACCCTTCACACTGAATTTAGAAAGAATATCGTCTTTATACGTTACTTTTTTGAAGAGGTAATCAGCATTGATTTGCTCACCTGCTTCAATACTCTCTTGCAATGGAACCATCACCAAAGATTTCTCTTTGGTAGGACATGCTTCAGCACAAAGGTCACATCCGGTACAATCAAGTGAAGAGACTTGGATTTTGTATTTCAACCCTTTGAGCTCTTTACCTTTGGCGTCAAGGGCATGTGCTTTAACACCTTCAGGTGCTCCTGCAAGTTCTGCGTCATTGATTAAGAATGGTCTAATAACCGCGTGTGGGCAGACAAAAGCACATTGATTACATTGGATACAATTCTCTTCGATCCATTTTGGAACCATAACACCAACACCACGTTTTTCATACTCTGTTGTTCCATGTTCAAACGTACCATCTTCATACCCTTTAAAGACAGAAACAGGTAATGAATCACCACGTGCCGCATTAATAGGTTTTGCAATCGCTTCAACAAATGGTGTACCTTTGTACATTACAACATCTTGTGTTTTGACTTCATCTTTAAGATTAACCCATGAAGGATCCACCTCAACTTTGATCAAACCATTTGCGCCCACATCAATGGCTTTATAGTTAAGCTCAACAATTTGATCGCCTTTTTTGTGGTACGATTTGTAGGCTTGTTTTTTCATAAATGTTTGGGCTTGCTCAAAATCAATAATTTCTGCAAGTTTGAAAAAGGCTGATTGCATAATGGTATTGCTTCTGTTACCAAGACCAATATCATGCGCCAATTTCGTTGCATTAATAATGTAGAATTTGACTTTTTTAGTCGCTAGAATTTTTTTAACTTTATTAGGAATTCGTTTAATTGTCTCATCTGCGTCCCAAATAGAGTTCAGCAAGAATGTACCATTTTCTCTAATGCCATCCACAACATCATACAGCTCAAGGTATGCTGCTACTGAACAGGCGACGAAATGTGGGTTAGAGACAAGATACGTTGAACGAATCGGATGCTTTCCAAAACGTAAGTGAGAGCGGGTAAAACCACCTGATTTTTTGGAGTCATACGCAAAGTATGCTTGTGCATACATATCTGTTTCATCACCAATAATTTTAATAGAGCTTTTATTAGCGCCTACAGTACCATCTGCACCCAGTCCATAAAACAGACACTCTTTGGTTTCAGGCTCGCCCAAACTCATTTTTTCTTTGACATCCAGTGATTTGAACGTAACATCATCAAAGATACCAATGGTAAAGTCATTTTTAGGTTCAGCCAATTTGAGATTTTCAAAAACAGCTAACATTTGTGCAGGATCAACATCTTTTGAAGAGAGACCATAACGTCCACCTACAATAAGAGGCGCATTTTTATGTCCGTAAAATGCCGCTCTCATGTCAAGATACAATGGCTCACCAATCGATCCTGGCTCTTTCGTACGATCCAATACTGCAATCTTTTTAACCGATTCAGGCATAACATCCATCAAGTATTTGATACTGAACGGACGGTAAAGATGGGGCGTAATCAGACCCACTTTTTCACCTTTGCTCGTTAAATAATCGATTGTCTCTTTCAAACACTCAGTCACAGATCCCATGGCAACGATGATACGATCTGCATCTTTCGCACCGTAATAAGTGAAAGGTTTATAGTCTCTTCCTGTCACTTTGGAGATTTCTGCCATATAATGCGCTACGATATCAGGCAAGACATCGTAAAAAGTGTTTTGTGCTTCTCTACCTTGGAAATAGATATCATCATTTTGAGCAGTACCACGCGTTTTCGGATGCTCTGGATTAAGCGCTTCATCACGGAAACGTTGTACCGCTTCTTTGTCTAAAAGTTTGTCAAAAACAGCATAGTCCATCACTTCAATTTTTTGAATCTCATGTGACGTTCTAAAACCATCAAAGAAATGCATAAAAGGAATACGCCCTTTAATAGCGGCCAAGTGTGCAACACCGGCTAAATCCATGACTTCTTGAACCGAACCGCTTGAGAGCATTGCATACCCTGTTTGACGCGCAGCATAGACATCTTGGTGATCTCCAAAGATAGAAAGCGCATGGGTTGCAAGGGTACGAGCAGCAACGTGGATAACACTTGGAAGTAATCCACCTGCCATTTTATACATATTTGGAATTTTGAGAAGGAGGCCTTGTGAGGCAGTATAGGTTGTTGTAAGGGCACCTGCTTGAAGAGAACCATGCACTGTTCCAGCCGCACCGCCTTCACTTTGCATCTCAACAACTTTAACAGGCATACCAAATAAGTTTTTTTTGCCTTGACTTGCCCAAATGTCGGTGAAATCCGCCATTGGAGAAGAAGGTGTAATTGGGTAAATACCAGCGACTTCGGTAAAGGCGTAAGATGCGTATGCGGCAGCTTCGTTACCATCCATAGTTTTCATGACTTTAGCCATTAAGTTCCCCTTAAATTATATGATTATTTATACATTCATTTCTGATGATTTTCCCATTCTACTTAGGCTTCTCTTAATAACTCATAAATGAAAGTTCAGAACCAATGATTTAATCAGAATTTAACCAAACCTTACGCAAATTGATACGATAAAGTATAGGACTAAATAAGACTACGATTAAGCGTACTGCGCGATTATTTTAACCGCATCTAATGCATCATGAACAACGAAAGAGGTGTGTTTTTGTAACTCATATTTTGTGCTATAGCCGCAGAGCACGCCAATGCCTTGAACTCCAGCTTCTTTTGCACAGATAAGGTCCATGGGAGTATCACCAATCATCCATGTTTGTGAAGGATCTGCATTGAGTGCGAGAAGAGCTTTTAAAATAGGCTCTGGGTGTGGTTTGGGATACGTCACAGACTCTCTTCCAATCAATACTTTGAAGTGATGCATGACACCTAAATGCTCTAAAAGTTCTTCCGAATAGCGTGCTGTTTTTGTTGTTACAACCCCCAAAGTTGCAATTTTTGAGGCATGCCTAATGGCCTCTATTGCCAGCGGTAAAAGGGTTGTTTTTTTACGTGAAATCAGTCGGTAATGCTCTTTGTAAGCACACACATAATCATCCGCTTCTAACGCATCAACACCCAGCATGGTAAACATCAAATCTAAAGGATGTCCAATCAATTTTTTAATCTCATCTGACGCAGGAATCACACGTCCAAATGTCTCAAAAGCAACGCCAAAGCTCTCTAAAATAGCATCGGTTGAATCTATCAATGTACCATCTAAATCAAATAAAATTGTCTTCATTTTCACCCTTAATCCTTCTTTTACATGTAAAGTCTTATTATAACCCAAACTGCTAGTAAAACAAAAAGCTTTAGTGTTTTACTAGCAGTTTGGGGTAATTTAAACACTTTAAATAGTTATGCGTAAAATTATTATCAAATTTATATCATTTTTTTGAAATGCGATATATAATTGAGTAATTAAAGTTTATTTTAATTTATGGAGGTTTAGGATGGGCGCTTTTTTAAAACAGTATGGCTTGTTTGTATCGTTGATAATTTTATGTATTATCATTGCATTGCCAACACCTGAGGGACTAACCATAGCAGGGCATAGAATGCTAGGCCTTTTAGTTTTCTCTGTTATTCTTTGGATGACTGAATGTACTTCTTATCCAGTGAGTGCAGCGATCATCATCACATTAATGGTATTGCTTCTTGGTTTTGCACCAGACATGGCACAACCAGAAAAATTGATTGGCACATCCAAGGCATTGACCATGTCATTAGGTGGATTTTCCAATACAGCGTGGGCATTGGTTGGAGCAGCACTTGTTATTTCTATCGCCATGATGAAAACAGGACTTGATAAAAGAATTGCTCTTAATATCCTCTCTTTAGTTGGCGCCAAAACAAATCGCATTTTAATTGGCATCATTTTAACAGGGTGTATCCTTAGTTTTTTTGTACCCTCAACAACAGCGAGAGTTGCGTGTATGGTACCAATTGTTATGGGCGTCATTTCAGCGTTTGGTATCGAAAAACGTACTAAATTTGCAGCCATTTTAATGATAGCAATTGCACAAGCGGATAGCATTTGGAATGTGGGTATCAAAACTGCCGCTGCACAAAACATGATTGCAACGAACTTCATTAAACAGATTTTAGGACATGACATTAGTTGGGGTGAATGGTTTATTGCAGCTCTACCTTTTTCAGTTTTGATGTCTATTGCACTTTATTTTGTTCTTCTAAAAATCATGCCTCCTGAAGTAAAAGAGATTGAAGGAGGAAAAGCAGTTATTAAAAAAGAGCTGGCAGCTTTAGGAAAAATTACAACACAAGAGATCAAACTTGTTGTCATTTCTGTATTCTTATTGCTCTTTTGGGTGTTGGAGCAGAAAACTTTTGGTGATTTTGGTATAAAAGGTGATTTGGCAAAGACTTTAATTCATCGTTTTGACACTTCATCTATTACTGTTGTCGCTGTTACGTTGATGTTTTTACCTAAAATTGATATCTTAACGTGGGAAGATGCCAGTAAAAAGATGGCTTGGGGAACGCTTTTCTTGTTTGGCGTTGGTATCAGTTTAGGAAGTGCTATCATATCAACAAAAGCTGGTATTTGGCTAGCAAAATCCATAGTCCCATTCTTTGGACTTTCATACTCTTCTGCCTTTATGATACTGGCTATTTTGGCACTTTTTTTGATCATTATTCATTTAGGTTTTGCATCAGCAACCGCTTTGGCAGCTGCCATGATTCCTATTATCATATCAATGCTACAAGAAGTTAAAACACCCGGACTCAACATCATTGGCATGACCATGATTTTACAATATGTTATTAGTTTTGGTTTTATTTTACCTGTCAATGCTCCACAAAATATGATAGCCTATGGAACCGATACCTTTACGGTAAAAGAGTTTATTAAGACGGGTATTCCACTTACGATTATAGCGTATGGCTTGATCTTATTACTTGCTGCAACGTATTGGAAATGGATAGGACTTGTTTGATAGACAAGAGATGGTTTTTACAATTATTACAAAACTCTAAAAGATCTACCAACCGCACAATTTTTATACGTGTTGGTAGATTTTGTTGTTTAAAAAAAAGAGACTTTCAGAGCATTAAAAAGGAGAAATATGTTATCCAAAAAACTGATTCTTTTGGCACCGCTTTTGCTGTGTGCCGCCAACTGGCAAGATGCTGTCAATACAGCGATCAACGAGGCATCAACCTCTAAAACAACCTCACAAGCGGGAGCAAATACTTCGCAAAGCAGTGCAACTTCAGGCGTCAAAGAAGCCCTGAGTCTTGGTGCCCAACAAGCCGTTTCACTTTTGGGAAAAGAGGGAGGGTTTCTCAACAACAGTGCGGTTAAAATACCATTGCCCGCATCTATCAAACCTGTAGCCACTGCGGCTGAAAAGCTAGGAGGCAAAAGTTATGTGGATGATTTTGTCAAAACAATGAATACTGCAGCATCCAAAGCTGTTCCAAAAACGGCTACTATCTTGAGCGATACCATTTCAACGATGAGTGTCGAAGATGCAAATGCCATTGTTAAAGGGAGTAATACCGCTGCTACCGATTATTTTAAAACAAAATCGGGCGCAAAATTGCTTAGCGCGATCATGCCTATCATTAAAGAGAGTATGAGTGAAAATCAGGTTATGAGTTCGTATCAAAGCCTCAAAGGTTTTGCAGGTGGGAGTAATGCAACAGCAGGACTTTCTAACAATGCAATGGTAGGACAAGCATCATCGATTGCAAAAGGGCTGGGGATGGGTGATTCTATTCCAAGTGGGGATGAAAATATTGAAGATTATATTGGTCGAAAAACACTTGATGGTCTTTTTTACATGATTGCGGACAAAGAGAAATCACTGCGCAGTAATCCCGTTGCGAGTGGAAATTCTATCATTCAACAAGTCTTTGGAAAATAATTACGCTCGAGAAGTTTCCGTTAAAGGAGGATGAGGAATACTGATCCTCTTTTCATCAAAGGCTAATTTGACTTTTTCCGTTATTGCAAAACTAACGGAAGCACTATCTTCATTTTTGACCCAAAAGCGTACCATCAATTTTACACTTGTTTGTGCTAACTCACTGACGGCGACAAAAGGTGCAGGATCCGGTAAGACTTTCTCTTCACCATTTACAATCGTTTGGAGGGTCTCTTTGGCAAGACGAAGGTCATCTTCATAGCCAATATTAAACATGAGATCTACACGTGATGTTGGTTTTGCAGAAAAGTTGATGATGTTTTTACCAATAACGGCAGAATTGGGAATAATAATCTGTTTATTATCCGCTGTTTTAAGAACGACACTAAAGAGATTCAACTCTTCAACGGTGCCATTTTCCCCTGCAACTTGTACAGAGTGACCAATTTTGAACGGTCGGAAAAAGACGAGTAAAATTCCAGCACCAACATTGGAGAGTGTTCCTTGAAGGGCAAGGCCAATCGCTAAACCTGCTGTTCCAAGAACGGCTAAGAAAGAGGTGGTGTTTATGCCTAGGTTGCTTAACGCTGCTAGGATAATCACCACCAATAGGCCAAAATAGATTACATTGGAAAAAAAGCTGGTAATGGTTTCATCAATCTTTGACTTGCGCATTCCTTTAACAACAACCGCTGTTAAAAGAGCTGCTATTTTTTTACCAATAAAGAAAATCAGTAAAGAAGCAAGTACTTTTACCCCATAAAGGGTAACAAAATTGACAATCACTGTCCAGCTAAAATCCATATGCATTCTATAATCCTAAATTATTTTTTGAAGATTGCGTCAACTCTTCTGTTTTCAGCACGACCCTCTTCTGTCTCATTTGTTGAGATAGGTTTACTCTCACCATATGCTTCAGTGGTTACTTTAGCAGCAGGAACACCAAGAGTCTCAAGGATTCTTTCTACCGCTTTTGCACGTTGATCTGAAAGTTTCATATTGTAAGCATCACTGCCTTTAGAATCTGTGTGACCTTCAAGAACAACACGGTAACCTGGGTTTTGTTTCATAAAATCAGCTACTTCTTGGATTTTAGGCATAAATTCTGGTTTTACTGCAGATTTGTCAAATGCAAAGTTTACATTTAAACGAATGATTTTTGTACAACCATCAGAATCGACAACAGTACCTTTTGGAGTATTTGGACATTTATCTTTATCATCAGTTACACCATCACCATCGGTATCTTTTGGAGCAACAGCTGCTACAACTGGAGCTGGTTTTGGCTCAGGTTTAGCCATTGCAACCGGTGCAGATTTTGCATCGAAAGGAATGGTAAAGCCGAGGGTATAAAATAACTCATTATCGCCACCGTGAGCTTTAATTGCATGACGAACTTCAGCTTTAAGCGCAAAACTATCAGTTACCCAATATTTTACGCCACCACCGTATTGTGCAAATACACTATCTCTATTTTGAAGTTGCTCATTGTTTAGATCTTCGTAACCAAGACCAACTAACGCATACAATGCAGTCTCTGGAGTCATTTTGTACTCTTTAACTAAGTTAGCATAGTAACGGTTAAAGTCTGTACTATCTCTTCTGCCCGCTTTATAATCAACATTATCACTTCTATCATAACCAAATTCAATTTGACTAAAAGCATTATTGTCAAGATTGATACCAAATCTTAAACCATACGTTAATTGTTGTTTAAGATCAAGATTACCTTCTGGTAAAACACCACCAATAGTTGGTGTTACCTCGTAGTTGTATGCAGTCGGTGCTGCAAATGCCAAAGATGCTAATGCCGCCAATGAAAACAATGTTTTTTTCATTACCATATCCTTTTAAAACTAATATTTCTAACATTCTGTGTGTGAAGAGTCAAATTATAGCACAACTCTTGCGAAAGAAAAATTAATTTTCAGGTTTAATCCAATCAATGGCATTATGCATTACCCCAATAATAGAGCTTGAGACAGGAGTTATCTCTTTATTGACAGCAGTAATGTCATTGGGAATGACGAGGAAAAGATAAGGGTTGTCGGCAACTATTTTGGCAAAAATCTCTTGATACAGTGCATCAAATTTATCTTGATCTACGATTTTTTCTGCCTCATTGATGAGTTTATCCACCTCAGCATTTTCATAGCCAATGAAATTAAACCCGCCTTTTCGAATGGATTCACTGTGCCAAATGGTGTATGCATCGGGTTTAAGACCCATTGACCATGCCATTAACACCGCATCAAAATTGCGAGGAAGGACGACTGTATTTAAAAAAGCTTGCCACTCCATAATGCGTAGTTTCATCACAACGCCAACACGTTTCAGCTGGTGCTGTAAAATTTGTGCAGAGTAGCTTCCACTGCCATTGGCACTGGTGCTTAGTTCAAATTCCAAGGGGTGTTTTTCATCATAGCCCGCCTCTTTTAAAAGTGCTTTTGCCTTCTGAATATCGGGTGTGGGTGCTTTTATTTTTTCATTATATGCTCCCGTTCCTGGTAAAAAAGGTCCTGTGGAGACTTTACCATGACCGAAATAGAGAATATCGACCAACTCTTGGCGATCAATGGCCAAAGAGAGTGCTTCGCGAACCCTTGGATCTTTAAACTTTTCAGAGGTAAGATTAAACCCCATATACGTATAAACGTGCGAGATCTCTTCATAAATCGTGTAATGTTTGCGAAAATCTTCATCAATCTGACGCTCTAACTGTAAAGGGGTGAGTGACCCAAGGTCAAGTTTTTTGGTTTTAAGCATCAAAAACTCTGCCGAGCGATCGGGAAGATAGTGAAAGATGATCTCATCAATGTTCGGTTTATGGATAAAGTAGTTCGGATTTGCCGCTAAAACGATATCTTTAGAGATGTTAAATTGACTGAGGGTATAAGGTCCCGTCCCCAGTGGTTTTTGGTTAAATTTACTGGTCATCAAATCCGTTTCATTTTTGAGCAGATGCTCCGGAAGTATCTCCATCATCCATACTTCCAGTGCTTTAAAGTAGGGATACTTGTATTTCACTTCCACGGTAAACGCATCTAACATTTTTACATGTAAAATGTGCATAAAGCTCGAAGCATACGGCGTAAAGATCTTTGGCGAGGTAATCGTTTCGTAGGTAAAGAGGACATCTTTGGCACTAAAAGGTGCTCCATCGCTCCATTGCACATCACGTCTGAGTTTGAAAATCAGTGTGGTGTCATCCACAAATGTATAACTCTCGGCAAGATCGGTCATAATGTTGGCATCTTTATCGTATTTAATCAAACCGTTAAACATCCATTGCGCAACATCTGAACTTGTTTTATCGGTTGAAAGAATGGGGTTGAGACGACTAGGGTTCGCTGAAATAGCAAGATGCAGCGTAGTGGCTACGCCATTACATGTAAAGAAAAAAAGAATGAGTAAAAGTGTTTTCATGAAGAGATTATAACATAGTGAAGAAAAATATTCTGACGATAAGGTCGTAAAAGAATCTTTGCTTTTTTTGCGTCTGAAAATAAAAAAAGCTTCCAGACCGGGCAATCTGGAAGCTGATTTTTAAAGTTGTTAAGTGATTCACAAAAAGGAGGTAATTGTCTTGGTAGCGAAAGTATAGAGTAGTTGTTTAAACACTCTGTTAATTCTTCGTAAATAAAAAGTTAATAGGACTTTTTTTCTCCCTTTTGTCTTCAACCTCTCAAGCACAGAGGCTTCACTTCACAGATTTAACGTTGATAGTATGAAACCATGGTTGCTTTTGCAAGGGTATGTGCACCTAGCATAAACCCAACAAGGGCAGGTGAGGCTTTTTCATCAAGATTGAGTTTATCCACACTGAGGGCATGAACCGTGAAAAAATAACGATGTGCTTTATCCCCTTTAGGTGGGCACGCTCCTACAAATCCTCTCTTTCCAGCATCATTTATACTTTGTACCGCAGGAATTGGTAGTGGCTTACTCAGATCGCCAAAGTTGGCTGGCAAGGATGTCGTTGTCGCAGGAATATTAAAAACGACCCAATGCCACCAGCCACTTCCCGTTGGGGCATCAGGATCGTACACGGTTACAGCAAAACTCTTTGTACCAGCAGGAGCATTACTCCAATGCAGTTCTGGCGAAATGCCTTGCCCATCACATCCAAAACCTGCGCCTTCTTGTGTTTTCGTTAATTGCCCTGCAAGATCGTTGCTGTAAAGGGTGAACTCACCTGCAAAAAGCGCACTTCCTGCCATCATTGCTATCGCTAGCCACGGTATCAGTTTCATAATAATCCTTTTTCTCTCAAATTTAAGGATTATTTTACAGGTAAAAAGGTTTGGGGCGTTAGTCTGTAAGGTTTGATTTTTTGCCTGTGAAGTTTTTAGGACTCAAGGCATGATATGCCTTAAAAAGGCGTGTAAAATGGGATTGACTCTTAAAGCCTGCTCTAAAAGCTGCCTCGCCGATACTCAAACCACCTTTGTTGATCAAAAAATGAGCGCGCTCTACCCTCTTTTCTAAGATCCATTTCATAGGCGTGGTTTTTAACTGCAACGCAAACTCCGTTTTAAAGGCGCTCAAGCTTCTACCACTGCGTTTTGCAAACTCAGCAATACTCCAATTTTGCGCAAAATTCTCCTCCATAAACATTCCAAGCTCAATACCTCGTGGAAGTAAGGTTTGAAAGTAAGAGACCAACTTTTCTCCTTCAGGAGAGCCCAAAAGTAAGAGTAAAAGTTCCTGCAATTTCAGCACCAAAATGGTATCAACAAAGGCAGGCTTTTGTTCAATGAAGGGAAGAAGTGAAAGCGCTGTGCTTTTCATAATCGGGGTTAGTTTGATCTTGCAAAAAGGCTCTTGAGAATGACTTGACGCTTTTACATGTAAAGGTATTTTCTCCAAGATGGGTGATAGCCAATTTCCAATGACCTTTTCATCAAAAAAGATGAGCAAACACGCATAATTCCCACCTTCACACACTTCGCTCATAACGTATTCACCGCGTGAGAGAAAAAAAGCTTCGCCCGCTTTGACCTCAACATCGCCATTTTTAGTGTGGAGCATCTTTTTGCCCTCTAAGATAATGTTAAAAAGATTTTGCTCCATATACGCTTCGGCTTTGTAATGATCTTCCACAACAAAATAGCGTGCTATGACCACCCCATTGGCTTCAATCGCATGGTCTTTATAATTTTTTTTAATATATTCAACAACATGTGTGGACATCTGTATTTCCCGTTCGTTAACTCTAGTTAGCTACAATTTTAGCACGATACTTCTTTAGGGAGAAGAAAATGACTCCAAACGTTTCACGCTGTGGTTGGTTAAAACTAAACGATCCTACGTATGTGGCATACCACGATGAAGAGTGGGGAAAGCCTCTACACGATGATCGCGCTCTCTTTGAACTTTTTTGCCTTGAAACCCAATCTGCAGGGCTGAGCTGGCTCACGATTTTAAAAAAACGTGACGGTTACCGCAATGCCTTTGCCAGTTTTGTTCTTGAAAAAGTGGCTCATTTGAGTGAAATGGATGTTGAGCGCATTTTAAGTGAAGGCGAAGTCATCAAAAGTCGTCCTAAAATTGAGTCGATCATTCATAATGCCAAACTGTTTCAAGCCATTGCATCAGAATTTGGCTCACTTGATGCCTATTTTTGGGGATATGTAAAAGGTAAAGCGATTGTCAATGATGTGCCTGATTACAAAACAGCCGCAACGACCTCACCCATTTCCGATGCCTTGACCAAAAATCTCAAAAAACGAGGGTTCAAGTTTGTTGGAACCGTCACCATCTACGCCTTTATGCAAGCCTGTGGTATGGTCAATGACCATGAAAACAGTTGCGGATGCAAATAAGATGACCTTTGAAATCCTCAATAACTACTGCCTCAGCCACATAGGCGCCATAAAAGATTACCCCTTCGATCAAACAACCGCTGTCTATAAAGTCGGCAATAAAATCTTCGCACTGATCGATGAGGAGAGCCACCCTCCACGCATTAACCTCAAATGCGATCCTTACTATGCCAGAGAGCTTCGGGAACTTTATCAAAGTGTCATTGCAGGGTATCATATGAATAAAAAACATTGGAATACCGTCATCTGCGAAGGTGAAGTGGATGATACAATGCTTTTTGAATGGATTGATGACTCGTATGACCTTGTTTTTGCCTCACTCTCTAAAAAACTACAAAATCAAATTTATAATTCATAAGTGGAGTTTGCATGTTCGTGATTACCCTTCATTACCAAAAATCACTCGAAGAAGTTGACGCGCAGTTAAATGCCCATGTTGCATTTCTCAAAGAGCAGTATGCTCAAGGCACTTTCTTAGCCTCTGGACGTCAAAATCCTCGCACGGGTGGGGTTATTTTAGCCGTGGCGCCAACACGCAGCGATATAGAAGCTATCATTCAGCGTGATCCTTTTTACATTCATGGCCTTGCACAGTATGCTATTATAGAATTTACGCCATCCATGACTGCGCCAGAGCTGACTTTTTTAGCCAATCGCTAAAAGATTTTGACGGTATATTCTTCCAAACATACATTTTACATGTAAACGCTTATACAGACTCAAAGGATTCACGGATGCGCTTAACATCCCGAATAGGAGGCAGTCCAAAAAGACGTGCGTATTCCCTACTAAACTGGGAAGGACTCTCATACCCTACTTGAAATGCGACATTGCTTGCTTCCATCTCTTCAACCATCAAGAGTCTTCGTGCTTCTTGCAAACGCAAGGATTTTTGAAACTGCAAAGGACTCATCGTCGTGACGCGCTTAAAATGATAATGCAAGGATGAAGGGCTCATCCCAATCTTTTGAGCCAACGTGTCGATACGCAAAGGTTCTGCAAAATCTTCTTTGATCATGGTAATGGCTTGCCCAACACGTTGCGCAAGACTGCCATTTTGCGCAAATTGTCGTATGATGGAGCCTCCTTTATCTTGCACAATGCGGTAAAGGATTTCACGCGTAATCATTGGAGCAAGGATGCTAATATCTTTGGGATTTTCAAGCAAACGCACAAGTCTCAGCATAGGATCGAGCAGCAAAGAAGAGTTTTCACCAAAGTAAAGCCCGCATTGTGGCTGGCTCATGCCTTTCTCTTCCTCGTGGTCAAACTCTTTAAAAATCTCTAATATCTGATCCATTGAAAAGGTCAGTTGCAACGATAAATAAGGTTTTTCAAGTGATGCCTCTTGAATCTGTACCCGCGCAGGCAGATGCACGGAGGCGATAAGATAGGCATTTTTGTCGTATGAAAAAAGTTCATCTCCCAACCCCACCGCTTTGGAGCCTTGAGCAATAAGGCATAAAGATGGCTCATACAGTGTATGTAAAAATTCCGAGGGGGTTGTCGTACAAAAAAAGCGGAGTGAAGGGATAGCCGTAGCACTACCACCCATTTTAGGTGCGTGTTTTTCAATCATCTGTGCTAGTTCATTTTGCTGCATACAAAAATGTTCATGTGTCATAGTCTCTTCTCACTTAGTCAATCATTTTGGCCTATTATAAAACAATTTGGAGGAATAGGCAATAACTATGCGAAAATGTTCTACCGCTTGTTGACTCTTTAAGCCTATAATACACTTATAAAAAAACAAAGGAGAACGTATGGTTGATTTTACCTATCATAACCCCACAAAAATTGAGTTTGGAAAAGAGAAAGAGAATCTGATCGGTTCAGAGATTGCACATGCACATATCACAAAAGTTTTACTCTGCTATGGTAGTGAACGCATCAAAACCGATGGTCTTTATGAAAAAGTTACCGCTTCACTGAAAGCAAAAGGAATCGCTTGGGTTGAACTCTCAGGCATCGTAAGCAATCCCAAACTTGTCAAAGTCAATGAAGGTATTGCGTTGGCTAAAAAAGAGAATGTTCAAGCCGTACTTGCTATTGGTGGGGGCTCTGTCTTAGACAGTGCTAAAACCATCGCAGTTGGAGCGTTATACGCCAACGATGTCTGGGACTTTTTCGTCGGAAAAGCAAATATCGAAAAAGCATTACCGATCTATGCCATCATGACCTTAGCCGCCACGGGTAGTGAGATGAACGGTTTTGCCGTTGTCACCAACGATGCGGCAGCGCAAAAATACCATATTCATTCTGAGTTGATCTACCCACGTCTTTCTATTTTGAACCCAGAGCTGACCAAAAGTGTGCCCAATGACTACTTGGCGTACTCGGCTGTTGATATCATTGCACACGTTATCGAAGGCTATTTTACAGCACCCGATCAACCGCATTTTCAATCACGTATGGTTGAGGGAATCATTCAAACGGTCATGGAGACAACTGAGATTTTATTGAAAAATCCTGAAGATTACAACGCACGTGCTGAGTTTACATGGGCAGCAACGCAAGCACTCAATGGCTCAACAACCGCAGGGACAAACCCTCCAGGCTTTCCTAACCATATGATCGAACACTCTATTTCAGCACTTTTCAATGTAGCGCATGGTGCGGGTCTTGCGATTGTCATTCCTGCGTGGATGAAATGGTTTCATACCCAAAATCCTGCGCAATTTAAACGTTTTGCGCACAAAATCTTTGGAAAAGAGAGTGCCGAAGAAGGCATCGTTGAACTTAAAAAATGGTTCGCCAAAATTGGCGCGCCAGTCAGTTTAAAAGAGGTCTCTATCCGTGCGGATTCCATTGCTTCTATCGCTGAGAATGCAGCACAATCTGCGATCAGAGAAGGCGCAAGTGAGCTTTATACGCAAAAAGCAATCGAAGCTATTTTACACAACGCCTAAAACTCAAAAGCAAAAAGGGCATTTACCCTTTTTGCCTCCAAAATGCTTCGGCTAAGGCTAACTCCTCTTCACTAAAAACAGAAATTCCACTCTCTTGTAACATTTTACATGTAATCCCAGAGTCCTCTACACGTGTGCTTGTAAAGGTACCATCGTAAATGATATCTTTGCCGCACGATGGGCTTCTGGCTTTCAAGATCGCCATGCACACACCCTCTTCTCGAGCAATCCGTAGGCTTTCATGCGCTCCTTTAGCAAACGCAACACTGACATCTTCTCCGGTTTTACACACAACTCTGGTGGTTCCCTGGATGACTTCGCACGAAGGTCTAGGAACATCAAGACCGCCTAATACTTCAGGGCACAGAGGTACCAAAACGCCCTCATCCCTCCACTGCTCAAGAATCGTTACATGTAAAGCATTATTGCCACCATCGTACTTCACATTTTCACCGATCAAACATGCACTTATGAGAATTTTTCGCGTACTCATTAAAAGTCATCCTTTGCATTTTTGACTTGCCAACGAAGGCGTTTATACCGCAGACGATTACGAAGGCGTTTAACTTTGTCAATATCTTTCATATCGATGCTAATCGACGTATCATCAAGGTCATTTCCCTTGCCAATGCTAATATTGTCCGCTTTATTTAATGCCAGTTTTTGAGACTGAAAGACACTGCGATGCCCTGTGATTAAAAAGGCGATGACGACACTTAGGGCTGCATAATTTGCCATATGCACGCCAAAAAGCTCCACCGCCATGATGATAGAAGCGATCGGAGAGTTGGTCGCGCCTGCTAAAACACTGACAAAGCCAAGCGCTGCAAAAAGAGCGACATGATTGCCCGTCATAGAGCCAAAAAGAGCACCACTCGTCGCTCCCACGTAAAAAACAGGCGTAATAATACCGCCACTTCCACCCGAACCGAGCGTTATAGAGGTAAAGATCGTTTTTAAAATAAAGTCGTACCAATGAATGTTTTCAGAGATTAAAGCGTTCGGACTTAACGCATCTCGAATCGTTCCCAATCCAAGACCAAGATAACTCTCCGAAAGATAATACGAGATAATGACCATCACAACCCCAGCAACAAATGCTTTTAAATAGCGATTGTACGGAATATTTTTGAGCCATGTTTCTATTTTATTGACAGAGGTGATAAAGAGGTCGGAGACAATTCCAAAGAAAATACCCGCCAAGACAACTTGCCCGATCAGGCTCAAATCTAAGTTAAACGCACGGTACATGTTGATGTCATAATAGTGATACGTCACACCCAAAAATTGTGCCGTCGTAAATGCGGCAAATCCTGCAATAAACGAAGGGAGTAACACATCATACATAATCACACCGATGATAAGCACTTCAATGCCAAAAATAGCCCCGGCAATGGGTGTGCCAAACACCGAAGCAAAACCAGCACTAATGCCGCAAATCACCAGTTTTTTACGATCCGATTTTGAAAATTTGAGCAGGGTTGCAACAAAGGAAGCCGCTCCTGCACCTATTTGCGCACCAGGACCCTCTTTTCCAACCGATCCACCTGAAAATATCGTCAGTACGGTTGCGACAAGCTTGACGGGAATCACTTTGGCATTAATATAACCATCGCGTTTATGCACCGCTTCAATGACTTTTTCCGTACCATGCCCTGTGGCATTTTGGTCAAACGTTCGTACGATCCATGTCGTTAGCATTAAGGCAAAAGGGAGGGTAAAATAAAAAGGAAAAGGGAGGATACTCCTCGTCTGCTCAGCGGTGGAGAGGATTTTGAGAAAGACGGACATCAGCCCGCCTATCATAATACCAACGGCTGAGGAGAGAAACAACCACTTGGAAACGCTAAAGAAAATCACCGTTTGTTCAACGACATGTTTATTCATAAAATCTCTTTAATTTTGGGCTTATTTCATTATAGCCCTCTTTTATAAATTTTTTATAAATAGTTATTTTACGGGTAAAAATTATCCAACAATCGATGCAACAATCTCTTTGGCTCTTTTCTTTGCCGCTTCGACTTCATCTAACACCAAGGCAACTGCCATACGACGCCCCACATGACTGACGGGTTTTCCAAAGATACGCACATACGAATTTTTAGAAAAAGCCGTTTCAGGAATCGTGAGTGTTGGCACATGCTCTTCATTTGAGCTTTTAAACGCCCCACTCGCACCAGAACCGTAGAAGGTAAAGTCCAGTGGCAAGCCAAGAACGGCTCTTACATGTAATGCAAATTCGCTCTGAGATTGTGTGATCATCGTGACCATGCCCGTATCATGTGGGCGAGGACTGAGTTCGCTAAAATAGACCTCATCATCTTTGACAAAAAACTCCACGCCAAAGAGCCCTCGTCCACCCAACCCATCCGTCACCGTTTTGGCCATCACTTGCGCTTTGGCTAAGACTTCAGGCTTCATCGGTACAGGCTGCCAACTCAAAACATAATCCCCGTTTTCTTGAATATGACCTATTGGCTCACAAAAGACCGTCTCTTTGCCATTACGAACAGTGAGAAGCGTGATCTCGTAGTCAAATGGCACAAACTCTTCCACGATGAGTTCACTCGCGTCGCCTCTGGCTTCTTTGGCGATCTCCCATGATTTTTGGATGTCCGCCTCACTTCTAATGACACTTTGCCCATGACCTGATGAGCTCATAACAGGCTTAACCACACACGGAATGCCCAGCTTTTTGGTCGCCTCTTTTAGCTCTTCAAGCGTTTTAACAAAGACGTATCCACTGGTTTTAAGCCCCAGCTTCTCTGCTGCAAACTCACGAATGTTTTTACGGTTCATCGTCTTTTTCACCGCGTCCGCATTAGGAATCACGCAATAACCCTCTTTCTCCGCCTCAATGAGCGCATCAATGCTCAAAGCTTCCACTTCAGGTAAGATATACGTCGGCTTCTCACGACGAATCACCTCTAAAAGCTCCTCTTTGTTTTTCATGTTGATGACATAACTTCTATTGGCGACCAAATGGGCAGGCGCTTGCGGATAGGAGTCCACCGCTACGGTTTCAATACCTAAACGCGTTGCTTCGATGATGACCTCTTTGCCAAGTTCACCGCTACCAATGAGCATGATTTTAGTGCTGTTACTTTTAAGGGGAGTTGTAAAATGCATGGGATTCCTCTTTGTGTTAGTTTAAGAGATTTTACACAAAAGTGGTTTAAGAAATGATGGTTCATACGCATCACGTCTTCAAAGTCGTGGTTATTTTCGCTTCCCAAGCACCCAAATACTAAGGAGTAAGAGAACACCACCTATCCACTGCAAAACACTCAGATGCTCATCCAAGAAAAGAGCCGAAAGTACCACAGCCGTCAGAGGCTCAAGCAGTGTGGCTACCGTAAGCACCGTGGGTTTCAGTCGTGCCGCACCCCAACTAAATGCAAGCAATGCAAGGGCTGCTGTTACAACACCCAGATACAAGAACCAGACTTGGAGTGGTATATCGGTGGGCCAGATCAATGGCTGACTAAACGCAAACAGGCTCATGACGGCTGCTGCAACAACACTCAAACATGCTGTAGCAGCACCTGCACCAAGGGCATTTGAAATGCGCCCACTGATCATAGAGAACCCTGCATACAAAAGTGCTGAGCCAATCGAAAATACAATACCAAGCAGGGTGTTGTATCCATCAACACCTTTCATTGGACTAGCGTGACTCACAATGATCAAAATCGTTCCAGTGATAGCACCCAAAAGAACCAAAAGTAACGGTGCGTCTACTTTTTCGTGACCCCGAATGATTGCGATAATAGTGACGATAACAGGTGGCAGACAAAGCGCAATCAGTGTTGGAATGGACGCACCTATTTTTTCGATGCCAAGAAACCAAAGCAACACATAACCCGCCATCGCAGCCCCGCTGAGTAGCACCGTAAGCCATAATGGCTTTAACCTGTTCCACGCAATGCTACGACCAAAAACTACGACAAGAATAACGGCACCTATGAAAAAGCGCCAAAACGAGATGTTTTCAGGGGTAAAGCCGTATTTGGCGACAAGCACGTTGACAACAAGCGCACCCGTTCCCCACATCATCCCAGCTCCGCACGCTGCAAAAAATGCTAATTTTGGTGAAGAATGATGACCATGAGATGGCCTTGTAGAATGACTCATACCCTATCGTTCAAAAGTGGTGTGTTTAGCATACAGTGAGCGCTCCATTGGGATTTCAATCACCATTCTACACAAAAGTGATGAAAAAGTCTAAATGTTATCACGTTTGATTGGATATACTATGAACTCATTTTATATGTAAAGGTAATTTATGGACTTTCTACCGCAGATTCTTATTCTTAGTTGTGCTTTTGTCGCTTTTTATTTTTGGCTCAAACCCCGCACCAAACCCAAATCAAGCCCTCAAAAACAAGAAGAAATTCGTCAAATGTACCGACAACGACTCCACACCGAGCTAGAGCGCATTCAAAATCCAGAGAATCGCCAAACGAAAAAAATCGCGTTACTTAAAGAGTTTGCAAAGGAGTTGGAGTTTAACCTCTTTTTTGATAAAAACGATGTCGAAGCATTGATGAAAGAGTTGGCAAGCTACTAACGAGATGTCGTCTCCTCTTTGATCCAATTTAAATATGCTTCCAGCCCTTGCTCGATTGGAATTTGAATCAGTTGGGGCACGGTATAGGGATGATGCTTTAAGACCAACGCTTCGATCGTTTTAAAAAGAGACGTTCTGGTTTTGATAAGAAGCAACTGCTCGCATGATTCACACACTTTTCCTTCCCAATGGTAGAAACTTTGAACGGCTTGCATTTGAATACATGCGGCTAACTTTTGCTCTAACAAAAGCTCAATAATAGCTTTGGCACTTTGTTCATCGGGGAGTGTTGTCGTTATTAGGCAAAAAGGGCTCATTTTTGTACTCCAAGTGTGAAAAAAGAAGTATTATAACGATTTTAGGTGAGGAAGTTTTAAAAGAAGAAATGCAAGGGAAAATCCCTTGCATAAAGCACAAAAATCTCGAAAGACTTTTGTAAAAGAACAATTAACGTTTAGAAAATTGTGGGCTACGACGTGCTTTTTTGCGACCGTATTTTTTACGCTCAACAATTCTTGAGTCACGAGTCAATAAACCATAAGGTTTAAGGATCGCTCTAAAGTCAGCATCCATAGCAGAAAGTGCTTTAGAAATACCATGACGAACAGCATCAGCTTGAGCTGAATAACCGCCACCTTGAGTAGAAGCTACGATATCAAAGCTTGCTTCTTGTTTGGTAAGAGCAAGTGGTTGACGAACACGTTTTTTAATGGTCTCATGACCACCAAGCCACGCTTCAAAATCAACGCCATTAACTGTAATCGTACCTTTACCAGGTGCGCTTACCCATACTTTAGCGATAGCTGTTTTTCTTTTACCAGTTGCGTATACTTTTGCCATATTACTTTACCTCTACTTTAACTTGCGCTGTATGTGGATGCTCATTACCAGCATAAACTTTTAGCTTTTTGATCATCTCTTTAGCAAGATTTGTTTTAGGTAACATGCCTCTTACCGCAAGTCTGTACAATTTCGCTGGGTTGTTGTTCAAAAGATCACCCAATTTTTCAGTTTTAACGCCACCGAAATATCCTGTGTGTCTGTGATACAATTTTGTGTCTAATTTTGTTCCACTAAACTCTACTTTTTCCGCATTGATGATGATAACGAAATCGCCACAATCAACATTTGGAGTAAAATAAGGTTTATGTTTGCCTCTGAGCAGTGTTGCTACTTCTGTAAGGAGTTTACCAAATCTCTTACCAGCAGCATCCACTACGATCCAGTCGCGTTTAACTTCGCTTGGCTTAATCGCTTGTGTAGCTTTCATCTGTCATAACCTTTGACGTATTTATTTAACGAAGTGCAAGTTTAATCAAAATATACTTAAATAACACTTAAATTAAGTGTACTATAAGCTTTTAAGGAGCTCAATTCCTTCGTTTTGCAAATAGCAAATATATGCTTCTACCGGTAGGCCATAGATGGAAGAAAGTGCGTCTTGATAGAGCTTCACTTGCACGTGATGTTTCGCACTCTGCTTTTTAGAACTTTTATAATCGACCACAACAATACGATCTGGAAATTCGAGTAAAAGGTCGATCTGTTTGCGCTCTTTTTGGTAAATCAGGGGTTGCTCTTTATACACTTTTGCCCCCTCTATCAACGCTAAAAAGGCTTTGCAAGCAATGAGTTTTTCGCCACGCTGATAGATCGCTTGCAAGGTTGGTTCATCCAAAAGTGGTGCAAAACGGTTCTGCAATGCAATATAAGCACGTTTTAGCGAAGGTGCATCAAAACTGTCTAACATCTCCAACAAATAGTGCTGTGCAATACCAAACGTGATAGAAGCAATCTCAGCGCTCTCCCCCTCAACTTCGGGCGAATTTGCCACCTCTTGCGCTCCATAACGCTTAGGCTGATAGACATGCATCGTGCTTGGAATAAGCGGTGTCTCTTTGGTAGAAACACCGATCACACCTCGTTCTGTGGTGCTCAGATCCAACATCTCAAACGCACTATTTTGCGCTTTGGCACAGACAAAGAGCGAACGCTTCGCTCTCGTGAAGGCGACATAAAGCGCATTGAGCCTATCTTCGACCATCAAAACGCTCTCTTGCTCTTTGGCTTTGGCATAGACCGAATCGATCGCTTCTCTGCCACCCATCGTGAGGTAAAGCCCTTTGATGTCTACCTCATCGTAGCTAAATAAAATCGTATCACTTCGGTTGTTGTCGCGACTGAGGCGATCGCACACAATGACATGCTCAAACTCCAAGCCTTTGGATTTATGAACGGTTAAAACACGCAAACCATCCACATCTTCACTTTTGGCTTCATCGCTCAGCTCATCCAGTGCAAATAAAAAACTTTCGATCTCTTCGTAACGGCTGGCTACTTCTAAGAAACTAAGCAGATCCACACTGCCATCAAACAGCCCATAGGTTTTAATGATTTTTTCGACCAAAACGAGTGGCGCTGCACCTAAATCCCAACCTTGTTTCAAAAGTGGTGTCTCCCACGTCTTACCACACAGCACAAGAAACGCTGCTTTGTAGAGCTCATCACCAAAGTAGAGGTATTTAAGCAAAACAATGATAGCTTTGATGGAGCGCACGTCAATGAGCTTGAGAGTCGCTTCAAGTCTTACATGTAAAGCGGGAAATTGCTCTTGCACTAACGCTTTAAACACTTTCGCATCTTTGTTGGTATGCACCAAAAGTGCGATGTCTTTAGGCTTGACACCCTCTTTTAAAAGCATCCCAATCGCCTCTAAAACGGAGGGCTCAATAGCCTCTTCAATGCGCACATTGATGTACCCTTCCCCCGTGGCTTTGGCAACCTTTTGTGGCTCATACCCTTTGATTTTACATGTAAAGAGTTCATTGACAAAATTCACGATCTGCTCGGTACTGCGATAGTTGGTATCTAAAGCATTCACCTCTAAATGCAGACTCTTTTTAGCGTAGCCAAACAACTCTTTAGCCCCACCACGAAAACGGTAGATCGACTGCTTCACATCACCCACGAAAAAGAGTGTTTTAAACTCTTTTACGCCCTGCCCTGAGCGTATCTCTTGGATGAGTGGTAGCAAAATCTGGTACTGAACAATGCTCGTGTCTTGAAACTCATCGATCAAAAGATGTTCGATCACCCCATCCAGGCGAAAATAGAGAAAATCTTTGCTGATCTCTTGACGTAAAAGCGTGTAAAGCAGATTGGTCACATCATCAAAACGAAGCTCACCATATTCGCCCATCAAAGCTCGCAAGCTCTCATCGTAAATCGCAAAGAGTTTGCCCAGTTGCCCTAAAAAGTATGCCTCTTTCGCATTGACATGTTCATTTAAAGCCTGTTTGAGCTCACGCAAAAGCGCATCGGTTGACTCATTGGCATACTTTTTATAATCCCAATAGCCAAAATCTTCACGCTCCAGATACTTCTTAGAAAGCAGATCATTCAGTGTCTGCGCTTTGAGTGTCGCCAGCCCACGCGCTGAGAGTCCACTTTGCTCAAAATAGTCTCTGATACGCTCTAAGATATCCAAGCATGGTTTTAAAGATGGGTAATGGCCCTCTCCAAGCGTACTAATGTCAAATTCTGATTTCTTCTGATAGAGCATATCTAGCAAACTAAAAAGATCATTTAGTTTTTTATCTTCGTTGATGCTAAAAGCAATTAAGGCATTGTAGAGATTTTTGCTTTTACACCCTTTAATGAAGCGTTCCACAAGCTCTTCATCCAAACCATTTTGCCCAACTTTAAAGTCAGGTTGCAAGCCTACATGTAATGCAAAGTGGCGCAAAATGAGTGAGAAAAAAGAGTCCAGAGTCGAAATCTTGATGTCGGCTTGTAGCAAGGTTTGCATAACACGCTCTTTCTCAAAGAGTAGTGTCTCTTTAGACTTGCCTGTTTGCACTGCAATCGCTTCTAATTCATCTTTGCTTTCAAGGTGTTTGAGCGTCTCAAAAATGCGCGTTTTCATCTCCGCCGCAGATTTGTTCGTAAACGTGAGTGCTACGATCTTTTGTGGATTAGCACCCATAAAGAGAAGTGAGAGATAGCGCACGCTCAGCGCAAAGGTTTTTCCACTGCCTGCACTGGCTTCAAGGGCTAAATAAGGACTGAGATTCATATCTGCTCCTCCCGTCCACACAACTGCACATACGGGCACAGTCTGCAATGCTTAATCTCATCGCACAGCTCATAGCCATTGATCGGTTTGGAAAGCTCTTGTAACTTTACATGTAAAAGCGCTTTCTTCTCTTCCAAGAAGTTTTCAGGGACTAAAACTCCCTCTTTGAGATCGTAATAATAAACGCCTCCAACTCTGCCTAATGAACTTGCAATGTACGCGTAAAAGACCAGTTGAAAATCAACCGTGCTTTCAAGCGAGCGCTCCGTGGTCGTAGGCACTTTGCCACTTTTATAGTCGATGACAAACAGCTCATCCCCTTTTTGGTCAATGCGGTCAATCTGCCCTTCGAGCATAAACTCACCGTAAGGAACATTGTGCGAGAACTCTTTTTTGAAAACGCGAAAGCCCTCATCAAACCGTGCCACTTCATTCTGTATAAAAGGTTTTAGCTTTTGAAGCCACACATCGACAAAATAACCCCAAACTTCATGGTGATTGTTCTCTTTTAAAAGCGTTTCAAGTTTTGCATAGAGGCTTTTTTCATCCAACATTACTTCATCGCAAATTGCATCTTCGAGTACTTTGTGAAGCGTCAAGCCAATCACCTGCTCATCGATCTTAGTGCTTGGCATCTTTGCCTCTTTGAGTCTTGCGATGTAGCGAAAGTAAAACTGGCGTTTACATGTCAGCAATGTCTTGAGTTTGGTTGCGGAAAGGGGAAACGTTTTAAGATCGTAAGGCGCATCGATGAAAGGCTGATCGTAAAGCGTTTTGGAGGCATTGAGCTCAAACAGAAGCGGTTGCAGTGCTTTTTCATCGGCCATAACGGTTGTATTGAACCCAAGCTCATCCAAAAAGCGCGATGGCATACTTGTCTCATTTTTCACATAAGCAATGGCGATTTTTTCAGCACGAGAGAAGAGCTGATGGTAGTAATAGCGTTGTAAATTCTCACGATCTCTTTTGGTTGGAAGCCCTGCATGGGCACGGACAGCAGAGGAGAGAAAGAGGTCTTTTTGACTGCGTTTAGGGACAAACTCATCGTTGAAGTCTAAAACGATCACCCCTTTGTACGTGACACCTCTGGTTTCCAGTACCCCTAAAACGGTCACCTTGCCACCTCTCACATCGTCTTGGCTTAGGACGGCAAGGCGGTTTAGAAGAAGTTTAGTGACTTGCTCAAAACGAAGTGCTGGGGCATGTTTCAAAAAGTGGGTAAAGGCAAAAAAGGCTTCTTGAAACAGAGGATTTTTTGGCTCTTTGGCATCGTATGATAGCAATGTTTCAAAGAAGCTCATTGCTGTTTCGCTGGAGATTTTTTGGTGCCAAATCTCTTTACATGTCACCATGATTTCAGGCTCAATTTTTAAGCGCGCAATGCGGAGATGATCTTCGATCTCATCGTTGCGCATTGCTTTTTCAATGGCACTAAGTCGCTGATAAAATTGGCTCTGTTTCAAGCTTATGCCCATCGCGAAGTTAAGATTGTGCCACGTATCAAAGGGGCGTAACACTTCAGCAAAACGCTCATCGGGCAAAATGACCACGATCTCTTCGGGGCTTAACCCCTCTTCAACAAACTGAGCAATGGCACTTTGGACATAGCTCATTTGTGCAAGACGCGATGAAAAACCATAAACGTGTGTATCTTGGTTGGGAATATTGTGAGGTTTTACATGTAAAATTTCTTTTGTAGAGAGACTGATCTCATAGGTGTTGTTTTGCACAAGTTCTATGCCAAGATCCGCAAACAGTAACGCCATTTTTTGATTGTATGCATTAATGGTAACGTTTACATGTAAAGGAATCAGCGCTGCTATCTGGCTGAGCAGTTCCACTTCAAAACGACTCAAAAACCCCTCTAAATGAATGCGAACAGCACCCAGTGAGCGAATGTACGAAACATTGAGTTCATAGTATTCGGGCAGGGTAATGCGATCGTACAGTGCCTGTTTGGATAGAAGCGCTTTATAGTGCTTCAGAAGCGTTTGCAACACCTCTAAGTGTTCAGCATAATGCTCATAGGTATCAGCACTCAGTAAAGCATCCAGTGCCACTTTTTCATGGCTGAGCTCTTCAAAAAAACGAAAAAGGTAGGAGGAGTTTTTCAAGAACGTAAAAAATTCACGCTCAATGTAGAGAAGTTCAAACTTGGTAAAACGAGAGGCTTCTTGCATGAGAAGCACACGCATATCTTCATCAACGAAAGAGTGATTTGGAACAAGCACAGCCTTTTGCTCCAATTCTGCAATGGTAATCGCTTTGGGAAGAAGGATATTCGCGTCTAAAAAAGTATCGTAAAACGAGCGTACGGCTCTACTGGTCGCAAAAACTTCTAGCATCATTCCTCACCTTTGTTTAATGATCTTATTATAACAAAGCAAAGATTTAAGATGGATTTTTATGTCAGAATGAAAGAAAGCGGTAAGACCACACAACTCATCTTACCGCAGGTTATTAAGGTAGAAAGGGGGAGCTATTGTGCTGCGTAGGCTTCATTTTTATGATAGCCTTTAAACTCACCTTGGTCTATTTTACTAAGAATTTGCCAGCGACCTGGTTTGTTGATCTCAAATGGACCAAAAGTATAATTGCCATTCTCAACGTGAGAAGGAGTAAGTTGTTTGTTATCTTTATTACTGTCGGGTCGTGAGAGCATCATAAGTACATTAGCATCATTCACAGGTTGACCACTTTTGTCAGTCAATTTAATGGTAATGCTATTTTGTCCCATTTTAAATTTTTCCGTTGAATACGCAAGATCGAACTTTGCATTAAATTTCTCTTGAAGTTCCAAAATGGTGTTGATAGAATGATCTACTTTTTGATATTTTTCCATATAAAAAGTATCCATCTCAACAGGATTGTCGATTGCTATCTTAACCGTAAAACCACATGCAACAACACAACCAAGAATCATTCCTATGACGACATAAGGGTAGTAACTGCGTTCACTTTTTACTTTATCCACGGCTTTTTATCCTTTTATAAATGATGAACACAACAACGAAAGCCATAAAACTATACAAAAGCAGGCGTACAATATTGATCGTTGTTTTATTGGCACTTCCAATCGCACTCTCTAACTCAATGTGACGATACGCCGCAATTTCTTCAACAAGTTCGGCATAACCATTGAGCAATGCAGGACTGACACTGACCTCTTTTTTCTTGGATGTCAGTAAGGGAATAATCGTCCCTTTCCACGGAAGAGGTGAAAGAAGTGCTTCTCGGTCAAACTCTTTTTCAAGTCCTAAAGAATGGTACACATCTACCTTTTGTTCTGCTTGAAAAAGCGTTAAAAGCGCATAAGGAGACGTAAAGTCTTTGGCAAAGTTTTGTTCATATATGAGAATATTTTCACCTTCGCCGCTTTTTTTAGCAATTAAGATGACTTTAACGCCACTTTTAGCAAAAAGTTCGCTGCCCATCTCTTCAATCTTTTGGGCTGTTTTCTCTTCTAAAATGTCATCATAGATGACAAAATCCTTGGCAAAAACCAATGCAGGAAGCAATGAAATGAAGCAAAGAAGCCAAAGCTTCTTTGCATTTACATGTAACAAGGTCTTCATTAACCGATGAACAAATGGTTTGGGGTCAATACTGCCCACGCTGTGATAGCAGCAATGAGAACCAATCCAAGAGCGATGATTTTATCCATATTTTCAGCCATGTTATACCCCTTATTTCGCTATAGCTTTTTGATTCGCATTGGCAGCATCTTTCATTTGAAGTGCTTGCGGATCAGTAATTTTATAAGGTTTATCAGCAACTGCTTGTTGTGCTTTTAAGCCGAAGAATGTTAATACCCCAAGGATAGAAAGCAATAAGACTGTTGCAATCAACATTCCTGTAATGCCATTTAGCCCAAATACGTTTCTGTTAGTATTTTCCATTGAGTCGTCCTTATTTCGCTAAAGAGCTGACATAAGTGCCAACCGCTGTTTTTTGAACATTGGTCAAGCGGCCATCATTAAATTGTGGCATATTACCAATCATTCCTTTTTTGCCAGTACCTAGGACATTGACAATAAATTTAGCATCGCCATAGACACTAAGATCTGGTGCACTTCCTGCCATACCTTTACCATCATCACCATGGCATGCAGCACATGTAGCCCATAGTGCACGACCACTCTCAACGAGTGCTGGGTTTTTACTCTTTTTCACAACAGAGACTTCTTGCATCACATAGGCAGCCACTGCTTGTGCACTCTCAGCATCCAAAAGTCCCGCTGGCATTTCGCCAAGAGGATAATTTGAACCTTTTGCACCATTAAGAATAGAAGCGACAATCGCTGCTTCATTGCCCCATTTTGAGAGATTAAGCGCTTTACCGTTCATACCATCACCTGTCACACCATGACAAGGCGCACACTGTACTAAGAAAACACCTTCACCCATACCCATGAGTGTCGCTTTATCTGGGTTTGCGAATTTACTTTCAAATTTAGTATTGTAGCTTTTGACCTCTTGATTATATTCGCCAAGTTGTGAATAGCTAGCAAGGGGATACCCTGCTAAAAAATACCACGCTGCCCACACGATAGTGCCTATAAAGGAGAGTGCCCACCCAATAGGAAGGGCATTTTTATATTCGCCAATGCCATCCCAATTCTCTTTCGCTAATTCACCGCTACTCTTATCGGTTTTCATTTGTTTCAAATACTTACCAATAACAATAGCACTGAGAATTATAATTACTGCGGCACCAAGCAATGATAACGCATTTACATTGTCATTCAGCCAATTCATTTATTGCTCCTCTTTATTCTTTCTCTTTGTTTGATGGAGTACGGGTTTCAATTGGAGCATCATCAATATTATCGTTTAAAGCAATATTTCCATATTTCTCGTAGTTTCGCGTACCTTTTTTTTCAGCTTTGTAAAGGTGATACAAATAGCTGTACATCATCACGACCAAAAAAACTGTTGCTACCACATACGCATATGCTTGAATCTCTCTAATTGTTTCCATACTCACCGTTAACACCTTATTTTAAGCTATTGAGATAGGCAATAAGTGCCACAATCTCTTTGATCTCGCCACGTTTAAATGCCTCTTTTACCTCTTGGCTTTTCATATCCGCAACAATCAGTGCAGCTTCTTCCATGACAGCTTTTTTAGCTTCTTCATGGGTACCAAGTTTAGGCATATCAGGTTGATCATAAGGCGTATTGAAAACTTTTTTAACCGTAAATGCTTCTGCATAAGCGGTATCAATATCAGCAGTGTTTTTAAACATATGTTTGTATGCTGGCATAATTGAACCTGGCACGACACTGATAGGATCAGACATATGATATTCATGCCAGTCACTTGTTCTATAGTTTCCAACTCTCATCAAATCAGGTCCTGTTCTTTTTGAACCCCAAAGAAATGGTCTATCATACGCATATTCGCCACTTAAAGAGTACATACCATAACGATCTGTCTCAGATTTAAAAGGACGAACGAGTTGTGAATGACACGCATTACAACTATCTTTAATATATACTTGACGGCCTGCTAATTCAAGCACAGTATAAGGTTTTGTACCTACCACTGGACGTGCTGTCTCCATAAAATCAGGTAAAATTGTTACAACACCTGCATAAGCAATCACCAAAAATACACCTACCGCAAAAAAGAATGGGTTTCTTTCTAACCAATGAAACATAATCCTATCCTCCTTTTACGCTGCCATAGGTGAAGCATTTTGAGGTTCAGACTCAATAGCTTTACCAACAGTCATTGTTTTATACATATTGTAACTAAACATGAAGAAACCGATAAGGTACAATAAACCTCCCGTTGCACGAATAGCATAATAAGGAATAAGTACCGTAACAGAATCGATAAATGAATAAGCAAGGTTACCAAATTGATCCGTTGCTCTCCACATCATACCTTGAGTAATACCGGCAATCCACATACTGGAGAAATAGAGTACGATACCCGTTGTTTGAATCCAGAATTGTGCTTCGATTAATTTTTTACTGTAAATTTCACGTTTGAACATACGTGGAGCCATGTGAAACAATGCTGCCATTGTCATAAAGCCTACCCAACCAAGTGTACCATCGTGAACGTGTCCTGGAATCCAGTCTGTAAAGTGCGCAAGTGCATTAACAGATTTGATAGATAAAATTGGACCTTCAAGTGTACTAAACATATAGAATGTTGAAGCAAAAATCATCAATTTAACCAATGGATTCTCTTTGAGTTGACCCCATTGTCCTTTCATTGTAAGGAGAATGTTAATCGCACTACCCCAAGATGGAAGAATCAAAATAATTGAGAAAATTGAACCCATGGTTTGTACCCAGTCAGGTACCGTAGAGTAGATAAGGTGGTGTCCGCCTGCCCAAAGGTAAACAAACATCAAACCCCAAAAAGAAAGAAGTGAAAGTTTATATGAGAAAACAGGTTGACCAGATTCCTTTGGTAAGAAGTAATAAATCATCGCAATAATAGGCACTGTAAAGATAAAACCTACCGCGTTATGACCATACCACCATTGAACCATTGCATCATTACTACCTGCATACATTGAAACAGAGTGATACCATTTTCCAGTACCTGCAACAAAGTATGTTGGCACTTCCATATTGTTAAAAAGATAAAGCATAGCGACACCTAGGAAGCTTGCTATAAAATACCAAATAGAGATGTAAAGTGTCTTTTCACGTCTAATACCAATAAGACCGAAAATATTTAATCCCCAGAGTACCCATACCACGACAACAAGAATGTCCAAAGGCCACTCAAGTTCTGCGTACTCTTTTGAAGTAGAAATACCCATAAAAAGGGAAACAACTGCGATAACCATTAGGATCATATAAAGCCAGAAGTGAAGCTTTGAAATGAACATTAAGAATGGTGACTCTGCCAATGAAACCTTGAGTACTCTTTGCCCAATATAGTACCACGCTGCAAAGATTCCGCTCAGTAAGAATCCAAAAATTACTCCTGATGTGTGTAATGGTCTTAAACGACTGTAAGTACCATATTCACCCGCCAAGTAATTCAACTCAGGGAAAGCCATTTGATAAGCGATAACCACGCCTATTAACATACCAACGATTCCAAAAAGGATCGCTGCGTAGGTAAAACATTTGGCTACTGAATAGTCATAGTTCAATGCATCTCTAGCCTGCATCAATTCCTCCTACTTGTGTTTTTATGTCACAAAAATATCACATAATGCAAGAATTATAGTGCACCAAATCTACAAGCAAGCTTAAGAAGATTAAATTTGTGTTAAATAAAAAAAGTTAAGGAAATATTAAAGAATTGAGGAGACAAGAACGATGGGATTATCGTTCTTGCGTATTGATTTTATAGCCAAGACCTGGTATATTCTTGATAAACTCTTTATCTGTTTTTTCGCGCACACGCTTAATAAAAGTGCGTATAGCTGAGTCTGTTACTTTTTTGTTTGTCCAAACATACTTTTTAATCTCATCATGAAGTACAAAAACACCTAAATTTTTTACCAATACTGAGATAAAAAGTAACTCTTTTTTTGTTAAGAAAATAGTTTTACCCTCTTTAACTAACACGCGTCTGCTTTTGTCAAATTGATAGCCAAAGCCAAGTTCAACAATGTCACTTTGATCTAACATCTCTTTTGAAACCAATTGCAATGTTTTAATGAGCTCATCTGGGTCAATTGGCTTGATAAGGTATTTATCAATGCCTACATCAATCGCCTCTAAAAGTCTCTCTTTTTCGCTGAAAGCACTTAAAACAATAATGGGGGTATGCTTTGAGATATGTTTAATCTCTTTTGCCATCATTAAACCGTCCATTACAGGCATCATAATATCTGTAATAACGATATCCGGCTTATATTTTTTAAATTTTTTTAATCCATCATCACCATCACGGGCAACAATAAATTTCACAAATTCATCTCCAATGGCACTTTCTAAAGCTTCTCTTAGATCTTCTTCATCCTCGACAAACAAAACCGTCAATTTTGATAATCCACTCATTGCTCTTCCTTTTTACTCTTTAACTAAAGGGATCGTGATGGTGAAGCAGACTCCATCGTTGCAATTCTCAGCATCGATAAATCCTTTCATGCTATTATTAATAATCATTTTGCTCATATAAAGCCCCAAGCCTGTTCCCGCACTTGCATGCTTTGTTGTAAAATATGGCTCAAAAATCTTATCTAAAATAGCTTTTTCAATTCCACCAGCATTATCGCAGACTTTAATTATAGCATCTCCTCGCCCTAATGTGTCAATTTCAATATAAATTAATCTGTTTTTTATTTTATTGTGGCAAAACGCATCAATTGTATTATTGATTAAATTAATCAATACTTGTGAAAATTCATTGAAATAGCCCATAATATGAGCATCTTTATTGACGATAAGACGTACTTCAACTTCATTTTTTTCTAATGTACCTCTCATAATGTCTATGGCTTCTTGAGCGACAAGACTGAGGGCAAAATCTTCACTTTGGCGATCAGGACTAAAAAAATTGCGAAAATCTTCAATTGTTTCCGACATTTTTGAAACAATCTTTTTAGCATGGGTATAACTGTCTTCAAACTCTAAACCTTTACCCTCATTCTGGAGACGATAAAGCTTATTCATTTTATAAAGGGTGATATTTAGTTCGGAGAGAGGTTGTCTCCATTGATGTGCGATATTGGCAATCATCTCACCCATTGAAGCTAGACGTGATTGTTGAAATAAAAAACGATCTTTTTCGCGGTTCTTTTCGACTTCTTCTTTGATACGCTCTTCCAAGGTTTGATTCAGTTCCATTAATGCTTTGGTTTGCTCATTCACCCGCTCTTCAAGCGTTTCATTGAGCTCTTCGAGCTCCTCATCTTTGGTAATAAGCGCTTCACTGAGTCGTACACTCTCTGTTACATCGTAACGAATAGCAATAAACTCTTCAATATCGCCATTTTCGTCCAAAATAGGAAAAACGGTGGTATTTACATAGAAAGTATTGCCATCTTTTGCAAGATTCTTAACCGTTGATTTATAGGTCTGCTTTTGAAGTATTGTTTGCCAGAGCTGTTTAAATGTTGAAGCGGGAACATCTGGATGTCTTACAATATTGTGGTTTTTACCCACTAACTCTTCTCTACTATACCCTGATATCTTGCAAAATTCATCATTAACAAACGTGATAATACCGAAAATATCGGTTTTGGAGATGATATTACTACTCTCAATAGCGCTTTGATACTGCTCTAATTTCATGCAATGGCTGCCATATAACCAAGATACGCCATATAAATGCCATACCCCATAATAATCAACGAAGCAATCTTAATCATCACTTCGCGAAAGCCACTCCCTTTTAAAAAGCCTACCACAAAGCCAAGCCCTAACATCGCTGGCATTGTTGCAAGACCGAATAGTATCATGATAATTCCTCCGCCAACGATTGAACCAGAAGTGGCAGCTGCCGCTAAGAAAAAATAGACTAATCCACACGGTAAAAAGCCATTTAAGATTCCAAGCCCATAAAAACTTGCCATACTTTTAGAATGAATCAGTTTTGAAAAAAGTGTTTTAATAAAAGGGTTAAATGCGATAGTTGATTCCAAAGAGGTTAAAAATTTAATTTTACCCATCATGGAGAGTCCCATAAGAATCATCAGCAAACCAATGACAAAATAAAAATAGCCATTAATCTGTGCTGAAAAGGTAAAAACACTCCCAAGACCACCAAAGATCATACCTAGAAAAGTGTATGAGCTAATTCTGCCCAAGTTGTAACTCAGATGGGTAAAGAATTGAAGAAATGAAGAGGTAGAGGTGTCAATTTTAGCACTACTGTACGCCATAACAAATCCTCCACACATACCAATACAATGCCCTAAACTTCCTAAGAACGCAACACTAATGATTGCTGTAATGTCGATGGCGTTAATGGCATTGCTCCGTTATTTAAAGTCTATTGGCAAACTCTTGAAAAATATACCTGCTCTCTTGTGGACCCGCACTTGCTTCTGGATGATGCTGGACAGAGAAAATAGGAGAGTCATTGTATTCAAGTCCCTCAATGGTATTATCAAAAAGATTGACATGCGTAATGCGAGCCACTTTACAAATTTCATCAGGAACATTGTAGTTATGATTTTGGGTTGTAATCTCGACAATATTATTTTTCATATTTTTAACAGGGTGATTACCGCCATGTTGTCCAAATTTAAGCTTATACGTTGGATAACCATGCGCAATAGAGAGTAATTGATGTCCTAAACAAATGGCAAAAATTGGTACTTTTGCCTCAATCAATAGACTAATTTGTGCCGCTTCTTCTTTTAAAATCAGTGGATCACCAGGGCCATTGGATAAAAAGAGTCCATTGATTTCACCTTTTTTGTAACGAGCGATCACATCATTGGCACTAAAATCATGAGGAACAACTTCAACATCTAAACCAACTTCACACAGCTCATTTAAAATATTACGTTTGATTCCAAAATCCACGGCAAGAATTTTCTTACCCAAACGTTTTGGTGCTGCATTATACGCTTGTGCTTCTGCATCCCAAACACCGTTTACATGTAAATAAGGTTTTGGTGTGCTGACTTTTTCAATATAATTGACATCTTCAATACGAGGACTTGCGGAAAGCATCGCTTTAAGTGTTTCAAGATCACTGACTTCTGTGGAGGCAATCATCATCTTAGGGCCAGAGTCTCGAATCATTTTGGTTAAATAGCGTGTATCGATATCGCAAATACCCATGCTCTCATATTTTTTCAAAAACTCGGGCAACGTCTCGTGTGAACGAAAGTTTGAAGGTGTCTCATTGAGGCTTCGAACAAACATACCACTTGCGTAAATCGTAGAACTTTCCATATCATTCTCGTTGCACCCTACAATACCAATCTCAGGCATTGTAAACACAACGAATTGTCCCGCATAACTTGGATCACTCATAATCTCTTGATAACCGCTCATTGAGGTATTAAAAACAATCTCTCCTGTTTTTGAACCTTCAAAGCCAAAACTTTTTGCTTCTAAGAAAACGCCATTTTCAAGATAAATCCATACAGGTTTTAACATCATACTAACATCCCTCTTCTTCTAAGCTCTTCTTCATAGAGCTTTTCAAAAATTAAATCGTACTCTTCTGAGCCGGGTACTAAGCTGCGCTTATAATTTGAAATACGTTCAGCCACATCATCTTCAATCGCTTGAAACGTTGCAACATAGGTTTCAATTGCTGTATAAACGACATTTTTAACACGATTTTCGGTGACATTGTATTCGATCAAGTCACTTTTCCAGCAGGTCTCTAAAATTTTATGCGCAACTTCGTTGTATCTATCTTCGTACGATAAAATAACACCAAACTCACGTGCGAGTTTTTTCTTGATCAACCAAAACATACTTCTTCGATCAACTCTTTGAAATTCCATCTCATCTTCGTTTTGATCTAAGATCTCTGTTACACGCTCTTCAAGCGCACTCTCTTGTTTAATATCGGCAACAATCAAATCCTCTGCGACTTTTACAATAGGCTCTAAGCCCTTAATCATGGTAACAAATCCACAATTTAAAATATCGATCGCTATTTTATTGGCAATATAAGGGGCATGAGGCAATCTGATTTTCATCCATAAACCTTACTTCTGAATTTTGACATATTGTATCAAATGTAAGGTAAATATCTGTTTAGAGAACGCTAAGAGAGTTTTGTCACTCTTTTGTTTGGTTGTTTTCTACAAAAGGCGGACCTTTTTTAAGTTGTTGCATAATTTCAGAGGCAATTTGAGGATTCATTTTAGCCATTATTTGTGATACTTTTTTAGCAGGTAAGCCAAACATCATCGCAGCTCCCTCATGCACAGGAAGTTTTTCAACAATGGCAGCCGCTGCGGCATCTTTCATTTTAATATAGGTTTCATCCATTTTATCGCTTTTTTTAGCCTGAACTTGATCTAAAAGCTTTTTATTCTCTTCCAGCATCATTGCGATTTTTTTCTCTTTCTCATCCACCTCAGCTTTGGTTTTAGCCAGTGCATTCTCTTTCTCTTTTAAAGAAACTTTTTGCTTTTCAAACAGTGCATTGGTTGCCGCTTGCAAAGCTTCAAACGATTGACGCGCTTCATCAATCTTCTCAACTTCATGCAAAAGTTCCCCTTTACGGCTTTCAAAGACTTGCGTACAATCAATTGTCTCTGCATATAACACGCTACTGATCACTAAAATCCAAATACGCTTCATACTCTGCCTTTTTTGAGAGAATCGCCCGCAAACAACATTGTTGATATTTCATCAAAATAAAGTTGCTCTTCACGTTTCATTTTATCCATCATTGCTTGCAACTCTTGTTCTTCAAGGTATTTAAATTTTTCATATTCAACGTGTGCCTTTTGGTATTCTATTTGAAGTTTTTTTGTTGCACGTTGCACCGTATAGAGCTCTTGTTCACAATGCTTTTTTTCACGATTTAAGATATTTTTTTGCTCATTCACCATCAAGAGCATGGTGACTAAACCCTCTTTGGGCATCTGAACTGCGGCAATATCTTCATATAATGTGGTGATTTTATGACTCAGGAGGCGCTCTTTATTTTGGCTTTTCATCAGCTCTTTCTCTATCGTATCACGCTTTTGTTTACGAATTTTAGCGATCTTTGAGAACTGGCTTTTCATCCATCATCACCTTTACATGTAAAGAGGAGACATTGTCTCCAATGTCTCAATGAAGAAGAGCGTTACACTCTTCTTAAAGTATAATTGTATCGTTTCTATCGGGACTTGTAGAGATAAGCCCTATTTTCGTTCCTGTTAAAACTTCAAGGCGTTTAAGATAAGTTTTGGCAGCTTCTGGAAGCTCTTCAAATTTACGACACCCGACAACACTTTCCCAACCTGGAAGCTCTTCATAAATAGGTTTAACATTGTCTAAATCCTCAGGCAACGTTTCAACTCTTTTTCCATCGACTTCGTATGCGACACACACTTTAATCGTCTCAAAACCATCTAAAACATCCAGTTTCATAATGGCAAGATCATCACAGCCGTTGATACGACTTGCATAACGACATGCAACAGCATCAAACCAACCACAACGACGAGCGCGTCCTGTCGATGTACCGTATTCATGACCTTTCTCACGAAGTTGATCGCCTTCTGTTCCAAAATCTTCCGTAGGGAAAGGACCATTTCCCACACGGGTGCAGTACGCTTTAACGATGCCGGTAACTTTACCAATATCTTTTGGATTGAGACCCAAACCAACACACGCACCCGCACTAATTGTATTGGAGCTGGTTACAAACGGATAGGTTCCATGATCGACATCAAGCATCGTACCTTGAGCACCCTCTAACAATACTTTTTTATTCTCATCCAAACATGTCCACACCATATGTGTGGTATCTGTTAAGAAAGGTAAAAGTGCTTTAGCATAACCATCTAACTCTTTTTTCAATGTTTCATAATTAGGTGTTACAATACCAAGAGCATTAAAAAGTGCTCTGTTTTCATCGTAAAATTCAACCAATGCAAGGGTCAATTTTTCGGTATCTCTAAGCTCACCTAAACGATGTCCACTACGCTCAATTTTACTACCATAACTCGGTCCAATACCGCGTCCTGTTGTACCAATCGCTTTTGCGCCACGAAGTTTCTCTTTCGCTTGGTCAATTAAAATGTGGTGATTTAAAATCATGTGCGCTTTGTCGCTGACAAACAGACGACCGGAAAGTTTATCAAACTGTGCCATCTCTTTAATCAATGCTTCAGGGCAAACCACAACGCCATTACCAATCACATTGAGTGCTTTAGGATTTAAAATACCGGAGGGAATCAAGTGAAGCGCATAACGTACGCCATCGACCCAGATCGTATGACCTGCATTGTGACCGCCTTGATAGCGACACACGACATCGTAATGTTGTGCCATAAGATCAACAATCTTCCCTTTTCCCTCATCGCCCCACTGAATTCCTACAATCATATCCGCTTTCATTTTAGTGTCCATCTCTTTTAATTAATATTTCGATCAAATCATCGGTGTAAAGTCCAAAACCGCTTGAGCCAATGCCCTCACAATCGTAACTTCCACCTGAACCTAGTGTATAGTTTTTATAGATAAATCTAAAAAACAGCGCATTATAATAGCGCATTTTCACATAGTAAAGCGGTGAAAAAACAACATTATCATATGCAATATGAGCAGAAAGTGCTTTGAGCTTTTTAAGTTCTGTTTTCAGCACATCTGGAACCTCTTCAATAACCGCTTCAAGCTCCCCTAGTGTTTGCAAACATGTCAATTTTGTCAACCACGGAATATCCAGCGCTAAGAGCTTTTGAAGCTCCCCTTTTTCAAAGATTTTAAGATCTAAATCCAGCATGGCAGAGAGAATTTTAGGAATGTTAATATTGCTTATATGTAAAAGGGGTTTAAGCCCAAATTTCTCAAAAATCGACAAACTGGTTGCAATACTAAGACTCAAATTTTCTTCACCTATCAGCTCCGCACCAATTTGATGCACTTCATGACTTGGGTAGCGAAAAACAGGTTGAATATAGAACCACTTTGAATGATTCGCTGTGCGATCCACTCTTTTGGTACTCAAACGTACCACATCCATTGTGCTATCAGCTCTTAAGGAGATAATATGGTTTTGCTCATCTGAAAAGCGAAGTAACTCTGTAGCATCAATACTTTGGTGTTGATGATACGAAAAATAAGGTGTTACAATCTCTTCAAAACCCGCCTCGTAAAAGAGTTCACTGGCCGCAGTTTCAAGCTGACGCTTTAACTTAGCACTTTTGCCAAAATAAAGCTTACTTCCTGTGGGTATCTCGTGCTCATAAATCATCATTAACCTTGGTAAAATTCTTGAGAAAAGACGCGATTGGCAGTACCATCATACGCTCGTTTTCCCAGTTCCGCAAGTGCAAGCTCAACCGCATTAAGCGTCCAAGCCGTTTCATAGACGTTAATCAGACCCATATGGTTGATTCTAAAGAGTGTATCTTTGATATGATCTTGGCCACCTGCCATATTCACACCGTACTTGGTTTTCAAAATTTTGCGAATTTTGCTCGCATCATCGTGCAATACCGCACTCATTGATTTAGCAGGTACTTTAGGGTAAATATGAAGTCCCAACGCTTGCAAAGCCTTATTCGTAGCGTCTGCTCTTTTGGCTGTATCGGCATAAAGTTTCTCCAACCCACCCTCAGCATCGATCAGTTCAAACATAGCGACAAGACCAATGACCAGTGTCGTTGCAGCCGTCCATGCGGTCGTATTTTTGCGTTGGTTTTTAAGCTCTGTTTTGAGGTTAAAGTAGTAACCAACCCCTCCATTTTCGATGATTTCTAGCGCTTTCGCACTTAAACCGATAAAGGCAAGCCCCGGAGGCAGCATCAACGCTTTTTGGCTACCTGAAATCAGTGCATCAATGTTCGTTGTATCGACTTTTTCAACACCCACCGCGGTGATGCCATCGGCAATGACCATGATGTTAGGACGAATGGCTTTAACGGCTTTAGCAACCGCTTCAACAGGATGGCGAAGTCCACCCGCACTCTCACACACTTGCATAAAGACCGCATCAATACTGGCATCATTTTTCACAAGCTCAACAATCGCATCGACACTCACAGGGGTGTCCCACTCATTTTTAATTTCGACAAATGGCGTATTGTAGGCAGCACAAATTTTGCCAAAACGCTCGCCAAATTTACCCGAATTGACCACAATTGCTTTGCTTTGACACAAATGAAGCACACATGCTTCCATCGCTCCAGTACCGCTCGCGACAAGCATTAAAACTTCTTCCATATTAAAAAGCGTGCTTAAATAGCCTCGTGCTTTTCCAAAAATAGCCTCAAATTCAGGTGTTCTGTGGTGAATGGTAGGTGTTGCCATCGCCATTCGAACCGCTTCAGGAACGGGAGTCGGTCCTGGTGTCAAAAGTAACATAAGAGATCCTCATCGTGTATAGTTTTAGAGACCATTGTAACAAAATCTTGCTTGTTGTTTCTTTAGTGGCTCGCCCCTATTCACCCGCTTTACATTTACATGTAAAAAGTCCTTTCAAAGTCTCTTTCTTATTTTAAACTTACATAATCTATTTAAAAGTTATAACTTTTAAACAGTATTATTGTGGACTTTTTCCCACTATTATTATCACTCCAAGGAGAAAACGCATGTCGTTTAAAGCCAAAATTATCGTCACCATCTCTGTCTTGATGTTTCTAAGCTTAGGAATTTTTAGTCTCTTTAGCTACATTGATACGAAGAAAAACAGTGTTGTGCAAATCGAAGCAAGCCTGAAAATGGCCTCTCGCGCCTTAACCGATTATATCGACCTCTGGGTAGCATCCAAAAAAAGTGGTGTCGCAGGAGCGGCTCGCTCATTCACGCATAGTAGTGCCATGGATGATGCTGAATTGGAAGCAAAACTCAAAGAGATGATCCTAACATTTGATGCAATGGAATCGTATGCTGGCTTCGAAGATGGCAAAATGATTTATGGGAGTGGTAAGAAAAAAGCTGAGGGGTATGATCCACGCGCTAGAGGGTGGTATAAACAGGCTAAAAGCGAAGGTAAAGTTGGCATTACCGATGCCTATCTAGGCGCAACAGCAAAAGTGCTTATGGTAACGGTTATGGCTCCTATTATGAAAAATGGCTCCATGATTGGCGTTGTAGGAATTGATCTTCCCTTAGAAACTTTAGTCAAAGCGGTTGGCGATGTCAATTTTAATGGTGGCTATGGAATCCTCCTTGATACGAAAAAGATGATCGTTGCACACCCTAAAAAAGAACTCCTTGGTACAGAATCAACGCTTGGTAAAGAGTTTAAAGATAAAAAAGAGGGATTTATTGAGTATGCGTTCCAAGGCGCGCAAAAGATTTTTGCCTTTAAAGTATCGACAGAAACGGGCTGGACACCGGGTATCACATTTGATCAAGAGACAGCGTATGCGTTTTTAAGTGCCCAAATTCGAAACTTAATACTGATGGGATTTGTGATGCTTATCCTTTCAATTGGCATTATGATCGTTTTGATTAAAGCCCTCCTTCGACCGCTTGATCATCTCAATGATGTCGTTAAAGAGCTCTCAAGCTCAGAAGGTGATCTTCGCCAACGCTTGCAAGCAACCGCCAATGATGAGTTTTCACAAGTATCCCGCAACATTAATAAGTTCATTGAAAAACTCCATGAAATTGTGAAAAAATCCAAAACGATTAGTAATGAAAATGCTTCTATCTCCGAAGAGCTCTCACGTACCGCTTCTGAAGTGGTACGCAATGTCGATACCGAATCCAAGATTGTAGAGAGCACCAAAGAAGAAGGTATCGCTTTAGTCAAATCGATTGAAAGCTCGGTCGTAAAAGCCAAAGACTCCCAAAAAGCCCTCAGCAATACTCAACAAGACATTTCAGATGTTAAAGCAAAAGTAGAACACCTTGAGCACACCATGCAAGCAACCGCTGCCAAAGAGCAAGGCTTAGCAGAAAGGCTGAATACGGTAAGTCACAATGCCAATGAGGTTAAAGATGTCTTGAACATCATTCGTGATATTGCCGATCAAACCAACCTTTTAGCGTTAAATGCGGCCATTGAAGCAGCACGTGCGGGTGAGCATGGACGTGGTTTTGCGGTCGTTGCGGATGAAGTGCGCAAACTTGCGGAGCGAACCCAAAAAAGCTTGGTGGAAATTGATGCAACGATCAATGTCGTCGTTCAATCCATTATGGATGCCAATACCGACATTACCGCCAACGCTCAGGAGGTCAATGCTCTTGCCTCTATCTCGATCGAACTGCAAGAGGGGATGAACAATGTTGCTACGATTATTCATAAAACGATTGATGAGTCACATCATACGGTCAATGACTTTATTGACACAGCCTCTAAAATCAAAAAGATCGTCGATGAGATCGAGAAAATCAATCTGATTTCAAAAGAAAATGTTGGCAGCATCGACAATGTTTCTCAAGCAAGTGAGCATTTACATGTAATGACGGAAAACCTCAATAATGAACTGGGAAAATTCAAGTCGTAACATTTTTCATTTAACGTATATCTTTTCTTTACATGGAGCAGTTCCCTCTGCATTTTTTTGTGATAGAATGAGTCAAATTAGACACTTTTGGGCAGGGGGATTAGAATGTATTTTAGAACAAAAGTTACCTTATCTATCGCGGTTCTCATGTTTGTCAGTCTGACACTTTTTGGCTATGTTAGCTATATCGATACAAAAAAAAGCAGTACCGTCCAAGTCGAAGCCAGCCTTCAAATGGCTTCGCGCTCGCTAACAGACTACATTGATCTTTGGATTGCTTCCAAGAAAGATGTGGTAGAAGCAGCCGCACGTTCACTCACTTCCGCCTCTTCCCTAAGCGATGAAGAGCTTAAAGAGCATCTCAAAGAATTAACCAAAACCCTTAAAGGGATTGATTCATTTATAGGATTTGAAACGAAACGCATGATTTATGGTACCAATACCAGCGTCGCCGCTGACTTTGATCCTCGCGTCCGTCCGTGGTATATCAGTGCGAAAGAGAGTAAAAAAGTAGGCGCAAGCGATGCTTATATTAGCGCCAGTAGCAAAAAATATGTCATCGCGATTATGGCACCCATTTTTGACAAAGGAGCGCTTGTCGGTGTTGTTGCAACCATCATGGATTTAGATGTACTCTTTAAAATGATCGCCGACATTAATTTTAACGGAGGCTATGGTCTTTTGCTCGACACCAAAGGTGTTATTATTGCACATCCTAATAAAGAATTAATCGGTAAAGAACTCACCTCGCTCTTGCCTGAATTGCATCAAAAAGTTTCCCAAAATAAAGAGGCGATTGTCAGCTATACATTTAATAACTTGGAAAAAATCTTTACCTTTAAGCGCTCAGATGAAACAGGTTGGACACCCGGGATTACGTTTGACAAAGCCGCTGCTTATTCGTTTTTGACACAGCAAACCAAAGAGCTTTTTATCATGGGGCTGGTGATGCTCATTCTCTCCATTGGTATTATGATCCTCTTAATTAAAAAATTACTCACACCTCTTAATAATCTTAATAGCGTCGTCAAAGAGCTCTCTAGCAGTGAAGGTGACCTTAGACAACGTTTACATGTAAAACAAGATGATGAGTTCGGACAAGTTTCAGGCAACATCAACAAATTCATTGAAAAGCTGCATGAAATCATCCAAAAATCAAAAACAATTAGTACGGAAAATGCTTCCATTTCAGAACAGCTTTCTCGTACCGCAACCGAAGTGGTCAAAAATGTTGATGCAGAATCTAAAATCGTAGAGAGTACCAAAAAAGAGGGATTGGCCTTAACCGAGGCTATTGAAACTTCCGTGGAGCAGGCAAAGGCCTCTCAAACCATTTTACAGCAAACACAAACAGACATTGGTAATGTCAAAACGAAAGTCGAGCATTTAGAAGTAAGCATGCAGCAAACAGCAGAAAAAGAGCAAAACTTATCCAGCCGATTAAATACGGTCAGTCAAAATGCCAATGAGGTCAAAGAAGTGTTAAGTATCATTCGTGATATTGCCGATCAAACCAACCTTTTAGCTTTAAATGCAGCGATTGAAGCTGCACGTGCGGGTGAACATGGACGGGGCTTTGCGGTGGTTGCGGATGAAGTGCGAAAACTTGCGGAGCGTACCCAAAAAAGCTTGGTTGAGATTGATGCAACGATCAATGTCGTCGTTCAATCCATTATGGATGCTAATACCGACATTGCGCATAACGCAGAAGAAGTCAATACCTTAGCCACCATTTCAGTGGAACTCCAAGAAGAGATCAATGCTATTGCTTCTATCATTCACCAAACAACAGATGACACGCACGTCACCGTTAAAAGTTTTATGGAAACGGCAAAAAAAATCAAACACATTGTGGATGAAATTGAAAAAATCAATCTTATTTCGAAAGAGAATGTTACCAGCATTGACAATGTCTCTCAAGCGTCTGAGCATTTACATGTCATGACAGAGAATCTCAACAATGAACTTGGTAAATTTAAATCCTAACCATTAAATAGAGGAGAATCACATCATCTCCTCTCTTGATTGTGTTGTTTTTTGATGATTTTAAAGAGCATAATCCTCATATTAGAGGATAAATCAATACAAAATCCTCATAAAGTCTCATTTTCGTCTCATTAAGCATGTTAAAATTTAATGTGTACATTAAAATTGAAAGTTAATCTATTTTAGTGCCATTTCAATTAAGGTAAAAGGATGAGCAGTGAATTTTAAAACAAAAGTAACTCTAATTATTGCACTTTTAATCTGTACGAGTCTTACAGCATTTGGTGTAGTAAGCTACATTGATACGAAGAAGAATAGTATCATTCAAGTTGAGGCAAATCTCAAAATGGCATCAGTTTCGCTCACTGATTATATTGACCTTTGGCTTTTAAGTAAAAAAAATAGCCTTGCAAGTTCCGCTCGAATGCTGAGCGATATGGAATCAATGAGTGAAGAGCAAATCAAAGCCATTCTGCAAGAGACGACAAAAGTAACCGAAGGAAAAGACAGCTTTCTAGGATTTGAAAAAAATGGTGTTATGCTTTATGGTAGCAGTACGATTGCAAAGGTTGATCCTCGAACACGACCCTGGTACACGCTTGCTATCTCAATAAAAAAGGCGGGAGTCACCGACATATATAAAGGTTCGGCTGAGCCTATTGATTTGATTGCAGTCACTGCACCCATTGTCAAAAATGGCAAAATCATTGGTGCTGTTGCGACCATGTTTGATCTATCTCGCGTTGTTAAAATTGTCAATGATATCAATTTCAACGGTGGCTATGGAATGCTTTTAGATGCGAAAAAAACGATTATCGCACATCCAAAAGCAGATCGATTGGGTAAAGAATCCAACTTAAAACCTTATCTGACAGGTCAAACAGAAGGGCTAATTGAATACGTCCAAGATGGAGACCACAAACTTTTTGCGTACAAAGCATCGGAAGAGACCAGTTGGATACCTGGTATTGCCTTTGACAAAGAAATGGCTTATACCTTTTTACACAGCCAAATCAAAGAGCTCTTTGTAATGGGTCTGATTATGCTCATTCTCTCGATCGCTATCATGGCGTTTCTGATTAAAGTACTTCTTAAACCTCTCGATCGACTCAATAGCGTCGTTAAAGACCTCTCCAGCAGTGAAGGTGATCTAAGACAACGCCTTGATGCCAATAGCCATGATGAGTTCGGACAAGTATCTGGTAATATCAATAAGTTTATTGAGAAACTCCATGACATTGTCAAAAATGCAAAAGTGATTAGTACTGAAAATGCTTCTATTTCAGAAGAACTTTCTCGTACTGCTTCAGAGGTGGTTAAAAATGTGGATACAGAAGCAAAGATTGTAACACGTACCAAAGAGAGTGGTATCGCCCTTACCAGTGCGATTGAGACATCGGTACAAACCGCCACCATTTCACAAGAAGCACTGCGTAAAACACAAGAAGATATTAACACCGTTAAAAACCAAGCAGAGCATTTAGAAAGAACCATGCAAGAGACAGCCGTCAAAGAGCAAGGATTAGCAGATCGTCTCAACACCGTGAGTCAAAATGCCAATGAGGTCAAAGAGGTGTTAAGTATCATTCGTGATATTGCCGATCAAACCAACCTTCTAGCGTTAAATGCAGCGATTGAAGCCGCACGTGCGGGTGAACATGGACGGGGTTTTGCGGTGGTTGCGGATGAAGTTCGCAAACTTGCGGAGCGTACCCAAAAAAGCTTGGTTGAGATTGATGCAACCATTAATGTCGTCGTTCAATCCATTATGGATGCCAATACCGACATTGCGCACAATGCAACAGAGGTTAATGCCCTTGCAGCTATTTCAATGGAACTTCAAAATGGTATGAATGCCATTGATGTAACGGTTCAAAAAACCATTGAAGATGCCCATGCAACCGTGGATAATTTTGTGCATACGGCAACACAGATCAAAGGGATGGTGGAAGAGATTGAGAAGATCAACTCAATTTCTAAAGAGAATGTCACCAGCATCGACAATGTCTCTCAAGCAAGTGAGCATCTTCACACGATGACGGAAAACCTTAACAATGAGTTAGGTAAATTTAAGTCTTAAGCGTTAAACCTCAGCGAGGAGTTTAATCACCTCGCTGGGAGTTTTGAGAAGATACTGTGCACCATGTTCTCTCAGCTCCGATTCTTCTCTAAATCCCCAAAGAGCCCCTAAAGCGATCATCCCAGCACTCTTTGCTGTTTGCATATCAATCATGGTATCCCCCAAATAATAACACTCATTGGGCATTACATGTAAAAGCTCACATATCTCTAAAGCACCCGCAGGATGAGGCTTTCGTGGAATACCCTCACGTGCTCCAAAAACGATCTCAAACTTCCATTCGCGCAGATATTTCATCACACACATTTTGGTAAAAGAATCGGGTTTATTGGAGAGGATTGCCATTTTAAAGCCACGTTTTTGCAAGAACGTAAGCATCTTGCTAATACCTTCATAGAGCTTCGTATTTTGATTAAACTGCTTAGCATAATGACTTTCAAAAAGAGAAACTGCTTTTTGAATTGTCTCTTTATCTTGAGGATTGGAGGCAAAGATGTTTTCAAACAGTTTGAAAACACCCTCCCCCACAAAATAGCGGTATTTCTCACGCTCTTGCGCTTGAAAGCCAAGCGTTACGAGCGCAAAATTAGCACTGGTGGCAATATCTCCTAGTGTATCCAGAAGCGTGCCATCCAGATCAAATACAATGTTTTTTTTCATTATCCCGTTCTAACTCAGCTTTGAGTGCTTCGTAATCAAGGCCTAAAAACTCACATGCACTCTTCGTTGCTTTGTGTGCAGTAAAGCCAAATTTTTCAAATAAAAGCTCAGCAGGGCCACTTGCCCCAAAACGCTCCATAGAGATTACTTTATCGGCATAGCGATACCATTCAATCCCCGCACCAGCTTCAATAGCGATGACTTTGGTTTGCGGCTCAATGATGGTTTGAATATACGCATCCTCTTGCTCATTTAAAAGATCAAAACACGGAACACTGACCATATTGCTTGGAATACCAAACATAGAAAGGTAGCATGCTACCTCAAGTGCCAGATAAACTTCGCTTCCACTTGCCATCAGCGTGACTTGTGCGTTCTCACGTTTTTTCAAAAGGTAACCACCATTTTCAACATCCCCATACGCTCTATCATCTTTGAGCGCTCTTAGCTTTTGGCGTGAACAAACAAAGGCAGCAGGAGCTTGCATACTAAGCGCTTTTTGCCATGCTTTAACATTTTCCCTGCCATCGCATGGACGGTAAACGTAGAAATTGGGAAGCGCTCTAAATTGGCTTAGTTGCTCAATCGGTTGATGCGTTGGACCATCTTCTCCCACACCAATGCTATCATGTGTCCAGATGTAAAAATTTTTAAGTCTCATCAGTGCGGCTAGACGAACCGAAGGTTTCATATAGTCACTAAAGATAAAAAAAGTTGCGCCAAAAGGAATAAAAAGGCCATAAAGAGCAAACGCATTGATAATGGCTCCCATAGCATGTTCACGAATACCAAAGTGAATATTGCGTCCAAGAGGATAATCTCCAAGCCCTATCAATTCCGTTTTATTCGAAGGACCAAGATCCGCACTTCCCCCAATAAAGCCTGGAAGTGCTTGTGCAATCGCATTTAAAATCTTTCCATTACTATCACGTGTTGCAACATCACTATTAAAAACTGGCCATTCAATCTTGGAAAAATCAGGATTTAAAAGGGCGTCTAGCAATGCTTTCTGCTCGCTGCTTAACCCATTTTTAACGAGTGCATTCCAGTTGGCTTCTGCAAGATCACCTTTTTCAAGAGCACAACTAAAACGTGCTTTAACATCTTCTGCCACATTAAAATCAACTTCAGGATCAAATCCCGCTTTGGTTTTTGATGCTTTGATCTCTTCACATCCTAAAGGAGACCCATGCGCGTGATGGCTTCCTTCCAGTTTGCAGGCACCTTTTGCAATCAATGTATCGGCGATAATCAAATAGGGTTTGGTTTGCTCTTTGGATTGCTCTAGCACTTCATTAATTTCATCGTAATCATGTCCATCAATACGAGACACTTCCCAGCCTTGAGCTTCAAAGCGATGTTTCACATCTTCGCTCCATGCAATAGAGGTATCCCCTTCAATCGTAATAGCATTGCTATCGTAGATGACGACTAAATTATCTAACGCAAGATGTCCAGCGAGTGAACATGCTTCATAACTAATGCCCTCTTGAAGGTCACCATCGCCACATAAACAGTAAACTTTATGGGTAATCACTTCGGCTTTAGGTTGATTGAGTACGGTTGCTGCGTATTTGGCTGCCATGGCAAAACCAACGGCATTCGAGATACCTTGCCCTAAAGGACCTGTGGTCACTTCAACACCGGGTACATCGCCGTATTCAGGATGACCAGGTGTTTTACTTCCCAGTTGTCTAAAGTTTTTTAAGTCTTCGATACTAATATCATAACCCGTTAAATGTAAAAAAGAGTAAACCAATGCGGAAGCATGTCCACCACTAAAAACCAAACGATCACGATTGAGCCACTTTGGATTTTGAGGGTTGTGGGTAATATGCCTTGCTAAAATAGTGACAATATCAGCCAATCCCATAGGAGCACCCGGATGGCCGCTGTTGGCACGTTGAACCATATCGGCTGCTAAAAAACGAATTGTATCCGCTTGTTTTTTTAATATTTTTTTATCTTCCATTTAGATTCCTCAATCAAACTTTAAAATAGTCATTCACAATGCTTTTGAGTCTTTGGGACAAAGCTGCATCAAGCTTTTCTAACTCTCCATCTAATTCAACGAGGAGTTTTTGTTTTGCCTCTTGTGCGCCCTCTAATCCTAGTAAATTCACAAAGGAATTTTTATGCCCATCGTTCTGTGTTGGTTTTCCCGCCTCTTCAGAACTGAGGGTCGCATCGATAATGTCATCTTGGACCTGAAACAAAAGTCCCAGTTTGAGACCAAACTGATAAAGCGTCTCTTGTATAGCAGGCGCTAATTCGCAAATCACAGCACCCATCAGAAGTGACGCTGCAATCAATTTGGCTGTTTTGTGTAGGTGCAAGAAGCGGAGTTCATCTACATTTAAATGCTTGTCTTCAAAAAAACAATCAATGGCTTGGCCTAGCACCATCCCATAAATTCCTGCATCGCTTGAGAGAATAGAAACCAATCTGATTTTAACCTCTGCACTTAAAGGTGCATTGGCTAAAAGATAAAAGGCATGCGTATTTAACGCATCCCCAATCAGTACCGCTGTCGTCTCATCATAGCTTACATGTAACGTCGGATGCCCACGCCTTAAGGGAGCATTATCCATACACGGAAGATCATCGTGGATGAGCGAATACGTATGCATCATCTCCAAACCCAGTGCTACATGTAAAGCATTTTCGACTAAAAGAGGCGATGAGCTTTCAACTACGCTGAGCAGTAAAAGAGGCCTAAATCGCTTCCCACCGACATCAAGCATTTCACCAAACGCATGGTTAAAATGGGGGTGAAAACTCTCCACTACCGGAAGTTTTACTTTTAAAAATTGCTCGAATTTTTCGACTAATGCTTTAGAACTCAAAACTTCCCTTTCATCGTTTCAATGTCACAAAAAATTGAAAATCATCGCGATCAAACAGAAGGCTTACATCACGATTGCGAACTTTTGATAAGTAGGCATCGGCTTCAAGAATGCGCTCGATTGGAATTTGATCTATTTGCATCAAACGATCTCCTACTTTTAGACCACTCTTCTCAGCCACTGAGCCACGTACAATCTCTCTAATTTTAAGATCAGGTCCAAATTTAAACCCTTGGTTTTGCAAATAACCCTCTTTTTTAGCATCGGCAATTGGAACTCTTTTTGATTCCATTTTTTTCGGCAGTGGCGTTTTAGAAGCCATAAGATTCTCTTCCATCCATGCATTATTGCGTTGTACTTGTGCACTGATTTTATTGACATCTTTAAGCGTTTTAAGCACAGTTGCAAACTCGGTTACATTTTTCACGGGAGTTCCATTAAGGCGCGTAATGACATCGCCTACCTTCATCTTTGACTCTTTAACATTAGGATCTACAAAGTCAACAACAACACTCTCGTTGCCATCAATGACCCTAATGCCTAGTTCCGCAAAGGAAGCTGATTTGCCATCAATAAAACGTTGCAGTGCTTCGGAACCAATAAAAAATTTATCACCAATACCTAAACCATACATTTCGCAACAAAGTCCACCAACAAGCGTGCTCACTTCGCCTACACCACCAAATTCAAAAAAATCATTCGCACTCGTTCCAATTTTAGAAGCATTGACAGCCACTAAAGAGTTATCGGTCATACTCACAAGCCATTCACCAAGTTTAAGCTCACTGGTTGCTTTGAGTTTGACAGGCATCAATGGTTTTGGAGAATCAAACAGATAGAGGTTGGAGAGGTAATCGTACCGTGCAAAAGGAACACTTGGTTTCTCTTTTGAATACGCAACTGCCTGTTTGTCACTGATTGCGACTGCTCTTGTTTTACCAAAATAGATAATGGATTGCTTGTTTTTATCATAACATTGAGAAAAATCAGGATAAACAAATTCTGCTTTGGACGCAACAACAGGGGCAGGAGCATCGGCTGCAAATAGGGTTTGCATTATTAAAAAAAGTGAGAGTCCTAGACGTTTCACATAGTGCTCCTTAGCTTTGTGCGCCAAATCCCCCAATGCCGGAGAGCATTTGAGTTGTCGCTAGTTTTTTATTATCTTCTACCATTTTAGAAACATCATTCATCGCACTCATGAGTAAAATCTGCAAGGATTCTTTGTCACTTAAGAGTGAATCATCAAGCGTAATATCAATCACTTCGGCATTACCATTCATGCTGACACTGACCATTCCACCACCACTTTTAGCAGTAAACTGTTTATTGCTTGCATCTTCTTGCATCTTTTGAGCTTGTTTTTTCGCCTCTTCGAGCATTGCACCCATTTTAGAGAGATCAAAATTTTCAAACATTAGATGTAATCTCTCACTTCAACCAAGGTATTGGTGTCATCAACCAATGCAACTGTAGGCTTAAATGTTTTGAGCTCTTCTTCACTCATGTGCGCATAGGCAATGATAATAATTTTATCACCAATGTGTGCTTTGCGTGCAGCTGCTCCATTAAGACAAATATCTTTTTGTCCGGCTTTGCCCTCAATCACATAGGTGCTAAAGCGCTCGCCATTATTGATATTCACCACTTCTACTTTTTGCCCAACTCTAAGGCGAGAAGCTTGAATTAACTCTTTATCAATCGTAATAGAACCGACATAGTTCAAATTTGCATCTGTAACGGTTGCTCTATGAATTTTGCTGTATAACATCTCAAGCGTCATCGCTTTTATACCTCTTTTAGATTAAGAAATTTGTTTATTTTACCTTATTTTTGCTTAGCCCATTGAGCGATGAGCTCTCTAACAACGTTTCGATCATCAAAAGGATATTTTTTGCCGTGAATCTCTTGGTACGTTTCATCCCCTTTACCAAGGATCAAAAGCACTTCGTTTTCGCCTTGCAATGTAAGTGCTTTTTCGATTGCTTTATGGCGATCTGCTTCTACATGTAAAGATTCAGATGGATGCATACCCATTAAAATTTCGCTGATAATACTGTTTGGATCTTCAGAACGCGGATTATCACTGGTCACGACAATTTTTTTAGCATAACGCTGTGCCATGGCTCCCATTTTGGGGCGTTTGGTTCGATCTCTATCACCACCTGCCCCAAAAACGACGACAAGATCGCGTTCTTTCATACTGTCAAGCACCTTTTCCATACCATCTGGTGTATGCGCAAAGTCAACAATGACCAAAGGATCATTGCTTACAACTTCCATACGACCCTCTACACCACCAAAATGCTCTACGGCTTCACAAATGGCTTCCATCGGTGCAGCACCTAGCATATCGACAGCGCTAATCGCTGCAAGAAGGTTATAGAGGTTAAAAAAGCCATGCAAAGGTGATTCAAACTCATACACTTTTTCAATCTTAGAAACCGCTGCACTGATCCCTTCTTTAAGGGAGTAAGCTAAAATTTTGTAGGTCGCAGGATGTTCAATCCCGTAACTCATAGCATTTTGTCGATTAAAGCGAATTTTGCTCTCATCTTTGTTAATGAGCTTTACGCTTTCATCTTCAAAAAAGCGACTTTTAACGGCAATATACGCATCAATCGTTTTATGAAAATCAAGATGATCTTGCGTAACATTCGTTAAAATCTTCAAAGCAAAAGGAAGGCCATCAATGCGATTTTGCACAATGGCATGAGAGCTTACTTCCATCACAAAATATTCACATCCCGCATCTACGGCAAGTTTAAGATTATGGATTGTTTGCAAGATTGGTGGCGTTGTCAGACTTTTATCTTCAATGCGATGATCGTTTATAAAACAACCTCGTGTACCTTGTAACCCTACTTTTTTACCTAAATCAAGCAAAATAGAGTAGATGGCCGCAGCCGTAGTTGTTTTACCATTGGTACCTGTAATACCAATAATTTTAATCGTGTCACCAATGCCAAGGAGATCCAAGCACTCTTTGGGTGAAATGACTTTAGTGCAACCATGATCCATTGCGCTTTGTTCATACATCGCATTAAGATTGGTTGAGACAAAGATGCTTGAAGCATCACATTCGCTTGAATTATCCGTTACATGTAAAAATTTAGTATGATTCTGCAGTTCTATTTTCAAGATGATTCTCTATTTCTGTACTTTTTTGATAAGCGATAAAAGCTGCTCATCATTGGGGAAAAGCGTTACGGCACTCTCAAGGTAATTCAAAGACATTTCAATAAAGCCATTCTCAATGAGCTTGGCCAAAAAATCAACAAAATCTTCTTTTTTAGAGATAATAACTTTGGTAGAGAACATAATGTCCTCAAAGGCCTCTTTAAAGCTGCCACGTGATTCAATCAGCGTCATAAAGTCCTCGTATTTAATGCCATTTTCTGCATTAATACGTGCTTCAAAATCGCTCTCATGAAACAGATGCGCTATTTTCTCACTGTGTTCTTCAACCGAATTAATAATATCTTCCATCACATCTTCACAATCTTCGGCACCATTCTCTTTGGTTAAAATATAATATTCGAACAGAGCAATCGCTTGCTCTTCATTTTGAGTGGCCATATCGCATAAAATAGCACCGATGCGAGCTTCTTTTGATTGGGGATCAACACTGAGCTCAAATGCAAATTGCATCATTGCGTCTTTGAAGTTTTTTTCATAAAATTTTTCAATGCCTTTTTTGATGTATTCGCTCAATTACTCTCCTAATGCTTCAAACTCAGCTTCTGCTCCTGGTAAAATATTTACAACTTCTATCTCAGGATGAATATCAATTCTTAGTTGGCGTTCTATACCGTATTTAAGCGTTTGTCCGCTGGATGCACACCCTTGGCACGCACCTTGTAACTGAACAAAAATTTGTCCGTTTTTAATTCCAAGTAATGTCAGTCCACCGCCGTCTAATGCCAACATTGGCTTAATTTTCTCAAGTGATTTTTCAACAACGGGAAGCAACTCTTCGTCACTAAATGGTATCATAGATTCTCCTATAGCAAAAGTATCTAATTTAACAATAGTTTGAGTTAAAAGTGACTTAATTTTTTAGTGGGGAAGAAAGTGTTTAGAGTAAAAAAAATTTAACGAGGATAAGCTTGGGAGCAAAGCGCTCCCAAAGCTAAAAAAGTGAGATTTAAACGAGTTCTAAAAACGCCATAGGCGCTGCATCGCCTTTTCTAATACGGGTTTTTATAATACGGGTGTAACCACCATTTCTCTCAACATATTTAGGTGCGATCTCATTAACCAATTTTTTGGTACACTCTTTATCTTGAAGTGCAGCAAAAACAGTTTTGTGAGCATGATCGCCACCAACTCCAGCTTGCGTAATCAATTTTTCAACAAATCCTCTAAGCTCTTTAGCTTTAGGAACTGTTGTCTCGATTTTCTCATATTTAATGACAGCTATAGCCAAGTTCTTCAACAACGCAGCTCTGTGTGATGAAGTACGACCAAGCTTTCTGTATCCGTGCTTATGTCTCATAAATTAACCCTCGTTGGCTTCAGATTTTAAATCTTCAATTTTTTTCTTGAGCAAACTTGCTGTCTCGTCAGAGAAATTATATCCAACAGGATAACCACTCTCTTCCATAACTTGTCTGATCTCTTCTAACGATTTTTTGCCTAGATTTTTGAGGTTTTTAAGTTCTAACTCGCTCATTAAAGCAAGCTCACCAATAAATTTAACCTCTGCTCTGTCTAAACAGTTGAAGCTACGAGCACTCAGATTTAACTCTTCAATACTCTGTAATAGCTTTCCGAGCTCCACGTTCTCATTAGAACTCTCACTCTTTGGAGCCACTGCAATATCCAAAATGCCATTAAATACTGACATTTGTGCATACATTGCTTCAAGTGAATTTTTAAAAGCTTCGATGGGAGAAACAAGTCCATCTGTTTCGATTGTAAAAACAATTTTCTCATAATTAGGATTGTCTTCAACCAAAACATTTTCAATATCGTACACTGCTCTTCTTACCGGAGTAAAGAAAGCATCCAGTGCAATATAATCTTCTCCGACCAAACCTCTAATGTTCTCACTTGGAACATAGCCGATTCCTTTTTCAAGAATTAAAGAGAAGTTAAACTCTGCGTCTTCATTGATCGTTGCCAAATAAGCATCTGGTGTAACAATATCAATGTGAGCATTCGCCAAATCACTTCCTTTAATCTCTTTTGGTCCAGTAAATGAGTAGTTAACCTCTACACGTTTCTCATCACCTTTGATTTTGAAACGAATATTTTTAAGGTTAATGATGAAAAGAGCAACATCTTCAAGCATACCGCGCATGCTATCAAATTCATGGGTTACGCCTTCAATCTTTACAGCCGTTGGGGCAGATCCTACAGTGCTACTTAAAAGTAATCTTCTTAAAGGATGTGCCAATGTTACAGCAAAACCAGATTCAAATGGGTAAGCACTGATTTGAACCTTATTTGCTGCAATATTTTCTACCTCAATTTCAGTTGGCATGTAAGCTGATATATTGATTTTTTTCATATACTACCTACTTTATTATTTAGAGTATAGCTCAACGATTAATCTTTCTTCAACCGGAATAACTACTTCTTCTCTCTCAGGGATGCGTGTAAAAATACCCATTGCTTTTTCTCTCTCAACATCAACCCATGGTGCAATACCGGTTTGTTGTGTTAATTCAAGCGCTCTTTTAATCTGTGGGTTATTTTTAGATTTTTCACAAACCTCAATTTTCTCACCTGCACGCACAACATATGAAGGAATGTCGACTCTGCTACCATTCACTAAAATATGTCCATGTGTGACTAATTGACGTGCAAATCTTCTTGTTGTTGCGAATCCCATACGGTAAACAACATTATCAAGTCTTCTTTCGATAAGAAGGACAAGGTTAATACCTGTATTTCCCTCTTTACGAGCTGCTTCGTCAAATATACGTCTGAATTGTTTTTCAGAAACTCCATACATAAATTTAGCTTTTTGTTTCTCTCTTAATTGGAGTCCATACTCGCTAATTTTTGATCTTCTCTGTCCGTGTTGACCTGGTGCATATGGTCGCTTATCTAACGCACTTTTACCAGCAAGTCTGCGCTCACCTTTAAGGGCTAAGCTGACACCAAGTCTTCTCTCGAGCTTTTCGACTGGTCCTCTATATCTTGCCATTTTTTCTCCTAATCTATTGCATAAACGAAAAAATTATTTTGTTTCTCTCAAAGACGTTATATTCTAATAGATTAGAATTAAACTCTTCTTCTTTTTGGAGGTCTACAACCGTTGTGTGGAAGAGGTGTAATATCTTTTAGAAAAGATACTTTAATACCTTCTGTTGTACCAGCACTTTTTACCGCTGTCTCACGACCACTACCTGGGCCTTGAACTTTAATACCGATTTCTTTGAGTCCATGCTCTTTTGCTTTAGTCAATGCATCTTCTACGGCTTGTTGTGCTGCATAAGGAGTAGATTTTTTACTACCCTTAAAGCCCAAACTACCTGCGCTGCTCCAAGCAATAACATTACCCATCTCATCAGTTACAGTTACGACAGTGTTATTAAATGTTGCAGAGATATAAATGATACCTTTTGCAATATTTTTCTTAACAACTTTTTTACGTACTACTTTTCTTTTTGCCATCTGATTCCCTTTGAGACTCTGTTATTTAGCTTTTGCGCCGACGGTGCGTTTTTTACCTTTTCTGGTACGCGCATTCGTTTTTGTTTTTTGACCTCGAACTGGCAAGCCTTTTCTATGTCTAAGACCACGGTAGCTACCCATATCCATCAAAGCTTTAATATCCATAGCTACTTTTTTACGAAGGTCACCTTCTACTTGAAATCCTGCTTGGATCTCTTTACGAATCGCAGCAACTTCATCTTCACTTAGCTCATGAATTCTTTTATCAAACGAAATCCCAGTTGCTGTTAAAATAGCTCTAGAACTTGTTAAACCTATACCGTAGATATACGTTAAACCGTACTCTACTCTCTTTTTCATTGGAAGGTCTACACCTGCAATCCTTGCCATGCTTATCCTTGTCTCTGTTTGTGTTTTGGATTTGAGCAAATGACTCTAACGATACCTTTTCGTTTGATCACTTTGCACTTATCGCACATCTTCTTTACAGAAGGTCGTACTTTCATTCGTGACTCCTGAACTTTATTTCCACTGGAATTTTGAGTTAAACTGTCACAGGTTTGATGATGTATCTCAAACCAACAATCGAAAAAACAGTGGTTTCTTTTTCGATTATTCTTCACACAGCTTTACAAAAGGGGTAAATTATACATAAATTAAGCTAATAATTTACTTATACCTGTAAGTTATACGACCTTTATCCAAACTATACGGAGTTAACTCCACTTTTACAGTATCACCTGGCATTATCTTAATATAATGCATTCTCATCTTTCCTGCAATGTGACATAAAATCACATGGCTATTCTGTACTTCAACTTTAAAGGTTGCATTGGGAAGTGCTTCTATCACTTTACCGTCTATTTCAATCACATCATCTTTTGCCATTTTACCTCCTATAATCTCAAGATAGAGACAAAATTTCTACTTTACCATCTACGATTGCAACTGTGTGCTCATAGTGGCTCCCTCTTAACCCATCGGCAGAAACTACGCCCCATTTATCCGCCAAAATCTTTGGCGTACCATCTTTATGACAAATCATCGGCTCAATACAAAACACCATACCATTTTTGATTTTAGGACCACTTTTAGGGTTAATTCCTTCTAAATAGTTAGGAAGTTCTGGCTCTTCATGAGGCTTTCTACCAATGCCATGCCCACAAAATCCACGCAGTGGAACATACCCTTTTTGAAGAATAAATTGTTCAATAGCGTAGCTTAACTCTTTAAAACGCATCTCAGGCTCAATAATATCAATCGCGTAATAGAGTGCATCTTTTGCACATGCAATCAAGCTCTCATCGCTTTTAGATATTTCTCCAACACCTATGGTAACAGCGGAGTCTCCATACCAACCATCGATTTCTGTACCGATATCAAGACCAACAATATCGCCTTCTTTGAGTTGATAATCTGTAGGAATTCCGTGAATAATCACTTCATTAACAGAGGTACAGACACCTGCTGGGAAACCATAAAGTCCTTTAAATGCTGGACGTGCGCCATGACTATGAATATAAGATTCACCCATGGCATTTAGTTCTTTTAAACTCATGCCAGGATGAACATTACATGTAAGATGCTCTAACGTTTTGGCAACAATCTTATTAGCAACAGAAAGCTTTGCAATTTCATTAGCTTTTTTGATGGTAATTGCCATACTCTTAAAGACCTACAGCACTAAGTGTTTCATATTTATTCATGTACATCTGTGCTTCAATTTTACGCATTGTATCGAGTGCTACTTGAACAACGATCAAAACGGCTGTTCCACCAAAGTAGAATGGCACACCCATGACCTTTACTAAAACCCATGGAAGGGTTGAAATAAGTCCAAGATAAATGGATCCCCAAAGGGTTAATCGTCCTGCTACCTCATTTAAAAAGAGTGCTGTGCTTTCACCTGGGCGAACGCCAGGAATAAAGCCACCCTGCTTTTTAAGATTTTCAGAGATATCTTTTGCATTAAAAACAATGGATGCATAAAAATAGGCAAAGAAAATAACAAATAAGAAAGTAAGCACATTAAAGACATAACTATTTGGATTAAGAAAATCATGAATGGATTGTACAATTGGATTTGTACTTGCTTGCATAATTGTTGATGGAAACATCAAAATTGCACTTGCAAAAATAGGAGGAATAACACCACTCAGATTCATTTTAATAGGAACGTAATTCATAATACGTTTATGTTGATTTTGAAGCACAACTTTTCGCGAATATGAAATCGGAATACGTCGCTCGCCCATCTCAACATAAATAATAGAACCAACCGTTGCTAAGATGACTACCAAAATACCAATGACCACAAGGAAATTAAGCTCTCCCGTATTGACAAGGTTAATGGTTCCGCCAATCGCACTCGGAATTCCAGAAACGATACCTGCAAAAATAATCAAACTGATACCATTACCAATACCACGTTGCGTTATCTGCTCACCAATCCACATCAATAACATGGTTCCAGTCAACATACTCGCAGCGGCAATCGCTGTAAAGGTTGTCATATCAATCATAATCGCACTTTCGCCTGCACGACCACTTAACCCTCCAAGACCAACGGAAACACCAATGGCTTGTACAATCGTAATAACAATCGTTGCATATCGAATGATTTGCATGTATTTAACCATACCATCACGTTCTTTTTTCATTTTACCAAGTGTTGGAAAAGTTGCTGCAAGAAGTTCCATAATAATAGACGCGGTGATGTAAGGCATAATACCTAACGATATAATACTAAGACGTTGTGCAGCGTTACCGCTGAACATATTAAACATTCCAAGGGCATTTGAGCTATTGGAGTCGAAGAACTCTTTAATTACAGCTATATTGACACCAGGAACTGGCACGTATGCCAGTATCCTGTATGCAAATATAAAGCCTAATGTAACTAAAATCTTCTTCGTAAGATCTTGGCTCATTTACTCATTCCAGTAAAAATGACGTTTTCGTCTTTGATCTTAGCAGTTAACGCTTTCGCACCTGCACCAATCAATTTCACTTTAAGAACTGAACTTGATATTTTATGTACGGTTCTAATCGCATCAACTGTAATTTCAGCAAGTTCTGCAACTGCTTTAATTTTATCAACGTTGATAGTATAAGGTTTCACAATTTTAGAAGTAAAACCAACTTTTGGTAATCTTCTTTGAAGTGGTTGTTGACCACCTTCGAAACCTCTTTTACGTTTATAACCTGTACGAGATTTTTGACCGTTATTACCACGACTCGCGGTTTTACCCATACCACTACCTTGACCACGACCTACGCGTTTGATCTCTTTGGTAGAGTTTTCTGCTGGTGTAAGATTATCTAATGCCATTTTGAATCCTTCTCCACTTAGCTTTTAATCATACTAAGAGCTTTAATTGTCGCTCTTACTACGTTGGAAGCATTGTTTGAACCTAATGACTTTGTCAAAATATCTTTAATACCTGCAAGCTCAACGACAGGGCGAGTTGCACCACCAGCGATTACGCCGGTACCGTCACTTGCTGGTTTAAGGATAATACGACTTGCATTAAATTTAACTTCAACATCGTGAGCGATTGTTGAACCTTTGATATTCACTTTGACAATGTTTTTAAACGCATCATCAACTGCTTTTCTAATAGCATCAGGAACCTCTTTAGCTTTACCAAAACCATAGCCAACAAGACCTTTTTTATTTCCAACGACAACAAGCGCTGTAAATCTAAAACGTCTACCGCCTTTAACAACTTTTGTTACGCGGCCAATGTTAACGATGACTTCTTCAAACTCTTCTCTGTTGTATTTTTCCATTGAATCGTTTTCCTCTTCTTTTTCTTATAGCACTATGCCGTTTGCTCTAAGGCCATCTGCAAAAGCAGCAACTACACCATGATACAAATAACCATTTCTATCATAGACAACTTGAGTTAAATTCTTAGCCTTGAGCGTCTCCGCAAAAGCTTTAGCAACTTCAATTGCACTTGCTTTGCTAGCATTGAACCCTAATTTTTTGCCATCTACACTTGCCAACGTAACGCCATTAACATCATCAATTGCTTGCGCATACATAAATCTATTTGATTTAAAGAAAGATACTCTTGGTCTTTGTGCTGTACCAGAAATATCTGCTCTTACTCTTTTTTTACGTTTTACTCTTAGTGCAAGCTTTCGTTTTAAAATATTTGCTCTCATCTCTTACCCCTACTTCTTGGAAGTTTTTCCGGCTTTACGGATAATAGTTTCATCAGAATATTTAACACCTTTACCTTTGTAAGGCTCTGGAGCTCTAAAACTTCTAATTTCGGCAGCAATCTGACCAACTACTTGCTTGTCATCACCTTGAATAGTAACCACGTTTTTTTCAACTACAATGTGAATATCTTTTGGAAATTCATAATTGATAGGATGAGAAAATCCGAGTTGAAGTTCAAGAACATTACCATTAACAGCAGCTCTGTAACCAACACCGTTAATTTCAAGTTGCTTTTTAAAACCTTCAGTTAAACCTGTGATAACATTTTGACTAAGTGCACGGTATGTTCCCCAAAAAGCGCTGCTCTGACGATCAGCACCTTTTGAAATAAATACAAGCTCTCCATCTTGAACTTTTACGTCAACATTTCCTTTAGTGTCCAATACTTTTTGAACACTACCTTTTTTAAACTCTACTAAATCACCATTGACTGACACTTCAACGCCAGCAGGAATCTTAACAGGTTTTTTACCAATACGAGACATTTTATTTCCTTTTACTTGTCTACGATAAGCTTACAATCTTAGAATGGATATCGAATACCATAAAAGAACAGCTAATTACCAAATACTACAGATAACTTCGCCACCAAGACCTGCTTTGTGAGCGTCATCATTACTGAGAACACCTTTTGATGTACTAACAACAATCGTACCATAACCATTTTTGAAGCGTTTAATTTCGTCGCGACCTTTATAGACTCTACGTCCAGGTTTTGAGATTTTTTTCACTTCATTAATGACTTGGATACCTCTTGCATCATACTTCAAAACAACATTGATAAATTTCTTAGGACCTTCTTCAACAACGTTAAAACTTTCGATATAACCTTTGTTTTGGAAAATAACTAAAATTGCTTCAACCAGTTTTGAATGCATTAATTTAGTCACATCAAGTTTACGCATTGATGCATTTCTGATTCTTGTTAAAGAATCTGCTACTAGATCATTAATCATAGTCTATTTCCTTACCAGCTTGCTTTTTTGAGGCCTGGAATAAGACCCTCATTTGCCATTTTACGAAGACAAATTCTGCAGAGACCAAAATCTCTGTAAACAGAGTGTGGACGTCCGCAAATTTGACATCTTGTGTATGCTCTTACTTGAAACTTAGGCGTTCTTGCAGCCTTTGCAATCATCGATTTTTTAGCCATATTATTTACCTTTTGCGAACGGCAAACCAATGAGTTCAAGAAGTTTAAATGCTTCTTTATCATTGCTAGCAGTTGTTACGATCGTAATATTCATTCCGTGAGTTTTCATGATGTTATCATACTCAACCTCAGGGAACATTAATTGTTCATTAAGACCAAAGTTATAGTTTGCACGTCCATCAAAACCTACTCTTGGAAGACCTCTAAAATCTTTTACTCTTGGAAGTGCTACTGAGATAAGTTTGTCCAAAAATGCATACATATTCTCTTTACGAAGTGTTACTTTAACACCGACTGGGTAACCAGCACGTACTTTAAAACCAGCAACTGATTTTTTAGCATTCGCAACAACTGCTTTTTGACCAGCAATTAAAGAGATGGTATCGACGATATTTTGCAATAACTTAGTATCTTTACCTTCTTCACCAGCACCAACGCTGATGACGATTTTTTCGATTTTAGGTGACAACATAGGATTAGCAATATTAAACTCTTTAACCAATGCTGGTTGAACTTCAGCATTAAATTTCTCTTGCAATCTGTTCATTATTTACCCTCTACTTTAGCCACATTCGAGACATGAATTGGTTTTTCAATATTTGAAAAACCACCCTTAGGGTTGCTCTCACTTGGCTTAATGGCTTTTTTTACTACCTTGCAACCTTCAACAACGACTTGTGAAGTTTTAGGCAAAACTTGAACAACTTTTGCCTCTTTGCCTTTATCGTCGCCTGCGATTACTTTAACAGTATCGCCTTTTTTAATTTTCATCTTAGTCGCCATTATAGTACCTCCGGTGCCAAAGATACGATTTTCATAAAGTTAGCATAACGAACTTCACGACCTACTGGTCCGAAAATACGTGTACCGATTGGCTCTCTTTTGTTATCAAGAATAACAGCAGCATTTTCATCAAAACGAATCAATGAGCCATTTTCTCTTTGGATCTCTTTTTTTGTTCTTACGATAACCGCTTTAACAACTTGCCCTTTTTTCACTTTACCACTTGGTAAAGCTTTTTTGACAGAAGCGATGATAACATCACCTACCGTTGCATAACGACGTTTACTACCACCAAGAACTTTAATACACATGATCTCTTTAGCACCACTGTTATCAGCAACAGCTAATCTTGTAAAACTTTGTATCATTATTCAACTCCCACTTTAACAATCGCGCTAAGTCTAAAAGACTTTCTTTTTGAAAGTGGTCTGCACTCGATAGCGCTTACTGTGTCGCCGATTTTTACTTGGTTGCTCTCGTCATGGACTAGGTATTTTTTGAAACGTTTAACGAACTTGCGATATCTTGGGTGCATTACACGTCTCTCTACCAAAACGGTGATGGTTTTATCACCAGTTTTCTGAACAACTACGCCTTGAATCTCTCGTTTTAAAGCCATTAGTTACCCCTACTTGTTTTGAGCAGAAATTGCCGTATTAATACGTGCGATATCTCTTCTAACTTCTTTAATCTCATTTGGATTAGTAAGTTGCATTGTTTTTAGCTTTTGTCTTAATGTAAACAAAAGAACCTTTTTCTCTTTTAACAACTCTAAAAGCTCTGACGCGCTTTTGCCGTTTAAATCAATATACTTCATTTTCGCTCTCTCGAGTTACAATCTTGGTTTTGAAAGGTAATTTGTGCATTGCAAGTGTTAATGCTTCACGCGCTAACTCTTCAGGAACACCGGCCATTTCAAAAATTATTCTACCAGGCTTAATATTCATAACCCACTTATCAACTGAACCTTTACCTTTACCCATACGAGTTTCGATAGGTTTAGCAGTTAAAGGTTTGTCTGGGAATACACGAATCCAAGTTTTAGCTTGACGCTTAACATGTCTCGTATACGCAATCCTCGCAGCCTCAATTTGGCGTGAATCAATACGTCCAGCTTCAACAGCTTTGAGACCGATTTCACCAAAAGAGATTGATGCGCCACTGCTGGCTTCACCGCGGTTGCGGCCTTTCATCTGCTTTTTATATTTCGTTCTTTTAGGCATTAACATTAGTTTTTACCTCTCTCTTTACGCGCTCTTGGCTTGCGTGAATTCTCTTTCTCAGGTGCTTCTTCTTTTTCAGGGGCAAGTCCTTTAACAAGAACCTCACCTTTGAAGATCCATACTTTAACACCGATAACACCGTATGTTGTGTGTGCTTCAGCAAAACCATAATCAATTTTTGCTCTTAGCGTATGAAGTGGAACACGTCCTTCAAGATACCATTCAGTTCTTGCCATCTCAGCGCCACCAAGACGTCCAGAGACAGAAATTTTAATACCTTTAGCACCTGATTTTTGTGCGCCTTGAATTACTTTTTTCATTGCTCTTCTAAAGGCTACACGACGCTCAAGTTGCATTGCAACATTCTCTGCACAAAGTTGTGCTGATGCTTGAGGACGTCTCTCTTCTTTAATGTTGACATTCACATCTTTATCAATCAATTTAGTTAATTTAACTCTTAATTTTTCAATATCAGAGCCTTTTTTACCAATGATGATACCAGGACGGGCAGCAACAACTGTAACTCTAAGCTTTTTAGCAGTACGTTCAATCAAAATTTGACTCACGCCTGCATAGTAAAGCTCTTTTTTCAAAAATGTTCTAATTTTGTAATCTTCACCAATGCTTGTCGCTAAGGTTTGTTTACCTGGAAACCAACGTGAATCCCAGTTTCTATTAATACCAAGTCTTAAACCAATCGGATTTACTTTTTGACCCATCTTAGTCTTCCTTCTTTGCAGCTTTTGCTACTTCAACAAATACATGAGAAGTTGGTTTTCTAATGCCACTCGCACTACCTCTTGCTCTTGGCAGAAAACGTTTAAGTACCGGACCTGCGTCAACACGGCAAGAAGCAATAACAACTTCTTGAGGTTCAAATCCGCCATTAGAAACAGCAGAAGCGATCACTTTAGAGATGATTTTTGCACCTTTGTTTGGCATAAACTCTAAACTTGCCATAGCAAGTTCAGCATTCATTCCTTGAACTTCACGTGCAATTAACCTTGCTTTTGTAGGAGATAATCTGATAAATTTTAATATTGCTTTACTCATAGTCTACCTACTTACCAATTTTTTTCTGAACAGAGCCTTTATGACCCTTGAACGTACGAGTTGGAGCAAATTCACCCATTTTATAACCGATATGGTTCTCTGTAACATAAACTGGGACAAAGTTTCTACCGTTATGGACATTAAATGTAAGGCCGATCATATCAGGAATAATAGTACTTCTACGAGACCATGTCTTAATCGGCTTGTTTGATTTTGTCTCTTTTGCTTCAACCGTTTTTTTCAACAAATGAGCATCAACAAAAGGACCTTTTTTTAGCGATCTTGCCATCTATTTTCCTTTTCTTCTAGAAATAATCAGTTTGTCGCTCGCTTTTTTCTTACGAGTTTTTCTACCTTTAGTTGGTTGTCCCCATGGAGTTACTGGATGACGTCCTGAGTTGGTTTTACCCTCACCACCACCATGTGGGTGATCGACTGGGTTCATAGCAGAACCACGAGTTTGAGGTCTAATACCACGGTGTCTGTTACGACCCGCTTTACCGATAACGACGTTTGCCCAATCTTCATTTCCAACAACACCAACAGTAGCCATACACTCTGCCAATATTTTTCTCATCTCACCACTTGGAAGTCTTACCATAACATATTGAGTCTCTTTACCCATAAGTTGAGCGTAACCACCAGCACTACGTGCCATTTGTCCGCCTTTACCCGGTTTAAGTTCAACATTGTGTAAGATAGTACCTACAGGGATGCTTTTAAGTTTCATTGCGTTACCTGGTTTAATATCGAGACCAGCTTCTGCTGCTTGAACTTTATCGCCTACTTTTAAGCCTGATGGTTGAAGAATATATCTTTTGTCACCATCAACATAATTAATAAGCGCAATTCTACAGTTTCTATTTGGATCATATTCAATAGCAGCAACAGTACCTTCGATATCAAATTTTGTTCTTTTGAAATCGATAATTCTGTAAAGCTTTTTAGCGCCCGCTTCTTTATGACGAGAAGTGATTCTACCATTGTTATTTCTACCAGCGGTTGCAGCAACTTTAACAAGGAGTGAAGGAACACTAGCTTTTGCTGTAATGTCACTTGAATCAAGTCCTGTTAAAAATCTACGACTCGGGGTATATGGTTTAAATGATTTTATTGCCATGATTACGCCTCCACATTCTCTAGTTTAGCGCCCTCTGGCAACTGAACATAAAACTTTTTAAAATCATTACGTTTGCCTTCAATGCCTTTAAACTTCTTAACTTTTCCCATAACTCTAAGAGAATTGATTTTCAATGGAGTGAAACCAAAGTATTGTTTTAATACCTCTTTTAAACCATTTTTTGTCATTCTTACTGAAGTTTGGATAACAACTGTACCATTCTCTTGAAGGCTCAAGCTCTTTTCAGTATAAAGGATTGCCTTAATATCAGTAATATCAGCCATTCTTAGCCCTCTTTTGTGATTGTTTCAAGCACTGATTTTTCTATGATTACCGCATAGAACGCAGTTGCTAAATACGCATTAAGCTCATTTGATTCAACAAGGTAGCAGTTTTGAAGATTTCTAAATGCTAACAATGTTTTCTCATCGACCAATTCTTTAACGATTAATGCATCTCTTGTACCAAGTGTTTTCATGATTTTTGATGCGTCTTTTGTTTTACCAGATTCGACACTCAAAGAATCAACAACAAAAAGTGCGTTATTAGCAGCTTTTTCATTCAATGCGAATTCAAGTGCTAGTTTTTTCTGTTTTTTGTTAACTTTTAAATCATAATTTCTGTTAGCTCGTGGGCCAAATGCAGCACCACCACCAACCCATACTGGACTTCTTCTACTACCAGCACGTGCACCACCTCGACCTTTTTGAGCCCAAGGTTTTTTACCACCACCGCTTACTTCACCTTTTGTTTTGGTGTTCGCAGTGTTTGAACGAAGCGCAGCTTGGTATGATTTGACATAAAGATATAGGTTATGTGAATGGATCTCTTCAAAACTTTCAGGAAGAGCCAATGCACCAACATTTTCTAATTTTTCATTTAATACGATTGCGCTACTCATTTAACAATCCTTGCTTTACCTAATGATCCATTTGCACCTGGAACTGAGCCTTTAACAGCTAAGATACCATTTTGTGCGTCAAATGAAACGATCTCATTTTTCACTGTAACTTGAGTGTTACCATAGTGACCAGGCATTTTTTTGCCTTTTTGAACACGACCAGGCCATTCACAGTTACCGATTGAACCAGGAGCTCTGTGAAAACGACTACCATGTCCACCAGGACCACCTTGGAAATTGTGGCGTTTAATAACACCAGCAAAACCTCTACCTTTAGTGTTCAAAGACACTTTAAGTGTTTTTGCTTCACCCAAAGGTGCTGTATCTAAATCTCCAGCTTCTGCATTTGCAACATCAAGTGTTACAAAACGATTGAATGCAGCAGAAAGATTATACTTTTTTTGCTGACCGACAATAGCTTTGTTCATTTTTTTGCCACTAACGTATGAAACTAAAGCACGTTTATCCGCGTTAACTTCACACACTTTTGCTTCTAAAACTCTGAGTAAAGTGACCGGAACGCTTGGTACTGCGATTGTTCGGCTCATGCCGATTTTTTCAATAATATATTCCATCATTACCCCTTATTTACCCATAGCTCTAACTTCAACATTGACTTCAGGTGCCAAGTCAAGTTTCATGAGTGAATCAACTGTATCCGTAGTCGCAGACACGATGTCGATCATACGTGAATGGATTCTCATCTCAAATTGCTCTCTTGAAGATTTGTTTACGTGCGGAGATCTAAGCACTGTATAGCGCTTGATTTTTGTAGGCATAGGAATTGGTCCGACAATTTCGGCTCCAGTTCGTTTGACAGCTTCGACGATAGCTGCAACAGATCTGTCTAAAACTCTATGGTCATACGCCTTGAGTTTAAGTCTAATTTTTTCCATTTGGTACCCCTGTAAAGAACTTGCCACCTTGAAGATGACCTAATTAAAGGACTGTGATTTTACAACAATAGATACCTAAAGTCAAGAAATATGGGGGTTTTTACATGTTGAACACTTATTTTATTTCCTTTTAATAAGGAAAGTAATAAACTATTTTGATTAAAATCTTCTTCCATTTGGTGAAAAATTTTAATCGTTTACGTATAAAATTGTGTCAAAAAAGTTTTCTTTTGCCCAATTTTAAAAAGGAAAATAATGCAAACCCTTCAATTTTTTTATGAAATGAATTTTAAAAACACTCTTTTTTTAGATCGTAAAATCATCATAAGAGAGAAAAAAACCATTATTCAAGGTCCAAGGAAGAGTGGAAAAAGTCATCTGATTATTGATCATCTGCGTCATTATGAAAAAGGGAGTTATCTCTATATAGATTTTTTCGATGACCGAGTGGAACCTCATTTGGTTGCTGAGCATTTGCCTCTTTTTGTGCAAAAAAATCGGATCAAACTACTGGTAATTGAGCACTTTGACTTTTCATTTGAACTTCCCAATGTGGATGAGATTCTTTTAACAACACCGTTTACATGTAAAACCGTTTCAGGCTTTGATACCCTCACACTCTTTCCCTTAGATTTTGAAGAGTTTATCTCTTTCGATAAAAAACACTCCAATATTGAACATCTTTTCAACCTCTTTACCAATCAAGGAACCTACCCTCATATTATTCAAAGTGTAGAACAAGATTTCCAAAGGCAGATCCAAGCGATGCTCCATCTTATCTTAAATGATACGACCACCTTCTTGATCTACAAACGGTTGTGTGAACTTCAAGGCTCCAAAGTATCACTTTTCCAAATTTACAACCATCTTAAAGCATTTACGAAAATTTCCAAAGATAAGCTTTATGCTATCACCTCAGAACTGATCGATCAAAAACTTCTTTTCTTTGTGGAGAAGTTCAATCAACCCACGGCCGCTAAAAAAGTCTATCCGATTGACTTTGCACTCAAAGATGCACTCACCTTTAAAAAGGATTTTTTAAAACGTTTTGAGAATATGGTTTTTTTAGAGCTGATCAAGCGCACTAAAAAGGTCTTTTACGAAGAGGGCATTGATTTTTACATTCCCGAAGAATCCCTCGCTATTTTATGCGTTGGATTTGCGACAACAGAGGCAATTGAGATGAAACTTCAAAAGCTTTTACCGACCTTTTGGGCTTTACATGTAAAACGAATTGAAGTTGTTACACTGAGCAGTGAGAGTGCCAAAGATATTGAGGGCTTTAGCTTTTCCATTGCTCCGTTTTGGGAGTGGGCGTTACAACTCTAATGTGGGTGTAATGAATTTTTGAATCGTAATGGCATTGCCTTTTTTATTGAAATAGAACTGATCGAGAAGCTTTCGAATAATCACGAAACCACGACCATTGAACTTCTCGGCATTGAGGACGATGTTTTTAAGCACTAACGTATCAAAGCCATCGCCTTGGTCGCTAATCGTCGCTTCAAAGAGTTCACGCTTGCCGTTAGGGACAATCCCATAAACGATTTTGATCTTTTTATGCTGATGTAACGTTTCAAGGCTCAACATCTCATCATCAAAAAGATTGTGCTCGATAAGATAATTTTTGCGCGCTTTATCCACCCCAAAACTGCCATGTTCCAGCGCATTTAAGATAAGTTCAGACATCGTGAGCATAATTTGGCTCGATGTTTTACTATCAACATTATGCGCTTTGAGATAATCGGTAATGGTCGACAACGCTTCATCAATCGCTTCATAGCTACTGGGTATACGCAACACTTGAAACGTTTTAGGAATCTCAAGTTTCTGAATGTAAATATAGGTCAGATCATCATCGCCCTTGCCAATTCGATCATTCACTTTGTCTCGAAAATCTTTCACACACATCGAATCAATAAAATCTTCTTTTAAACATGACCCATAAAGCTTACCATTTTTGAGTGTGCTTTCGCTCAGTCCATCACTGTAACAGAGCATTTTGGCGATAGGCACGGAAGGAAGCGTATTGACCCGTACCCCTTCGGTAAAGATGCTGAGCGGGGGATTGTTACTTCTTATGGATTGAACCTCTCCTGCTTCACTGATGATAAAAAAAGCTGGCATTCCACACGAAGCGTATTTAATCATAGAGTCATGAATATCGTACTCCACCAATACAATACACATAATCTCTTCATCAAAAAGATTTTTCTGTAAAAATTTAAGTGCTTTCTTGATCCATATCTCAAAGACGAAGCTTTCCTCCTCTTCGAGTTCATCAAATAAATAGTTCAAAAACCGTGTAATGGCCATCGCACTCATCGCAGCAGAAAGCCCTTTTCCCATAGCGTCAGCAATAAAACCAACCAAACGTCCATCGTTTGTTTTACGCAATGAGTAGGTATCGCCACTGAGTGTACTGTGCGGAATATAGGATATATCGACACGTAAGAGTTCCTTCTTACCATTTTTTGTAAGATCAAGCTGCTGATAGTAAAGGTCATTTTTAATGACAAAAAGCTCTTTATTGAACGCTTTTTCAAGATCTTCTTTTTGATGGAACATGAAACTCCTTTGAGACATTTTAGCAAATCTACACTAAACTTCGTTTACATGTAAAGATGTTTAAGGAGTTTGGATGTTATGTGGTATTGATGAAGCGGGACGGGGATGTCTTGCAGGACCTCTCGTAGTCGCAGGCGCTATTTTAAAAGAGCCAGTCGTGGGACTCAATGACTCCAAACAGTTGAGCGAAAAACAGCGTGAAGCCCTTTTTGAGATACTCCAAAGCAAAGCAGAATTCAAAATCGTCTTTTGCGATCATACCATGGTCGATACCAAAGGTCTCAGTGCCTGTCTTCGATACGCTATCGAAACGATCAAAGCCCATTTTGAAGGGCATGAAATTTTAATGGACGGCAACTGCACTTTTGGTGTTGCAGGCATCACCACAATGGTCAAAGCCGATGCCAAAGTACCTGAAGTCAGTGCAGCTAGTATCTTAGCCAAAGTGAGCCGTGACCGATACATGTACGACATTGCTTCTACGTATCCACTCTACGAATTTGAAAAACACAAAGGGTATGGAAGTGCTTTACATGTAGAAAAGATCAAAGCCTTTGGGTATTGTGAAATCCATCGAAAAAGTTTCAAACTCAAAGCACTCTCTCAACCTTCCCTTTTTTGATTTTCATTTAACACGGCAAAAAAGCAAAGCTCTTTTGCCTACGTTAGCCACTGGGGCACTAAAGCTTGCCAATAAAATTGGCAGAATAAGCCTCGTTTCATACACTCTTGACACATCAAAAACAAAGCTCTTTTGCCTCTGTTAGCCATTTTGGTAAAGCGCCCACACACTGTGTTCTTTTAGTTTTTAAAAATCAGTTATGCCAAATACCAATAGATTTTTCAAAAATACGTTTCACCAAAAACTTCGTTTTATCGCTTTTTTCTTTTCATATTTTCGATCATTTAACACAAATTTAATACTTCTCAAAGAATTAGAGTACTATTATTCGATTGCGATTATCAATATGCAATATCAAATTCATTGCATAGAACGTCATGAACCAAAGGTAACTCAATGAACACTAAAATGCTCTGCCTATTTTTGATGGGCTTTCTCCCATCCTTGCTTTTTTCGGCTGCCACGACGGATTATGCCGACATTATGAATAGAATCAATCAAACCTTTAAAGAGAGTTTGGCGCTGTATGAAAAAGGGGCGCAAGAAGAGGCAAAACAAGTGGCACAAAGCGCTTATTTTGAACTTTTTGAAAATCTTGAAGGGCCTATTCGCATTAACGTATCGGGCAAAAAATCGTATGCGATGGAAGCGCAATTTGTCTCCATTCGTAAGCTGATTAACGATGGTGCATCGGTTGCTGAAGTCAAAGCTGTCATGGACAACCTTGCGTCTGAAATGGCAGAAGTACTCCCCAAACTTGAAAAAGGGACACGCCTTGTGGGTGAAAAAAGCGATGATAGCCATCTGCAAGTTGTAGAAAAAACACCTGAGCCTGCATTGGATATCAAATGGAAAACACTCTACAACCACATCGATGCCAAATACGCCAAAGCCTTAAATGCTTTTGCAAAAGGGGATAAAGAAGAGACAAAATTTCTGATTACCTCTGCCAAATTTGAAGATTATCGTAACGGTATGATCGAAACAGCAGTGCGTAAATACATCTCCAAATGGCGCGATAGCCAAATTCAACAAGAGATGGGACGTGTTATTCGTGCAGTGGATGAAGAGATCCATACGCAAGAAGAGCTCAAAGAGGAGTTAGAGCGTCTGAAAAGCAATATCTGGCACTCAATGCTGGAACTCCCAACGGATGCTGCAAAATTAGCGGTCGTTACCGTTGACGAAAAGGCTCAAGAAGCCCTCAAAGAAGACTTCACACCTGTGATGGCAAACCTCAAAGCAAAACTTTTAGAGGCGCACACGCTCTACAGCAAAGGTGAAGCGAAAAAAGCGATGCAGTTGGTTCAAAATTCTTATTTTGATATCTTTGAAGCCAGTGGGATGGAAATCAAAATTGGCGCGGTCGATAGCAATCTCAAAACAAGCATCGAAGGCTCTTTTAGCAAGATCGTAGCGTTGATGAAAAACCAAAGTACCCCTGAGAGTGTTTTAAGCGAGATGGATTCACTCAACGCCCAAGTAGCAACAGGGGCTGAAAAACTCTCGGGTTCCGATTCACCATGGAGTCAATTCCTCTATTCGTTAATCATCATTTTACGCGAAGGCATTGAAGCACTCATCGTTGTCACAGCCGTCATCGCCTACTTGATCAAAAGTGGCAATGCAGCGCGTCTCAACATCGTTTACAGCGCGTTATGGAGCGCGATCGCGCTTAGCTTTGTGACCGCTTTTGTGATGAATTTGATCTTCCAAAACCCGGGAGAATCACGCGAAATGTTAGAAGGTGTGACGATGCTCGTCGCCGTTGGACTGCTCTACTACGTAGGCTTTTGGCTTCTCTCCAATGCGCATGCGAAAAAGTGGAGCCATTACATCGCGGAAAAAGTCTCGGAGTCTTTGAGTTCTGGTTCGATTCGAGCACTCTGGTTTACGGTCTTTTTAGCCGTTTATCGCGAAGGTGCAGAGACCGTTCTTTTTTACCAAGCACTCATTTTCGATGCAAAAACACCCCTTGGGTACAGCATGTTAGCCGCAGGTTTTGGTACGGGTGTGATTGCCCTTGTCATTATCTTTTTCCTCCTCAAAGCAGGAGCGATCAGGATTCCGATTAAGCCTTTTTTCATGATCACCAGTGCGATCATTTTTTACATGGCAATCGTCTTTACCGGCAAAGGCATTATGGAACTCGTGGAAGGTAAAGTATTTCAACCCACCCTCATTGAGGGCTTTCCAACACTAACGTGGCTTGGAATTTACCCGTACATGCAAAGCCTTATTCCGCAAGCAGTGCTTGTCATTGGGCTGATTATTGGCTCATTATACATTAGGATTCAAGCGAAAAAGGCTTGAATCTCAAAAAAGGAGAACGATTTTGAGATCTAAATTTTCTAAGGAGGAACTATGTTAAAAATGTTGGCAAAATCAGTATTAGCACTGAGCGTAGCCGTTATGTTAGCCCATGCCGCAGAGGCTGAGATGAAAGAGTACCCTATCGGTGAAGAAGTGGTGATGAATCACATGAGTGTTGCCGCTGTCTACCTTAAACCGATTGATATGGAGCCAAAAGGGATTGATCTTGCTCCTTCACAAGCCGATGTGCATCTTGAAGCAGACATCAGCGCAACGGAGGGTAATACCAACGGTTTTGCGGCAGGTGAATGGATTCCTTATTTGAGCGTGAGTTATGAGCTTAAAAACCTTGATACAGGCAAAAGCAAAAAAGGCACCTTTATGCCAATGGTTGCAGCCGATGGTCCTCACTACGGTGCAAACGTGAAAATGTTAGGCGTGGGTAACTACGAACTTAAATTTACCATCGACAATCCTTCAAAACAAGGTTTTGGAAGACATGCTGATGCAGCTTCAGGTGTTGGTAAATGGTTTGAACCGTTCACAACAAGCTACAAATTTAAATACACCGGTATTCAAGAATAAAACCCCTAAGAAGAGCCTTTGTGCTCTTCTTTTTCTACCCAAAGTTTGCGTCTCTTTTTTTTACATGTAAACGAAAAAAGACGCAAGTTTTTTGTTGAAGGACACGACGCAATGTCAATTTATTTCATCCATGTGATGCAAGCATTACTAGGCTTTACACTTCTAAGCGCCTTAGGGAGCAAATACATCAGCCTCAAAGCCACTTTTTTAGCCTCTGTTATGGGTATTTGGATAGGAATTGGACTCTTTGAATTTGCCAATCTTTACCTCTGGGATACCACGTTAAAACTTTATGCCAACGGTCTTATCGCCGTGTTATTACTACTAGGTTGGGCTGTTTCACTCCTTTCGTTTAAGAGCCTCAAACTGGCGGTCATAGCACTACTAGCAATCTCTTTTGGTATAGAGTATGGCACACTCAGTCGTGATTTTCCACTGCTCAAAGGGGCACTTTTAGACACCCTTTCCATCGTCTCATTAGGCATTGTGATTTTAAGCGCAGGCTTACTCTTACTCCTTTACTGGCTGATGGACAAGATCAATGAAACACTCAGTAGCAACGTTCGCAGAGCTGCCATAGCGATGACTACCCTCTTTTTGCTGTTAGATATTTTGGGAGAGTTGGGTATTGCACTGATGCGTTTGGGTGTGCTTCCAACATCAACATGGCTTCTCTCAGGGGTTGCTAAAGTATTGCACTACTCCTCATTTTTTACCTACATCTATCTTGGACTCATCGTTTTTATAAGCCTTGGATATCTGCTCAAACAGCCTCTCAAAGAGCGCAAAGAGAGTGTCGGTACCATTGCCTTTCGACGTATTAATGCCATGAGATCTCACCGTCAAAAGATTGTGGCAGGGAACATTCTGATTGCGCTTATCATGAGTGCCTTTATTCTTTACTACGATCTGATCGCTTCGCGTCCACCAACCATTTCAACACCCACGATTTTAGAGCCCGTGAACGGTGAATTCAAAATCCCGATGGAGCTGTTGCGCGACAACGACCTGCACCGTTTTGCCTACATTACCGATGAGGGCAATAAGATTCGCTTCTTTTTGCTCAACCGTTACAAAGAGAAAGACGCACCCGTCGCCGTGTTTGATGCGTGCATGATTTGTGGCGATATGGGCTATGTCAAAAAAGGCGATGAGCTTATTTGTATCTCGTGTAATGTGCGTATTTTTATCCCTTCCGTGGGCAAAGAAGGTGGGTGTAATCCTATTCCTTTCCCGTATCACTTTGATGGCAAAGAGATCACATTCAAATTAGAGACGATCCTCAAAGGGGTGAACTACTTCTCAGAGGTCGTGGAAAAAAGCGTGAGTGATCCCGTCAGTGGTGCCAAATTGATTAACCTCAAAGCGCCTAAAACCTATGTATTTGGTGGAAAAACCTACTACTTTGAGAACAACGATACCTATGAAAAATTTAAAGAAAACCCTGAGCGCTACGTGGGAACTGCGAGTGAATCGCACTGGAGAGCAAAAGGCTACCAAGCGTTAGGAGAGATAAACAGATGATGGAATACACACTCCTTAAAAGTGCCCTCTGGGGCAATAAAACGCAAAAGATGCTCGCCTTTTTGACCATCTTTTTAGCCTCCATGCTGGTCGCTTCGATGCTCAACATTACGCTTGGCATTGGCGACAAGGTCGCACTTGAACTTCGCAGTTACGGCTCCAATATCATTGTATTGCCCAAAGGTGGCGCACTCAGTATGGAAATCGAAGGCAAAACCTTTAAGCCTTTGCAAGAGGATGCTTACTTGGATGAGAGCAAACTGCCTAAAATCAAAGAGGTCTTTTGGCGTAACAATATCGCCGCGTATGCTCCTTTTTTAGAGGGAAAAATCGCTTGGTCGAAAGAGACACCACCCGTTGCCATTGTAGGTACCTATTTTGATAAAAATCTTCCCATTGCCGATGAGCCAAACTACCGCATTGGTGTCAAGTCACTCTACCCGTTTTGGAGTGTTGATGGAGCATGGATCGAGGATGATACAGAAGCGAATATTTTAGTGGGTGAAACCCTCGCCAAAGAGCACCACATCGCGGTTGGTGACACCCTCATACTGGCAGGTCAATCTTTACATGTAAACGGCATTTTAAAAGGGGCACAAGAGGCGGAGAGCAAGATCATGATGTCCATGGCTCTGGCACAAACACTACTGGGTAAACCTGAAAAAATATCTCGCGTGGAAGTCTCAGCCCTCACCGTTCCAGAAGATGACCTCTCGATGAAAGCCAAACGTAACCCTGCGGAACTGGACACGTTGGAGTATGACCATTGGTACTGCACGGCGTATGTGAGCTCGATTGCCTACCAAATCGAAGAAGAGTACAAAGGTGCTACGGCAAAGGCACTGATGAAAGTGAGCGATGGCGAGAGCAAAGTGGTGAAAAAAATCCAATCCCTGATGGGCATGGTCAGCATCATCGCACTCATTGCCGCCTCCATTGGCATCGCTTCCTTGATGGCGTCGGAGATTCACCGTCGTAAAAAAGAGATCGGACTCTTAAAAGCACTCGGTGCTAGCAATCTTGCAATCTACACCCTGTTCATCGCAGAATCACTCAGTGTTGCCCTCATTGCGGGAACCGTTGGAGCACTCGTAGGTTATGGACTTTCGATGCTCATAGCGCTCAGTATCTTTGGTCATGCGGTGGATATTTCATGGATTATTTTACCCCTTACCATTAGTTTTGCGCTGATTATCGCCTTTGTGGGTTCACTGCTTCCGATGCGAAGTGTGATCGATCTTTTACCTGCGGAGGTGCTTTATGGTCGCAAATAAAAAACAGTCCTTGCGCAGTGCTTTTTTACTTCGTTCGGTCTTTAAAAGCCTTCGTTTCAGTTACGATCGCACCCTCATCATTTTTATCTCCATCATGCTTGGAGCGTGCGTAACGGGTGCTTTTGTCAATGTTTATCTGGACATCGACTCTAAAATGCGTAAAGAGCTCAAAGCGTATGGTGCCAATGTGCTTTTCACACCCCAATCGGTTGAAAAATCCCTTTTCTTCGATCAAAGCGATTATGAAAAGTCTTTACATGTAATCCCAAAAGGCTCCCTATTAGGTGCCTCGCCGTACCTCTTTGGAACGGTGCGCTTAAGTCTGGGTGATGCCGTGATGGCAGGCGTTGACTTTGCAGGAATGAAAGTAGCGAAGCCTTTTTTAGAGGTGGTACAAGGAGCGTACATCAACGTCGATTTTGACGAGCGCAACGCCCTCATTGGGGTGGATCTGGCAAAAAAGATGGAACTCAAAGTGGGCTCAAGCATCAACTTAGTCAATGAGCAAAGCGGCTTTTCTACCACCATTCGCATCAAAGGCATTGTCTCCAGTGGCGACAAAGAAGATGGACTTCTTTTTGTTTCTCTTCCTTTGGCACAAAAAGTCTTAGGCAAAGCGGGGCAAATCCATCTGGTTGAAGCAGTGATCTTGGGCGATTTTGATCAGATCAATGCTATCAGTACGGAGCTTTCTAAAGTAGGCAGTTTCAGCGCCAAACCCCTTGCGCGTATCTCACTCTCCGAGGGTCTGATCTTAGATAAAATCAAATTTTTGATGGCATTGGTGGCTTTTACCGTACTGCTCATCACCTCCATGTGTGTTAATACCACCCTTAGCTCCATCATCTTTTCACGTACCAAAGAGATCGCCCTACTTCGCGCGCTTGGAGCATCCAAACGCAATGTCGCGACGCTTTTTGGCACCGAAACCTTGTTGATGACCCTCTTTGCTTCGGTCTTAGGGGCATTTCTAGGTTTCTTTTTATCCCAATTTTTTGGCACGGTTATCTTTGGCTCTGGCATTGATTTTCGTTTTTTATCGATTCCGATTGCGACCATTTTATCGCTACTGTTTGCAGCCGTTGCCGCCTATTTCCCCATCAAGCGTTCATTGAACTTGCCTGTGGCTACTATTTTAAGAGGAGAATAATTCTTAATGACACCTGTATTAGAACTTAAAAATATTGAAAAAAAATTTGGCGACGTGATCGCATTAGAGGGCATCAACCTCTGTGTACACAAAGGCGAGTGGATCAGCATCATGGGACCGTCAGGCTCTGGAAAAACAACGCTTCTCAACATTCTCTCTTTGATGGATACCCCCTCGAACGGCGAGTACCTTTTAGGTGGCGTTGATGCGGGCTCGTTAGATGAAGCCCAAAAACTGGTTATCAGACGTGAAAAAGTGGGACTTATCTTTCAACAATTTCACCTCATTCCCTACCTCAGTGCACTTGAAAATGTCATGATTGCGCAGTACTACCACAGCAGCGTGGATGAAGAGGATGCCAAAGCCGCCCTTGCAAAAGTGGGCTTAGCCCACCGTTTAACGCATCGTCCCTCCGAGCTTTCAGGAGGAGAGCAACAACGCTTGTGTATCGCTCGTTCACTTATAAATGATCCTGAAATTCTTCTTGCCGATGAACCAACAGGCAATCTGGATGAACAAAATGAGAAAGTCATTCTTGATCTATTTTGCCGTTTAAGAGAAGAAGGAAAGACGATCATTCTCATCACGCATAACCCAGAATTGGGGCGTTATGCCGATCGCATCATCAACCTTCGCCATGGTAAAATGGAAGAGGTAGCTCATGCGTAAATCTTTGGGTGCACTGCTTTTTGTGGCACTGCTTTTCACGGCCTGCGCTGGAGTGCCTCAAAAAGCGAAGATGAATGCGCAAGCACCCGAACTCTCCGCTAAAACGCTCAGTGGTGACGCGGTTCATTTATCCAATTACGCAGGAAAAGTTGTGGTGCTTCGCTTTTGGATGATCGGATGTGCTTCATGTACCGAAGCGATGCCACTGCTAGATCAATTACAAGAACAATATCCCAACACATTAGCCATCGTTGCGGTAAATTCACTCAATGAAAACAGAGATATTGCCGCGTTTGAAGCCCAGTCAAAATTTCACTATCCACTTTTAAAAGATGATATTGATATTACGGCTAAACGTTACAACGTGCGTTCTGTGCCAATTATGTTTTTGATTGACAACCACGGTGTTTTAAAAGAGGTTATCCATGGAGAATTACCGTGGAGAGAAGCTCAAAAAATCATTATGAAGTACCTCTAATGCGTTACGTTGCCTGTATTATGATCTTGTTTTTAAGCGGATGTGGTGAAAATCTCACGCAAAGAAATCACATCGTCATTGGTGAGAGTAAACCCATCCAAAGTACGTTTACCCCCAAAGAGGCGCGCCTAAAGCTCTCCTATGAAAAACCGTACCTGCTCTTTTTCTTTACCAAAACGTGCGGTGCTTGCAAAGAGGCGATCCCTTATCTGAATGAATTGGCACAGAAGCATCAAGGGCAACTAGAGGTTATCGGCATTTTAGGAGGGAGTTCACGCAGTGATGATGATATCACCTTTTTAAAAAAGTACAACGTGAGCTTTAAAGTGATCTCAGAACCCCAATCGAGTGACTATTTTAGCAAAGCAGTGGGTGGCGTTTACGGGGTCCCCTTGTTCGCTTTTTTCTCAGATCAAGGTAAAGAGATGAAGCGTTTTTTAGGGCTTGTTCCCAAATCTCTTCTGGAGGAGACCGCTAAAACCATACTTCCAAACTAGTTTTTAAACTATTGTTCACGTTATAACTGCATCGAAAAAGCAGTTCCATTCCAAATCTATTTTAATAATCGTTTTTATTTAGACGTAAGGTTAGTCTCTATATAATGCGCCATTATGAAATTGGATTCAGGAAGGAATACGTATGGATTTATCCCAAATCAGTAAAAATCAAAAAGTGTTTATCAAGCAGATACATGCCCAAAACACCTTGAAAAAACGCCTTTTCTCACTCGGTCTTAACATCGGCAAAGAGGTCGAAGTGGTCGAGATGAGTCTTCAAAAAAACACCCTCAAAGTCGCGCTTGGTTTTAGTGCGGTTGCCCTTCGATTTGATGAAGCAAAGCTCATTGAAGTGGAGGTAGCATAGTGAAGAAACTTGTTATTGCCCTTGTCGGACAACCCAATGTGGGCAAAAGTCACCTTGCCAATGCCATCAGTGGCTCAAATCTCAAAATCGGAAATTTTGCAGGTGTGACCGTTGAAAAAGCAACCGCGCGCTTTAGCACTGAAGATTTTGCCGTTGAATTTATCGATCTTCCGGGTCTGTACTCTCTTGAGGATTTTGCAAGCGATGAAAAAGTGACCAAAGACTTCTTGCTGAGCGCTGAGTACGACCTCATTTTAAATGTTATCGATTCAACCAATCTTGAGCGCAATCTCATGCTCACCGCAGAGCTCATGGAGCTTCAAAAAAAGATGGTCATAGCCCTGAACATGGATGATGAGGCGATTAAAGAGGGCATTCATATCAATGCCGATGCCATGAGTAAAATCCTCTCTATCCCCTCTATTCGTGTCTCTTCAAAACATAAAACGAACATCGATCTTTTGGTTGAGAAGATTTTACATGTCATCAATAATCCTCTCGTTGCGCCTAAAATCACCTACAGCGATGAAGTCGAAGAGCAACTTCAAACCATCGTTACGTTTCTTGATGAAAAACATTTTCATGCAACCAATGGGCTTACAAACCGTCAGATCGCAGTAGGACTTTTGTGGCAGAAAAAAGAGATGTATATCCTTATGCACGAACATCCCCTCTATATTGAGCTTCAACCCATTCTCAATAACGCGCTGGGGCATGTTTACATGTACTCTCAAAGCGAAGAGATTGAAGAGGTCATTAACCGCCAGCACAATGCCTTTGCAGCAGGATTGAGCGCTGAAGTTCTGAGCATTACCAATGTTAAACATCGAAATCTTACGCAAAAAATTGACACGCTTTTGATTCACAAACTGTTGGGTCTGCCTATCTTTATTTTCCTTATGTGGGGACTTTTTCAACTCACATTTACCCTCGGTCAAGTTCCGATGGACTGGATTGAAGGAAGTTTTGGCTGGTTTGGAGAGACCATTGGCGAATCAATTAGTAATGAAGCACTCAAATCACTGATTGTCGATGGTATCATCGCGGGTGTGGGAAGCGTTATCATGTTCCTTCCTAACATTATGATTCTCTTCTTAGGCATTGCCCTTTTGGAAACAACCGGCTATATGTCACGAGCGGCGTTCTTGCTCGATGGATTTTTCCATAAATTTGGATTGCACGGTAAAAGCTTTGTGCCTCTTGTAACAGGGTTTGGATGTTCGGTACCTGCGTACATGGCAGCACGTACCCTTAAAAATAAAAAAGATCGACTGCTCACGATGTTTATTATCGGTTTCATGAGTTGTGGCGCACGTCTTCCGGTCTATGTTCTCTTTGCAGGTGCTTTCTTTGATGAGCACACGGCAGGAAATGCCCTCTTTGCGATTTACATCATTGGCGCACTTTTAGGACTCATTGCCGCTAAGATTTTACGGGTAACTGCCTTTAAAGGTGAAGATGAGCCATTTGTTATGGAGATGCCAAAATACCGTCTGCCAAGCCTCAAATTGCTCTGGTTTGTGGTCTACTCGAAATCTCTTATGTACATCAAAAAAGCAGGAACCTTTATTCTTATGGCGTCGATGCTTATCTGGTTTATTAGCTCTTATCCTAAAAATAGCCTCATAGAAGAGGAGTATGCAAGTAAAATCGAAGTACTGCAATCCCAACTGGAAGAGCCTACACTGAGTGAGCCAACAGAAGTAAACGAGGCAACCACAGAAGTCCAAGCTCCAAAAGAGCCTGCTTCCATTGAAGATGCCATTGCCGCACTTGAAAATGAAAAACATGAAAGATTGGTTGAACAGACTTACCTTGGCATCATGGGCAAAGCTATTGAGCCTGCCTTTGCACCGCTTGGGTTTGATTGGAAAATGGGCGTGGCAACGATTAGTGGTTTGGCTGCGAAAGAGGTTATTGTCTCAACGCTGGGAGTTCTTTACGCATTGGGCGACAAAGTGACGGAAGAAGATACATCGCTTCGTGATATTATCGCTTCCAATATCAGTTTTGCTTCCGCAATGGCATTTATCGTCTTTGTTATGGTCTACTTGCCATGCCTTGCCGCAACCGCAGTTTTTGCAAAAGAAGCAGAGAGCTTGAGATATACAGCTTATCTTGTCATCTTTACCTTCGCAACAGCATGGATACTGGCATTTATAACCTATCATATCGCATTACTTTTAAGTTAAAAGGGGCGTGGCTACGCTATGTAGCCACATCTCCTTTTACATGTAAACGCGTTTAAGCTGTTCGATGTTCGATCCCAGATTTAAAAGAAGTAGATCCGCAATAACCAAAGCTGCCATTGATTCTGCCACGACGCTTCCTCGTACGGCGATGCACGGATCGTGCCGTCCTTTGAGATGACATGTAAGCGCATTTCCTTTTGTATCGATTGTCTCTTGCGCTAGGAAAATAGAAGGGGTCGGTTTAAAATAGACTTTACATGTAATGACATCGCCATTGCTCATACCGCCTAAAATGCCGCCACTGTGGTTGGTCACAAATCCCTCTTTGGTAATGGCATCATTGTTGAAAGAACCTTTAAGCGTTGAAGCGTGAAAGCCCTCGCCTATTTCAACCCCTTTAACGCCGTTAATACCCATCATCGCTTCTGCCAACAGCGCGTCAAGCTTATAATAAATCGGCTCGCCCAATCCAATAGGTGCGCCCACAACCTGCACAAGCGCTACGCCACCGACCGAATCGTGCGCATTTTTTGCTTCTAAAATGGTCGCTTTTTGCGCCTCTTCCACACTGGCATCGAGGGCGTAAATCTCACTTTGACAAACACGCGCAAAATCGTAGCTTTTGGCTTCAACGCCACCAATGGCACAAATACCGCTTTGAACCTTTACATGTAACGTATTCAAAAGCAGTTTTGCAATGGCACCAGCTGCCACACGTGCTGCCGTTTCTCTTGCGCTTGAACGTCCGCCACCGCGATAGTCCCTAATGCCGTATTTGTGAAAATAGGTAAAATCGGCGTGTCCTGGGCGAAAGAGATCTTTCACACTGTCGTAATCACCACTTTTTTGATTCTCATTGAAAATCACCATGGCAATCGGTGTTCCCGTACTCTTTCCTTCAAAAACACCGCTTAAGATTTCGATTTGATCGCCCTCTTTACGTGCGGTAGCATATTTATTTTGACCGGGTTTTCGTCTGTCTAACTCGCTTTGAATAAACGCCTCATCGATCTCTAAACCCGCAGGTACGCCATCGACCACACATCCAATCGCTTTTCCATGGGATTCACCAAAGGTCGTAAAACAAAATTTCTTTCCAAAGGTATTCATCGAACTTCCTTTTTAAGAATCTCCAGAGCAAGCATGGCTGCTTTTTGTTGCGCCTCTTTTTTGCTTTTCCCGCTCGCAACAGAGAGATCACGACCTCTTACACTGACGGCTATCTCAAACTCTTTTTTATGATCCGGTCCAAAAGAGCGCACCAATCGGTACTCTGGTGTCATGCCAAAATGGGCTTGTGTGAGCTCTTGAAGCGTGGTTTTATGGTCTCTAAAAATGGCATCCATATCAATTTTAGGGTACGCCTCTTCCAAAAGGGCTATCGCTAAATCTTTCGCTTTTTCAAGTCCTGCTTCAAGGTAAAGTGCGCCGATGATTGCTTCAAACGCGTTGGAGAGCAAGGAGGGTTTTTCACGTCCATTGTTGTTCTCTTCGGCTAAAGAGATGTAGATGTATTCACCCAAATGCAACAGGCGTGCGAGTTTTTCAAAGCTTTTTTCATTCACCAAGGAAGCGCGAAGTTTGGAGAGTTCTCCCTCTGCGACCTGTGTAAATTCATGGTAAAGGTACTCACCGACGATAAGATCAAGTACCGCGTCTCCTAAGAATTCCAGACGTTCGTTGTTATACGGTTGTTTGGAACTTTTGTGCGTCAGTGCCTCGATTATCAGGTCTTGATCCCTAAACTGATAACCCAAGCGCTTCTGTATCGCTTCTAATCTTTTTTGCATTATCTTTCCTTATCTGATTTTTACAACACTTTCAAGGTAGAAGGGCTGATCAGCCCATTTTTATTTTGGTTGCTTCTTCTTTAGCGATCTGATCGCACATCTCATTTTCCGCATGCCCGTCATGTCCTCTGACCCAAATGCCATGAACTTTATGGATTTTGGAGACATCAAGATACCGTTGCCACATTTCAGGGTTTTTCACCTTCGCAAAGTTTTTACGCTTCCATCCAGCCAGCCACTCATTAATCCCTTTAATCACATAACTCGAATCGCTAATCAGCGTCACATCACACGGTTCTTTAAGCGCTGCCAAACCTTCGATGACCGCCAAAAGTTCCATCTGATTGTTCGTAGCGTTTGCCATTCCACCACTCACAATGCGCTCGTTCGTGCCAAAGCGTAAAATCGCACAATAGCCTCCAGCACCCGGATTTCCGAGGGAGGAGCCATCACAGAAAAGAGATATTTTCTTCATGATCCGCTTTAATAAGAGTGGTTTGAATCGTTACAGTATCGATGCTTTGGCAGTGCGGACATCTGTAAAAATGAATCGGGAAAACATGTTTGCATTCAAAACAGAGGTATTCAAAACTAATACTTGCTTTCTCGTAACCAACACTTTGAAGCTTGCCTAAAACATCCAGTGCAAAAGGCATTTCTATTTTTTGCGCTACATAAGGTGCAAGCCCCCGTGCCATCGCTATTTGCTGCACCAATGGGTCTTTACATGTAAGCATGTCGTAAACCCTAACATCCATATACCAAAACAGGTCGATCATGCCACGAAACGGTAACGTTTCAAAAAAAGAAGGCGCAATCGTGATACCATTTTCCTGTAAGTATTCAAAAAGTTTACGCTTTAAAAAAGGTGCCTCGGCACAAAGTTCGAGAAGTTTTTCGACTTTTTCACCCTCTTTAAGACGGCTATCCTTAATCGTCGCAAGTGCTTTTAAATAGGCTCGCTGTACCGCTACTTTCGCACCCAACTCCTCTAAAGAGTCCAGCACCTCTTCGGCTTTAACATACTCTTGAAGTTGCTCGTAGGCTACGGTTAGGTATTTCAAAGACTCTTCATTGCGTGGATGCAAGCGCAAAGACTCTAAAAAGACTTCGGAGCTTCGACGCAAAAAACCTGCTTTGAAGTAGGTTTTACCCAACGTGGAGAGCAGGTACTGCTTCTCATCTTTGCCTTTAACACGTTTAAGGGTGACGAGATAGATGTTGATCGCTTTTTCATAGTCGCCCCCTTTTGAGTACGCATGAGCGAGCAAAGCTAAAGATTCGAGGGGAATAGAGGCATCTTCTAGGAGTTTTTTATACTCATTTTCATCCGTGACAATTTCAAATTTTTTAACAAACTTGTCGATACTTTGCTTCTCTTCTTTGTTCTTAAAAACACCCCACCAATAGTTGGAGAAAGAGATAACAAAGACAATCGCAAACAAGATAATGACGCCAAAAAGTGGATCACGATACGCTATAAAAAAATTATCCAAAACGTAAACCTTCGCATGTGAAGTTTGAAACAGAATTCTATTATACCAAACTTGCTATAATTTAGTCATGATAGATAAAACATCCATAGAGAATCTCAAACAACGCCTTGATATTGTTGACGTCGTAAGCTCGTACTTGGAGCTAAAGAAAAATGGCGCTAACTACAAGTGTGTCTGCCCGTTTCACAACGACACAAGTCCAAGCCTTGTGGTGAGTCCCTCAAAGCAAATTTACCACTGTTTTGCCTGTGGTGCTGGTGGAGATAGCATCAAATTTGTGATGGAATATGAAAAACTCTCCTACCCGGAAACCATCGAAAAACTTGCCAATATGGTCAATTTTTCACTCTCTTACACCACCAATGAAGGGGTAAAAAAAGAGGATCGAAAGTTGATGGAGACGCTCAATCTTTTTTATGTGAAACAACTGGATTTTACACCGTTTGCCAAAGAGTATCTTGTAAAACGTGGTATCTCAGAAGCCTCTATTGAGAAGTTTGAAATTGGCTATGCACCCACTTCTTTTGCCACGCTTGATTTTCTAAGCAGCAGAGGCTACGCAATGAGTGAAAGTATGGAGTATGGCGTTGCAGGTGTCGGAGAAAACAATCAACCGTATGCCCGTTTTATCGAGCGAGTCACATTTCCCATCTATTCACCGAGCAATCGACTCGTTGGATTTGGTGGCCGTACCCTTTCAAATCACCCTGCAAAATATGTCAATTCGCCACAAACCAAGCACTTTAACAAATCCCAACTGCTGTATGGTTATCAACTCGCCAAAGAGAGTATTTATAAGAAAAAAACCATCATTATCACCGAAGGGTATCTGGATGTCATTATGCTGCATCAAGCGGGATTTACCCACGCTGTTGCGACCCTTGGAACGGCTCTGACCAATGAGCATATCCCACTCATCATGAGGGGTGATCCTGAGGTCATTGTGGCCTATGATGGCGACGATGCGGGGGTGAATGCCGCACTTAAAGCCTCATTTTTGTTAAGTGCCCATGGGATCAAAGGAGGCGTTGTCCTTTTTGGTAATGGTATGGACCCTGCCGATATGGTGCAAAATGGTCTGATGGATGCCCTTAATCATCTCTTCCGCACACCACAACCTTTCATTGAGTTTGCCTTAGAGAGGATGGTCAAAAAATATAACCTGAGAGACCCCCTTTCCAAACAACAAGCCTTAACGGAGGCGATGAGTTATCTTAAAACCCTCCCCCAAGCCATCCAAGAGAGTTACACGGGGATGCTGTCTGAGAAATTGGGACTGCACCACAATTTGGTCAAAATCCAAAGCCATAAACCGCAAAGACTGGACAAAAAAGAGCGTGTCTTTGAGGACATGCTGGAACTAACCATCATCAAAACGATTTTGAGCCAACCTAATCTGATTGATACCGTTTTAGATACTATCGATAGCTCCATGTTTAAAACTCACCAAGAAGAGTTTACGCTTCTTTTGGAAAATCAGTTTGAGCATCCCAAACTCAGACGTATTCTGCTTTGGGAAGATATTAAAATCTACGATGAAAAATCTTTAATTGCTTCAATGGTCGCTTTTTTGTATCATTACTACAACGAAAAGTTCCAAGAAATTAAAACCGCTCGTGAACTTAGCTATGATAAAAAACAGTTTTTGATCCGCAAAATACAAGAAAAAATGATGAAATTAAAACAAGGTGAATTGGTTCCGTATGAAAGCATTAGTACTCTATAGTGGCGGGCTTGACAGCATGCTCGCAATGAAACTCTTAAGTGATCAGGGCATTGAAGTCATTGCCCTTCACATCAATTTTGGTTTTGGTGTCAAAGAAGATCGTTATGAAACGCTTAAACGCCGCTCCGCCATCGCAGGTGCAACACTCGAAGTGATCGATGTTCGCGACCAATACCTCCAAGAGGTGCTCTTTAGCCCAAAATACGGCTACGGCAAACAGTTCAATCCGTGCATCGACTGTCATGGGTTTATGTTCACGGTTGCAAAATCCCTGCTTCCACGTTATGGTGCTTCGTTTATCGCAACCGGTGAAGTCGTCGGTCAACGCCCTATGAGCCAGAACAAAGACTCGCTTCGCATCGTGAAAAAAATAGCCAATGACATCGATGAAGATATTATTCTTCGCCCACTGTGCGCGCTTGTGATGGATGAGACAAAACCTGAGCGCGAAGGGTGGGTTGACCGAAGCAGGCTTTTAGGGATTAATGGCAGAGGACGTCATGCGCAATTGGCTCTCGCGAAAGAACTAGGCTGGGAAGATTTCCCCACACCCGCAGGCGGATGCCTCCTAACGGATGTACAATTTACGGCTCGTTTACGTGATTTTGTTGCACATGACGCATTGGCGAAAGAGGACATTGAAGTCCTCAAAAGTGGAAGGCATTTTAGGCTACCAGAAGGGGCAAAACTGGTCATTGGACGCAATGAAAAAGAGAATGAGATTCTTGAAAATCTAGCCAATCCTAAGTTTGAGCTTTTACTGGTAGGCGAAGAGATGAATGCACCAAGCTCGCTCCTGTCCATCAATGCTTCAGCCTCAGACAAAGCCTTAGCATGTCGCATGGTACTGAGTTTTACCAAAGCCATTCCAAGCCAAAGTTATCCACTTCATATCGGTGAAACCACCTTAAACGCTTCCCCCTATGAAGACAAAAACGAGACAAAAAAGTATCTTATATAGTTTTTTAAAGATATTTCTTGTACCATATATAACTATAGAATTATAATATTAGGATTATGAGATGAGCTTATCAGACAAAATGATTTTTTTAGTCGTTGATGATTCAAAAATATCACGAAAATGGCTTATCGAAATGATTCCAAAAAAAATCGTTGAAAATGCTGAAATTATTGAAGGAACGAATGGCGAAGAAGCTATTACTCTGTTTGAACACCATCGACCGGATGTTGTTTTTTTGGATATTACGATGCCCGTCATTGATGGATTTGAAGCGTTAGAGCGTATTCGTGCAATCGATAAAGACGCGTTAGTGGTGATGATCTCAGCCGATCGTCAAAAAAGTACGAAAGAAAAAGTTTTAAGCCTTGGCGCTGCGGCATTGATTTCAAAACCTCTGGATGAACAAGAATTTCGCGCAACCCTTTTAAAGTTGGTATTTTAAATGACGTCACCTTATTTCAATCCACAACAAGAAGATATTTTAAAGGAGCTGATTAACGTCTCTTTTGGACTTTCAGCTTCTTTAATTGGTGATATGCTCGACAATCATGCCAAACTGCATATCCCCAATATTTCAAACATTGATATCCATAATTTAGACGATAAAATCATTGAAGTCTTGGAAGAAGACTCTGAATTTTATCTTACTAAACAGCGTTTTCTAGGCTCTTTCAATGGCGAAGTACTTTTTGTTTTTAATCGCTACTCCGCACATGCATTTTGTAATCTTTTACTGAAGCAAGAGACGAGTGATGAGGGTGATATTAAATCTTCTATTTTAGAGCTCACCAATATCATTACCTCTGCGTGTATTGGCAAATTCTGTGAGATTATTCATGGAGAGACGATTTTCAAAGTGCCTTCCATTGAAAAGCGTGAAATTGCTGAGATGGATAAATACGATAAAATCGAAGGGTATGACAATGTCATCGTCATTAAAACAGCGCTGGATATTGAGAAAGAAAATATCTTAGGGCATATGTTTATTCTTCTTAACAACGAGATGCTTAACCATCTTAAAAACACTATTGATAAGCTCTCATAATGATAAATTGCGAAAAAATCATTGATTCCATCAATGTGGGTATCTTAACGATTGATGCTGATCTTAAGATCTATTACGTCAACAAATGGTTTGCCGTACACAATGACATGGATGCCGAACAAACCATTGGGAAAAATCTCCTTGACCTGTTTGCACTGACTCCTGAGAGTCTCAAATCGCTTAAACGTCATATTAAAGCCGCTTTAACACTCAGTGGACCCTCCTTCTTTACAGCGGATGCAAACCACTACCTTTTCCCCATGAAGAACTCAATCACGACAAAATCCATCTTTGAATTTATGCAACAAGATGTGACGATTATGCCCTATAACATTGAGCATAAACAAGTCACGGTCTTAATTTACGATCAGACCAGTTTGATGGAAGAAAAAGCAAAATGCAATAAAGAGAGTGAAGCACTTGCCAATACCATTAAAATTGCCAATGCCACAATTCGAAAACTGGAAACGGCTAAGAATAAACTTCTTAAACAAAAAGAGATCATCTACAAACAAGCACATTATGACCATCTGACCACGTTGGCCAATCGAACCCTGCTCACGCAACGACTGCAACTTCTTATCGAAAGCAACCAAAGTAGTGGTAAGAAATTTGGTGTACTCTTTTTAGATCTCGATAATTTTAAAGAGATTAATGACACACAAGGTCACGATGTCGGAGATATGATTTTAATTCATGTGGCAAAAACACTTCTACTTGCAACCCGAAAAAGTGATACCGTGGCACGTTTTGGTGGGGATGAGTTTATTATCTTAGTGGATGACATTGAAGATGAAAAGAGCCTGCAACGCATTGCGAGTAAGCTCATTGATGCGCTTAGTCAACCTATTCGCGTTCGCAATTTAGATTTACATGTAACGACAAGCATCGGCATTAGCCTTTTCCCTAATCATGGCGCTGACTTTAATCAACTGATTAAAAATGCTGACCTAGCGTTGTATTCGGCTAAAGCAGAAGGTAGAAATACTTATAAAATTCATCATTCGTAACCCATGATGCCCTTTTGAGTAAAAGGGCATCTCACGTTTAAAAGAACTCTATATCATCATCTTCGTTTGCTTCTAAACTCTTCTCTTCAAAAATAGCTTCAATCTGAATGCATGAACTTAAAAGGGATGAGTCAAGATAGTGAATATCTCGAGCAATTTGAGTGATAAACACATTCTCTCTCCAAGCAGAGAGGTCATGCAGTAAATTCAGAAGCATTGCCGCAAGACGTTTTGATTTTTCGACATCAAACTGCTCTTCGGTAAGGGTTCCTAAAAAATTAATGAGCGTTCTGACCGCAAAACCTAAATGTTCAAATTCCATCAGTTCTGCTAAAATCTCTGCGTACTCTTGAAAATTCTCATAAATAACCGTTAGATTGCGTTTATTAGGCTCTTTTTCAAAGATTAAAATGGCTTTATCGGTCTCATCATTAATGGTCTCAAGTCCATCAATTTTTGAGAGAAAGGAGATCGCAGTGGAGTTAACGTATTCAACGGCACTGAGAACATTATCGTGTGTTTTAGAGAGAATTTTTTTCGCTTCATCACTCACAACCATAACAGCATCGCTACTCGTATCACGCTTCGTTACCTTAATCTCTTTATCAAGCTGGAACGTTAGCATCTCATTGGAGAGGATATACTTAGCATTGGCGAAGTGTTTAAGCAAAATATTTTTAATAATATTTCCACGAAGCGGCTTTACATGTAAAAGCATCATGTAGAGTTTTTCTTCACTCTCTTCCACCACAATACTGCACTCATACTCATGTTTCAAAAGCCATAAAGCAAAGCCATAGATAATTCTTACACAATCACTGAGGTTAATAATATTTTTCTCACCATTAAGCCAATAATCCCAATACTGTGCCAAAGACTCTTTATTATCGATTCGAAACGTGATCGAGCGGTGAAAGACATGGGCATTAAAAGGATTAATTGCACGTGGGTATTTTGGAATATGTTCATAACGCAGTGCAATGATGCGCAAATACTGCTTGATTCGTTGCAAAAAGTGCTCAGCATCCAGTGGTTTTGTAATATAATCTTCCGCGCCCAAAGAGAGCATTCTGTTTTTAGAAGCATCATCATCTAAAGCACTGAGTGCAATGATCATACTTTTTTTATCAACCTGCTTAATAAACTTTGTCGCTTCAAATCCATCCATATTGGGCATCATAATGTCCATAAAAATCAGATCAAAATGATTTTTAACGCACATTTCTACGGCATCTTGTCCATCTTCTGCTTCGTAAACTTCAACATCTTCAACTTCCTCAAGGAGAAGATTGAGCGTGAGACGATTATTGTCGTTATCATCAACGATCAATACTTTACACATTTTTTTGCTCCTTTAATCGCTTGGTTAAAATAAATTTGGCGCCGCCAAGAGAAGGTGAATCTTCAATTTTGTACTCAAAATTAAGCCCTTCGCATAAGAGTTTCACAAAATGAAGCCCAATGCCTGTTCCCTTTTTTTCAACACTGCTTGGAGCAGAAGAACTTTGGGTGTAAAGTGCAAACACTTCCTCTTTATCTTGAATGCCTTTGCCATCATCGTGCATGACGATCTCAATTTTTTCATTATCGGATGTTAATGAAATTTCAACAATAGAACGACCGTATTTGATCGAATTGGAGAGAATGTTCGAGAGAATCTGCTTAAAACGGTACTCATCACTCGTAATAAAAGGATCATTCTCATCGCTTTGAAAAAAGAGCATTCGTTTATAATCAAGCGCTAAGGCACCATGTTTTTCAATCACATCCAAAATGGCCTCTTTTACATTAAAAAGGGTCAAATTATAATGCAATTTTTGATGGCGTAATTTACCAAGATCTAAAATATTGGTCACATTTTCTAACATGGAAGAGGCACTTTTATAGATCTGCTCTAAAAGATAGATTCGTTTTGATTTTGGAACCTCATCAATGTGTGGCATATGTTTATACAGGTATTGTGAAAAGTTCAAAATAGCATTCAGAGGCGTTTTAAGCTCATGCGTAAAGAGAATTAAAAAAGCATCTTTTGCCTCAGCAAGCTCCTCTTGTTCCTGTACTTTTCGCTTGATTTCATTCGCAAGACGCTCTTTTTGCAAAAATTCAGTAATGTCATGGCGAATCGCAAGGTATTGAAGAATTTCGCCACTGGTTTGATCTTTATAAGGGATGATCATCGTCTCTGCCCAAAAATCACTCCCATCTTTATTGCGATTAAGAATTTGTGCTCGCCATACCTCACCTCTTCCAATCGTTTCCCACATATCGGTAAAGATTTCTGGCGCCGTTTGAGGATGTTTCATCAGGCGATGATTGTGTCCGATTAACTCTTTAAGGCTAAACCCTGTTGTCTTTAAAAAATTTCCATTGACATAGGTAATATTCCCTTCAACATCGGTTTGTGAGACGATCGCAAAATCAATCAAGGTTCGAAAATAGTGATGCTCCGCAAGATACATATCATTATTGAGTTTTTTTATGCTCTGTTTAAAATGCTCTTCAAGCGCCCATTGTTCACTCTGCATACTGAGGTATCGCTCGCATTTGAGTGCTAAAATTTCATCCAACATCAAAAGATGATCCGTTTGTAAAAAAAGAACCATTTTTACCATAGGATAACGATCTTTAAGCTGCTGAAGTAATGGAAGATAGAGATGTTCATTCGATGCGGAAAGCGATCCAAAGATCAGATCGATCTGTTCCGCTTCCATAATGCTATCCATAGCTAGAGGATCACGGTTTACATGTAAAGTATCACACAACGTTTTAGCAATGCCAACAAAGGCTTCATCATGCGCTATTTCACCAATGAGCAGTGCCGAGATAGGGCGAGGTAAATAAAAATAATGCTCCGTCATATGCACTCCTTAGGATAATAGTTTAACAATATTTTGTGCAATGTCGCCGAGGGAGACAATCTCATCGACCGCTCCTAGTTTGATTGCCTCTTTTGGCATACCAAACACCACACAACTCTCTTCAGACTGGGCGATCGTTTTAGCACCCGCTTCATGCATGTGCTTCATACCTTTGGCACCATCGCTTCCCATACCGGTTAAGATAACACCAATGGCGTTACTCCCTGCCACTTTAGCGACGGAGTTAAAAAGGACATCAACACTAGGGGCATGTCCACTCACTTTTGCGCCCAAGCCAATCTCAATAAAATAATTTGCGCCCGAACGCCTGAGCACCATGTGTTTTCCACCTTGTGCGATATAAGCAGTACCCATTTGCAAAAAATCTCCATTACGGGCCAATTTCACATCAATCGCACACATTTGATTGAGACGCATCGCAAAAGATTCTAAAAAGCTTTGAGGCATGTGTTGAACCACAACAACAGCAGGAGAATTTGCGGGGAGTTCTCCAAGAACAACTTTCAGTGCTTCTGTTCCACCCGTACTCGATCCTATCGCGATCACTTTATTGGTTGTCTCTGCAAGACTCATAACATTGGGACTTTTTTTAATCTTTGGAACTTTTCGTTGCACGCATGCATACGATGCACTAATCACTTTTTTAATCAGCTCTTCCCTAATCTCTTCTTTGCCATCATAAATATGAGAATGGGGCTTTGTCACATAATCCACGGCACCCGCTTCAAGAGCGTCCAGTGTTGTGTTGGCACTGCTTCTGGTCAAAGATGAGACCATCACCACAGGAGTGGGATAATACAGCATCAGCTTTTGTAAAAAAGTGACCCCATCCATACGGGGCATCTCAACGTCCAAACAGATCACATCGGGTTTAAGCGAAACAATCATATCTCGTGCAATATAAGCGTCTGCAGCCAAACCAACCACTTCAATACGGGCATCGCTTTCTAATATTTCGCGTAAAATGTGGCGAGCTGTGGCACTGTCGTCCACAATAAGAACACGAATCATTCCATAATCTCATTTTGTACGTACTTTAAGATGATACGATTTACATCACTGATCATCATGATACGTCTGCCATTATTGCCGCCCGTATCTTCCGCTTTAATGGCAATGGCATACTGTCTTAATATCTCTTTCGCAATCAAAACATTTTTCTGACCAATCAGTTGTCCCTCTGAATTAGAACGGTGAATATTGGCACCTCCAAAGATTTTTGCTTCCATATTTCGTCTAAGACACCCAATATTTTCCATATTTTCAATCAATTTTGGAATAGCAATATTGCCATATTTTGGGCTTTCCAGTCCATTACCATTCCAAAGGGGTAATAAATAGTGATTCATCCCCCCAATGAGTTCGACTTTGTCATACAAGCACACACTGACACATGAGCCCAGTACCGTGACAATCTCCGTTGGTTTGATACCTACAAAAATTTCTCCAACATGGATAAATTTACGAGGTACCATTAAAACTCTTTCATCTCTTGAAGATCATCGAACATAAATTCATTAGCACTTTCACTCATCAGTGCTTCCGCTTTAGATGAATCTTGGAGTTTAAGACAAATCGTAAATTGCGTCATTTGTTCATTGGAGTCATAGTCAACTTCACCATCCAGTGATTCAACGAGTGCATTTACAATGCTCAGTCCAAGTCCTAATCCATCGACCGATGTTTTCGCTTTACTCTCATGAGCTCCCACTTTTTTAAATCGACTGAATATCTCTTTATTAGGCTCTTTGATAATCACATCGCCTGTATTGCTGACACCAATATGTAACATCTCATTTTCAATGGCTACGGTAATCGTGATCTGTTTTTGAGGAAACGAGTATTCACATGCATTCGAGATGAGATTCGAAAAAATCGTATGCAATTTTTTGGCATCACTTACAATAAAACGATCCACCTTAACATCAACGAGGAAGCTAAGCTCTTTCTCTTCGATAAGATAACTAAACGCCTCCTTAGCCTCTTCAATGATAAGATTTAGATTCACTTCACTCCAATAATTAGCAATCTCCCCTGCTTCAATCTCCGCTGCTGTAAAAATATTGTTGAGTTGAAAATCAAGCTTGCGCAGTTCCATATCCAAAAGGAGTTTCATCGTCTGCGTTTTAGGCGTATCCTCATTTTTACGCATCATTGAGGAGAGATTCAAGAGTGAACTGAGAGGATTATTGAAAACATTTTTGATTAAAGAGAGAAATTCGCCTTTGATAGAATCATGCTCCCTAAGCTTTTCATTGAGCACATAAAGTTTCTTCGTTAAAAATGCCATTTCATCAAGAGTGCTGTTTTTCTGATCAAACCTGCGTTTAACCTCTTCAAGTAAAACAACATCACTCACATCATCAAAATTTTTAGTTTCGCTCATATTATCCCTTTTGATAGATTGAAGCACTACGAGATCTAAAATCCCGTTTCATATCGGTGAGTGCTTCAGAACTTCCTATAAACAGATACCCCTCTTTAGGTAAAATCGTATAAAAACGATCCACAAGGGCACTTTGGGTTGGCTTGTCAAAGTAGATCATGACATTGCGGCAAAAAATAATGTCAAATGTTTTTTTCTCAAAAAGGCTAAAATCACCCGTTACAAGATTAAACTCTCGAAAAACAATCTGTTTTTTCAGCATATCGCTAATACGATAATGTACCTCATCCCCGATCATTTCAGGCTTAAAATATTTGTGTAAATACGCTTCGCCTAAGGAGAGTCCTGCTTTTTGACTGTAGAGCCCTTTCATTGCAATTTTAAGCACTTTAGAGGAGACATCGGTTGCTAAAATTTTGACATCGTATTCTCTATCTTTAGGAAGGTGTTCGGCTAAAAACATCGCAATGCTATACGGTTCTTCTCCGCTTGAGCAGGCTGCAGACCAGATGCGCAGTTTGCCACCCGTTGATTTCAAGATGGAAGGAAGATGGGCTTTGAGAAACTCCCACTGTTTCTGCTCTCTAAAAAAGGAGGTGACATTGGTGGAAATCAGGGAAGAGAGGTATTCGAGCTCTCCTCCTTTTTTATCGGCGACTAAATAGTCATAATAGGCGTGATAACTCTCCAGTCCCAAATGTTTAACTCTTTTAGCCAGTCTCGCCTGCACAAGATAAATCTTATGATCGCCCAAGGAGATACCAATATGTTGATAAATATAGGCTTGAAAAAGCGCAAATTCCTTACGACTAAGGACGAGCCTTTCCATCATTAATACAACTCTTCAACATTGAGGATGAGGGCTATTTCGCCATTGCCCATCACAGCGCCTCCACTAACTCCTTCAGTTTTCGCTAAAAATTCACCCAATGTTTTAATGACCACTTGTTGTCTGCCCACTAATTCATCGACTAAAAGTGCAAATTTTCCTCTTGCATTTTCAATGCAAACCAATGTGGATTCCGATGGTTTAGGTATTGATGAGGCTTCCAACTCAAGCACATGACTCAGACGGACAATAGGTAAAAGTTCCGAACGCAACTGCACAAACTCCTCTTTACCCCCCGCAGAGTGAACACTCGCCTCTTGCGGTCTAAACGATTCGATAATGCAGAGTGTTGGGATGATAAAAATCTTTTCATTAACACGCACGATCATACCATCAATAATGGCTAATGTCAGAGGCAGAACAATGGCAAACGTTGTTCCTTTTCCCTCTTCAGAGCTAATATCAATCTTACCACGCACCGCTTCAATCGCAGTTTTAACCACGTCAAGCCCTACACCACGTCCTGATATATCACTGATCACATCTGCCGTCGAAAAACCTGGTTGCATAATAAGCCCATAAATCTGTGCATCGCTGAGCTCTTCGTCTTTTTGAACAAGTCCTCGCTCTAAACCTTTGCTGTAGACTTTGGCTTTGTTAATGCCACGCCCATCATCTTTAACTTCAATGATAATATTGCCACCACGATGATACGCACGAAGATTGACCTGCCCTTCTTCGTTTTTACCCGCTTTGAGGCGCTCTTCGACTGAACCTTCAATCCCATGATCAATCGCATTGCGAATAATATGAACAAGTGGATCGGAGAGTGCTTCGACCATCGTTTTATCGATCTCTGTCTCTTCACCCTCAAGCATTAAATGAATCGGTTTATTGACTTTTTTGGAGGAGTCGCGTACCACGCGCTTCATTTTATCAAAGGTGTCACGAATGGGGATCATACGTAAACCCATGACACGATTTTGAATCAAACGCGTAATTTTGGAAAGGTTCTCGATCGTTTTACTCACTTCGGCATCGGCAATCGCTTTAATCTTCGCATTTTCACCCAAATAGTTTTGAGCAATGACCAATTCACCGATAGAATCAAAGAGTTCATCCAGTTTAAGTGCATCAATTTTGAGGAAGTTTTTTGATACAAGTGTACTTTTTTTAATCTCCTCTTTCTCGTGCATTTCAATAGGTTTCGCCACCTCATCGCTTTTTATTCCCTCCACTACGGGGACAAGAACGTCAAGCGGTTGTGAAGCCGCAACCGTTTCAACACTAAACTCCTCATCGTCTAAAAAAGCAAAAATATCCGCAATCGTTTCGGCATCTTTTGCACTTGCCACATACAGAGTAACCTCTTGGATGACATTGCGTTCTACGTCAAATGTCTCTTTATCGAGATCAGCAGGGACACTCCAAAAAGAGGCTAAAATTTTTCCTACATGTAAAATATTTTTGAAAAATAAAAAGTGGTCAAAGCCACGTAAATAGATATCTGAATCCAATTTTAGAACAATTTTAAAGAGTGATTCACCTAGTTGAAGCTCTTTGAGAAAATCCTCTTCATCCCGTGTTTGAGCGAAACTATCATTTCCAAATTCTGCGCCAAGATCGTTACTGGAAACATCATCAAGCAAGACAGCAGGCGTATTTACATGTAAAAGAATTTTTTGAATTTTTGCTAGGCATGGAGCGTACTCTGCGGGTAGATCTTGACGCTCATCGACTTCACGAAGAAGCGTCTCTTTAATCACATTGACACTCTCTAAAAAGAGATCGACATCATCACTTTTAGGCGAAATCGTGCTATTTCTAAAATAATCAAGGACATCTTCAAAATGGTGAACAAACTCACCAAGGCGTACGAAGTTAAAAGCATTGGCACTCCCTTTAAGGGTATGCACACCTCTAAAAATTTCATTTAGAAGTGCTTTATCTGCGGGTGATTCTTCATAATTGATGATATCAACATCCATCTTCTCGATGATTTCATTGGCCTCTTCAATGAAGATTTGGCGTAATTTCTCTTTACTCATGTGTTATCCAATTCATCATACCGTAGGTTTCAAGATTCAGATTCATCGCTTCTATAAAATCGATCTTGATAGAAGGTTTTTTGGCTTTGATCCAAAAGAGTAATGAAAAGAGTGCAGACGTTGAAGGAGTACCGTCTTTAGAGCGCAATAGAACAATCTCCTCAACATACGCCAAACGATCTTGGATGAAGAGTTGAAGCGCTTTCACCTCTTCTAAATCCATTTCAATATCAAGTTCCAGCACATCACCATCTATATACATCACACACCCTTGTTTAAAAGAGCTCGGTAAGAACTCATTTTAGAATGACTCAGGGGGCTTTGCCCAAGAATCTTACACCAGCCACTTAGGCACAAAATGGAGTTTCTATTCTTATCGGAACAGAAACTTCCAGTGCCATACGTTACATGTAAAAGCAAAAGACTTAAAACTCTTTTAAATCATCCTCATCTAAAGGGAAGACATCGTCATTCGTACGTTTTGAACTGCTGCTTGAAAATGAGGTCGATTTTGCTTTTTTAGGTGCCATTGCCAAACGTTTCGGAGGCATACTTAAGCCAGAGGTAGATGTTCGTTTAGCAGCAGATGCTTTGACACTCTCTTTGCCAATATCATACCCTGCAAGCGCCGCGATCTCAGCAACACTCTCTAGCATCGAAAGGGCTTGTGCATTGAGCTCTTCAGCAGCAGCGGCTGTCTCTTCCGAAGCAGATGCATTTTGTTGGGTAATTTGATCGACTGAACCCATCGCGGTTGCAATTTGATTCATACCTTCTGCTTGCTCTTTTGCCGAAATAGCAATCTCGCCAATTAAATCTGACGTCTTTTTGATACTTGTTAATATCTCTGTAAACGACTCTTTGGTTCGATTCGCGACTTCGGTTCCCATCTTCACTTGATCGATACTCGCTTCAATAATACCGGTAATCTCTTTCGCCGCTCCAGCACTACGCTCAGCAAGATTTTTGACCTCTTCAGCGACTACGGCAAAGCCAAGACCATGTTCCCCTGCACGCGCAGCTTCCACTGCAGCATTAAGTGCCAAAAGGTTGGTTTGGAATGCAATTTCATCAATGGTTTTGATGATTTTAGCGATTTTTTGAGACGAATCTGTAATCTTCTCCATCGCAACCATCAGATCACTGACTTGCTGATTACCAATGCGTGCTGCGTCATTTGAGTGTTGGGCTAAAAGATTGGCTTCACGGCTATTGTCCGCATTTTGATTATTACTAGCGGTTGCTTCTTCTATGGTAGCGCTCACCTCTTCTACACTGCTTGCTTGACTACTTGCACCTTCTGCTAGAGAAACCGAAGCAGAGCTGATTTGCTCACTCGCACTGACCACTTGGGCTGTTCCTTCAGAGAGTGATTTGACAGAATCAACCACAACTTTAACAATGCTTTTGATAAGGAAGAATGCAAGGATAACACTAATGAATAAACCAGCAACCACACCGATAATCATCATCCAAGAGGCATTTGAGAGAGAGCTGCTTGTCTCTTCAGAGGTGGTAACAATAGCGCTAAATCCTTCATCGGCAATCGCATCAATAGAAGTTGAAAGTTCATTAACCGCAATAAAACGCTTTTTTTGATTTTCTGAAGTTTCTTGCATGACAGCAATGAACCCTTTTAAGGACTCTTCATAGGTTTTAGCAGCAGATTCAACGGAGTTTAGGTAGCCTAGCGTAACGCTATCGGTTGTTTGCGATTTAAGTCCATTGACCTCTTTATAGAGAGACTCAAATTTTTTAATAGCGCCCTCTAATAACGTCGCATCTTGTTTGACTTGAGCACGTTGTCCGTAAACTCTTGAATAGGTTGCTATACTTAAGATATCATCTATTTTTTCAAGTATTGCATAGCGTTTTCTCAAATCTGCGGGGGAGACACGATCCGTCATCTCTTTGAAAAGAAGCTCTTCTTGCGTTGTTCGGTACGCTTCAATGCTTTTAAGAAAAAGTGCGGCATTGGAGACAGTCGATTCATCAAACGCTTTTTTTCGTACTAAAATTTTCTCATTTTGCTCTACTGTTGCAACATATTCAACCAATGCTTTTGCTGCAATTTTTTCATGTTCTAAAAGCTTTTTGAGATTGTATTTTTTCCCTAGCTCTTCAACTTTTAGAAGGTTGGCTTGAAGTTCTGCAAAATTTGTTTTTGCTTTTTTTAAAGAAACTTCATCATCATTTGAGACAAATCCTAAAATGTTGTAGCGTGCATTACTAAAGTTTTGCATGACATCATTTGCAAGATTAACCTCAGGAACATAAACAGCTGAGAGACGTGTTGCATCGGAAGATGCGCTGCGCATATTGATAATACCTATGAGTCCAATAACCAATAAAATAGCTATTAAAACACCAAATCCTAGTGAAATTCTATACCCTAATGTCGCATTCTTTTTCATCGCTCTTCTCCTTTACGCTTCGCTGGCTGTTTTACTTAAATTTTGTACCATATTCAACTCTTCTTCACCAAACAGGGCAAGCAAGTCCAAAATCATGACCACTTTTTGTTTATACTGCGCCATATTTTTAATAAACTTGGTATCAATATGCCCACCAAATTCGGGGGGAATACTTAAATGCTCGTCATCCACATTAATCACTTCCTCAACTTTGTCCACAACAAACCCAATAAGTTTTTCAGCTAATTGGATAATGATAATAGCGGTGTACATTTGAGGGGGAATGGAGGGCATATCAAATTTAAGACGCATATCAACCACGGGAATAATATTGCCTCTTAAATTCATCACCCCTTTAATAAACTTTGGGGTTTTGGGGACAGGAGTGGTTTTCATCATTGCAATAATCTCTTTAACATCCGAGATATGCACTCCATACACTTCATCTTCTAAATAAAACGTCAAAAAACGATTGCTCGTTCTATCGTTATGTTTGCTTGGATTCATTTGTTTATAATCCTAAAACCATTGTAATCGCTTTGACAAGTTTGTCATCGCTAAAGGGTTTGACCATCCATCCAGTCACGCCAATGGCTTTACCACGAGCCTTCATATCCGGAGAGCTTTCTGTCGTCAGAATTAAAATCGGCCTGTTTTTAAATTTGTCATGGGTTTTGAGCTCTTCAGCAAGATCAAGACCACTCATCTGAGCCATGTTAATATCGCTAATTAAAAGATCATAATCTTCATTGCCACTTAAAAGGGCACTGCGTAATTCAGCAGGGTTTAGATACGTAGCAAGCTGAATAATCCCTTTGTTAATCATCTCTTCAAGAGCCATCTGTGCTGTTGCAAGAATCGTCTTAGAATCATCCACTAAAATTACTCGTTTACTCACACAATCTCCTTATATCGAGGCATTTTACGCTCTATTATTATAGTAATTCATGTAAATATAGCTTAAAAAATATTAAAGGTGTGTTAACTTTGACGAAGAAATAGTATTGGAAACGGAATCACTTTTGCTTTAAACCTATAAGATAAAGGAGAGCAGATGAAACTTCGTGTTAGCGCTGATAGCATTACTATTCATATAGAAGAAAACTCATCACACTATTTACATGTAAGCCATGTTTTAACACATATCTTGGGGCAATCTTTTTGGGTGAATGAAACGCTTATTAATTTCGTCACGCCTCATAATAGTCAAAAACGTCACGCATTTCTTGCTTCATTGTACTATCTATGTGCCTCTATAGCAAAAACACACAACGCCTCTTTTTTAGAAAAACTTCTTTTGGCATCCCAAAAACCAATCCGCCTCGTTAAGAAAAAACTTAAACAGCATTTTCGTGACACATCAATCTATCAAAGCAATCCCTATCATCTACTCCATTCCAATGAAAAAGATAGCCTAGCAGCAATTCGCCATAACTATCTTGCCCTCGCAAAGATGTTTCATCCCGACAAAATCAGATCCGATGATGAGACGATTCTCAAAGGTTCTACGGCAAAATTTCAACAAATTCAGGAAGCTTATGTAAAAATCAAAGCAGAAAGAACCAAAAAAATTGCTGCATAAGAGCCAATCTTTAAGTTTCTCTTGGTAAAATACTTTTTTTCTTCTACGGGGTGTTAGCTCAGCTGGGAGAGCGCAACGCTGGCAGCGTTGAGGTCAGGGGTTCGATCCCCCTACACTCCACCACGTATTTTAGAGCTTCTAAGCCACTTTTTAAATCTTTAAGAAATCCATGTTCACCACCATGTTCACCACTGAACTTTTGTAAGGAGTTAATATGAAAAATCAAAAAGAAATTTTCATTAGTCATGCAACAAAAGATAAACTCTTAGCTGATGCTTTGGTAGATTTACTTGAAACAGCAATGGAGATCCCTAGTAGTTCTATTTTTTGCTCTTCTCTTGACGGATTAGGAGTACCAAGTGGAAAGGATTTTATTCAATTCATAAAAGAACAGATTCAGCAACCTAAAGTAGTTATTACTTTATTGACAGAAAATTATTTTGCAAGTGAATTTTGTTTATGTGAATTAGGTGCGACTTGGGCAATGAGCCATAATATTTTGCCATTATTAGTCCCCCCCATTGACCTATGATAAAGTACAAAATGTTTTAAAAGTTACGATTCTTGATAAAATAGACAATGAATCAGATTTAAATCGCTTTCATGATAATTTATTAGTATATCTTGATAGACAACATATCGCCAGTGCTAGAAGTAGTACGAAGAAAAAAGCTTTTTTACAAAATCTAAATGATACTTTGGGGAAAATTGAAAAACCAATCAAAATCAATCCAACAGAGTACAAAACTTTAAAAAAAGAACATGAAGCCCTCATTTCCGAATCTATTGAATATGAAAATGAAATCACTGCTTTAAAAGCGCAAATTAAAAAATTAGAAAAATGTAAGGATGCAAGCCAAGTTAGTCAAATAAAATCAGAAAGTTTATCTGATAATGATAAATTTATAGCACTTAAGGATAATTGCGAAACTTCACTGGAAAAATTAAGTAGTTTTACTATTTATATATTATATTTATACTTTAATCGTAAAAATATTAATCTAAAAGAAGAATATTGCTATCAAGAAATGAAGCAAGCTGAGCAAGATAGCTACATTAAAATTGATGAAGACAATGGTGAAATAACACCAAATTTGAATGATAAATCTATTAAAGAAGCGTTGAATTCTATTAATAATTTAAAAGACTTTCTTGAGAATAACATTAGTCCTGAGTTGTATGAAAAAATTACAAATGATTACGCATTTGATTTGTCTTTATCCAATATAAGATTTTGGGAACAGTTTAGTAGCATCCGATCATATATGTAAACGATAAATTTTTAGTATTCCTGTATTGTATTTCTTTGATTACTATATTCAAGGAATTGAAATTACATTCTAAGCTTTTAATATAAATTCTGTTACTCAATTCAATATATTTGCTTTTATAAAATATACTTTTTCGTAACACAGTATAATAATTCTTTCAATGATATTGAGTTTTTTGAAATTCTAAATAAGCTTGAAACTGCTTAAACATTTGATATTCAAGATCGCTTTCTTTAGCCTTTTTGAACTGCTTGAACTCTTCTAAGTCTTTAATTTTACCTGTATCAATAAACTCTTGTAACTCTTCTTTTTCAAAATTTTCAAGAAATTTGATAATTAATCGCCCTTCTTCTTTCCATCTGTAGTAACTCTGCTCTGTATTTCCCAAGATTTTTGAAATTATTTTGCGCATTTTTACATTTTCCATTTTTAAATAATTTTAATATTATACAATAAATATAGATATTTATAACATAATATTAATAAATGCTGTGGAATTTAATACAAAAATGATACTATTTTGATACTAAATTAATATTAATATTTAAGTTTAACTTAATTTAACCCTTGTTTTTGCGTTGATTGATGTGCTAGGATTTCAAAAATCCAAGATTATAAAGGAGTAAAGATGAGTGTTGAGGATAAACAAGAAATTAATAGGAAAATATCTCCTCGTGAACTCTACGAAAGAGGAGTAATAAAAGGAGGTGTTCAGGTGATTCCGCCTAAGGCATACAAAGAAAAGCGCCAAGCAACAATGCGAAGCGAAAGACGTATTCCTTATTCTAAATTTGCTGGCAAGGTTTATTACGACGAAAGCGATTTAATTGAATGGGCACAAAAACAGAAAATAAACATGGCATCATAAAAACTCCTCTGTCGAAAGTTTGTTTGGTTGATCGCCTGCAATAACGACAAGAGGAGCAACACCAACTAGGTTGAGGGTGTGCCCGCAATTTTAGCACAAATCCCTCTTTTTTAAAAATTCAAAAATTGAAAAAATACAAAGGGATAACTATGTCTGAAAACTATTGGTTTTCTCATGACTTTAATGCAAAAGATGATCCCAAAATCATGTTACTAATTGATGAATTAGGCATGGAAGGATATGGCATTTATTGGGTGCTTATTGAAACCCTAAGAGGCTGTCCTGAGGCTCAATATAGATACCCATTACGATTGATTCCATCACTCGCAAGAAAGTATGCAACTACGTCGCCAAAGGTTGAAACTGTCGTCCGAAATTATGGTTTATTTTCAATCGAAAATAAAAAGTTTTTCATATCTCCATCATTATGTCGCAGAATGGAAAAATACGATCTCAAACGTGAACAGATGAGAATAAATGCACTGGCAGGAGTAGAAAAAAGAAAAAAAGAAATACGAGAAAGTGAACAAAAATTACACGCGGACTTGAGTCCAAATGGCTCAAGTGAGCAATTGCCCAACAGTTGCTTGGCAATTGATGAGCTAAAAGAAAAGAAAAGAAAAAAAGAAAAAATCCCAATATTAGATATTCAAGAAAATGAGAAAACTAGAATTGTGACATATAAACGTTATTGGACAACGAGCAAACCCTCTTCCTCTCCCTAACGCCCTATCGGTTGTTGGCTCAAAGCTTTTTTCGCAAGCGAAAACTCTGCTTTGACCTTAAGTAATGGTGGCATACACACAGAGTAAATCTAAAGAGTTTATGGTTTAAATTTTCTCTTTTAAGAGCAAGAACACCGTAGGTAGAGCGAAGCGTAGGTAGCTGTAGGCGTGTGGGAGGACGTAGTCCGATGGGTGAAACGAAGTGTAACTCCCTCCCTAAACAGCTCGCTCTTTTAAACTAAAACACATACAACGAGGCACTAAATGACAAATGCACATGAACTTTTAAAAACCTTTCCGCGTAAAGAGCAACAACTTATTAAAGCAATCTTTTTTCTCTTAAAAACAAAGAAGAGCAGAAACATTGAAAAAATATTCGAGATTATCAAAGCATTGATAAAACAAGAACGAGAAGAATTTGTACAAAAAGTCAAAGAAAAACAAGGTGGCGAACAATGAAAAAGTATCTAGCTCAATTCAATCGTTACCCGTTTTTTCTCTTCAAAACCTACTTAAAAGATGCGAATATTGATTTAGAAAAAATGGAGATCAATACAGATCTTAACAGTTCACGGTTAGATCCCGTTCCCGTTTGGCAAGTTGCACTTATGAAGTATGTGCCTGTACTGTTAATGGTTGCACTAAGCAATATGCCTAATTCCCGTATAGAGGCTTTTGTAGCCTCTATCGCGCTAGTCTCTTTTCTGCTTTTTATGTACCTTTGGAATCTCAATACAACCCTCTCAAAATTTGCGTTTGTTGGGCTTGTTATCTTAGTCTATTTTCTGCATTTTAAAGTAGGTGTTAATGCCGTTTTTATTCATTGGTACCTTGGTTATATGCTCACAAGCTTTTTACTCTACTATGTAGTCAATGACATTCGTAAAAAACAGTATAAAGATTATTATCTGCTTGTGGATATTGGCGGTACCAAACGTATTCAGATTGCGACACGTAAAAAAAGACCGCTTATTATGGTGCCATTTATGAGCAAATTTACGAAAGATAAGCGTGAGGGTATTTTCTATGTTAACCAAGGGTTCAATCTTGGATTTAACGTCTTTCTAAAGGGGTATTTCATGCGTATTGTAAAAGAGTTACATGTAAGTGAGGAAAACACCAATGAAGCCGAGTAAATTTTATGTCATTTTCCTAGCTCTTACAAGTTTAGTTTTAACGCTTCATGCAGAAGATGCCGATAAAGCCCTCGATAATAACACCTACATTGAATCACATTCCACAGTGGGATGTGGGTGTCCTACGCCTAAAGAGGGCTATTTTGCGCGTATTAAAGACGTGATTCCCTCAAGCGGTGAAACACAGTGCTTTATTTACAGTAAAAGTGATCCAAGCACACAGCTTGGTTTTGTATCAACATCAAATGCTTCATGTCAAAGTCAATTCGTATTATCATCAGATGAAGAATATCAAGTCAGTACCGATAATGAAATGAACTCTGATGAATTTGGCTTAGAATCCATCAAAACCAAGTACACTCAAAATTACACCAACACAGGTACGCGAACCTATCTTACAACCTCAAAATATATCGTTGCAGGGCTTACAGCCGATGATGAGATTATTGATGTGGCATCTACAATCTCCAAAAATAAGCTAACGATTAGAAGTGGTTATACCATTTACCCGAACATATCGGGCACAATCACGCCTGATGTGTCCACGTTGCAAAGGGTCATGGGCGCACTAGGCGGTTGGTGGAATGATCTCTTTTCATCCACAAGTGCCGATGAAGCGATTAAAGAGCAGTACAAAGGCTATGAAGCGGAGCTTTCAAGCCTAAGTGAGATAATGTTCTCAAGCGTGATCGTTTTAATGCTCACGTGGCTCGCAGAGTCCAATACGCTCTTTTTGAATATGAACTCCACACTTTTCTTTTGGGTGTTTCCTGCGACGTTGGTTTTATTCCTCGTATCTAAAGTCACCAAAAAGATGGGAGACAAACAAGATCACGAGGATAACTTCGAGAGAGGGTTTTTAACGGCTTTAATCTTATGGGTATTCTACTTCGCAAGCGGTGAAACAGATGTGGCAAACGACCAAAAGATCACCTACACAAACTTTCAAACTTACTCTCGTCCTATCCTCTACAAAGGCGTTGAATTTGCGGATGATCTCAACATGGCTTTCACAAAAGCGTACATTAGCTACAAAGCCAAAGATGCAGGATTGTTTTATCAACAAGACTATAAAAAAGTAGCCGATGAAACGGCACGTTTAACCAAGGAAAATGCGTTTTTAGCTGAAAGCGGTGGTATGTTGGGGTTATGCTATGAGGCATACGACACCGAGAAATTGAGAAAATTTGCATCCGATGTTGTGGGTGCAAACACGGTATTTCCTCCGCTTGGTACACTCAATAAAGATACACAGGGCAAGCCAACCACAACAAAAAGCAAAGCAATCGGTACGCCAAACCTTGAAGAAACAGCGTTCCTTAATGAAGGATACCGAAGAGCAACGAATGTGCCAACACTTAGTGCGTGCTATAACTTTGAGAGACGTTACAAAGAGAATAGCAAAGTGCTTATGGCAAACGAGCTGATTAAAAAGCAGTATGAAAGCGCTATCAACGGCAATAAGGCTAAAGAGGGTATCAAACTTGTTGCTGATCTGATGTTTAAAAATAGTGCGGACATGGGCTTTATTAATGCGTCCAATATCGCATCAACCAATATTCTCATCAACAACTTGGATCTCTTTGCAAACGCGGAGATTAAAGATGCAAGCGTTGAGCATACGATGGAGCTTGATAACCAATTAAGCGGATATGAAACGAGTAATATTGTATCTTCTGATTTACCTTGGTACGCAGGGACTAGGTGGTTAATGCAAAATGGCGCATATATGATGGTACCACCTGCTTCATCTATCAAAGAGGGTGTCATTGAGCCGTTGCTAATGAGTTCAATTGCAATAGGTGAAAAAGGATTTTCTTGGATATCAAATCTTGCATCTGGTGCAATTGGTGGACTATTAAAAATGGCACTAAAAAAAAGTCAAGATAGTAAAAGCCTAACGGATAGTCAAATTACAAAAAGCCTTATTTCTTTTGTCGCTCTTATATTAACCATTCTTTTCATGAAGCAGTTTTTAACGTACATGCCTTTGGTAGCGATAAGCGTTGCAAGTTACTTAGCCATTGGATTTTACTATGTAAGCGTGGAGATCTTTTATCTTGTTGCACCATTCGTGGCGATCTATGCCCTCAGTGCAGATCAAATGGGTGTTTTAAAAAGCTTTATTTCACGTTTCTTAGCCCTAGCATTTAAACCGCCTTTGATTGTTTTAAGTGTCATTATGGCGATTATGGCAATGGAAATTTTTGACAAGCTCGCGAAAGTAACTTCACATAAAACCTTTGACAGCTTCTTCGCAATTACGGCATTTAATCGAACACATTGGGACATTGAAAGTAGTATGACTAGTATAAGACAGTTTATGGATTTTAAAGACTACATGTTAATTTCATTTAAAGGCGTGCTTTTAGTTGGAGCGGAAACCGTACAACTTTTAGCCGTATTCTATCTTGTATTTTATGGTTCCACCATGATCTTAAATATGTTTGGATTTAAAGATAGTGGTACCGATGCACAAGATACTGTAGGCAGTTCGTTTGAAAGTAAAACAGGTAAATTTAGCACGGGCATGTAGGCAATATTAATTTAATATTGCAACAATACAAGCTTAATATTAGGAGTAAAAAATGAAAGAAACAACATTTGAGGAATATGTAGAATTTCTCAAAAATTTACATTACATTGAAATTGTAGAAACTGATTTTAGGATGCAAACTATTGTACTTAATATACGAGGTGGGGAGTTTGTCATTAGGGCACAAAAAGATGATTTGATGGACTTTTCAACTGCATTAATGCTAATAGATGCACAAGGTATTGAAGATGTAAATTACGATTATTTTAGGAAGATTTTAAATAGTATAGATAAGGATACAAGCTTCTATACCACTTTTATGTTACAGGGGAAAGAATTATCAAAAAAATCCCTAGATATTTTCCTAAAAGCTTCGTACTATACGCAAACCTATAAGATCATCAATACAGAGCTTTTTAAAGAGTTAGAAGTGGAATTAAATGCTATGAACACAAGAGCAAATTAAAGCAATCTATGACAATGCGAGGGATCAGTTACATCAAACTGATCTCTTACCTATATTAGAATCGCTAAATTTTAATATAGTACGAATTAACGGATTCAAATGGAACAGATATTCACTTTTTAAAGCAAATTGGTGATCTGAAAACGATGAATTTAAGTGCAAAATATATCTCTTTTTTTAATAGAAAAAATGCCTCAAAACTTGCAATTTTTGAGAGTAAAATGGATTATGCAGCAGTGTATCAAAGCTTCGATTTTAGTGATTTTAATGTACTCAGAGATTCTTTCTACAATACAACGATTATTTTTCAACAAAATGACTCTCAAGAGCGTGAATTCACTCATGAAATTGTTATATTAAAAGCTTTGATTATAAAGTGGAATTTGAACTGCTTGGAGAAATAGTTCAAAATACTAATAGTAATGCAGACTATCCTCAAAAAATGCTTTTAGAAATCAATGATAATGAAAAAAAACTCTTCTTCGATACTATTAGAGAGATACTTGCACTTACAAATAAATACTTATTTTTAGTGCAAGAAAATGATAACACTAGCCTTCCAGCTGAAGACACAAGGATACTATTATTGCTAAAAGCCTGTGAAAAATTTGAATACTAACCCTATGTCGACGACATTTTCCACTCCCTACATGTAATCCACCCCTCTAGGAAAAGATCCTGTTGCACGTAAAGAAGTTAATATAAAGAGATGATTTTATATTCGATCGTCCATTGAAACGCCCATTTGTGTCAAAAATGGTCTTAATTCTTCTTTAGACAATGGCCACTTATGTATTAATTGAGCTTTAGCTTTGCAGGACATATAGTAAATAAAATATATAATAGGTTGGCAGTTTAAGATACTAGAAGATATATTACTTTGCACGTATGGATCAAATGTAGCAATATTTGAAGTTATTTTAGATACAAAATCATCATCGACTATTTCTGAATATGCCTGTAAAATAAAAATGTTGACTTTAGAGATATTTTTTTTATCATCTTGAATAGCTGAAAAAAATTGTTTTTTTAATAGTTCATAAAGTTTAAAAATTGGTAAATTATCCATTTCTGCACTTACTTTTTGAAAATATTCATCAGTTGTTTCAAGAAAAGCCATACTTCTTGCTACTATTCTTTGAACTTGCTTTGTTGGATCAAAATCATTTTTATATACTCTATCGTGGGTAAGCTCACTATATGCATGTTGAAGTAATGTTCTAATTTGAATTTCACAAGGTATATTCTGAGGAATATCGATTCCATTATAGTTTAAGATGGTTGACCTAACAATATAATGCATTGATTGATAATTAAAAGACACAGGTTCATTATTACGTTCTTTTTCATAATCTCTATCTTTAGAATGAGTCCATGTTGTTTCATGCTCAACAATATTTGATATAGTTTTAATATCATCTTCAAGAAGTACGACAAAACGCATGCCAACTTTATCAGTTATGTCATCATAGGGGTTAGAATAGTTTTTATTTCTATAAAAGGCTTTTGCGATTAAGGAATCTAAATCTTTTATCCTATATGTAGGTGTAATTTTTAGAATTTTGTCGGCATTTGGTATCTGAGATAAAATTTTTTCAAGGACATAATTAGCCCATGTTTCAAAAATAATTTTATCTTTTGCATATTGCTGACAAAATTCTTCTGTTGTCACTTTTCAAAACCATATATTAACGAATCAATTTTGAGTATTGTGCTTATTTCACCTGTTTCTGCCCCTGTATTTTCTTCAAGAATATGTACTTTTTGTTCAAATATATCAGATGGTCCAGATAAGCGAATATTTTCGCCAAAAGACATTTTTCTCATTTTAAGCTTAGATTTTATGTTAGAAAGATCTTTATTGATACTTCTAGCATGCCAATCAGGGAAAACATTCTCTTCCATAAATTGTGAATAGTTGTCACGTTCTTTAGGATCCCCAATATAATTATTCGCGAAATCTTGAATACTAATTGTTTGCAAAGCATCTGATTTTAAATAAGCATAAAGACCCGTATTTAAATCATATTTTTTCTACATCAAAATTTGAATTATCATTAATAAACTGTCTTGTACCATTGTAAAACAAAGCAGTATAATGTTTGTCAGTGTGCAACATCTTAAGCCCTAGAAATGCATCATAAAAATATGCTGCTAACCCACTTTCATCAGTCTTAGACATATTATAATCATATACAAAAGCTTTTACAGTATCAGGTTGTCGTATAAATGCTCCCATTTTATATAATTTTTGTTGAGGAGTAAGAAGCAAATCTTTTACATACTCTATTGTATTTTTAGCAGATTTCCTAAATCCATTTTGTAGTTCAGCTTTGATAATAATCACAAAAGGGATAGCACTTATCCCACATATACCATCTATAACTACAACAATACCACCAGGTAAATTTTTAGCCATTTGAGAGTCTGATAATCTTGTTGTGATTTTTTGTGATTTTTGAATAAAAACTTCTTCATTACTTTGGTCACCAAAAATATTCATCACAAAGTCATAAACAGATTCAGAATTCTTATTTGCTATATCCATTTCGACAGATTTTGAACCTGCGCCAATTGCATCAATAATGCGTTGTTCTAAAATTGGTAAAGCTTCTTGATCAAATTCCGTAAGTGAACTATTCAAAAATGGTTCTTGTTTTTCACTTTCTTCTTTTTTTTGATAAATTTCATGAGTAATAATTCGAGATATTTTTAAATTCAAAAATTCACTTAAATGCATACTGAGTATCCTTAATTTTATTTTTGAGACAAAAGGGAGTATTTTATGTACAAAATTCTAACATAATCTTTGATCGAACTATTCATGATAATTTCGATCAATCTTATATAAGTTACTTTTTGGGTAATCTTCCACCGCTTTTAAGGCATAAATCCATATTTTGAAATGGTGTGAAGTGTTTAGTTTGTTCATAGTATGTTCCACCTTTAGGGTGGCATATACCTGTGTTGCTTTTCTTTACAGGTGGATTTGTGTTATCCGATGCAAATAGATTAAGACTTAAAAGGCTTAGTGATATTGTGAGTAATAATGATTTTAACATGATTTATTCCATTCCTTCCATTATCTTTTTAGTTGAACCATCCCAAAGACCTCTATTTTTGCTCTTGGCTTCTTTTTGAGCTTGGAGTAGCCTTCGTTTGAATTGTGCATCTTTGATATATTGACCATTTTTATAAACCACTGCATATCCATCAGCAACGATGGCTTCATTATATGACTGATCACCATCATAAACGATACAAAGCTCACGTCCATATTTATCTTTTTCAAGAACATCAACTTTATAACTCTTGCCAACTTTAAGATGCTGTTGTGCGTATTCGGTTGAGGCTTCACCTGCTTTTTTCATCGTTTCAGGAGTGATACCAACTTTGTTAGCATCTTTATCCATTTTAGCGGTATGGAACTTCTCAGGCGTATCAATACCAAAGACTCTACATTTAAACTCATTATGTTGTTGGCTTTTAAAGGTGAACGTATCACCATCAGAGATTTTTTGAAGATTTGCATATTCAGAGGCAAAAGATAGTGAAGTTAGTAAAAGAAAAGAGGTGATGAGTTTGAGCATAGAGTTAGATCCCTTTATATTTGAAAATTACTCATAA